>Ga0181519_10003377_pt1 | contig 13173 bp, 10 predicted proteins | sample PEATcosm2014_Bin_26_FD_121102 | JGI IMG/M metagenome (GOLD analysis project Ga0181519, IMG submission 121102) | Peatland microbial communities from MTU Mesocosm Facility, Houghton, MI, USA - PEATcosm2014_Bin02_10_metaG | ecosystem: Environmental > Terrestrial > Soil > Wetlands > Peat | place... | reverse complement strand
CTTCAGGTGCTCTGCTACGAGCGCGCCGATGACCTGGCCGCGGGCGTCAGCGGTGTCGTGACTTCCGCCAAGGCCATCCGCCAGAGCTTTCCGCAGATCGCCGAGGCCGGCGTGCCGATGCTGACCCCGGTAAAGAGCGAGAAGGTCTTCTACCTGCTCGATCCCATTGGCGCCAGCCGCCGCTCGCTGGCCCTGCGCACGGCCGACCGGCTGCTGAAACCATTCGTGAGCAATGCGGCATTCGAACTCCCCTACACGCCCGACTTCCTGGAAAAACACGGCGGACTGGTTCTCTCCATTGGACAGTTCAACCAGTGGGTCGGCACGGAATTGATGTCCAGCGGATTGGCGCAGATATGGCCGGGCACTCCGGTCTCTGAGGCTATCTTCGAGGGCAAGGCCGTCAAAGGCATCCGCCTCACCGACCAGGGCGTGGATAAATCCGGCGCACCCGAGGCTGGCTACATGCCCGGCATGGACGTTCGCGCCGCGCTGACCGTTGTCGGCGATGGCCCGGTGGGAGCCGTGGGCCAAAGCCTGGACCGCAGGCTCGGACTGCCCGCGGGCAACGCCCCGAGCGAGTGGGCGCTGGGCATGAAGATGGTGATCGAGTTGCCCGAGGACACCCAGCTCGAGCCCGGCACCGTTTGGCACAGCTTCGGCTACCCGGAGCCGGAGATCTTTGGCTTTCTCTACGTGCATCCCGACCGCCTTTGCTCGGTCGGAATCTTCATCCCCTCGTGGCTGCCGGATCCGGCGCGCACCGGCTACCGCTACTTGCAGCACTACATCCAGCACCCCTTGCTGTGGCGGCATCTGGAAAAGGCCACCATGCGCAGCTGGGGAGCCAAGTCGCTGGCAGAAAGCGGTGCGCACGGCGAGCCATACCTCTGCGGAGACGGCTTTGCCCGCATCGGCGAAGGCAGCGGCAGCACGAACATGCTGACCGGGAGCGGCGTGGACGAGGCATGGGCCACGGGAACGCAGCTTGCCGAAGGCGTCGTTGAACTGCTGAAAGCCGGCAAGCCCTTTACGCAGGAGAACCTGGACACCGCCTACGTCACCCGCCGCCGCAAGAGTTGGGTGGAGCGCGGAGCGCAGACCGCAAAGAACGCACGCAACGGCTTCCACTCGGGCGTCGTCCGCGGGTTGGTTGGCATGGGGCTGGCCGGGCTGACCAGGGGGCTGCTGGCCATACGAGCCGATGCTCCGCCTGCCGACGAGCAGATATCTCGTTTTTCCAATTTTTTCGCGCGGCTGACGCACCGACACCCGGAGACCATTGCCGAGGCGCGCCATGCCGCACGCAATGGCACGCGCCCCTTGCACGACACGCTGCTGGACCTGCGCGGCTGGCCCGCCATTCCCTTCGACGGACGCCTTCTGGTCACGCAGCAGGATGCGCTGCTGATGGGTGGGAAGGTGCAGGCCGCGCCTGGCTTTGCCGATCACGTTCTCTTCCGCTCGCACGAACTATGCGCCCTTTGCGACGAGCGTACCTGCATCAGCATGTGCAGCGGGCAGGCCATCACCCAAGCCGAGGGAACAACGCCGGACTTCGACCGCGAGAAATGTATTCACTGCGGCGCCTGCCTGTGGAACTGTCCTCACCCCAACGGCGGACCTTACGCGAACGTTGATTTCCGTGCCGGCTCCGGCGGCCTGCACTCGGCGGAAAACTAGCCACGCATATTTAGCCAACATTCAGGAAAGGAAGTTGTACGCGAATATGGCAAACGTCTTTCACATCGTGGTCTGCTCCGGCATTGTGCCGGACCCCTTGCAGACCCTGGAGCCAGCACCCGGCCCAACACTCAAGAACGAGATGATGCTGCCCGCCGTGCTCGATCCCTGGGCGGCCTCGGCTCTGTACGAGGGCGCGACGCTGGTGGCCAAGCATCCCGGCAGCAAACTCTGGCTGGTCAGCCTGGGCCCCAAGGCCAAGCTGCAGCAGGTGATGATGACCGTCGGCCAGAAAGTTCCTTTCGATTTCGTCGCCGTGGACGGTCCGCTGGGCGGCTTTACCGACGCTGCGTCAACAGCCAACGCCTTGGCCGAGGCCATCACGGCCATCCCTGGACTCGACCGCACGAAACTTCTGCTCTTCGGCGGATGGGAGTCGGCGTCGCGCGGCGCTGGAGTGACCTTGCAGCTCGCAGGCGAGTTGCTCGGCATCGGCGATCAGTTCCAGGGCGTGGATGAGATCACGGTCGCCGAGGATGGCAGCTTCCAGGTGCTGGAGCGCATCGAGGGCGGACGCCATCAGCAGAGCCAGTGCCAGGCGGCTCCGGCCGTGCTGGGTTGGGCCACCGGAAGCCTTCCGGAGCCGCGCAACTCTCCGCAGGTCGGCATGGCAAACATGCGGGGCATCATGCCCGCGTTACAGAAGGCCAAGAGCGTGAAGCTCGACGCCAACGGCCTCACATACGCCTCAGTCAGCCTGCCCAAGCAGCAGCGCGAGACGCGCTTGGTGCGCGACCTGGCCCCGGATGAGATCGCACGCGAGATCGTGCAGTGGATGGCGGAGTAGAACGATGGAAAACATTCTTGTATTGACACATGTGGATGAATCCGGAGCTCTCTCGCGCGCTTCGCTCGAGGCCGTCGCCGCCGGAGTCGAACTCACTTCGGCGCTCGGCGCCACGCTCGCCGTGGGAGTGGTTGCCGCCAACCTTTCGGCAGACATCACCGCGCAGGTTGCCGGACTCAACGCCCGCGTGCTGGCCGCCACTTCACCGGAGCTGGCCGAGCCGCGCTTTGCCAGTGACGCCGCTGCCTGCGAAGCACTTTGCCGTGCCGCCGCGGCCACCATTGTGTTCGCCCCCGGCAGCTCGCGTTTTACCCGCGTGCTCCCGGCGGTTGCGCATCGCCTGGGCGGAGTGACGGACACGCACATCACCACGCTCACCAACGGCGCACAGGTTGAGGCCACGCGGTGGTTCTATCGCCAGCGCGTCGAGGCCGTCATTACCCGCACGGCGCGCCCATGGTTCCTGCTGCTGGATGCCGGCACGCGCACGCCTTACGAGGGCAGCGGCGCAACACCCGTCGTCGAGGCCGTCGTCTTCACAATGCCAGCCTTACGCACAAAAGTGTTGGGCATTAAGGCTCCCAAGCAGGACGAGCAGACCATCCGCCCGGACGCCAAGCTGCTCTTCGTCGCCGGCGCCGGATGGACGAAGAAGCAGGCCGACGGGCAGGTGCACGCCACCGACGCCGAAGCGCTCATCCTGGGCTTTCTGCGCAACGCCGACGCCTCGCTGGGCAGCAGCAAGAGCCTGGTGGACCAGAGCGGCGAGAACCAGTCGGTGCTCAACTTCATGACGCATCTCAACCAGATTGGCCAGACCGGCGCTACGCCGCGCCACGCCAAGGGGCTGAGCACCTGCTGCCATGGAGAAGAGCCGCACGTCGTGGGCTGGCGCTTCGTCAACGAGCGCAGGGCCATCAACCTGGACGCCAACTGCGGCTGGGCGCGCGGCAAGGCCGACGTCGTTTACATTGCCGACGCCTTTGCCGTCATGGCCCGGGTCAACGCCCTGCTGGCGGAGAAAAAGTAGGCGCGGATAAATCGCTGCCTGCACTGGCAATTGCGCCATGCAGGGGCGCGCAGCAGGTTCGGCCGGAGCGCTTTCCTGGGCTCCGGCCTTTTCATTGCCGCCATCTTTTCGTGTACCATGGCATCGCGATGAACGTATTTTTCTCCCGTCCCGCTGCCATCCTTGGCCGCCTGCTGATGCTGGTGGCTCTCGTTTCTCTGCTGACTCCCTTTGTAGCGGCGCAGGAGCGCGCACCCGCCCAGCTCTTTGAGGCCGCGCAGTGCCTGGCCACAGATCCCCTGCACTGGGTGGACGTCTCCAACAAAAAGGAACTGGTGCTGGCCTACCTGCCCGAGGGGCGCAGCTTTAACGGCGCGCGCTTTATTGACGTGGTGGTCTACGACAGTCCCAAGCACGACCAGGGCTTCATCTTCGACATTCGCGTGCGGGAAGAAGGCCGCAAGCACATCTACAGCATTGAGAACAACGCGGCCTGGAAGAAGCTGGGCGACGAGTACAAGTTCGACGAACCGCCGCTGGGTGGCAACTTCCGCCAGAACCAGATGGTCTCCATCCTGCAGCAGGTCCACCACCACCACAAATGGTATGAGGCCCAGGTGAAGCAGTTGGTGAAGCCTAACGCGCACTTGCACTGTGAGAGCAGCGTCGAGGACGTTCCCCCGGGCACCAAGCCTGTGCCCTCCGCCAGCCAGCCCGTTGTGCAACCGGCGGAGAAGTCCACGACATCACCCAAGAAGTGGTTCTAGCGCGTAGAAATACTTAGGGGCCGAAGCGCTGAGTGAAAACCCACTCACAGCCCGGCCCCAGATTTTTTCTTCACTACAAAATTCTCTCAGCCCGCTGAACAGAGTTCTGTCTAACGGTCAAGCTTCGGCATTGGCAGTCCCAGCCCGTCCATCTTCGGAACCCCAAAGTGTCCGCCCAGTCTCAAAAGGTCCGCCATGGAGAGCGTGCCGCTGACGGTCACCAGGTTCACGTCGCGCGGTCCCATCCACATCACGGCAATCTCGCGCACCTCGGCGCCGTCCATGCGCAGCCACAGGTCGCTGACCACGCCACCGTCATTGCGATGCTTGCGCAGCAGCTGGATAAAGCCGCGCTCACGGTACTCCTGGGCGACGCTTGCGCCCAGCAGGGCGTCCGGCTCCAGGCCGTCGCGGTAATGGAAGCTGTGCACGCCCACGGCGCTGAGTGCCGCCATCACCTTGCGCAGCTCGGGATTGTCATGAGTAAAGCGCGAGGCCAGCTCCAGCATGGGACGGTCGAGCACGAACTCCGTGCGTGTGCTGGCCGTACGGCTGGCATCAGCCAGCGCCTGCGGCACGGGAGCCGTCTGCTGGCGCTCCGGCGCGGCAAAGCCGGAGATCGAGCCCAGCGAGGAATCCTCTAGGGCTGGCGGTGCAACCTGCGCCACCAGCGTCGAGCAGGCCAGCAACATCGAACAGGCCGTCAGCATCGGCAATACCAATCGAAGAACTTTCATCGGTCATCCTTCAAAGGGCTCGCGCAGACACCCCATTTGTCTATTAACGGATCAAACCCGGCCCGCGTCAATTTGTTCCGCTGCGCTGCTGCTGCCGCCGCCACGCGAAAGGCCCGCCGGTTGGCAGGCCTTTCGTACCGTTACCCTTATCGGATGCTGCTAATACGCCCACTTGATGATGGAAGCGCCGCTGGTAAAGCCCGCGCCCACGCTGGCGATCAGAAGGGTGTCGCCCTTCTTCAGCCGCCCGGTCTCAATGGCCGTCCGCATGGCCAGCGGAATGGTTCCCGCCGTGGTGTTGCCGTAGTCTTCAATGTTGATGATGACTTTTTCCGCCGGCATCTTCAGACGGTCGGCCGTGGCGGTGATGATGCGCTTGTTGGCCTGATGGCTGATGAAACAATCCACGTCCGCGCCGGTCAGGTGGTTCTTGGCCAACACCCGCTCGGTCATCTCCGCCATCTTCTTCACCGCGTACTTGAAGACCTGCTGGCCGTCCTGGTGAACGTAGTGCATCTTCTGGTCAACCGTCTCATGCGAGGAAGGATGCAGACTGCCGCCGCCGGGCTGGTACAGGTAATCGCCGCCAAAGCCTTCAATCTGGTGGACGTAATCAATGAAGCCCACGTCCTCGCCCTCTTCGCAGGGCTCCAGCAGAACGGCGCCTGCGCCGTCGCCAAACAGGATGCAGGTCGCGCGGTCGGTGTAGTCAATCATCGAGGAGTTCACGTCTGAGCCGATGACCAGCACCTTTTTGTGCGCGCCGCTCTCAATCAGCTTGACGCCCGTCGTCAAGGAGAAGACAAAGCCCGAGCAGCCGGCCGAAACATCGAATCCCCAACACTGCGGAATCTTCAGCTTCTTCTGCACCAGGCAGGCCGTCGAGGGATACATCATGTCCGGCGTAACCGTGCCAACAATGATGACTTCCACGGTGGAAAGATCCACGTTGTGGCGCGCCGCCAGATCCTTGGCGGCTTCCACCGCCAAGTCGCTGGCCGCTACGCCTTCGTCCACCAGGTGGCGCTCACGGATCCCCGTGCGCTCCAGAATCCAGTCGTTGGTGGTGGCAACCAGTTTTTCCAGTTCCTGGTTGTCAAGGATGCGGGGTGGTACATAAGTGCCGAGAGCCGTAATCTTGGCCCGAATGTGAGGTTTCAACTCCCAACTCTCCGGTAAATCAAGATGTTGCAATTGTCGCCCACGGCGGAGGGAATGTAAACCAACCGTCATCGGGCGCCGGAAGATGCCTGCCGCAGCGCATCGGACGCACGCTCTCCTGTGCGGTGGGTCACATCCGAAGGCCGTTTTTCTGAATTACCGTGAGTTTGGCCGGCTCCGCAGTTTGGCGCCGGAGCATTCATATACCTATACTTAGTCAGTTTTTTATAAGGATTCTTCATAATGAAGTCACAATGGCGCATCCACTACGCCAATAAGATCGTCACGGCCGCAGAGGCCGTAAAAGCCATCGAATCTCACCAGCGCGTCGTGCTGGGCCATGCCTGCGCCGAGCCACCTGCCATCGTCCGCGCTCTGGCCGCCCGCGCCGCTGAGCTGCGTGACGTTGAGATCGTCCACATGGTCGTTATGGGCCCGTTGCCCTTCAGCGAGCCGGGCATGGAGCGCAGCTTCCGCCTGAACGGAATCTTCCTCGGGCCGCCGACACGCGACCCGGTCCGCGATGCCCGCGCCACCTTCACGCCCTGCTTTTTCAGCGAGGTGCCGCGGCTCTTCCGCGAGCGCACTCTGCCCATTGACGCTGTGATCTTGCAGGTGACCGAGCCCGACGACGAGGGTTATTGCAGCCTCGGCCTTTCGGCAGACTTCACCCTGGCAGCCACCGAGTGCGCACCTTTGGTACTGGCGCAGGTCAACCGGCTGCTGCCACGCACAAACGGCGCGCGCATCCACCTGGACCAAATCAGCGCCATCGTCGAAGAGGACTCGCCCATTCCCGAGGTTGTGGCGCCAAAGATTGGTGAGTTGGAGATGCAGATTGGCCGCCATGTGGCCAGTCTGGTGGAAGATGGCGCCACGTTGCAGATCGGCATCGGCGCCATTCCGGAGGCCGCGCTGCGCTGCCTGCATGAAAAGAAAGGCCTCGGCGTTCACTCCGAGATGTTCTCCGACGGAGTGGTCACGCTGGCCGAGGCCGGCGTCATAACCAACCGCCGTAAGACGCTCCATCCTGACAAGTTCATCGCCACCTTCCTGATGGGAACCAGGCGGCTGTACGACTGGGCGCACAACAACCCGGCGCTCGTGATGCTTCCGGTGGATTACGTCAACGACCCGTGCGTCATTGGCCAGCACGACAAGATGATCTCGCTCAACTCCGCCTTGCAGGTGGACCTGTTCGGGCAGGTGAATGCGGAGATGATCGGCACAAGGCAGTACAGCGGCGTTGGCGGCCAGGTGGACTTTCTACGAGGTGCCAGCCGCTCGCGCGGGGGCCGTGGCATCATCGCCCTGCCCTCGACGGCCTGCCGGGGCATGATCTCGCGGATTTGCGCCACCTTGGACGCCGGCGCGGCGGTCACCAGTTCGCGCCAGGATGTTCACTTTGTGGTTACTGAGTATGGTGTGGCGGAGTTACGTGGAAAGACACTCCAGCAGCGCGCCGAGGCCCTGATCAGCATCGCCCACCCCGCTCATAGGGCCGGTTTGCGGCTCTCCGCCGGCCGGGAGGCCTGCCTGGTAGGTGAAAACTGACAGGCAAACTTTATGGCAGGGGCTATGTAGGATTCCTGCTTTGTTTCACTTGGTGATAGCGGAAAGAGCAACTCCCGGAGTAGCATACCGCAAGAGAAGTGGTCCTTTTTATGTCTGCTGAACGCATATTGGTTGTCGATGACGAGCCGCCCATTCGGGACGTGGTCTGCTTCATGCTGAAAGCGGCCGGATACCAGTGTGAGCAGGCAGGTTCCGGCGCGGAAGGCCTGGCGCTGCTGAAGCGCGATTCCGACTTCCAACTGGTGCTGAGCGACCTGATGATGCCGCAGCTTGACGGCACGGGCCTGCTGGAGGGCATCCGCCGCGAGCGATTGGAGATGCCGGTCGTCATGGTGACGGCTGTACACGACATCAGCGTGGCGCTGGCCGCCATCCGCAACGGCGCCTACGACTACCTTTTAAAACCCTTTGAGCGTGAACAACTGCTGGCCGTGGTGCGCCGCGCCGTGGAAAGCCACCGCCTGAAGGTGGAGAACCTGCTGTACCAGTCCAGCCTGGAGTCGCTGGTGGAGCGCCGTACCAAGGAGTTGCGCGAGACCATCTCGCAGTTGGAGGCCAGTTACGACGTAACCCTGGAGGCCCTGGGCGACGCCCTTGACCTGAAGGACGCCGAGACCGAAGGCCACAGCAAGCGCGTGACCGCCTACGCCATTGAGATTGGCCGCGCCATTGGATTGTCTCCGGAGAACATACGCTCACTGGCCCGTGGAGCCTTTATGCACGACATCGGCAAGATGGCTATCCCCGACGCCATCCTGCTGAAGCCCGACCGTTTGACCGCCGAAGAGACGCGACTGATCCGCGAGCACAGCTACCTGGGCTTCCGCATGCTGCGCAAGATTCCCTACCTGATGGACGCCGCCGAAATTGTGCACGCGCACCAGGAGCGCTGGGATGGCAGCGGATATCCGCGCGGACTGAAAGGCGAGGAGATTCCGCTGGGAGCGCGCATCTTCGCCATTGCAGACACCATGGACGCCATCACCAGCGACCGCCCGTATCGCCCGGCGCGCAGCATGGAGGTGGCCCGCCAGGAGATTGAAGCCTGGAGCGGCCGCCAGTTTGACCCGTCCATCGTCAAGGTCTTCCTCGCCATGCCTCCCGCCATTTGGGATGAGCTGCGCACGAAGATTCGTGACGAAGAAACCTACGCCGGCTACGCCGAACAGATCGCGGGTTCTAACAGCGGCGCAGCGCCGGCTGCCCCGGCCCAGAGCGGCCAGTGGACGAAGCAGCAGATTGAGCAAGGGCTGCTAGAGTTGCCCGGCTGGATGCTGAATGGCCGGTGCCTGAACCGCGAGCTGCGCTTTGACAACTTCGTGGACGCGATGCAGTTCGTCAACCGCCTTGCTGCGATGGCCGAAGAAGAGGGCCATCATCCGGACATTCGGGTGGTGTACAACAGCGTATCGCTGGAGCTGACTACGCACGACGCCGGGGGCTTGACTGACAAGGACTTCATCCTGGCCCGGCGCATCAATTCCATTCTGAAGTAGCCCGCACAGAAATTTTGCATTGCAGACGGCAAAGGCCGGCGTCCATGGGCGCTGGCCTTTCTTGATGCGAAGAAAATAGTGGCGTTATTTATTTGCGGTCTGGTGGGGCTCGGCGCGCTTCAACTCCTCAACGGCATGGCGTATCTCGTCGAGTTCGTGGCGCATGGATTCGTTCCAGGCGTGGCCGAAGTCCTCGCCGCTGGCAACGGGCTCTCCGTGATGCGGCAAGGTTGAAAAAAGGCGGCGCCGGCCGCGTGTCGCCAGCACGGCTCCCACACCGCCCAGGGCGACGGCAGAGATCGAAATGGCCCACTTGCGGAACTTCATCGTGCGAAATCCTCCACACTTATTCTTCGGCAGAGATCGCGGCAAAGGCAATAGAAGATCGGATACCCCGAAAAAGATTTTCCTGGCCAAGCAGGATTGGCAATGGACGGGAATCCGGGAGGAGCTCAGGATCAAATCGAATTCGCGCAAAAATCATGTGGAGCAAAAAGAAAGAGCGCGACCGATTGGCCGCGCCCTTTGGAACAATCCCTCGTTAGAGTCTCAACCCGTTACAGATCGGAATCGTCGCCATCCACCGGCGGCAGCGCCTCGAGCGCCGAGTCCTCGCCACTGAGGGCCAAGTCGGGTTGCGCCTTGCGGCTCTTCAGGCGCACGACGACAACCTTGGCAAAGCCTTCCTCAAACTTGGGCGGGCGCAGCTTTTGCGCCATGCGCAGCATGACCTCGTCCGGCACGTTGCGCTCGCGCTTGCGATTGCGCTCCATGCAGACTTCGGTGGGCACGTCGAAAAAGACGGCGTGCGCGGCGTAGCCGAAGTCGTGCGCCATCTTGATCCAGCTATGGCGCTCCTTGGGCGAGAGGTTGGTGGCGTCAATGTAGCTCATGGGACGGCCAGCGACCAGACGCGCGCGCAGCAGCGACCGCAAGGAGCTGAAGACCAGATCCTGGAAGCGCTGTTCGGTGGCATCGTCAAAGAGCAGGCCGCGAACGAGATCGCTGGAGAGCGGAATGATGTTGTGGCGATTGAACCAGCTGCTCTTGCCGGAGCCGGGCAGTCCAATGGCCAGCACCACGGCACCCTTGGGAGCGCGTGGCGTGCCTTTGGAGGGCGTGGGTGTGGCCTCGGGGAGGTCAGCACCATCACTATCGCCGGGTTCGGGGCCGTCAATTTCGGCGGCTTCGCCCGTGGCACGGCCGGGAGCGATGGGTAGGGATGGCTCGGAGGCCTGGGCTGCGCGCTGCTGCTGGTCGGTGCGGTTGCGTCCGCGTCCGCCACGGCCGCGACGGCGGCGTGTACGGCCCGCAGGAGCCTCGGCAGAGCCAGTGGGCGCGCCATCGCCAGGATCGGCTTCGGGCTGCGCCTCGTAAACAGCCTGCGGGGCTTCGTTTTCTGAATGGCCCTCGGGGCGTGGCTCACCGGAATCCGTCAGGAATGATTCCCGCTCGAGAAAGGTGGGTTGCAGCGGGGCCGGACCCTGTGTTGGCTCGCCGGGACCCTGCAAAGGACGATTTTTCTGATTGCGCCGCTTATCGCGATCACGCATCCATCTGCGCATATGGGACTTATACCACGTCCGAGGCGCGGGGGCGAGTGCCGCGGAGGAAAAACCAACGCCAAAAGGGTTACCAGAACGCTTCGGGGCCTGTGGGCGGAAACGGTCCATGGCGGGCACAGGGGAACGGCGGCGGCATCCTGCGGAAAACAAGAGGTTGTTATGCTTTGCCGCCCGCACCGCGCAGTGCTAGCATTTCAACGGCTGCATAGGACGCGGAGTTTTTGTGCGCTGGAACCCGCGCGCTGGACTGCCCACATCTGCTGGAGGCAAGCATGGCGATTCAAGTTGGCATCAATGGCTTTGGCCGTATTGGCCGGAATGTATTTCGCGCTTCTCTAAACGATCCGAACATCAACATCGTGGCCGTCAATGACCTGACCAGCCCCGAAATCCTGGCCCACCTTCTGAAGTATGACTCCATCCTCGGCAATCTTAAATCTGATATCCGCGCCGAAGGGGACCACATTCTGGTGGATGGCAAAAAGGTCAAAGTGTTTGCCGAGAAGGACCCGGCCCTGTTGGACTGGGAGTCCCTGGGTGTGCAGGTGGTGGTGGAATCCACCGGGCGCTTTACCGACGCCAACGACGCGAAGAAGCATCTGCGCGGCACGGTGAAGAAGGTCATCATCAGCGCTCCGGCAAAGAATGAAGACATCACGATTGTGCTGGGCGTGAATGAAGACAAGTACGATCCGGCCAAGCACCACATCATCAGCAATGCCAGCTGCACCACGAACTGCCTGGCTCCGGTCGCCAAGGTTCTGAACGACACCTTCGGGATCGTCAGCGGCCTGATGACCACCATCCACAGCTACACCAACGACCAGGTAATCCTGGACTTCCCGCACAAGGACCTGCGGCGCGCACGCGCTGCTGCCCTGTCCATGATTCCGACCTCGACCGGTGCTGCCAAGGCTCTGAAGCTGGTGGTGCCCGAGCTGGCCGGCAAACTGGACGGCTTCGCCATCCGCGTACCAACTCCGAACGTCAGCGTGGTGGATTTGACATTCTTGGCCGCAAAACCCGTAACCGCCCAGTCGGTCAACGCAGCCATCAAGGCCGCCGCCGAGGGCCGGATGAAGGGCATCCTGGGCTACGAGACGAACGAGCTGGTGAGCAGCGACTTCAAGGGCGACCCGCGCAGCTCAATCTTCGACGCGCCGCTGACCAAGGTGGTCGGCAACCTCGTCAAGATCATCAGCTGGTACGACAACGAGTGGGGCTACAGCAACCGCGTCAAGGACCTGATCACCTTCTTCGGGAAGAAGGGTCTGTAAGCAAACACCGGCTGGGCCGGGGGCGTGAAGCCTCCGGCCCATGCCGTATACGCACGGCAATCAAAACGAAATCCGAACCTCGACCAACTACCAGGAAGCACGACCCATGACCAAGCTATCCATCCGAGACCTCGACCTGAACAACAAGCGCGTGCTGATGCGCGTGGACTTCAACGTGCCGCTTGACGAAGGCCGCGTGAGCGACGACACCCGCATCCGTGAGACGCTGCCCACGATTGAGTACGCGCTGCGCCACGGCGCCAAGCTGATTCTGTGCTCTCACCTGGGACGCCCCAAGGGCAAGCCCGATCCGAAGTACAGCCTGCGCCCGGTGGCCGAAAAGCTGCGCATCCTGCTGGATGAGAAATTTGACGCGGCCGAGAACGTGGGATTCTCTCCGAACTGCATTGGCGACCAGGCCATGGAGATGGCTCTGCAACTGGAGCGCGGGCAGACCTTGCTGCTGGAGAACGTCCGCTACCACGCCGAGGAGGAAAAGAACGATCCGGAGTTCGCGCGGCAGTTGGCCTCGCTGGCCGAGGTGTACGTGAATGACGCGTTCGGCTCGGCTCACCGGGCGCATGCCAGCACCGAGGGCGTAACGCACTTTCTGCCGAAGTCTGCCGCCGGGTTGTTGATGGAAAAAGAGCTGGAATACCTGGGCAAAGCCACGTCGAATCCGGCCAAACCGTTTCTGGCCATCCTGGGCGGAGCCAAGGTGAGCGACAAGATCGGAGTCATCCGCAACCTGCTGCCCAAGGTGGACGCGCTGATTATCGGCGGAGGCATGGCATACACCTTTTTGAAGGCGCAGGGGCTGGAGATTGGCAAAAGCCTTCTGGAAGCCGACAAGGTGGAGCTGGCGAAAGAGCTGCTGGCCGAGGCCAAGGCCAAGGGCGTGCGTCTGTTGCTGCCGGTGGATCACGTGGTGGCCGACAAGTTCGACGCCGCGGCCGTGGGCACCATCATCGCCAAGGGCAAGGCGATTCCGGCGGACAAGATGGCCCTGGACATTGGTCCGGCGACCATCGAGCTGTTCGCCGATGAGATCAGCCG
>Ga0181519_10003371_pt1 | contig 13177 bp, 14 predicted proteins | sample PEATcosm2014_Bin_26_FD_121102 | JGI IMG/M metagenome (GOLD analysis project Ga0181519, IMG submission 121102) | Peatland microbial communities from MTU Mesocosm Facility, Houghton, MI, USA - PEATcosm2014_Bin02_10_metaG | ecosystem: Environmental > Terrestrial > Soil > Wetlands > Peat | place... | reverse complement strand
CTACGAGGTTGAACAGCGCAAGCTGTTTGGCGCTTGCAGCCCCATTTTTTTGCTGTACGGCGAATTTCGGCTTCCATGCGCCCCATATCATGTTTTCTCCGTCTCCATCTCCTGCATGTTTATTCCCGAAGTGGCGCCAAGTTTGGCTCATGGTGCAGGTTCTCGCCTAATCAACGGCGTCACTTATTTCTCCGTGCAACTTTCCTCACCCATCCCTGCATCGAACGACTTGATGCTGAATTGCCTGCTGCGTTCTAATCGAGATCGCGGGCATCGTGGTTCCGGCAGGTACATTCAAGAAGCAGATGCATACAAGAAAGCGAAGGGGTATATACCGATGAAACGACTCTCTGGAATTCTATGTGGCTTGGCACTCTTCACCACCACCACGATTGCAGCCGTTGGACAAGACCACGCAAAACTCGATGAGCGTCTCACCAGCGCACAGGCCGTTATTCAAGAGGTAATGGCAACGCCCGATAAGGGCATCCCGCAGAGTATTCTGGCCGGTGCAGCATGCGTCGTCGTCGTTCCCAGTTACAAGAAGGGCGCCTTCGTCATTGGAGCGCAGTACGGGCAGGGCGTTGCCACATGCCGCACTCCCGCGGGATGGAGCGCTCCGGTCTTCGTGCAACTGACGGGCGGCAGCTTCGGCTGGCAGATCGGCGGCCAATCCACCGATCTCGTCCTGGTAGCCATGAACCAACACGGACTACAGGACATGCTGAAGAGCAAATTTAAGCTGGGTGCGGACGCAGCGGCCTCGGCAGGCCCGGTAGGACGCAACGCGCAAGCCTCCACGGACGCGTCCATGCGCGCTGAGTTCCTCACCTATTCGCGTAGCCATGGCCTCTTCGCCGGGCTTGACCTGGACGGCACTGTCCTCTCGCAGAACGCCGACGATACTCGGACCGAGTATGGTGCAGACGTCCCCTTTGACATGGTGCTGCATGGTAACAAAACAGTTCCGGAGAATGCTACTGCCTTCGTCCGCACCGTCGCCCACTATTTTGTTGTCTCCAAGAACAACCAGTAGCTGGGAACGATTACCATTAGCGCCATCGCGTCGCAGGATAAGAAGATGCCGTAACGCATAGCAGACGAAGCCGCCAGACGGAAGTAATCCACTGGCGGCTTTGCTGCGCCTGGAACCCAACGGCACTTCTACATGGAAGCCAGCGCAATCGGGATGTAAGCCTGCGCAAGCCATCTGCGTCTATACCTCTCAGAGGCGAGATTGTTCAATATCTAAACCACCGAAATCGCTTTTTACCTCTCTCTTTTCCTGTTCCCTAATTCCCGATCCGCTAGACTGGAACCTTGATCCGCCAAGCCCAACCCATGCACGAGCCGGCGAGACGACCCAGTCTTCGCCATGCCGTCGAATTCGCCACGGCGTGGGTCTTCATCCACATCTTGCGCGCTCTGCCGCGGCGCATGGCGCGGGCTTGCGGAGCAGGTATCGCGGCCATTGCGTTTGTGCTGCACAGCCGCCTACGCAGTGTGGGACGGCGCAACCTGGAACTGGCCTTCCCTGCCCTGCCAGCTGCCGAGCGCGAGGCGATCCTGCGCAAGGAATACCGCCATCTGGGCTGGCATCTGGCGGAATTCTGCCAGATGTCCACCTACACGCGCGAGTATGCCGGCCGCTTTATCCGCTACGTGGGGCTAGATCATTACCTCGCAGCACGCGAGCGCGGCAAGGGGGTGTTGGTGCTGACCGGCCACCTGGGCGCGTGGGAGCTTTCCAGCTTCTACCACTCGCTGGCCGGTTACCCCATGGGCATGGTGATCCGCCGCCTGGACAATCCGTTGGTGGATTCGATGGTGAATACAATCCGCTGCCGGCATGGCAACCGCGTGCTGCACAAGGACGACTTTGCCCGCGGCCTGATTGCGGCGATGCGCACGGGCGAGACAGTCGGCATTCTGATGGACACCAACATGACGCCGCCGCAGGGCCTGTTCGTGCCGTTCTTCGGGATCGAGGCCTGCACCGCGTCGGGACTGGCGCGGGTCGCGGTCAAGACCGGCGCCGCCGTGCTGCCAGGTTTCCTGGTTTGGGAGGAGTCGGAGCGTCAGTACGTCCTGCGCTTTGGCCCCGAACTGGAGCTGGCATCCACCGGCGATTCCGAGGCCGATGCCGCCACCAATACAGCCCATTTCACCGCTGTGATAGAGGCCGCCATCCGCCGCTACCCAGATCAGTGGCTGTGGATGCACCGCCGCTGGAAGACCCGTCCACCGGGCGAACCCCCACTTTACTGAGTAGGATTCGGCTGCGAAGCACGGCAGTTCCGGAAGATTGAATAGCAGCGGCATAAAATCGAAGGTGGGCCTTGCGCAGCATTCGCGACGTAAAGGGAGTGCGATGAGAAGCTTCAAAGAGGTGACGCAGGGCAATCGAACCATGTTTTACGAGTACATTGCCAAGTGCCTGGTGGGCGTGAGCGTCGGCTATCTTTTGATGCAGACATTTCCCCGGCAAAGCGGGCAGTATTACTGGCTGTTGATCTCCATCCTGCTCTCCATTACACACGACAACAACAGCAAGGTGGCCCTGGACCGGATGCGGGGCAACATCGTCGGCTCGCTGGTGGGCCTGGTCATGTATCTGCTGCACAGTCCGCCGAATTTGCTGACCATATGCCTCGGGGTGGTGGCGACCATCGTTCTCTGTTTCAACATGGACCTGGTGGGGGTCTGCCGCACCGCCCTGGTCGGCTTCATCATCGTGATGATCTATGAGGAGACGCACAGCAGTTGGACAGGGGCGATCTACCGGATGGTGGGCGTGGTTCTGGGCTGTCTGATCGGGCTGGCCATCAACTACCTCTTTCGCAAGATCACTGCACCGCTGTTTCAAACAATGGAGGCCGTCACGGACGACAACTCCCCGGACAATGGCGGAGAATAGCCAGCCGGCAGCCGTCCGCGAAATCCTCCGGCATCGACCTGAATTTTGGCATCTTACTCAGGGAGCCGGCTTAGGATGCTGGGTCTCGGAGAATGCTATGTCCTTTGGAATATATGCGGCCGGTTATCTGGTTCTGATCGTTGGTGTGGCGTACCTGGCGCACCTGATGCACATCCCGCAGAATTACATCGTCGCACTCGCCATTATCCTATTTGGCGCCGGCATCGTGACCGGTGTCCAAAAGACGCGCAACCGGGACCCCAACTAGAAGCGCTGCCAAACCGCGCCGAGTACAAACACGCTGATTGAATCGGCGATTGACGGCGGAGGTGTGCGGAGGTAATACTCAAGAACCGGCCACACCAGCGCTCCGCATCGCCATGCGGAACATATGGGATATGTCATGCTTGCGGGTCACAAGCCGGTCGGCGAGCGCGATAGCATCGACAAGATCGATGCGAATACGAGGTGCACCATGAGCGAACTGACGACTACCGTAGGCACAATCCTGAGGCAGAAAAAGGGCGGCGTTTTATCGGTTGCACCGGACGACTCGGTCTATCGCGCCATCGAGGTGATGGCTGAGAAGGGCGTGGGAGCGCTTCTGGTGATGGAGGGCGATGAGCTAGTGGGGATCGTCAGCGAACGCGACTACGCGCGCAAGGTGGTCCTGAAGGGACACACGTCGAAGGAGATGCAGGTTGCGGAGATCATGACCAGCCCAGTGATCTACGTCTCGCGCAAGCATACCGTGGGCGAGTGCCTGCGCATCATCACGGACAGCCACATCCGCCACCTGCCGGTAGTGGAAGGCGGCGCTGTGGTGGGCGTGCTCTCCATCGGCGACCTGGTGAACTTCGTTATTACGGAGCAGCAGGAGACGATCCGCCATCTGCACGCTTATATCTCGGGAGCGGCCAATTGAATTACACCGACTTTTCGAACCGGAGGAATGTTTTACGGTATATCGTCGCTGGAGTCGTTCTCCTCGACCAGAGAAGCAGCGCCAACCACGTCGTATGTGGTTGCTTCTCCTCCGGTGGGCTGTAGAGTGACGCGCATAGGTTCGCGTTGCCACACAGCCTGTTTGCATACCGGCTCGGCGGGCGCGGACTGCGGCCATCTGCCGATCTGCTGCTGGACAACTGCGCGCCGCGCGCCAAGCTGCGCAACGATGGCATAGAGTCCGCCCTTTGCGGTCTCGGCGGTGCCGCAGTAGGCCGCGTAGTCGCGGAACCAAACCGCATCGGAGACCTCGCCATCGAAGTCCGGCAGGTGCAGCGCGGTAATGCGTCCTGTGCTGCGATCCACCAGCAGCCAGGGGCCGGGCTGCCAGCTCCAGCGCGGTGCCTCGCCGGGCAGCGCATCGTTCAGGCGCAGGGCGCGGCGGATGGTGAAGCTGCGGTCGGTGACGTCGTGGGCGTCGCCTGTGGTCCACTCCTTCTGGTGGCCGTCGAGGGTGAGCGGACGGACCTTGAGCGTGATTGGATCGCTTGCTTTGCCGGCTGCTGGCGCGGCCTCGGGCGGCGTGTAGGGCACCTTGCGCACCGCGCCCAAGGCTAGCACATGGACCTTGGGCGGCGCGGCCAAAGCGCCGGGTTGCGAGAGAGTCAGGACGCCAAGCGAAAACAAGCCAAGCGTTCCCAAACGCAGATGCACTGTAGCGGAGCGAAAGATCTGCATGGGCGGCAGAGTAGCGCGTGTGGAGTGCAGAAGCAAGCAGTGTTTTCAAAAAAATACACTTTCGAGAAGACCTCGATGACAAACCTTCGGCATGGCAAGGCATCTTAAATTACATGCCATGGGATTGGGTGAGCGTCAATGGAGAACAACCCCTTATGCCATAGGGGTAATGCAGCGGATTCCGCAGAGAGATTTGCAGAGGGCCGGAGTTCCTATGGAACGCAGCGGAGTAGTATCGTTGAGGCAGGACGCTAGCGGCCAGACGCCGAGCGGCGCGGCTGACGTTGACCCGTAGCAAACCGGCGAGTCAGGGCCACCAACCGCAGCAACCATTCATGCAATCAGGAAAGGAACTATGCAACCTATGTGGAAACCGAACCCGACAGGACCGCTACCGCCATCACCCGCTGAGCCCACGCGACCGACGGTCCCGGCGCCGACCATCTTTGAGACCAGCACACCAAGACCGGTGGCATCGCCCGTCGCCAGCCCGGTAGTTGCAACCGGCGAACAGGCCACCATCGGGAAATCGCTGGTGGTAAAGGGCGAGGTCTCCGGATCGGAGTCGCTCTACATCGACGGCAAGGTGGAGGGAACCATCAACCTGCCGGGCAACCGTGTAACGGTGGGTCGCAACGGACAGGTTGCGGCCAACATCATGGCGCGCGAGGTCGTAGTGCTGGGGAAAGTTCGCGGCAATGTGAATGCCAGCGACAGGGTAGACATCCGCAGCGAAGGCTCACTGACAGGAGACGTGGCCGCCGCGCGCATCTCCATCGAGGACGGCGCGTACTTCAAGGGCGGCATCGACATCCGCAAGCCGAACGAGGTGAAGAACGGCCATCCCCAACCGGTCGCCGCGGCAGAACCCGCGCCGGTCGCCCCCAAAACACCTTTACCGCTAGAGTAGAGCACGCGGGATGAGCAACTAAAGTAAAGAAACCTGTGGCCCTGGCGTAAGCTGGGGCCGCTCTACGTTGCAGGCCACAGAAGCAGATGACTCGCATTGGCTCACTGGCTACGGAATCAGCAGGAGCTTGCCGGTGGTCTTGCGCCCCTCCAGATCGCGGTGGGCCTGGGCGGCATCGGCCAGCGGATAGTTGTGTTCGAGGCGCAGCTTGAGAGTTCCCTCGGCTACCCAGCGCAGCACATCGCCCGCGCGCTGCACCAGCTCCTGGCGCGTCGTGATGTACTCCTTGAGCGTGGGCCGCGTTAAGTAGAGCGAGCCGCGCGTAGAGAGCTGGATGGGGTCGAAGGGCGGGACTGCGCCGCTGGCTCCGCCGTAGAGGACGAGGATTCCTCGTGGACGCAGGCAGGCCAGACTGCCGTCGAAGGTAGTCTTGCCGACAGAGTCGTAGACCACGGGAACGCCTGCACCGTTGGTCAATTCGCGCACCTTCGTAGTGAAGTCGTCTTTGGTATACAAAATCGTCTCGTCGGCACCGGCTGCTTGAGCCAGCGCGGCCTTCTCCTCGGTGGAGACGGTGGCGAAGACGCGCGCGCCCAGGCTCTTCGCCATCTGGATCAGAAGCAGCCCGACTCCTCCCGCACCGGCGTGAATAAGCACTGAATCGCCCGGCTGGATGGCGTAGGTGGAGTGTGCGAGATAGTGCGCCGTCATCCCTTGCAGCATGGCCGCTGCGGCCTGGCGCGTGGTGACGCCATCGGGGATTGCAATCAGGCGCGCGACCGGCGCAACCGCAAACTGTGCGTAGGTTCCCGGAATGCCGCACCAGGCAATGCTGTCGCCGACCTTGAAGTCGCTGACTCCGGGACCGAGAGCGGCGACGACACCCGCAGCCTCCTGCCCCGGAATGAACGGCAGCGGCGACGGATAGCGTCCCTCGCGCAGGTAGATGTCGATGAAGTTGACGCCACAGGCCTCGATGCGGACGAGAACTTCGCCGGAACCTGGTGTGGGAGTGGGCAGCTCGCGGAGCTGAAGCACATCGGCCCCGCCGGTCTGGGTAATCTGGATCGCTTGCATCATTCTTCGATGCTACCGCGCGCAGAACGAAGCTGGAAGAGACGACGCAGGCACGGCCGCCGTGGATTCGTTTGCAGCCAGAATCGCAGCGGATTGGCTGTGACTCGCCGTGCGCTCGGCGCTGCTTTCTGAGACAATACGGATTGCCATGCAACCCGACAATCTTATCTCGCTGAAAGACGACATGGTGGCCTTCATCGCCGGCCACGGGCTACGACGCTTCAATGGATATGTCACCGACGAAGTTCCCACCGTCGTATTTGAAGACAATGAGCCGGACTCGTGGAAGGACTTTGTGGAGCACGCCAAGGCCTCAGGCGCCAGTTTTATCACCATGAGCGAGGTAACGCTGGAAAAGTCCGACGTCGCCATCCTGCTGGAGCAACTGCGCGACCAGACCTACCCCGACGCCGATGCGATCGAGATCGACGACGCGGAGACCCTGGTGAAACACGTCGGCAAGATCGGCTATCTACAACTGGGATTCGCCCACCAGGGCGTCATGTTCCTGTTCGAGACCTCGACCGAGTGGTACGAGCAGTTCCAGGAGCTGATCGAGACCGTCACCGACCTGGGTGGCATCGTGGTGGACGATCACGACCACGATGAGGACTGACGCAAGTGCTGTCGAAGTTGGCGGATCAGCATAGGCTAGTGGAGCAAGAGCCTCCCGGTCCAGCGCAGTCGGCCGCGTGGCTGCTGAAAGTCACCGGCCATCCCGATGCAGCCAACACCGCCGAATCCCTGGCCGCACAATTCCACTGCCCGCCTGCCATCGCGCGGATTCTGTCCGCACGCGGCATCGACACACAGGCCACCGCAGAGACCTTTCTAAACCCGTCGCTGGAAGCGCTGCTGGACGATCCCGCCAACGACCCCACGCAGTTGCTAGGCATGGACGCCTCCGTCGAGCGAATTCTGCGCGCAATTCGCAACGCCGAACCAATCCTGATCTACGGCGACTACGACGTGGACGGCACCACGGCAACCGTTCTGCTGAAGACGACCATCGAGCGCATCGGGCTGGCGATGGAACCGCAAAGGCCCGCGCAGGTCAGCTACCACCTGCCGCACCGCATTCGCGAGGGTTATGGGATGCAGAACGCGATTCTCGGCGAAGCTGCTGCGTCCGGCGTTCGCTTGGTAATTAGCGTAGATACCGGCATCCGCGCCATCGCCGAAGCGGTGGAGGCGCGCGCGCTTGGCCTCGACCTAATCGTCACCGACCACCATCAGCCTGACGGCGCAGCGATCCCCGACGCGCTGGCCGTCATCAATCCCACACAGCCTGGATGTCCCTATCCCAACAAGAGCCTGTGCGGCGCGGCCGTAGCGTACAAGCTGGCGCAGGCGCTGCTGGACGCAGCCGCTCCGCAGACCGCGGACTCAGAGACCTTTCGCGCACGCACACGCAAGGTGTTGCTTCCGTCGTTCCTCAAGCTGGTAGCCATTGCCACGATCGCGGACTCCGTGCCGCTGACGGGAGAGAATCGCGCTGTTGCCGCACTCGGTCTGGCGGCGCTGGCCAATCCCGTGCAGCCCGGCCTGCGCGCGCTGATGCAGTTGGCGAAGATTCCGCTGGACCGCGCGCCCACCGCAACCGAAGTGGGCTTTCGGCTGGCGCCACGCATCAACGCTGCCGGTCGCATGGACATCGCGGACGACGTGGTGGAACTGCTGCTGACCCGCGACGTGGCCCGAGCGCGCGAGCTGGCGCAGAAATTAGACCGCTTGAATCAGGACCGCCGCGCCTCCGAGGCACGCGCTCTGGATGCCATCGAACGCGAACTGCTGACTCTGGCCGATGCTGATGGCGCGTACCCGCGCGAGTGCATGGTCCTCGATCATCCGGATTGGCATCGCGGAGTGCTGGGCATACTGGCCTCGCGTGTGGTGGAGCGCACGGGACGGCCCGCGTTAATCGTCACTCATGCCGACGGCGACGCGCACGGCTCCGGTCGCTCCGTCCCGGGCTTCCACCTGCTGGACGCCATTACCGCCGCCGACGCCGAAGACCCGGCTGCGCCTCTCTTCCATCGCTTTGGAGGCCACGCCCACGCGGTCGGCTTTTCGCTGCCCTACGACCGGCTGCCCCTGCTGCGCGCCCGCATGAAGTCCTATACGGCTACAAATCTCACACCCGCGCTCCTGGCACCACAGCTCGACTACGACGCGGAAGTATCGCTGGACGAGATTACGTCTGAGCTGATGGCCTGGATTGCGCGCCTTGCGCCCTTCGGCATGGGCAACCCCGAGCCGGTCTTCCTTACCCGCAACGTGGTTCTGGCCGCGCCCATCCGCCTCATTCAGGATAAGCACATCGCGCTGCAACTGATGCAGAGTGGTAATAGGCAACCAGCCAATCCGCGCGCAATACCTGCTCTCGGCTGGAGCCGCAACGCCGTCGGCTGGGCGGCGCGCTGCCAAAGGCTGGCGCTGGTCAAGGGCTCCGTCATCGATGTTCTCTATCGCCTGCGTCACAACGCGGGACCCTACGCCAGCCAGCAGTTCGACGGCCTCGAACTCGAGCTCTGCGACCTGCGACCTGCCGGCGCGCCGTTGCACTCCTCGCAAATGCGGAGTGAGCGAGAGCATTCCTTCCCTGGTTCACCCTCCGAATGAACATAATCTTTTGTTATTCCCAGGCAAGTAGTATTTTGCTTCGTTCGGCGGGACAAAACGTCTTATATACTGACACTTGAAGACATGGCCCCTCCTTCCAAATCAAATCGTGCAATGCAGTTTGCCCTCTGGGGGACAGCGCTTGCCGTCATCCTGATGGCGTTGTATGCGATTCGTTTGCTTACTCGCGAGCGGGTCAGTGTGGTGGCCGCGCAGGTCAGCTATCGGGACCTGGTCAAGTCCTCCTCGACCAACGGCAAAGTCGAGCCGACGGACGACTTTGAGGCACACGCGCTGGTTTCCGGTCAAGTGCAGCAGATCTACGTCAATGTGGGCGACAAGGTCCATGCGGGGCAATTGCTCCTGAAGATGGACGATGCGGATGCGTTGGCGCGGCTTGCCTCCGCCAACTCCGCCTTGCGGGCGGCTGAACTAGCCGTGAGCGACATTGAGCACGGCGGCACGCAGGACGAGCGCAACACCTATGCCGCGGACGAGAACCGCACCAAGTGGCAACTCCAGCAGGATACGGATGCGCTGGCCGCGCTGCAAAAGCTACAGCAGAAGGGAGCAGCTTCTCAGGCTGAGATTGACGCCGTCAACTCCCGCCTGCAGTTGGACCAGAATGCGCTGCACAGTATCGAGATGCACAGCACCCAGCGCTACGGCGCGGCCGATCTGGCGCGCGCGCAGGCGGAACTGGCCGATGCACGCGCAGCCGTCGCCGCCGCCCAACGCGCCTATGACAGCGTAAATATTCGTACACCCATCGCCGGCACCGTCTACTATCTCCCCGTCTCAGAGTACGATTACGTCAGCAGCAACCCCGACAACAACGACCTGATCTATGTTGCGGACCTCAAACATATGCGTATCACGGCCTACTTCGACGAGCCCGAAGTTGGCAACCTGGCCGACGGACAGCCGGTCACGATCGTCTGGGAGGCCAGACCCGGGGTCACTTGGCACGGCCACATCTCCCAGGTGCCCACCACCATTATCAGCTATGGCACACGCAGCGTCGGCGAGTGCTTCATCGACGTAGACGATGCCGATGGCGTACTGCAACCCAACGCCAATGTCACCATCACCGTCACCACGGCGCAGCATTTGCATGTGCTCAGCATTCCACGCGAGGCCTTGCACGACGAGGGCTCACAGCACTACGTCTTCCGCATTGTTCATAACAAGCTTGTGCGCACTCCCGTCCAGTTGGGCACGCCCGCCAAACCGGCCATCGTCAACCTCACGCAAGTGGAGATCACAGGCGGCCTTGTTGAAGGCGACACGGTTGCCCTCAACGCCACCACCAACCGCGAACTCAGCGACGGACTTGAAGTAACGACTGTTTATCGATGAGCATGAACGCACAATCCACGCCGATGGCTTCGTTCAAGCTCTGCCAACGCGACCGCGGTGTGCCTCTATCATGCTCTCTGACCCTGTGCATCTGTTTCATGCTTGCGCTCTCGGCCCATGCCCAGATATCGCTGAGCACGGCGGTTGACCTGGCGCTGCGCGACAACCCCCGCGTACAGGCAGCACAAGCGGATGTTGACAAGGCGCGCGCCCAGCTCTCCGAGACCCACGACGTTTACGTACCGTCCATAAACGCTGGCGCGGCAGTCGGCCAGTCCTACGGCTACAGCCCCTATCCGCCGACCCTGTTCACCGTCACCGGCGGTGGCCTGGTCCTCAGCGCCTCGCAAAGCTCCTACATCCGCTCGGCCCGTGCCGGAGTCGATGCCGCCCAGCTTGCATTCGATGACGTTCGTGAATCGGTCGCCGAGGATACCGCGCTCGCTTTCCTCACGTTGGAATACGACCAGCAGCGCGAGCAGGTTGTGGGCCAACAGGAAGGGTTTTCCAAGACTCTGGTGACCATCGTGCAGGAACGGGTTGATGCCGGGCAGGATACGGCGATCGAGCTCACCCAGGCCAGACTTACCGCTGCCCAGCTTCACCTCACAAGCCTGCGCGCCGCAGACCAAACGGCAACCGACCGTGAGCACCTGGCAAGGCTCGTCGGCCTGTCCACAACCGCGCTCAGTGTCGATAGCATCTTCCCGGCCAGCCCCGTGGCGCTGGACACAACAGCTGATACAACAGTGCATGGCTACGCTAACGCCGGTGTCGCCGCACTATTTGCCAGCGCCGAGGCCAAACAGAACCAGGCCCGCGGTGACGCACGCTTCCTCGGCCGCCCCCAGGTGAGTCTGTTTGGCACGTTCAATTATTACGCCACCTTCAGCGACTCGTTTGCGCAACTGCAGAAGGTCTATCAGGCGAACACTGGTCAAACCACCCTGCGTGCCAGCGAGGGCGCGTTTGGCGTCCAGATCACACTACCTCTTATGGACAGAGCGCGTGGAGCCAAGGCGCGCGAATCGGCCGCCGATGCCGCGCACGCCAAGCACGACGCGGAGAATGCACAGATCTTGGCGCTCGATGGGCAGAGCCGATTGCGCCATTCCATCGACGAGTTACAGGCACAGGCCGAGGTCGCCAAACTGCAACAGCAATACGCACAGCAGCAGCTCGACGTCCTCCAGCAGCAGCTTCAGTCCGGCAACCCCGGCGGGCCGCAGATGACGCCCAAGGAGGAGCAGAACGCAAGAATTTCCGAACGCGAGAAGTACCTTGGCGTGCTCGACGCAGGCTTCCAACTGCATCAGGCAGAGATCCACCTGATGCGTCAGACCGGTCAGCTTCTGATCTGGCTCAGATCCACAGCACCGACAAAATCATCTGCTTCTCCAGTACCGACCGCTCCGCAACGCTGACGCACATTATTTGGAGAGTAGAAACACACCTGCGCAGACAAACAGCGCGGCCAGCCAGCGGCGTCGATTGACATTTTCTTTGAGAAAGAGCTTGGCGGCGAAGGCGTTGCCCAGGAAGGTAAGCGATGCGCTGGCCGGTGCAGCCAGCGAGAGCTCGACGTTCGACAGGGTGAAGAGCAGCGAGAAGAAGCTGGCGGCCATGGACAACACGCCGAACAGAAACATTGGGCTGGATGTGACCGCGCGAATGGCTCCGCTCATGCCGGACTTGGCGCGTATGAGGTCGAGGTCGCCGATGCGCCGCGTGGCCCCCGCTGTCAGCACATCCCCCGCAACCGCCGTAGCTGCGACGGTAATGATCGTGGCCCATGTCTCAATCGGGCCGACGTAGATGTGAGTTGGAAGGATCATCGTGTCACGCCCTGGATTGTGCTCTCTGCCGCAGAGGTTGATTCTTCCGCCGGATGCTGCGACTCGTGCAGGGTAAGCGATGGCCCGTTGGCGACGAAACCGACGCCGCAGACGATCAAAAGGATCCCCAGCCAGCGGTAGACGGTGATCGTCTCGTGCTGCCAGTACTTCGCGAGAAACGCGACCACAACGTAGCCGAACGCCGTGGACGGCAGCACAAAGGTAAGGTCGGCCCAGGAGAGTGCGGTGAGATAGCTCGCGAAGAAGCCCAGCAGGCAAAGGATTCCAGTGATCACCCAGGGATTGCGTAGTGCAGCCAGAAGCAGTACCAGATGCGCCAGCGAGACCGGGCCTATCTGCGTCATACCATGGGAGAGCAGTGTGTCGCCCACCGACGCGGTCAGCATCACGGCAAGCAGAATGAGATAGCGTTGCGGAGTGAGAGTGTGCTTCATTGGGCGTCGCCCTCGCGCAGCGCGTGCGGAGCGTATTGCCTGAACTCAGTGAAAAATTCCTGTGGCTTGTCGAGACGGAAGCTCAGCTTTTTCATTTCGTCTGCGTAGATCTCTGCGATGCGGTATACGCGAACGATCCTCTTCATCTGGCTATAAAGGATGGAACGATGCCGCCACAATGCGCGGTATTCTAGCGATGACGGAGTCAGTTCCACGTAGCTCATGAAATGTTGCAGGCCGAGAAGCAGCGGAACCAGCAAGAAAATGGCAAAATCGAGCAGCAATTGCCAGCCGAGAGTGCGCACCCCGTGAGCATGGT
>Ga0181519_10003369_pt1 | contig 13179 bp, 10 predicted proteins | sample PEATcosm2014_Bin_26_FD_121102 | JGI IMG/M metagenome (GOLD analysis project Ga0181519, IMG submission 121102) | Peatland microbial communities from MTU Mesocosm Facility, Houghton, MI, USA - PEATcosm2014_Bin02_10_metaG | ecosystem: Environmental > Terrestrial > Soil > Wetlands > Peat | place... | reverse complement strand
GCGGTGGCGTGCTGCCCTTGTCCTTTGGGCTCATTCGCGACGAGTTCCCCACGGAGAAGGTCTTGGGCGCCATTGGCGTGATCGCGGCCCTCGCGGCGGCGGGCAGTGGTGTGGGTATTGTGCTCGCGGGACCCATCGTCAACGCGCTCGACTACCACTGGCTGTTCTGGATTCCGATGATCGTGATGGCCTTCGGGACAGTAGCGGCGCACTACGTGATACCCGAGTCCGACGTTCGCACGCCCGGAACGCTCAGCTGGTCCGGCGTCGTGCTCTTGTCAGTCTGGCTCGTCGCGATCATCCTCGCAATCAGCGAGGCGCCCACTTGGGGTTGGGGCTCGACGCGCGTGATCGCTCTGATCGTCCTGGGACTTGTGGTGGCGGTGGTATGGGTGTTCGTCGAGGCGCGCTCCACGCATCCGCTCATCGACATGAAGATGATGCGGATTCCCGCGGTCTGGACGACGAATCTCGTGGCCCTGCTGTTGGGCGTCGGCATGTACGCGGTCTTCGCGTTCCTGCCCGAGTTTCTGCAATCGCCACGTTCGGCCGGTTACGGCTTCGCGCTCAGCATCACCAAGTCGGGACTCATCTTGCTGCCGGCGAGCGTCTTCATGTTCATCTTTGGCATGATGTCGGGCCGACTCTCGCAACGCTACGGCAGCAAAGCCGTCCTTATCGCCGGCCTCTTCGTGGGTATCGCTAACTTTGCGATCTTGACCTTTGCTCACGCCGCCCTGTGGGAGATCCTGCTCGCCATGGTCATCGAGGGCGTCGGCTTCGGCCTGGCGTTCTCGTCGATGTCGGCGCTCGTCGTCGTGGCGGTGCCCCCGCACCAGACCGGTGTCGCGAGCGGCATGAACGCGAACATTCGAACGATCGGGGGTTCGGTGGGGGCCGCCGTGATGAGCAGCATCGTCACGTCAGGAGTGCGCCCGGGCGAAATCCCTCGTCAAACTGGTTACACGCACGGGTTCGCCTTGCTTACGGTGGCGGCAGTCGCGGCCACGATCGCCGCCTTCTTCGTCCCGGGCCGTCTACGACCACCCGCGACGACGACCGAGGCGACGCTGGCCCACGGCGAGCTCGGCATGGTGGCGGCGGGCACGCTCGCGGGCGACGAGTCCGAGTAATCGACCAGATTTAGAACCCCGCTACCGGCGACAAATCGCTTCAACGCGCCACCATTTCATAAGTGCGGACCACCGGATTTTCGTATTTGACCGATCGTCGGACCCAGTTTCGACCCTGAATAGTCCCCGTTTTAGCGAAATTGGGCGTGCGACGCCGCGAAGCACGCGGCGAGATTTTGTTCGCTCAATTCCCTGATGGGTATACGATTAAGCAAGAAGTTGAGTACCACGTTGGGAATCGTCGGGTTCAACTTCGTAGGTTCGTCACTCCAGTCCCCGGTGACCTCGAAACGACGAGGAGCCACGATGAGCGGATTAGAGAACACGACCCACGGCGCTGGGGAATCGGTGGTCAAACCCACCGACAGGGGCTACGACTCACTTACGGATTTTCTCTTTGACGCGGGCAGTTTTGACCGCGGTCGGCTCAACGGGCGCAAGGGTCCAGCGGGTCAGATCAAAGTGCCGCACGCGCAGATTGCGCGCGACATCCTCAACAATCTGTCGTTCACCCAAGCTTCGGATCACGACCACCAAGCGCGGGCCTAGTTTCTCGTGACGAAGCTCTCGCGCCAGCGACCGAGTCCCGTCCGTCTTGCGTCTATGGCCGCAGTTCCTTCGCGTCATGATGGCGGTTGTCACGAGCGCGCCGCTACTTCTGTAACAGACTCCTTGGTCACGTGGACCGCTTGAAGGCCGACCAATCGCGCCCGGGCACCGCTACAAAAGATGCGGACTTGCGTGTCTTCTGCGACTCGATTCCGAGCATCGTGTGGACGGCGGCGCCCCAGGGGGCGAGTCAATACCTCAACAATTTAGGAACGCTCTACACGGGTCTTAGTGTCATCGACGGTGAGTCCTGGGACTGGTTCTCCTTCGCGCATCCCGACGACGCCAAGAACGCTCGCAAGGAATGGAAGACCTCCATGCGCGACTCGTCGCCGTATTCCTGTCGATATCGCGTACGACGATTCGACGGAATTTATCGCTGGCACGAGGTGAACGCCCGAACGGTTGAGGACGCGCACGGTCAACGGCGAAGCTGGATCGGCACGGCGATCGACGTCGAGGACGCCGTATCGAACGAGGCGACAGCGCGATTAATAGCGCGCCAAGCCCGCGAGACGTCGGCATTCCTGAAGATGATTCTGGACGACGCTCCCGTTGGTGTCGCGTTCGTCGACCGAGATTTCCGTGTGCGACGAATCAATGATCAATTGGCATCGATCACCTTGTCAACGGTGAGTGAACGCACAGGCCAACTCGTCTCCGAGGCCCTACCCGATTTGTGGGCCCAAATTGAGCCAGCGTTTCAACGAATCCTCGAAGGTGGTCCCGCGATCCTCAACCACGAGGTCACGGGTCCTTCGAGGTCCGATCCGCAGCGTACCCATCAGTGGAGGTCGAACTTCTACCCCGTACGGGTCGACGACGAGATCATCGGCATCGGCGCGGTCGTCGATGACGTGACCACCCAACTCGATATCGAGAACCAGCGACTCCTGCTCGCCACCATCGTCGACGGCTCAGGCGAAGCCATTTTTGGATCAGACCGAGAAGGCATCATCATGAGTTGGAATGCCGCAGCCGAGCAGCTCTTTGGCGTGAAGGCGAGCGAAGTGATCGGCAAGACGCTCGCGAACATCCTCCCGCCCCAACAATTCGACGAAGCCAGCACCATTCGACAGCGTGTGATCGCCACCGGCGTTTCCGAGCTAATTGACGCCATGCACTTGACCAGGGGCGATCTCTCTCGTGACGTGCAGATGACAGTCTCACCGATATTGGATGCACAGGGCCGGATCACCGGTGTCTCAAGGATTGCGCGCGACGTCACCGCACAACGCGCCGCCGACGCACTCCTTCGTGAGAGCCAGCGGCAACTCATTGAGACCCAACGTATCGCCCACGTCGGAGGCGTGCAGTACGACGTCGTCCACGACACCATGACGTGGTCGGGAGAGTTGTACCGGATCCTCGGTGTTGATGTCAACCTCAGGCCGAGTACCGAACTGTTCCTTACGTGTATTCATCCCGACGACACCGAACGGGTTCGCCAAGCCTGGATCAACGCGACTCTCCAGGGTATTCCGTTCAACATCGACTTTCGGATTGTTTGCCCCAATGGTGAAAAACGCTCCGTCACGGCGCACGCCGAGATCCAGCACGACGCCAGCGGTACACCGATCGACATGGTCGGCACCCTCAGTGACGAAACGGAACGTGTCGCCCTCGAGGGTGAACGACGTCGACTCGAACTGAATTTTGAAACCGGTTTCGAGCAGTCGGCGATCGGCACGGCTCTCGTTGACCTCAACGGCAAGGCTCTGCGCGTCAACCAGGCGGTCTGCGATCTCCTGGGTCGACCCAAGGAGCTACTTCTCGGCCGACGTTGGGCCGAGTTCACCCACCCTGATGACATTCCTCTCATGGACATCCTCACCGAAAAAGTTGCCGCCGGTGTTTCGACTTACGCCGACGAGCGACGGTACCTACGTCCAGACGGCTCCGAGGTGTGGGCCGCCACCCACGTTTCGATCGTACGTGACGCGAAGGGAACTCCCCTTTACTTCTTCTCATACTTGTTGGACATCACCGCGTACAAGAAGCTGACCAACGAGCTCGCTCACCGAGCGATGCACGACGAGCTCACGGGACTGCCCAACCGCGCTCTACTCGCCGACCGCCTGGACCAGAGCCTCGCCCGCTCCACTCGCAGCCACGTACCCATCAACGTGATGTTCCTCGACATCGACAATTTCAAGGAGATCAACGACTCGCTCGGCCACACGGCGGGGGACGAACTGCTGGTGCACGTCGCGGCCCAGATAAGGAGCGCCATACGACCCGGTGACACGGTCGCGCGCTTTGGTGGCGACGAGTTCGTGATCGTCTGCGAAGGGGCCAGCAAGGCCGAAGTCAGCGTGATCGGCACTCGAATTCTCGACGCCATCAAACTACCGGTGGCATTAGCCGCCGGCGAAGTCCGCGTCACCGCCAGCATGGGCGTGACCACTTCGGGCTCGACGTCGACGCCCGAGACGATGCTGCAGACCGCCGACTTCGCCATGTACCGGGCAAAGGGACTGGGCCCGGGCAGCATCGCCCTCTACGACGAGGTACTTCACGAGAAGGTCGAAGGGCGCTTGGCCACCACGTCGGCGCTCGCTTTGGCGCTCACGCGAGAGGAATTCAAGGTCTACTACCAACCAGTCGTCAATATCTGGACCGGTGAGTTGATAGGGGCTGAAGCGCTACTGCGCTGGGAACACCCCAGTGGCGTGCTCGTGAACCCGGACGATTTCATCCCGATTGCCGAACATTCTGGCCTGATAATTCCCATCGGCGCGTGGGTCCTGGAAGAAGCGTGCGAGCAATTGGTCGCGTGGCAGGCCACGCAGCCCGCCCTAAGCATCGCAGTCAACCTCTCGGTTCGCCAGATCCTCAATCCTGACATCATCGCGACCGTACGCGACGCGCTCAAACGGTCGAAGCTTTCGCCCGCGGACCTTTCCTTGGAATTGACCGAGAGCATCTGGATGGAAGACATCGACTACTGCGCCCGAATTCTCACGTCGTTCAAGGAACTTGGCGTCGGGCTCGTCATCGACGACTTTGGCACCGGCTACTCGTCTCTGAGTTACCTCAAGCTATTTCCCTTCGACGCGGTGAAGATCGATCGGTCCTTCGTCGATGGTCTAGGCCACGACTCGGACGACTCGGCGCTCGTCGCCGCCATCATCGCCATGGCGGCCGCACTTAACCTCGAAGTGACCGCCGAGGGCGTGGCGACGCAGGAGCAACTGGAGCTGCTAAGGAAACTGTCATGCGTACGCGGTCAGGGCTATCTGCTCGCCAAACCCATGACCGCGGCGAATCTCACGAAGTTAATCGAAGAGGGCCACCGCTGGCCGGTGGACGCGAGCGAAAGGTCCTCGAGCGAACCACTCGCGGATTGAACACACTGACCCGGCCCGCTCGGTACGCGACACCATGTCGTTCGTGGCTGCGTCACTCAATGACGTCTCGATCCAGTCGAGGGTCTCACCGTTTTGCCAGTTTTCAGCGCCTTAGGACGGTCCCGACTTGGTCTGGAGGCCAGACGAATGCTGCGGCGTGGTCGACCACCCAAGTCCTGTCACAGCCCCTCACTACGGTCACACCATGTTCGCCACCCGCACCGATCTCAACGAACATCAGCGCGAGGCGGCCTCGTTCGGTGATCAGCCGTTGCGCGTAATCGCCGGGCCCGGTACCGGCAAGACGACCACCCTGACGGCACGGGTCGAGTATCTACTGGATCAGGGGATCGAGCCCGAGCGGATCCTGTTGCTCACTTTCACCCGCCGTTCCGCCCGCGAGATTCTCAGTCGAGTCCGCGCGATACGTGCCACAGCGCACGTGCACCGCGTCGCGGGCGGCACGTTTCATTCGGTCGCGCACCATACGCTTCGTCGACATCACGCGGTCGTGGGTCTGAGCGACGGTTTCGGAGTACTGGACCACGGCGACGCCGCGGATCTCCTGGACCTCGTGCGCAGTGATCTTGGTGTGCTGAGCCACGAGCGGCGCCTGCCTAAGAAGAACACGTTGGTGGCCCTTTATTCCAGAACCGTGAACACCGGCGACTCGCTGCGTGACGTCATGGCCGAGCACACTCCCTGGTGCGCCGACCACCACGAACAGGTCGGGACACTCTTCAGTGCGTTCGTGACCCGAAAGCGCGAGCTCGGGTTGTTGGACTTTGATGACCTTCTTCTCTTCTGGCGCGCCGCCGTCGAGGACGACGCTCTGGGTGCCACGTTGGCGGCATCCTTCGACCACGTGCTGGTCGACGAGTTCCAAGACGTCAATCAGTTGCAGTTGGACATACTGCGGGGCCTTCGCCGGTGCGACCCGCGCGTGACCATGGTCGGTGATGACGCCCAGGCGATCTACGGCTTTCGAGGTGCCTCACCTCGTTTTCTACTCGACGCGCCTGACTATTTCGAAGGCTTGGTCACCATCACGCTGAACGTCAACTATCGATCGTCCGGCGCGATACTCGAGGTCGCCAACGCGCTCGCCGCGGACGCCCCCGAAGGCTTTTGTGCCGTCTTGCGCGAGGACCGACCCGTCCTCGGCGCGGGGGCGCCCGGGCTCGTGCACTGCGCGGACGAACGTCACCAGTCCGAGATCGTGGCGGACCGCGTCCTCGAACTCTACGAGGAGGGTGTCGCACTGCACGACCAGGCCGTCCTCTTTCGCGCGGCGCATCACAGTGCCGACCTCGAGATTGAACTCTCACGGCGTCGGATCCCCTTCGTCAAGTACGGCGGACTGCGCTACTTGGAGGCGGCGCACGTGAAGGACCTGCTCGCAGCCTTTCGTCTGGCGGACAATCCGCGCGACGAGGTGGCGTGGTTCCGTCTCCTCCAATTGATGCCGGGTGTCGGTCCCGCCAGGGCTCGCCGTCTCATTGACGCGCTGCGCGACGAACACCGGGCGCTACCACTTTCGTTCGCAGAGGTCGAGTTTCGCTGGCCCGGGGCCCTCGACCTCGTGCCCGCCGACACGCGCGACGCGTCGACCCAGTTGATCCAGGCCATGGTGCCACGAACGCACGAAGCACCGATGGCGCACGCCCAACGGGTCGCCGACGCGCTCGCACCCTTCATCGTCGCGTCCTACCAGGACGCCGCGGTGCGCCTCGAAGACTTGGGCGCTCTCGTGCTCGCCTGCAACGAGACGACACGCTTGAGTGACGTCGCCGCCGAACAGGTCCTGGAGGCGCCCGCCTCGACCGGAGACCTCGCGGGGCCCCCGTTCGTCGACGAGGACTGGCTCGTACTGTCGACGGTTCATTCGGCCAAGGGTCTCGAATTCGACGCGGTGCACGTCATCCACGCCGCCGACGGCAACTTTCCTTCGGATATGGCCCTCGGGTCAGCCGAGGGGCTCGAAGAGGAGCGACGACTCTTCTACGTCGCGGTCACGCGCGCGCGACGTCACCTCGCGATCTACGTTCCTCTGCGCTATCACCACCACCGAGTGCGCGACGATCATTCCTGGGCCCAACCTTCACGTTTCTTGAGCCAGGCCGTGCGCCAGACCCTCGAAGAACAACACCGCGAATCTCCCCGTCCGAGCACGCTGGACCTCGCCGGCCTCGAACCGATCGCTGGTCCGACACTGGTCGAAGGTCGCTTGTCAAAACTCTGGTGAGGGGCCACACACGCAATTGCTCACCGTATCGGGCGACGCTCACGTGGCTTAGCATTGACCCAGCAGGCTCGAACAGGGGGTAATCATGGACCATCGAAGGGCCGAGGAGTTACTGGCGAGCGAACGCCGACGACTCGAGGATTTGCTCGAGCACTCGACGCAAGTCGGACTTGTCGAGCGCGAGGGTGCGAACGAGCAAGGCGACATCGCCGACTCCGCTGAACCTTTCACCTCCGAAGAGGAGAACAACGCCATCGCGGCGAGCCTGCGAGCTCGTCTCGCGGCGGTCGAACGTGCCGAAACCAGGCTCGCCGACGGTAGCTATGGTTTGTCGGTGCGCAGTGGCACGCCCATCAGTGACGAACGACTCGAAGCCGATCCCGCGGCCGAACTGACTGTCGACGAGGTCGAGACGAGTTGAAATACTGAGCGACGAGCGTCGTAAACACGAGGATCCTGGTCTAGAAACCCACGCATCATCGCTCATCACGACCGATCCTTCACAGGAACTTCTCTGAAAGGTCTCATCCGGCGAACAGGCGCTTCACACTGTTCTCACAAAGGGCGTTCGTACCCTGAGGAGTGTTCCTTTGAAAGGAGAACAGATGAAGCACACCATGATCAAGTCACTCACCGCCCTGGCCTTAGTCGCCGGTCTCGGTGTCAGTGTTCCCGCGATTGCGTTCGCGTCACCCACCTCGCACGCCTCGTCCACGACCACGCCAACCGCCTGGACCGCGTTCAAGGCACAGTGGAAGACCTACGTGCAGGGCCTCGAAGCGATCAACACCACCTACCACCATTCCGTCCAGAGCGCGCGTGCGACCTACCAGGCGGCCCTTGCCGTTGCCACGACCAAGGCTGAGCGTCAGGCGGCCCTCGCCGCGCTGGACGCTTCACTGGTGGTGGCACTGAACCTGCGGGTCAGCGCGATCACCGGGGCCGGCGATCCCCCTTCGCCACCGGCCGGTTTCAACGGCACGGTGTGGGTGACTAGTTTCCAGAGCATCAATGAGACCTTCCGCGCCTCGGTGGTATCGGCACAATCCACCTACGCGGCAGCTCTGGCGGCGGCCACTACGGCTATCGAGCGCGAGGCGGCTCGCGGGGCTCTTGAGACCTCGGTGGGCGTAGCGACCACGGCGCACGCGAATGCGCTCACGGCGCTCGGACCCCCACCGGCGAATCCCGGTCAGCCTTCGTAGGCGCGGCCGACAACAAATGAGGGAGCGCATGCTCCCTCATTTGTTGTTTTAGTTCGAGTTCGCGAATCGCCGAAGCGCAAGGGGCACGCAGATCGCCATCACCAACACGCACCATCCGATCATCGAGACGACCGGGTGGTCGAGTTGCCACGAGCCGCCCGACGGCGCGCCTTGGGTGACGTGGCGCACCGCTGCGACGAGGGCAGAAAGTGGGTCCCAGTCGCCGATGGTTCGCGGGATCACCTTCATGGTCTTGATCGGCACGAAGGTTCCGGCGAGAAACGACAAGGGAAAGACGATCGCGAAGCCAATACCCTGCATCGCGTCCGAGCTCTTGACGAGCATGCCCATGAGCACCCCGAACCACGTGAAGGCCGAAAGCCCGAGCAGCATCAGCGCGATGAGTTCGAGCAAGCCCCACGCGCTCAAGTGCGGGCGCCAACCCAGTGACAGGCCCACGCCGGCCACGATCAGGATGCCCAGGATCTGTTCGAGAACCTGGCCAATGACCTGGGAGGAGATGACCGCGAGACGCGTCACCGGCAGTGATCGAAAACGGTCAATCACCCCGGTGTTGAAGTCCGTCGCGGTGGCGACCCCGGCGCCAATGATCCCAAAGGCCAGACTTTGACCGAGCAGACCCGGTAAGAGGTAGTTCTGGTACGAGATTCCCTTGATGTGGATCGCCGAACCGAAGACGTAGAGGAACAACAGGGTAAAGACGATCGGCTGGATCGTCACGTCACTGAGCCGTGACGGGACCCGCGGAATCGTCTCCAGGCCCCGGCCGATCAGCAGCAGGGTCTCGCGAAAGAACCGCGTGACCTTGCCCGGACGCGGCGGTAATGCCTCGTCACCGGGTCGGGTCAGCGCATCGAGGGTCACGGTCATCGGGCCACCTCTTCTTGGTTGCTTTCGGGTTCACTCGACGTGAGCGCCTGACCCGTGAGCGCGAGGAACGCGTCGTCCAACGTGGGCCGGCGAAGCGCGATCTCGTCAATCGCGACGCCACGCTGGTCGAGCGCCGCCGTGACCGAGGCCAGGTCCTTCAATTCGTGGGGAGCCGGCACCGAGACCATGCGCCGATCCCGGTCGACGCTGATTTCGAACGCACTGCCGAGCATCTGAATCAAGGTGTCGAGGTCGCTCGCGTCGGCGGCGGTGACGTCGACGCGCTGGTCGCCTATGAGTGCTTTGAGATCATTCGAGCTTCCGGCGGCCGTGGCCCTGCCGTGGTCGATCAGGACGATGTGGTCAGCGAGCGCGTCCGCCTCTTCGAGGTACTGGGTCGTAAGGAACAAGGTCACGCCACTTCCCACGAGATCGCGGATGGTGGACCAGACCACTTGACGGCTGCGCGGATCCAGACCAGTCGTCGGCTCGTCGAGGATGAGGATTCTTGGCTGGACGACCAGGCTGGCCGCGAGGTCCACGCGTCGACGTTGACCACCCGAGACCGATTTAACGAGCTTGTCGCGGAACTCGCCGATGTCGAATCGGTCGATCAAACCTTCGACGATCTTCTTACTCGAACGCTTCGAGTATCCGCGTAAGCGAGCCATGAGCAGTAGGTTCTCCTGGGCCGTCAGGTTGTCCTCCAGCGCGGCGAACTGGCCCGTGAGCGACAACACGCTTCGCACCTTGTCCGCGTCGTGCACGACGTCGAAGCCACAGACGCTCGCGGTGCCAGCGGTGGGCTCGCTCAGGGTGGCGAGCATGCGGACGATCGTGGTCTTACCGGCGCCGTTGGGCCCGAGCAGCGACACGATCGAACCTGGCTTGACCTCGAGGTCGAAGTGATCAACGGCCACGAAGTCACCGAAGTGCTTCGTAAGGCCTCGGGTGACGACGACGGGTTCGTCAGTGGTCTGGTGGACGGTCATGCCCAAAAGTATACAGTGACTAAAAAGATTTAGCAACTAGAAATATCTAAGTAAACGTTGTAGAATAGGCACCATGGACCCCGACGTGCCACGACCGGATTTCACGGTATTCCGCGACCCGCTTCGCGAGCAGGTGACGTCGCCGTCGACCGATGAAGGACTTCGCGAACGAAAGAAGCGGCACACGAGAGCGATGATCTCTGGCACGGCGACCATGATGTTCATCCAGCGGGGCTTTGACAACGTGAAGATCACCGAGGTCGCCGCAGCCTGCGGCGTCTCGGAAAAGACCATCTACAACTACTTCCCCACCAAGGAAGCCCTGGTCCTTGACTGGGAGGAGGAACTCACCGAGACCATCGAACGAGAACTCGGCGCGGGCGCGACCCGCAGTTCGCCCGTCGAGGCGATGAAGGAGATCATCAGTACCCAAGCGCGCGATCTCGTGTTGTCCTTGAAGGGGAACAAGCAAACCGACGTGGCGATGGTACGAAGTTTCACCCACATGGTGAACGTCACACCGTCACTACGCGCGAGGCAGTTCGACCTGACCGAGAGGCTCGCCCAGGTGGCCGCACGCGTGATGGCCGAACGCGCCGGAATGGATCCCGAGGACCCGGAACCCCAGATCGCCGCCGACGCCCTGTTGGGACTTTGGCGGACCTACTACCGAGCCGTCGTGAAGTACGCCTCGACTGACGTGACGCCCGATGAATTCGAGCGACTTGTGCTCGCCGAGGTCGAGCGTGCCGGACGCTTGATCGACACGGGTCTGTGGTCCTTTGCGATGACCGTCCAAGGTACCGACTCACGTGACCAGCTACGTATCGCCGCCGACACCTCCAACGAAGCCCGCAAACAGGTGATCCGAGCCCTGAAGGAGGCCAAGGCCGCGTGGCTCCAAGTGAAGGCCGACGTGTCCACGCACGCCGGCGACGCGCACCGACGCACTGACGGGTCCGAGGCCAAAGAAGCGGCCCGGCGAGGTGCTCAAGAGATTCGCGCCCAGAGCCAACACTTACGACGTGAGGTACGCAAAGTGAAACAGGAATTGCGCGACGAGATACGCCAACAGGTCAAGGAGACGAAGCGAGCCGTGCGCGACAAGTAGTCAGTATCTATATCGATTCGAGGTGAAACGTGAACATCCGACGCGCGTGGATGCGCATCACGACATTCGCCTCGAGGAATTGGTACCAGTCTTCTCCGTACGTTGGCGTATAGATGTTCAGAATGGTCTCGCGAAGTTGAGCGTGCTCTGGCGCGGTGATGTCGAGAATCTCGGCGGCGCCGTGCACGGTGACCGCGAACTCCTCGCTGGGTAGGTGGGTCGCACTCACAAAGGGCCGCGCGCGGATGTGGCGCACCCGCAACGAATCGGGTGAGGAACTGCAATGGAACGCACCTCGAAAGAAGATGCCGTCGACAGGTCCCACGAATGGACGCCCGTCACCACTCACCGTCGCCAAGGCCAACAGGCGCATGCCCACCAAGCGATCACACGTGGCGCGCGCGCTCAGACGGCGCTCGGCCGCAATCACTTCACGCAGGTGACTACCTGCTCGTTCGTCGCTCTCGTCCAAAAGCCGCTGTAACTGGGCAATATCCTCGTCGGTCTCGTGCACCCGTCCACTCCACCAGAGCCAGGGCTCAGGGTCAAGAGGCGCCCAGAAGTCACGCGAAACGGTGCGGGCTACGCCACTTCGCGCAACCCACACCGTCGTATCGGCGTGCCTCGGACCGACTTTCACCGTGTGCCGACTACACCCTCTTAATCGGCACCCGGTGTCCTTCTTCCATTACGGATGCTGCAGGCATCGCGACCCGGACTTCAAGAACACCGTCCTTGTAGGTCGCCGAAATCATTGACTCGTCGACACCCTTGGGCATCGAAACGCTTCTGGTCATTGATCCGTAACGGAATTCGCTGTGGTGCACGTGACGCGCACTCTTCTCGTGTGACTCGGACTTCTGTGCCGTAATCACCAGTTGGTCATCGACCACTTCGACCTGAACTTCCTTTTCGGGGTCCACTCCGGGCAGTTCGGCACGAATCACCATGACGTTGTCCTCGTGGCATTCTTCAATCTTGAAAGGCCGACGCCACTCGACGTCACGAAACATGTCGTCAAAACGCGGCCACGCGGGCCAGTTCAGATTGTTCAAAAAGGGAACGTCAAGTTCCTGCAGTTGACTCTTGGAAACCATCATGCAGCCTCCTTCGGAGCAGCCGCGGCTCAGTGTGCGCCAACGACAGCGCTCCTAATTCTCAGAGTAGATATCATCGCGCCGGCGCGCTAGGGCCGAACGTCACAAAACTATCAACTAGGCCCCAAAGCGTCGGTCGCGACGCGTGAAGTCACGTAGCGCACGCAAAAGGTCGACCTTGCGAAAGGCTGGCCAATACGGGTCGACGAAGGCGAACTCGGCGAACGCTGACTGCCACAGAAGAAAACCCGAAAGTCGCGATTCACCACTCGTGCGAATGACGAGATCGGTGTCGGGCAGGTCGGCCGCGTAGAGGTTGCCCGCGAGACCCTTCGCGTCGATTGATTCAGCCAGGTTCTCGGGCGCCACACCCTCGGCGAGCAAATCGGTCACCAGCGAGCGGCACGCGTCCACCACTTCTTGACGTCCCCCGTAACAAAGGGCGATATTGATGCTCATCGGTGCCTTGCCCAACTGGGCGACCTGTTCGACGGCCTGCTTGGCCGCGAGGACCAGCGTCGGGGGCAACAAGTCCAGACTGCCACT
>Ga0181519_10003366_pt1 | contig 13187 bp, 9 predicted proteins | sample PEATcosm2014_Bin_26_FD_121102 | JGI IMG/M metagenome (GOLD analysis project Ga0181519, IMG submission 121102) | Peatland microbial communities from MTU Mesocosm Facility, Houghton, MI, USA - PEATcosm2014_Bin02_10_metaG | ecosystem: Environmental > Terrestrial > Soil > Wetlands > Peat | place... | reverse complement strand
GTGGGCAGCGGGGGCGAGGCGGTGCCGGTGCACATTCCAGTACGGCAGGAGCCTGCGCACGAAGCGATGACGTTCCCCGTCCGCGAGGTGGCTCCAGAGCGCGGGTATGTGCGGTCGCATCTCGTTGATCACATCGCGCCAGTCGCTGCCGGCCGCGGCGCGCTGCCGCGCCTGGGCGCGCACCGCCCGCAGGAGTCCAAGGGCCGTTGCCCCGGCGCCCGAAGGCAGGTACGCCGGCCGGGCCACGGCAGCGGGCTGGCGCGGCGATTGCCGGTGGCCGTGCGGAAGCAGTCCGCGGCGCGACACCAGAACCACCTTCCGGTCGTCGCCGCGGCTCGTCAGGCGAAAAAGCGCGTCGACCGCTGTGTGCCCCGTGCCGAGGATTACCACCGGCCGCTCGCCATCGATCCGGTCGAGCGCGGCCAGATCCCAGGGATTGGCGACGAAGGCCCGGCTCTGCGCCAGCGCCGCAAACACGGCGGGGCTGGCGGGCGGGAGATGGCCGAGCGCCAGAACCACCTGCTCGGCATGCAGCGCGCGGCCACCGGCCAGGTCGATGGTGAAGCCGCGTGCCTGCCCGGAGCGCCGGACCGCAACCGCCTCGGCCGCGATTTTCTCCAGCGGCGTATCGCTCAGGCGCGCAGCCTGCGCGAGCGTGTCTTCGAGGTAGTCGCCGTAGATGCGCCGGGGCAGGAACGCGCCCGCATTGAAGCTGGGATCGATCGTGCGGACATAGTCGAGAAAATCACCCGGCGCGTCGGCGAACGCGCTCATATTGCCGGCCGGAACGTTCAACAGCAGGCTGTCGTCCCAGGTACCGTAGGCAAGTCCCCGGCCGGCGGCGCCCGCGCGCTCCACCAGCACGACGCGAACGCCGCTCCCGGGATTGCGCCGCAAAAGGTGCGCTGCCGTCATCGCCCCGCAAAAGCCCGCGCCCAGGATCGCGATCGTTCGGTGCATCGCGGCACCCTACCGCATCCCGCGGCGTTCGCGCAAGCGGCCGTACGGGCCTTGGATCACCCGGGCCGGGCGGCGACAGCTCAATCGCAGTCGCTTGCGCCGTCCACCGAGACGAGTTTCTGCGCCAGGGCCACCAGCGTGCGCTGGTAGCAATCGCCCCGGGTGTTGCGCTCCAAATACGCCTGCGATGTCCTGGCGCCCGCATTTCCCAGGAAATTGAAATTGGCGTCGTAGTGCAAGGTGTCCGTGCTCTTCACCGAATTTCTGCGCTCGCTGCCCAGGACCCTGCGGCCATCGATGCTGAGGCTTTCACTCTCCTGGTCCTGCTGCGTGACGCTGGTGACCTGGGAATAACTGCCGTCCGGGTTCTGCACGAAGGAATAGGCAATGCCCAGCGGGTAGCGGAACTGCCGCTGCGTGGTCTTTTCCTCGGCCCCTTCCCGCGTGGTCGTTTGCGCATCGACCGTCGTGAGTTGCTGGGCGTCCTGGATGTCGGGAACGCCGGCGGATGGAACCACATGGAAGGTCTGGTAGCTGGAGAAATCCACGTTCTGGCGCACCGTGGTCTCGACCCGGCCGTGCGAGGTGTCGACGTAACCGCGGATGGCGAAGGCGCGTTGCGCCGTCACGAGGATGGAACCGGTGTAGAGGGTTCCGGTCGGGTCCACCGAAATGTTCTCGACCACCGTCGGCGTGGGTGCCGCAGCCAGGGAATTGCTCAGGACGCCTCCCGTGACTTTCCGGGCACCGTGATCGGTGAAGACCAGGAGGTTGGCGGTGGCCAGGAAGTAGCTGTCGGCGTTGAACACGCTCAGGCCCACCGTATGCGTCGCGCCATTGCCCAGCAATCCGGCGAACGGCGTCAGGTCGACGCGATAGGGCGTGAAGGAAAGCGTTTGCACTCCGGGTATCGGCTCCCACAGGAAGGGATCGATTCCGCCCGTGAAAATCCACGGATACACCGGGGCCACGCCGGCCGGTGTCCCGTCGATGGTCACTTCGACCTCGCGAAAGGCGGTATTGCCGCAGCTCTCCAGGTTTGCCGTCTGGTCGTCGGGAACGCAGAAATACCAGAACTCGTCGTTCGACTGGCTCTGGGCGATGACATCGAGATACACGCCCTGGACATTGGTCGGCAGGTTGAGCGCCTGCGTGATCTGGTCCGTGGTGGTGTTGAGCGTTCCGGCGTCGCCCCCGGAGCCCTCCACGGGCACGACGATGTCGGGCACGGGGGGCGCCGGTTCCTGCGGCGTAGCCGGATAGAACTCGAGTGCGGCATTCGCATAGATGATGCCGTCATAGGTCACGCCGTTGTAGACGCCGACGAAGTTGCCGATGTTGGCCTCGCCCGTCTGCGCCGTCGCGAAGATGGGCGAGAGATCGGTGAGGTCGCGCTCGACGTGCCAGGAGGGGCTGAGCGCGGCGCGGGGCTCGGCCGTCGTGCCGTAGAAGATGTTGGCATGGCCAAGATAGAACGCCGCCGTGCGATCGAACTGGTTGCCCGCCGAGACCGTGAAGTCTGCCGTGAAGACGACCTTGGCCCACGGTCCCGGGCAGGCCGCGGGCGGGCTGTAGGCATAGGCCTTGGGGTTGAAATCCGCGAAAGCCAGGTTCTGGAACAAGGGCACGACGCACGGTTGGGAGTGCGGCCGCTTGACGGGCGGCTCTGCGCTCACCGGGTTCGAGGAACCGATCTGCGGCGCGGCCGGCGCCAGCACGACCTGCGCCTGGGCCGCGCCGGCCCAGGCCGTGCATAGTCCCGCCGCAAGCAGGCAAGGGGCAAGGCGGGAAAGCGGGCGGTTCGCTACGGGGACGGACATGGGTTGCTCCTTTGAACGGTGCCGAACGCGGGCTGCGCGGCAATTTAGCACCGATGCCGCGGGCACACGACACCCGCGGCGAGCCCGCGGCCATGCCCGCCGCAAGCAGCCCCGGCGCGCGCGGGCCGGCGGGTAACCGCCAAGCTAGCCCAGCGGCCGCGCAAGCGCCAGGGTGAACTCGACCCCGTCGGCGCAGTTTCGCGCGCTGATGGTGCCACCCATCTTGGCCATGTACGTGCGGGCCACGAACAGGCCCTGTCCCCGCTGGGCGCCCTGCGACGCCGCGCCGGAGGGATCGTCGGATGTTGCGCCCGCGTCGGAGACGCCGTATTCGAAGATGCGCTCGAGCATCGCCTCGGCAATCGGGGCGCCCTGGTTATGCACGGTGACCTGGACGCCCTGGGCGCTGGCGGATGCGCGCAGGCGCACGGGGGTGCCGGGCGTGCGATGCCGCTGGGCATTGCGCAGCACATGGGTGACGACATCCTCGAGGCAGTGCTCGTCCGCCCGCACGAGCAGGCTTTGCCCCTGCCGCTCGTAGGTCACGGCCGCGATGCCGATGTAGCCCGCGTTGGCGGCGATCTGGGCCAGAAAGGCATCCAGGTCCAGGGGCTTGAGGGCGAGGCGCGTCGCCGCGAAGGCCTCGCTCGGCGAGGCCTGGCCGTAGAGCACGCGCACCGCCTGCTGCATGCGGGCGATGTAGCGGGCGCTCGGATCGTCCTTGCCGCCGTGCAGGGCCAGCAGCGACTGCAGGGGCGCCAGTATCTCGTGGCCAACGGCGTGCCACATGTCCTTCTCCTGCGCTGCCCGGATCTGCTCGCGCTGCACATCCTCCTTGACCTGCTGCAGCAGGTCCTTGAGGCCCTGGGCAAGCACGCCCAGTTCGTCGCGGCCCCCCAGATCGGAGAGGTCGAGCTCGGCGAGCCCGGCGGCACCCTGGGAGCCGCGCACGCCGGAGGACACCGCCGCGGCCCGCGCCGTGAGCAAGGTGACGCGGCGCATGACCAGCAATTCGAGCGCGATCCAGACGACGCCGATCGCCAGTAGCATGGCGCCGACCGTGCCTGCCAGCCGCGTCGCGGCGGCCGCCACGGCGCGATGCGTCGTCCCCGAGTCACCCGAGAGTTCGATCTCGAAGCGGCCCAGGGAGGTATCCACCACGGCCGCGTCGCGCACGGGCGCATCGGCACCCTGCGGCGGCAGCGCCCGGATCAGGCGCGCCACCCAGGGCGAAACCTGGCTCGCGTCGGCCTCTTCGCCCGCGATGCGGAACACCGGCTCGCGCGAATCCGCGCGGCGCACGGTCAGCACTTCCCCCGGACGCAACAGCTCGCGCAGCTGGGCCAGGGAAAAAGGCAGCGTCGCCCCGGCGGCATCGCTGTCGAAGAGCGGGGCGGCCGGGTCCGGCCCCAGGAGGCGCAGGCGGACCGACAGGCGATCCAGATCCGGCGGCGGCCACTGCGGGCGGCGCCCGTCCAGGGCATCCTGCAGGACCGCCAGGGGCAGGCGGATGGAAACGAAGGTCCGCCGCGGGCAGCCAGGCGCCGCATCGTCGGCATCGACGCAGCGCCCCTCCTGCCACAACCACCCCCGGAAATCGCGCAGCGGACGAACGCCCTTGACCAGGGGCGCCGCGCCGGCGTACCCCGTGAGGCGCCCGCGCCCGTCGCGGCTGCGCTCGAAGGGTGCAACCCACTGGCTGTGCACGCCGCGATAGTCGGTTTCGACCACGGCGCGGTCCACGCCGGAGAGCTCCAGGTCGCCGCTTTCATGGGCGTGCAGCTCGCCCGCGGTGAAACTGGCGACCAGGTACACGAAGCCGCCCGCATAGGGATTGGCGCCCACGGCGGCGCAGAACATCGCGCCGTCGGGATATTGCAGGCCGCAACCGGCCATTTCCACCGCCTGCCGCGCCTTGTTGCGATCGTCGAAGTCGAGCGCGGAAAAGGGCAGCACCACCGGGTGCACCGGTTGCGCGGGCCGGTCGGCCGCGGCGGGGTTGAGCAAGGCCAGCTGGCCCGTGGGGTGGCGCAGGCGCGCGGCGATCTGCGCGGCGGTCTTCCTCACCGCTTCGGCGTAGCCGCGCCGCGCACGCTCCTTTTCATCCTGCAGGACCGAGAGCGCCAGGCCCAGGGTCGCGACCACCAGCAGCAGGAACAGGCCGCGAAACAGGAAACGCAGGCGCAGCGGCAGGCGCTCCGGAAGCCTCCAGGGGCTCATGGCCGTGCGGCGGCCCAGCGAAAGCCCCGCATCGGCACGTTCTCGATGCTGTCGAAATCCGGATCGATCTCGCGCAAGGCGTCGCGGATGGCCGCAACGTGCTTGCGCACGTTGTCGCGATTGCGGCCGCTCTTGACCACGCGATAGAGCTCCTCGTAGCTTACGACCTCGCCGGCCCGGGCATCGAGCGCCGCCAGGATCCGCTGGGCGGTGAGCGGCAGGTTGACCCGCTGGCCGCGCCAGAGCGGCGCGCCCTGGCGCAGCGGGTCGAGCGAGAGCTCGCTGCGCGGACGCGCCGACCCGGCCGGGGCCGCGCCCCGGCGCAGCAGTTCGAGGAAGGTGTCGGCGAAGTCAGCCTGCTCGAAGGTGGTTTTCTGGAGGTAGTCCCAGGCATCGAGCGCCTTCATGATGCTGCGGTAGATCGCCGCCGGCATCGCGGACACCACGAGCACCGGCGTGCCGCCGCGCTTGTTGATCGCATTGATGAGGGCCACCCCGGCGTTGCGCTCGCGCCCGAGTTCGATGTCGAGCACGACGGCGTCGTAGGTTTCGCGCGCCAGCGCCGCCTCGGCCGCGTCGCGGTCGAACCACTGGTGCACGCGGACGCCGGGCCGCGCCGCGGCGATCCAGTCCCGGAGCTGGTTGCTCGTGGGTACATCATCCTCGATGACGGCGACGGTGGGCACGCGCTCGATTATGCAGGACGCGCGTGCGCCGCCAACGGAAGCTTTCTTCCGGGGCCGGAGCAAAGCCGCCCCGCCGCCGCCTTTTTCCTTCCGCCGTGCACGCGAAGAATGGGAGTCCTCAGCGATGCGAACCGAGGACTCCCGCAATGACCACTTTGATCGAACGCTTCAAGGCTGCCGGCGCCCGGCTCGGGCTCTTGCTGTTGCAGGCTGCCGCGGCCGGCCGTGCGGCGGCCTTGCGCGCGCGGCTGCTCCTGCTAGCCACTGGTGTCCTCGCCCTGGCTGCCGCGGCGGTGGTCCTCGCGCCGCCCGTGGTGACGATCGGCCCGGGCGAAATCGGCGTGCGCGCCAACAACTGGACGGGAGCGACCACCGTGCTCGGCGAAGGCCCGGCACTGCGCCTGCCCCTGGTCCACGCCGTGCGCCGCTTCTCCCTGCGCGACCAGGTCCTGCGGCCCGCCGACGCGCGCCTCGCGGGCGGCGCCTCGCCCTACCAGTCGGTCGAGGGCCTTTCGCTGGGCGTGGATGTCGCCGTGCGCTACAGCGTCGATCCGGGCCAGGTGGCCCGCATCGCCCGCAGCCTGCCGCCGGACATCGCCGCCGAGGTCGTCGCGCCGCAGGTCGAGGGTGTCACCTACCACACCTTCGCGCGCTACACCGTGCGCGAGATCTTCTCGACCAAGCGCGAACAGATCCAGCACGACATCGAAAGCGAGCTGCGCCCCCGGCTCGCCGCCGACGGCATCGCCCTCAAGGCGGTGCAGATCGGCAACGTCGACCTCCCGGCGGACTATCGCCACGGCATGGAGCAGCTGCTTACCGAGGAACTCGAGGCCGAAAAGATGCGCTACACCCTCGAGCTCAAGGAAAAACAGGTCAAGCAGACCGAGCTCGAGGCCCTGGCCGACAAGGTCCGCCGGGAGACCGCTGCCAACGCCGCGGCGCGCGAACAGATCATCGCGGCCCAGGCCCAGGAGGAGGCCATGAGCCACGTCCTGCCCTTCAAGAAAAAGCAGATCGAGCAGCGCCGCCTCGAGGCGGAGGCCGAGAAGACCTCGCGCATCAAGATCGCCGAAGCCAGCGCCCAGGCCCGCCGGATCGAGGCCGAGGGCGAGGCCGATTCGCGCGTCAAGCTGGCCGATGCCGAGGTCTACCGCCTCGATAAGCTGGGCAGGACCAATGCCGAGCAGATGGCGCGCGAGGGCGAGTTGCTGGGCCGCCACCCGCTGCTGATCCAGAAGACCGTCGCCGACAAGCTCTCGGACAAGGTGCGCGTGATCATCGCGCCGGCCGGGACGGACGGCCGTTTCATCGGTTCGGGGATGGTGGGCGACGTGCCTGCCGCCACGGCCGCCGTTGCCACCACCACCACCGGAGAACGCTGATGTCCGCCACCGCTGCCGCAATCGCTGTCCTTGCCATCGTTGCCCAAGACCAGGTCGCCCTGCGGGCGCCCCCCGCCACCACGTCCAGCGTCCACGCCCAGTTGTGGCAGGGCGAAGTCGTCGAGGTTCGCGACCGGCGCCTGGGGCAACTGCAGGTCTACGACCATCGCCTCGAGCGCGCCGGTTTCATCCGCGAAAGCGATGCGCGCATTGTCGGAACCGCCGAGGCCGACGCGCCCGAGCTGCTCGCCGTGATGCGCTTCCTGCGCGACAAGCCGGGCGCCGAATCGCTGGGCATCGCGTATGCGGCCGCCTACCTAAAGGCGGCGCCGGCGGCGGGCATGACGCCCGAGGTTTTCGACGCGATCGGCGCCATGGCCGAACGCCTGGCGCGGGGCGTGCCAGCGCGCCCGGGCAAGATGGATGCAGCCACGGCGCACATGGATGTGGCGACCCAGTACGGCATCAAATTCCTCAGCTACTCCGGCGGCAAGGGGCCCGCCGGAGGCGAGGCCGTGCAACTGTGCTACGACGGCGAGGCGTTCCGCAGGGTGCTGGCCATGGACGGGACCCAGGGCGGTCCGGTGGCGTCGGTGGCCCAGCGCGCGCGGGCCGTGCTGGCGCTGACCCGCCCGGAGTGTGTCGACCCGGCGCTCGCGCCCAGCGCGCGCGAGGAGCGCAATGTGCAAACGGCCCAACTGCTCGAGACCGTGGACACGGCCTCGGGCGAGCAGCTGGACAAACCCCTGGTCAATCGCCTGCACATGCGCCGGGCCGGAGCCTGGGCGGCGATCGCCTTCGACAAGTTCCGCTTTCCGGAGGCCTCCCAGGCCGCGGCCCGCCGCGCCATCGACGAGCTCGCGGCGGTGGACAAGTCGCAGATGCAGGAGGGCGATCCGGCCGACTACGCGCAGGCTGCGGTGCGCGTCGGGGTCGTGCGCTGGGCGGCGCAAGCCGCGGTGCCCGGCACGGCGCGGCTGCAGGTCCAGCTGCAGCCCGGCGAGGCCGGCCAGACCTGCGTGCGCCTGATCGATCACTTTGCCAAGACGCCGACCGCACTGGCCGAACACTGCACCTACGGCACCGTATGGCCGGCTTCCGTGCATGCAATGCCCGAGGGGCGGGCGCTTGCGCTCACCGCCGAACCGGTCGACGGCTGGGCCGAACTCTGGGTGTGGCACCAGGAGCCCGAGGGCTGGAAGCTCGACATCGTCACGCCCGAAAGCAGCGGCCCGGGCCTGGGCTATGTCGAGTGGGCCGGCTGGTCTCCGGCCTCGCGCGGCAAGGTCCTCGTGGTGCGCGAGACGCTGGCAGGCGGGCGGATCAAACGGCGCTTCGAGGTGCTGCGAACGGACACCCTCGTCGCGGAAAAATCCGCGAGTGATCCCGGACAACTCGCCGCCTTCGGCCTGTGGGCGGACATGGACTGGAAGCAAGGCACGGTAAGCCTGCGCTAATCGCCGATACCCGCAATCTCCCCTCTCCTGCGACGCGGGAGAGGGGCCGGGGGTGAGGGCCACAGCGCACTACAATCCACTCCATGATCAAATCCGCCAGCCTCGCACTCGCCCTCGCCCTGTGCACGGCAGCGCAGGCCCAACCCGCCCTCATCGACAACGAACGCGTTGCCGTGACCCGGACCACGGCCCCCCTGCCGCCCGCAGACGCTGACTTCGTTGCAGTCTCCCTGGACGGCGCCGGTTCGGCCACCTTCGGCCGCAAAGGCGATACGCCCGGGCAAGCAGGCGTGTCGACCGTCGTGATCGCGCTCAAGGATCATCCGGTCGCGCCGATCCCGAATGCGTCCGGGTATCCGCTTGCCTTTCCTCGCGCTCGCGCCCAAAAGCTGCTCGACAACGATCGCGTCGTCGTCTGGCGCTATCGATGGAATGCCGGCGAGCCGACGCCGATGCATTTTCACGACAAGGACGCCGTGGTCGTCTTCGCGGAGGATTCGTCGCTCAAGTCGACCACGCCCGATGGCAAGAGCGTGCAAAACGACTACAAATCCGGGGAAATCCGATTCAACCGGCGCGATCGCGTGCATTCCGAACTGCTGGTCGGCAAATCGGCCAGCGCCATTATCACCGAGCTCAAGTAGCCCGCGCCCCGAAAAAGCTTGACCGCGCATCCGGCGCCCGTCATTCTCGAGCGCTCGTGCAAAACGCGGAAGCCAAGATGGCAGGACAGGCCATGCGCCCCTTGCGGCGCATTCTCGGACTCGGATTCAACCTCGCGCTCGTATTTGGCACCGTCGTCGGTGTCGGGATATTGCGCCTTCCGGGCACGGTGGCGGCGGCGCTCGGCAGCGGCAGCTTCGTATTGCTGGCATGGGTGCTGGGGGGCCTGTATGCCCTCATGGGCGCGGTTGCCGTGGCCGAACTGGCCGCGATGATCCCCGAGACCGGCGGATTCCGGGTGTACGCGCGCCGAGCCTTCGGCGAGGGCGTGGGCTTCGCGGTCGGCTGGGTCGACTGGCTCACGAGCGTGGCAACCATCGCGTTCGCGGCGGTGACCACCGTGACCTTCCTGGGAACGCTATGGCCACCGGTGCTGGACAATCCGCGCGCCTGCGCCATCCTGATATTGGCCCTGGTCACCGGCGCGCACTGGATCGGGCTGCGGGTCAGCAGCGCGCTCACCACGATCATCAGTTGCGCCGTGGGCCTGACGCTCATGATCCTCGTCGTCGCATGCTTTCTTGCCGCGCCCGCGCCCGCGGCCGTGGCGCCCCTGCCCCGAACCGCCGCGGCCCTGCCGTTTTTTTCGGTCGCGATGGTGCTGGCCGCGGTCCCGGCGCTGCGTGCCGTTCTCACCGCCTACGACGGCTGGTACCAGCCCATCTACATGGCCGAGGAGAATTCCGACCCCACCCGCACGCTGCCGCGCGCCATCATCGGCGGCACGATCCTGGTGGTGGCGCTCTACGTGCTGATCAATGCCGCGCTGTTGCACGTACTGCCCCTGAGCGCCCTCACGGCCTCCGATCTTCCCGCCGCCGATGCGGCGCGCATCGCCCTGCCCCGTGGCAGCGCCCTGTTCGTCACGGCCGTCTCCCTGATCACCGTGCTGAGCCTGCTCAACAGCGTGCTGCTGGGGGCGCCGCGCATTCTCTTCGGCATCGGCCGCGACGGGCTCTTCACCGAGAAAGCGGCAATGGTGAGCGTCGGCGGAACACCCCGCACCGCGCTGGCCGTCACCAGCGCCTGCGTCGCGATCGTGGTCCTGTCCGGATCGTTCGAGCAGATCATCGCGCTCAGCACGGTGCTGTTCCTGCTCTACTACATCACCGCATTCCTGACCTTGTTCGTGCTGCGCTGGAAGGCGCCCGAGCTGCCCCGCCCGTACAAGGCCTTGGGCTACCCGTTCTCGACGGCGATCGTGCTCGCGGGTTCGCTCGTCTTCATCGTCGCCGCGGTGACCGAGGATCCGCGCTCCGGCCTCATCGCCGCGGCCTTCCTGGCGGCCTGCGCGCCGGCCTACGCCTGGAGCGCGCGGCGGCGGAGGCGGCGCCTCGCGCAGGCGGTGGGATAGCCGAGGTGGGCCGCGAGCTTCAGAAACGCAGCGACAGGCAGCTCACGCCGCCGTCGAGCTTGCGAAATTGCGAAGTATCGACCTCCACCACGCGGTATCCCAGTTCCGCGATGCGCGCGTGCGTGCGGGGGAATCCGGACGGCATGATCACGCTGCCATTGACCCAGATGCAGTTGGCCGCATAGGCGTCGGCCGGCGGAACCGCGACGCGGTTGAATTCGCGGAACTCGGGCCGTTCGAGGAAGCCGCCCGCGGCCAGCAGATTGCCGTTTTCCAGGTACGCAAGACCGGTTTTCAAGTGCAGAACGTCCGTCAGGGGAATGACGGTTCCGGTCATCCCGTATCGCTCCAGGATTGCCAGCAACTGCAGCGCCCCGCTCTCGTTGGTGCGCGCCGAAGCGCCGATGTAATAGTGCGACCCGACCATCATCACATCGCCCGCGTCCAGGGTTCCCGGCGCCTCGATGCGCTCGAGCCGTTCGTAGAAGCCGCGCAAGGTCGGCTCCATCAGCGCGGCCTCGCCGCGGCGGCTGGGCGCCCCCGGGCGCGTTACGACGGCGCAATGCGGCGTGCACAAGGCCGCGTCCTCGACAAAAACCGCGTCCGGAAAAGCATCGGCCGCCGGAAGGATCGTCACGGAAAGCCCGCAATCCTGCAGCGCACGAACGTAGTCGCGATGCTGTTCCAGTGCCTTGGCGTAATCGGGCCGACCCAGGCCTGCCGAGGAGATGCCATCGGCGATGGAGGCGCTTGGCGTGCGTACGACAGCATGCTTGAACATTTCGTGGTCCCGGATTCGCAGTGGCCCCCTGCTGGATGGGCGGCAATCCAATTTACCACTGCGCACCGGGGCGCGGCGGTCCCACGGGGATGATGGCCGGGGCCCCGGGAATAAAACGGTCGCCGCGCCGGTCATGCAGGGGACGGGTGCCGCGTTCCGGCACCACCAACCGGGGGCGACATCATGGATCCGCATTTTCCGCGCAGGGATTTTCTCAAACTCGCAGGCTTGGGCGGCGCCGTCCTCGCCTCCCAACTTGGCCCATGGGGCAAGGCGCTGGCCGCAGCGGGCCAGGATTTCCTATTCGTTCAGCTGACCGACAGCCATTGGGGATACGGGGGCCCGGCCAATCCCGAGGCCAAGAGCACGCTCGGGCGTGCGGTAGCGGCCGTCAACGCGCTCGAGCACAGGCCCGACTTCGTCATCTTCACCGGAGATCTCACCCACGCCTCGCCCGACGACCAGGAACGCCACCGGCGCATGACCGGGTTCAAGGAGATCGTCGGCGGCCTCGCGGTCAAGGATGTGCGCTTCCTGCCCGGCGAGAACGATGCCGCGCTCGACAACGGCGCGCTGTACCGCTCGATGTTCGGCGCGGGCAACTACAGCTTCGACCACAAGAGCGTGCACTTCGTGGCGCTGGACAACGTCTCGGACCCCAATGGCCTCATCGGCGAGGACCAGCTCGAGTGGCTGCACGCCGACCTGGCACGGTTCGACAAATCGCAGCCGGTCGTCGTCTTTGCCCACCGTCCCTTGTTCGACCTCTACCCGGGCTGGGACTGGGCAACGGCCGACGGGTCCAAGGCCATCGACATCCTGAGTCCCTACCGGAACACGACCGTGTTCTTCGGGCACATCCACCAGGAGCACCACCAGGTGACGGGGGCCATATCCCACCACTCGGCCGAGTCGCTGATGTTCGCGTTTCCGCCGGCCGGATCGCAGCCCAAGCGCACGCCGGTGCCCTGGGACGCGGCGCATCCGTTCAAGGGCCTGGGATTCTCGTCCGTGCACGCGCACGACCAGGCATTCACCCCTGCGACGAAGGACATTGCGTGATCCGGCCCACAGGGGCACCGGCACCCTGAGGAGATGGACACCCGATTTTCGGCCGAGGCCGTCAAATGATGAATTTCCAGCGGACGCGCGCAACGGTCCTGTTGATCGTATCGCTCATGATTGCAGCGGGCGCCGGCGCGGCCGAAACGGATGCGATCGGCCGCGGCAGATACCTCTACGAGGCGGCCGACTGCAGCGGCTGCCACGCCAATAGCCATCAGGGCGGCGCACCGGCAGGCGGCCTCGGCCTGGACACGCCCTTCGGGACGTTTCGCACGCCCAACATCACCCCGGACAAGACCTACGGTATCGGGGCGTGGAGTCTTGGGGAATTCAAGCGCGCGCTGCGCGATGGCGTGGGACGCGAAGGCGAATACCTCTTCCCCGTCTTTCCCTACACCAGTTTCACCCGCATGAGCGAGGGCGACATGGAGGATCTCTATGCCTATCTCATGAGCCTGCCGCCGGCGGCTGTTCCCAGCAAGCCGCATGCGGCACGGATGCCGTTCAACTGGCGGCCCCTCCTGCTTTTCTGGCGGACCCTGTTCTTCTCCGCCGGGCCCGTGCCGCCCGATCCCGGCAAGGGACCCGACTGGAATCGCGGCAATTACCTCGTCCATGCCCTTGCCCATTGCGAGGAATGCCACACGCCGCGCAACCGGCTGGGTGGCCTCGACACCAGCCGGCCGTTTGCCGGGAACATCGGCGGCCCCGACAAGCAGAATGCCCCGAACATCAC
>Ga0181519_10003365_pt1 | contig 13190 bp, 11 predicted proteins | sample PEATcosm2014_Bin_26_FD_121102 | JGI IMG/M metagenome (GOLD analysis project Ga0181519, IMG submission 121102) | Peatland microbial communities from MTU Mesocosm Facility, Houghton, MI, USA - PEATcosm2014_Bin02_10_metaG | ecosystem: Environmental > Terrestrial > Soil > Wetlands > Peat | place... | reverse complement strand
TGATCCACATCCTCGGCATAAGTATGCGAAACCTCATCGGGAGTTTGATCGTTCCACTTGGTCAGATCAGAATGTTGGTCTTGCAGCGCGTGCGTCAACTCATGCGCCAGCACCGGCTTTTGCTCCTCTGCGTCCACCCAGTCCAGCAGATAAACCGTTTTGGTTTTGGGCTCGTAGTAGGCTTCGATCTGCTCCTTGAGCAGCGCCAGCAGAAAGGGCTTCAGCGCAAAGTCGCGGTCCAGCAGGCCAAACTTCTTCAGCACAATTTCGCTCTGCTGCAGGCGCTTGGCGCTATCATCCTCCTCGAACTTTTCTTTAAGATTTTTCTCCACCGCCTCGCGCGAGATAATCTGGCGCTTCACCGTTGCCTTGATCGGCAGTCCCGTTTCGTCCGAGGAGAATTTGATCAGCTCATCCACCAGGCCGAAGAGCTGCTTGGCCTGATCGGCGGTAATTTTGCTCTGCGCCGCCGATGGCGCCACCTGCGGTGGGGCCAACTGCGCCTTCGGCGCTTCTGTGGGTACTTGTTGGGATGTTGCGATACCCACCACAAAAAAAATCACGATCGCTAGAAGCCACTTGCTCGCCCAACTCTGCTGCATACTCATCCCTGCTCCTCATCCACTTCTAAGGCTATAATCAGAAGGTGGTGATGGACGCTCTTTCCCATGAAATATCTGCGTCTGCGCCCAATTTTTCCTATGACTGAAACGGCTAATCCTTCCGCTCCTTCGCCCACTCCGCTCGCCGCCCTGCTGCGGCAAGCGGCTCCGGTTGGCGTTCCGTTGGAGCTGACAGCCTACCGCGGCGCGTGGTCGCCTATTCGGTTGGACGCGGAAGTGAAAGAAATAGAGGCACTGGCTTTTGGGACGGCGGTCCACGATCTAGGCTGGCTGCGGCGCGTTGCCGTGCGCGGAGAAGACCGCTTCCGCTGGCTAAGCGGCATGGTCACCAACACGGTGAACGAGCTGGCCCCCAACGCCGGCGCCTGGAATCTGGTGCTCAACGCGCAGGGACGCATTCAGGGTGACCTGCACGTATGGCGCGACGGCGAAGCGCTCAGCCTGGTGATCGCCGCCGATCAGTTGGAGAAACTCCTTGCGCATCTGGAGCGCTTCATCATCATGGACGATGTGGAGCTGCTGCCCTCGAACGAGACCGCGCTGGGCATCACTGGCCCGAAAGCCACTGCGCTGCTGGAGCGGCTTGGCCTGCCCACGCCCTCCGATCTGGAGCCGATGACCAGCGCCCGTGCAAGCTGGAACGGCCAGCCGTTCGTCGTTACGCGGGCTTACGGCGCGCTTGTGCAGCATTTCGAAGTGTGGATGCAACCCGATCAGCTTCCAGCGCTTTGGAAGGTGCTGGTTGAGGCAGGCGCGACACCCGTGGGAACCGCCGCGCTGGAGGCCTTGCGCATCGCCGAAGCAATCCCCACATACGGCATCGACATTGCCGAGCGCGACCTGCCGCAAGAGACCTCGCAGATGCGCACTCTATCTTTCAGCAAAGGCTGCTACCAGGGCCAGGAGATCGTCGAGCGCATCCATTCGCGCGGCAGCGTTCACCGGCATCTGCGCTCGCTCGAATTTTTTGGACCACTCCCCGACGCCGGAAGTGAACTAAGATGGGAAGGTGGGGTTGCCGGACAGATCACCAGCGCGGCGGAGCTGCCGTTGAAGAGCGGCGCCCGCGCCTTCGCCCTGGCCATGATGCGCGGCGAGGCTGAGCTGCGCAGCCAATCCTTTGCATATCAAACAGGAGAAGCGGCGGGCACGGCAAAGGTTCTCACCGCGCCGCCGAAATTGGAATCTTGTTAGCGTTGTAACTTTTGTAAACATTGACCGCAACACCGATTGGAAGGCAGAAAACGCATGAGCGATACACCGAAATTTACCGTGATTGACCGCCGCAAAATCAAGGCCGATGAAGAGCAGGAAAACCAGCAGAGTTCCGCCGCGCCCGTCTCCGCGCCGCCCGAGCCCGCCGCCGCTCCCAGTTCTGGTCCACGACTGGTGGTCAATGAGCATAAGCCCGCAGCCCCGGAGGCTCCTCAAGAAGACGATGCGCCCCAGTTGCCCACCGCCAAAGAGAGCCGCGATCAGAAGGCCGCGTACGACGCCTCGGCGCAGCGCATCGAGGATATGGTGCGCGCGCAGAACCCGGCCATGGGAGCGCAGCCGCCGGTCACCTTCGAGCATTTGGTGCAGCAATTTTACGTCTCCGCAATGATTCAAATGGGCGCGGGCACGCAAGAGGGACAGCGTCCCAGGGTTGATATTCTGGGCGCGCGCACCACCATTGATCTGCTGGGAGTGCTGGCCGAAAAGACCCAAGGCAACCTCAGCGAATCCGAAGCGAACACGCTGGAGACGGTGCTCTTCGACGTCCGCATGGCCTTCCTGGAACTGACCAGCATGATTAGCTTGCAAGCCATGCAGCCGCCGCCACCACCGCCGGGCAAGCGCTAAGGCGCTAAGGGACCAGGGATCAGGTAACAGGGGTCAGGGGTCAGAGATCAGGAAAGAACTCGGCGCTTTCCCCGCAATACTGCTCCTTAAACCTGTCATCCTGAGCGAGCACAGCGAGTCGAAGGATCTGCGGTTGTTTTTCGCTCATCGAACCCATGAACCACCGTGCCCCATCCATTCGCGCTCTTTGCGAATGGGTGGGAGACCACAATCCTCGAACCGCCATTCAACAAGGAACTCATGGAAGGAACACTCACATTTCTCGGCACGGGAACCTCAATGGGTGTTCCAACGCTGGGTTGCGATTGTGCGGTCTGCACTTCAACTGATCCGCATGATCGTCGGCTCCGGCCATCTGTGCTGCTCCGCTGGCGTGAGCCGGACCACGATGAGGATAGTCTCCCACCCATTCGCAAAGAGCGCGAATGGATGGGGCACGGACAGGGGAAAGAACGCGTCGTTGTGATCGACACCGGACCCGACTTCCGCGAGCAGGCCTTGCGCAATAGCCTCACCCGCGTCGACGCCGTCTTTTACACACACTCCCATGCCGACCACATTCTTGGCTTGGACGACCTGCGCCCGCTCAGCTTCAACGTCTTTCGCGAAGGCGGACCGATCCCGCTTTATGCTACGCCGGAGACGACAGCGGTGCTGGAGCGCATCTTTGACTACACCTTTGCGCCCGACGCCACTTATCCCAATCGCGCCCGCGTCCAACTGCATCCGTTGCACGAGATCACCACCGTTCACGGAGTCAGTTTTCAGCGCATTCCGGTGATGCATGGCGAAATGGAGATCGTCGGTTTTCGCTTTGGACGCACCGCTTACCTTACTGACATCAGTGACATTCCGGAGTCCAGCTTCGCGCTGCTCACGGGACTCGACCATCTTGTCCTCTCCGCGCTGCGCCACAAGCCGCATCCCACGCACGCTACCGTCGCGCAGGCCGTCGGCTGGGCCAAGCGCATCGGCGCGCGCCACACCTGGCTTACTCACATCGCCCACGAACTGGGTCACGAAGAGACCAATCGCGCACTGCCGGAAAAGATCCGCCTGGCCTACGACGGCCTCAGCTTGCCTGTGAATCTGGAGGCCGATCGCTGATGCAAGTCTTTCATTCTGTCGCGGAGATTCCGGCAGGCTTCGGCCCCACCGTTGCCGCCATCGGCAACTTCGACGGCGTGCATCTCGGCCATCAAGAGATTCTTGCGGCGGTCGTTAGCGAAGCTCATGGACAAGTCGCGCGCGCCGTAGCCATCACCTTCGAGCCTCACCCTGAACAATTCTTGCGCCCCGATCAAGCGCCCCAACTGCTCACGCCGCTCAACGAGCGCCTGCGTTTGCTTGCCCTCACCGGCATTGACGCCGTGCTTGTTTTGCCTTTCGACCAAGTGCTCTCCGAGCTCTCGGCCGACGATTTTGTGCGCAACATTCTGATGAAGACTCTCAGCATTCGCAGCCTCCATGAGGGCGGCAACTTCCACTTTGGCCGTCGCGCCGAGGCTGGAGTCGAGGAACTCAAGCGCTTCGGAGCGGAACTTGGTTTTACCGTGCATATCCATCCGCCGGTAAAAGTGCGCGGGCTGGAGGTTTCCAGTTCGGCGACTCGCGAGTATGTGGCGGCCGGCGACCTGAAGCGCGCTCGCTGGATGCTGGGCCGACCGTTTGCGGTGCGCTCGACGCAAGCGCGTGGACGCGGCATCGGCACGCGGCTGCTGGTTCCCACGGTGAACCTGGCGGCTTACGACGGATTGCTGCCTGCCTTCGGCGTCTACATCACGCGTCTCATCGTTGGCGAGCGTTGCTTCCAGGCAGTCACCAACGTTGGCAATCGCCCCACCTTCGGCGCGGCTTCTTTCGCCGTCGAGTCGCACATTCTGGACTTCGAGCCAATCGAGCTGACTGAAGAGACACCCATCGATCTGGAGTTCCTCTTGCGTCTACGCGGCGAAATCGTGTGGCCTTCGCCAGGGGATCTCAAGGCGCAGATCTTCCGCGATGTGGCCAAGGCGAAACGCTATTTCCGTCTTGTGCGATAGTCATCCATCTTTCAAGAGTGAATATCGAAGTTACTTGAACGGAATTTCTATCTCTGCGAAGCTGCCGCGTTTGGCAGCATTGACCGCATCAACCACAATTTGAAAATGAGGCTGAAGCTGCGGCCATTGTTGACGGCTCAAAATCACAACGGAAATCTTGCGTCCAGTGATGTTTTGCTGATAACGCATATTCCTGTCGGTTGTCAGCAAGATATCGAAGCCTGCCTCTTCCGCCGTACTCAGAAGATCACCGTTCCTGAGCCGGTCCCAACCTTCTTCCGCAGCAGTGCGGACGGTATGACCTGCAAGATACGGGCGAAGCGGCACGGGAACTGCTTGATCGAATAGGATGCGCATTATGCCGCGTAGGCGGGTTCCTTTTCAAGACTCTGCGCGGCAAAATTAATCACCGCTTTGACCTGCTCCCGATCAAGCCCATCGAACCACTCCATGATGTCGTTGATATTGGCTCCGGCGGCGAGATTCTCGAAGATTGCGGAGACTGGCATCCGCGTTCCCTTGAGAACCCATGCGCCGCTGAATTTGCCGGGAACGCTTTCCACAACGGAGCATTGGGACCAATCGAGATTTGTCATTCGTCGCACCTCCCACTTTCAGATTACGCCAACATACGTGGGCTGTGAAGGCCGCAAAGATTGCGTCAATCTTGCGCCGAGCGCGAGGCCGAATCTCCAGCCTTCTCTGCTTCCACCGGCTCCACGCGAATTCTGCTGATGCGCCGCGCCTCCATCTCCACCGCAGTCAGCTTCCGTCCCTCAAAAATCACCGACTCGCCCTCGACAGGGATATGCCCCAGGCGCATCAGCACAAAGCCGGCCAGAGTCTCTACGCCGCCGTCGCGCGGCAGGCTCCACTGCATCTGCGTCTCCAAGTCGCGCAGGTTGACGCCGCCGTCCATCAGCAGCGCGCCGCCGGCAGAGGCAAGGATGGGTAGCTCCGGCGAGTCGAACTCGTCCTCCAGCTCGCCTGTCAACTGCTCGATGGCGTCCTCGGCGGTGACCAGGCCGACCGTCGAGCCGTACTCGTCCACCACAATCGCCATCTGCCGCCGCCGCTGCTGAAAGTCGCGGATCAGGTCCAGCACCGTCTTGGTCTCCGGCACCACCAGCACATCGCGCATCACCTGGCGGAGTTGGAGTTCGATCACCGGCGAAGAGGAGCGAAAGAAGATCAGCCGGGCCAGGTCTTTGGAATAAACCACGCCGATGATGTGCTCCGGCCCTCGGCTCTCGTCGTAGACCGGCACGCGCGAGTGCAGATGCTCGATGACCAGCGCGCTGGCAGCTTCGATGGGCAGCTTCGAGGGCAGCGAAAAGATCTTCTGCCGCGTGGTCATGATCTCGCGCACCGGCACGTCATCCAGCTCCAGCGCGCGATGGATCAGCGTCTCCTGAAAGCGCGGCAGAACGCCCATACGGCGCGCCGCCGTGGCGATCAGCTTCAGCTCTTCGGGTGAGTGAACCTGGGCCCGCTCGGTCATGGGAATGTCAAAGCCGCGCAGAATCACCGCCGCCGATCCTTTGAGCAGGCGCACAGCAGGCCGCGCCAGGGTCATGAAGACAAGCATGGGCGGAGCAACGGCGACGGCCAGCGCCTCAGCCCGGCGGAGCGCCAGCGACTTGGGAACCAGCTCGCCGACCACGACATGAAAGTATGTGATGAAGCAAAAACCGAGCGCAACGGCGGCTACTGCAACCACGTGCGCATAGACCAGCGCATGAGTGGGAGGCTGGGGCAGAGCTGCGATCCAGCCGAGAATGACCGAAGCGGCCAGCGGCTCACCGATCCAGCCCAAGGCCAGCGAACAGAGCGTCACGCCCAGTTGCACGGCGGGCAAAAAGTCGTCCAGATCAGATTGCAGCCGCCGCACGGCCCGCGCGCCGGGAACCTCGGCGGCCAGCAACTGCTCAATGCGCGTATCGCGGATTGAAACCAGCGCGAACTCAGCGGCCACAAAAAAGGCGTTGGTCAAAATCAGCAGACCCACAGCGACAAATTCCAGCAGCGATAGTCCGTGCATTTACTGTTCCCTATTCCCTGTTCCCTATTCCCTGTTCCCTGCTTTCCACCAGCCGTTCCACCTCGGCGTGCAGTCGTTCGGTGATCGCTGCCTCGCTCACTTCAGGCCCAAAGCGAATCGGTTCGCCGACGCGCACTTCAATCCGTCCCGAACGGAACCAGCCACGTCCCGCAGCCTTCAACTCGCCCAGTCCGCGCAGCCCCACCGGCAGCACGGCCGCGCCCGATTGCTTCACCAGCAGCCCAATCCCGCCCCGGAAGCGCGCCAGCTCGCCCGCCGCCGAGCGCGTACCCTCCGGGAAGACAAGCACGTTGTAGCCGCGATCCAGCGCCGCGCCGGCGTGGGCAAAGCTGCGCTGAAAGTTGCGCCGCCGGGGCAGCGGAAAGACATTGAAAAGCACCGTCAGCAGCAGCCAGAAAAGCGGACCCGGCAGATAAAATCTCCGCCACCAGGAGTTGGTTTCAGGATTGCGAAAGTGCCGGTAATCTTCCAGCATATCGCCGGCCATCGCCGCCGCTATCCGGCGGCGCACCGGTCCCGGCAGAGCGTACTGAATCAGCGGGCCATCGTAGGTGGAGACGTGATTGGCGACGATTAGCATTGGCTCGGCGGTGGCGGGAAGCTCCGACGCCACTACGCGCGGCGCGGCCAGCAGCCAGACCAGCGGGCGCTCCACCGCTTCAATAAAGGCCACGCGCAGCCATTGAACCACCCGCCACCACGGCCAGCGGGAATAGATATAGGTTCCTTGCTCGGTTCCCGATGCTTCGGCATCATTGCCGGATGAACGCGTAAAAACATCGCTGGTTACAGGTTTCCCGCCCATTGCAAAAGACGCAATGGACGGGGCACGGAGTGAATCTTGCTTCTCCAAAAGATACTGTGCCCCATTCATTCCGCGCTCTTCAGCGGAATGAGTGGGAGAGGATGGATCACCCGCTCCGGCCACAAGCGCGCGCAACTCGCCCAGCGTCCGCACTTCCTCCACTTCCAGCGCAACGCCCAAACGCTCTTCCAGAGCCGCCGCCAACTGCACACGGCCCAGGCTGTCCAGCAGCAAGTCCTCGCTGAGGCGCTGCTCGTCGCCCACGCCGCGCGGCCTTTCGCCTGAGATTTCCGCAATCAGCTTGAGCAGCCAATCCCCTGAAGCCCCAAAGCCACCCGCGCCCGCCGCCGCCTCCGCGCCGTTCTTTTCCGCGTCCTGAATCCCTTGAAGCCACGCCGAAACCGCCTTGCGACGCACCTTGCCGGAAGAGGTGCGGGGCAGATCCGGCTCCGGCCACAGCACCCAGCGCCGCATCTGCTGAAACTCCGCCAGCCGCTGGTTTGCCCGCTCCATCGCCTCCGCCGCTCCGTCGCCGCGCATCGCCAGCACCGCGCAAGGCTCCGGCCCGCTCGCCGTCTCGACGGCCACCACCGCGCAGGCCGCCACGCTCGGCTCCGCCTCAATGGCCGCTTCCAAATCCTCCGGGTGCAGATTCACGCCGGCCGAGGTGACGATTACCTCGCTCTTGCGGCCCAGAAAGCGCAGTTCGCCGCCGTCCACATTCTCCGCCAAATCGCCCGTAGCCAGCCACTCATCGGCGCGCGTTTGCAACGCTCCGCCGGACCAGGTGGCCGTCGAGATCATCGGCCCGCGCACCAGCACCTCGCCGTCCGCCCCCAGCTTCACCTCGCGCCCCGGCAGCGGCTTGCCAATCGTTCCCTTGGCCACATGAAACGGATGATTCAGCGTAATCAGCGCCGAGGTCTCGGTCATTCCGTAGCCCTGCACCACGACAAAACCAAGCCGATTCCAGAACTCCTCCAGCGCGCCGCCCAGCGCTCCGCCGCCGGAGATCAGCGCCCAAAACTTGAAGCCAAATTCGCTGTGAATCTTTCTGAAGCGCCACCAGCGCTCCCAGGCGCGGATGCCCTTCGACGCGGCCAGCCCCTCGCTCAGCCCAGGATGCTTGGCCTCCAGATGCGTTTTGAGCAGCGCTGAGACGCGCGGCACGGCGGCCAGCACGCTGATGCGCTCGCGCTTGATCGTTTCGATCAGCCGCCCCGCCACCAAGCGGCTCTCGAAGTGCACCTCGGCGGTAAAGATGGGCGGAATCCATAGCCCCATCGTTTGCCCAAAGACGTGGCTCAGCGGCAGCGTGTCGAAGATGCGCAGCGGATGCGCGATCAGTCGCTCCCAGCGCATATAAGGTTGCTCCCCGCGCTCAATCGGCTCGATGCTCGCCAGCACGTTGCCGTGGGTCAGCACCACGCCTTTGGGATCGCCGGTTGTGCCCGATGTAAATAAAATTTGCAGCGGCGTCTCGCGCGTGAGCCCAGCCGCCGCGCCGGCTTCTTCCTCCGGCAGCGCGCCCAGCCAATCTTCAAAGGCGATCTGGGAGCATTCTTCGGACAACTGCCCCAGCAGCAGCGCATCGCCCACCGCCAGCTTGGGCTTGACATCGGCGGCCACGCGCCGCGCAAACTCCGCGCTCCCGTATGCGTCCAGCGGCACGGCCAGCACGCCGCGCAGAATGCAGCCGTGAAAGGCCGCCATCCACTCCGCGCTGTTTTCGCCCCAGATCAGGACCCGGTCGCCGGGGCCAATCCCGCGCTGGACAAGCAGCGCCGCAAAGCGCCCCGCCAGCCGCGCCAGCTCCGCATACGTGGTAACCCGCCGCCGGTTCCCTTGAAAGCGAACCACGGCAATCTGCCGCCCGTTACGGCGAAAGTCGTCAAGCTGTGTAGCCAGGTGTGCGCGCATAAGACTCCGGCAACCACAATGGTAGCAGCGCCGAGTCAGGTGTTACGACAGAGGCTTTGGAAACGGCTCATCTCGAAGAATTTCTGGATGAACTTCCGGAAGATCAAATGGTTACTGCAACCCAACCAAGTCGTCGGCTCCCTCTTGCAGACAGGGATCTGTTTGACGCAGGCAATCCCCGCAAGGTAGGTCTGGAAATTGGAGAACATATGCCGTGAAAATTCGCATTTCAGAACCGTGACCGCTCTGTTGCCCGTTAAACTGGAGAAGTGATGCAAATCAAGGAATTCATCCGCTGCCTGCCCAAAGCTGAGCTGCACCTGCACCTGGAGGGCACGATTCTGCCCTCGACGCTGGTCGAGTTGAGCGCGCGCCACGACGCGCAGCCACTGACACTGCTCCAGGCCGAAGAGCTTTATCGCTTTAAGGACTTCACCGGCTTCCTGGAGGCCTTCAAGACAGTAACCCATCGCTTGGTCAGCCCAGAGGACTACGAGCTGGCCGCATGGCGCATGATGGAACATCTGGCCGAGCAGGGCGTCGTCCACGCCGAGGTATTCATTGCTGTCGGCGTCATCTATCTCTACCGCAACCATGATCCGGCAGCCTTCGAGCCGATCTTTGCCGCGCTGGAACGGGCGCGGGAGCGGGGAGAGCGCGAACTGGGCCTCTCGCTCTACTGGATCTTTGACGCCGTCCGCCACTTCACCCTTGAAGAGGCCGAGCGCGTGTTTCTGAAGGCTATCGAGCTCAAGCCGTCGCATCCCTCGATCATTGGAATCGGACTGGGAGGAGACGAGCGCCGTGCCGGTTCTGAACCCTTTGCCGCGATCTATGCAAAGGCCGCGCAAGCTGGCTTGCGCCTCACCAATCACGCCGGCGAAACCACCGGCCCGGAGGCCATCCGCGAAGCCCTGTCCATCGGCAGCGAGCGCATCGGCCACGCGCTATCGGCCGTCAACGACTTTTATTTGCTTCAGGATTTGAAAGAGCGGCAGATTCCGTTGGAGCTGAACCCTACATCGAATCTACGGACCGGCGTCTGCGCTGCTTATACCTCCCATCCATTGCGCCAATACTTCGATCAGGGCTTGCTGGTGACGCTCAACTCGGACGACCCGGCTTTTTTCGGCTCCGATCTGGCCAGCGAGTTCCTTCGGGCCCACCGCGAGCAGGGCTTTACGCGTGCCGAACTTGGTCTGCTCGCCGCCAACTCCATTCGCTCCAGTTTCCTGCCTGAGACGGAGAAGGCGAGATGGCTGCTCCGCATCGACGCCATGCTGTAGTGAGTGCTGGCTGCAATGTAGCTCTCTCACAAGCCAAGCGGAGGTGTGCAGGAAAGGTGCGTTATCGCCCATAAAAAGGTCAAAAGGATCAAGATTCGCATTTGGTTTTGACGGAAAGAGCCCTCTCTGATAATTTGATAGAGGAGATTGTTTGCCAATCACTCCTCAGTAGCTCAATGGCAGAGCATTCGGCTGTTAACCGAAGGGTTGTAGGTTCGAGTCCTACCTGAGGAGCCAAAACACCAATAAAATCAATAATATACGCGGCAGCCAAATCGGCTGCCATTTTTATTTTGGGCAGGTGGCTGTTTTGGTGGCTGTTGGCCAAAAATAAATTTATGCCTGAACGAAAAGCCCGGCCCCGCCGCCATCGGCGCTCTCCGAAAACAAAATATTTTGCGCGCGGCCCAGAGGCCATCAAGACCGCCAGCGAAGCTGCCCCGGACCAGACGCTTCCCGCGCCCCCGTCCATCCCGCCGCCCTCCGTCACTCCGAAAAGACAGCCAGTTGTCACATCGCTGGCACGCCCCCGCTCTCCCCAACGTCCGCTGCGGAGCGGAAGAATCTGGACATTTCCTCTACTACGCACCGAGGGATTCCTGAGCGGTATGACGATACCGCACTTGCCAAGAATCCTTCCCGGCGACATGGGCGTTTCGGGGAGTAATCCTACCAATTGGGTTCAATCGACGTTCCCGTAGGCGGACGGGAGAGCGATGCCTCCATATCGGAGTCAACTATGAAGCAGGTCAGCTGGGAGAAACCTCGACGAGACCGTTGGCCCACCAATCGCAGTTTGATAGATAATCGTTGAATACGGGTGTACAGTCAACTGCGTCCACCCGAGGTAAAAAAGGCCAATGAACGTCGTTGAGGAGCGGATTGTTATCACAAAGACTGCCATTCTCGAAGCTCTGTCCGAGCTAACGACTTACGGAGAGGGTTTCCGCTTCCAGTCACTCGGTGTCATTCTCGCCAGGAATAAGTGCCGTGAGCTGAAGGCCTCAGAGCCGCAGTCCGATCTCGGCCTAGATGCCTATGCTCCCGGGGAATTGTTCGAGAATGGTCAAGGCCGAGGAACTGCCTGTTCCAACACTGCGACCCTGACCAAGATTCGCGAGGACATCGAAGAAGCGCAGAAGCATTTCAGCGATCTGAAAATCCTATTTTTTGTCACACCTCGACCGGTGAGTGAGAAAAAAGCGAAGGGCTGGAGAGAAAAAGTTAAGAAGGACTATGGCATCACGCTCATCGTGATTTCTCGCGAGGACGTGATTAGCGAACTTCTGATGCCCGAGAACGTCTCTTTGTGCTCCAGTATTCTCAGAATTCCAACGATGATCGAGGCTGGGCTCGATCAAATTGCAATAGATTGTCGAGATGCAGCAGCAGAGATCAATGCAATGTGGGTGCCTCGGACTCCAGGTGCTCCGTTGATCGACCTCAGCGCAGACGAACTCGGGAACCGTGGTAACGAGACGGGGTCGATTCTCGATATAAAAGACGTTCAAGAGATGTTAGTGCAAAGTCGCCGCGTGATGCTTGAAGCTCCGGCGGGCCGAGGCAAAACAACTACCTTGACTCAAGTTGCAGAAAGATGCGCCGCTGCGGGCAATTTGGCTTTCATCATCGATTTGCCGTCATGGACCCAAACGGGACAGGACATACTCGAATTCATCGGAGGAATGCGTCCGTTCAAGGCGCGTTCAATTGATTCCACCAAGCTCGCCAAGATCTACGAGGCTCAACATTTTATTTTTCTACTCAATGGGTGGAATGAGATTTCGGAAGCAGATTCGCACCGCGCTCAGACTGCACTCGCAGTTCTTGAACGGCAGTACCCGAAGGCGGGGATACTCGTCTCTACTCGAACTCATCGAATCAAGCCGCCGCTACCGGGAACCACAGTGCGTGCGAAGCTACGACTCTTGAATCCCAAGCAGCGAGCGGACTACATCGTTGCCCGCCTGGGAGAGCGGGCATCGGAAATCTTGAAACGCATTCATACTGAGCCTGTGTTGGACGATCTGACGCTCACTCCTCTCTTCTTAGCTGAGGTTATCTCTATTGCCGCTACTGGCAAAGGCATTCCAAACACCAAGATGGGGGTGCTTCGGGAAGTAGTTCAATTGCCTGATGCGGACCCGACTCACCATGGTGCTCTTGCCGGCGCTCCTCTATTCGGCATGGCCGATGCGTATCTGACATCGCTCGCATCTGCGATGACCCTGGGCAGCCAAACGCAGCTCGTAGAGCGCGACGCGAAACAGATAATGAATGAGCAGCTTCGTCAAATGCGCAAACAAGGCGAAGCCGACGGAACGGCGACCGTCGTTCAGGTTCTCGATGCACTGGTTGACCATCATGTTCTCGAACGAATGGAGTATCCGGCAATCGCGTACCGTTTTGAGCATCAACAGATGCAGGAATACTACGCGGCTGAGTTTGTTAAGAAGGAGTTGGCCAGGTTGGTTGCCGGAGCCAACCGAAGTGAATCGCTTGACGCTCTCGCCTCAACCGCGGCAGTGAAGAGCTTCCAAGTGCGATATGTTAACCAATCTTCATGGTCGGAACCCTTATGCATGGTCGCCGGCGATCTCGAAAGTG
>Ga0181519_10003363_pt1 | contig 13195 bp, 8 predicted proteins | sample PEATcosm2014_Bin_26_FD_121102 | JGI IMG/M metagenome (GOLD analysis project Ga0181519, IMG submission 121102) | Peatland microbial communities from MTU Mesocosm Facility, Houghton, MI, USA - PEATcosm2014_Bin02_10_metaG | ecosystem: Environmental > Terrestrial > Soil > Wetlands > Peat | place... | reverse complement strand
CGCCGCTACGCGGTTTCCCGCTCGCTGTTCCGGCCGACGACGCTCGGCCGGGCGATCGCCAAGCTCGGCTTCGTGCAGGCCGACCCGATCCGCGCGCCGGCCCGCGCCCAGGACCTGACCCTGCGCCATCGCGTCGCCGGCTACCGCGCGGGCGATCTCGAGCGCCGCTATCCGCGGCTCGGCCTCGAGGAGGACTTCTTCGTCAACTACGGCTTCCTGCCGCGCGCGCACAGCGCACTCATGCACCCGCGCACCCCGCGACTGGCCTGGCCCGCGAAGCGCCGCAAGCACGCCGGTGAAGTCCTCGAGTTCGTCCGCGAGCGGGGCGTCGTGCATCCGCGCGAGGTCGACGCGCACTTCGCGCACGGCAAGGAAACGAACTGGTTCGGCGGCTCCTCGAACGCGAGCACGCGGCTCCTCGACGAAATGCACTACCGCGGCTGGCTGCGCGTGGTGCGGCGCGACGCCGGCACCAGGATGTATGCGGTGCGAGCCGTGCACCCGGCGCCGCCCGATGCCGCCGCAATCGACGCGCGCCTCGATGCGCTCGTCGACGTCGTCGTCGCGAAGTACGCGCCGTTGCCGGCCGACGGCCTCGGGCGGCTGCTCAGCCTCCTCTGCCACGGCGTGCCGCAGTGGGCGAACCGTCGCGCGGCCGCGCTCGAGCGGGCCAAGCGGCGACTCGGGCACGCACGCGTCGGCGGCGTCGTCTGGTACTGGCCGGCCGCCGAGAACCCCGCCTCGCGCCGCTGGCGTCCCGACGAGGCCGTGCGCCTGCTCACGCCCTTCGATCCGGTCGTGCACGACCGGCGCCGCTTCGAGCGGTTCTGGGGCTGGGCGTATCGCTTCGAGGCCTACACGCCGGCGCGGCAGCGCAAGCTCGGCTACTACGCGCTGCCGCTCCTGTGGCACGACCGCGTCGTCGGCTGGGGAAACGTCACGACGGCCGGCGGTACGCTCCGCAGCGCCTTCGGCTACCACGACGCCGCGGCGTCGCGGGACCCGGCATTCCGCCGCGCTCTAGACGCCGAGCTCGAGCAGCTCCGGCGCTTCCTCGGCACCGAGCGCTGACGGGCGGCACGCGACGCCGCGCAGCGGCTGCCGCCTGCGGCGGCAGGCGCGCTACGGTCCGTCCGCGTGGTAGACCTCGCGCCCGTCGAGGTAGGTGGCGAGCACCCGCGTCGCGTGCAGGTCGTACGGGTCGATCGCGAAGATGTCGCGGTCGAGGAGAATGAGGTCCGCACGCTTGCCGGGCTCGAGGCTGCCCGTGGTGCGCTCCTGCTTGAGCGCGTAGGCCGCGTTGATCGTATAGGCGTCGACGACGTCCCCGATGCGCAGGCCCTGCTCGGGGAAGAGCGGCTCGAGGCCACGCCCGTCGGCGCGGGTGATGGCGCGCTCCATCGCCTCGAAGGCATTGAAGCTGCTGACGCCCCAGTCGCTGCCACCCGCGAGCCGTGCGCCGGCATCGCGCAGCGAGCGCGCCGGGTACAGGCGTGCGGCGCGCTCGGGGCCGACGTAGGCGAGCGTGCCCTTGACGATGTAGGCGTCGCGCCGCGCCCAGAGCAGCTGCATGTTGGCGATGACGCCGAGCTGCCTGAAGCGCGGCAGGTCGGCGGGGTCGACGAGCTCGAGGTGCGCGATCTGGTCGCGGTTGTCGAGCGGACCGTTGTGCGCGCGGGAATAGGCGAAGGCGTCGAGCGCCGCGCGCACCGCGCGATCGCCGATCGCGTGCACGTGCACGGTGAAGCCCGCGGCGTCGGCGGCGCTCACGATCCGGTTCAGGTTGCGCTGCGTGAAGTAGGACGGGCCGCGGTCGGCGGTCAGGTGTCCGGCGGCATCGAGGTACGGCTCGAGCAGGGAGGCGGTGTGGGAGGGGTACTCGACCACGCCGTCGGCGAAGATCTTGACCCCGCCGATGCGCAGGAAGTCGGGGTCGACCGCCCAGCGCGTCCGAAACCTGATCGCGCGCCCGATCAGCACCGTCGCCGGCTCGTGCAGGTTCGCGAGCGTGTACGAGCCGCGCACCCGCATGTCGAGCCGGTGCGTGTCGTAGAGCCGCTTGTAGATCTCGAGGTAGTGCTCGTTGTCGTCGGCGTCCTGCACGGAGGTGATGCCGGTGGCCCGCATGAGCGCGAAGGCGCGGTCGAGCTGTGCCGCCTCGACGTCGAGCGAGGGCGCGGGCTTCGCCTTGAGCGCGAGGTTGACGGCCTCGTCGCGCAGCGTCCCGGTGGGCCGTCCCGCCGCGTCACGCTCGATGCGGCCGCCGACCGGATCGTGGCTCGCGGCGCCGAGGTGCGCTGCGGCGAGCGCGATGCTGTCGAGCCAGGCGCTGTGGCCGTCGGCGCTCTCGAGCAGCAGCGGCCGTCCCGGCAGCATCGCATCGAGTTCGTCGCGCGTCAGCGTCAGCGCCGAGGCGTTGACGCCCGTGACCTCGAACCAGAGCTGCGGGTCGCCCGGATTCTCGGCCGCGCAGCGGCCGATCGCGCTGCGGATCTCCGCGGCGCCGAGCGCGCGGTCGCCGAGATTGCACTTGCCGAGATCCTGCGCGCTCTGCGCCGGGTGGATGTGCGCGTCGATGATGCCGGGCAGCACCACGTGCCCGGCGAGATCGACGAGCCGCGTCGCGGGGCCGCGCAGGGCGCCGACCACCGCGTCCGTGCCGACCGCCACGATCGTATTGCCGCGGATCGCGAGCGCCTCGGCGACGCTGCGCCCCGGATCCTCGGTGTGGATCCGGCCGTGCCACAGGATGAGGTCGGGTGCCGGGTCCGCGACGGCGAGGCCGGCGCATGCGAGCACCACGACCGCCGCGATCAGGAATTTCTGCATGCCTGCTGTCTCCGCGTCGACCGGCGCCGGGAGTGCCCCGGGCGGGCACGTCATTCTATTGCGTGACGCCGCGCCGGTTGCGGATTCGCGCAGCCGGGCGTGCGCCAGACTGCCGCATCGCCACCGACAAGCCGGCTGCCGCGGCCGGCCGAAGGGCAGTTCCGCACGCGCCGACGATTCCACGGCTGGGCCGCCGGCCCCGGAATCTGCCTCCTCGGCAGCGGCGCCGCCGGCGCCTCCGCCACGCGCGTACTAGAATGCCGGTCCGACCGCCGGCGCCAGGCGGTCCCGCGACGCCACACCAGAGGATGCAGCCGATGACCCAATCCAGAAGGCCGCCGATCGCAGGCCGCGCGGCCCTGCTCGCACTCACGTTCGCCGTCGCGGCCGGCGCCGCGCCGCCGGCGCCGTCCGCCGCGGATACCGCCGCCGCGCGCGCCATCCTGAAGGAGCTGATCGCGATCCGCTCGACGCACGCCAACGGCACGACCGGCGCCGCGCAGGCGGTGCTCGCACGCCTGACGGCGGCGGGTTTCGCACCGGCTGACGCGCAACTCCTCGTGCCCGCCGAGTTCCCCGGCAGCGGCAACGTCGTCGCGCGGCTGCACGGCCGCGGCAAGGGCAGGCCCATCCTCTACATCTGCCACCTCGACGTGGTCGAGGCCAAGCGCGAGGACTGGACCCAGGACCCGTTCAGCCTCACCGAGGACGGCGGCTTCCTGTATGGCCGCGGCACCATCGACATGAAGGGGCAGGACGCCGCGGTGCTCGCCTCGCTGCTGCGCATGAAGCGCGAGGGCTTCGTGCCGGACCGCGACATCATCGTCGCCTTCACCGCCGACGAGGAGGCGGGCGGCGCGAGCAACGGCGTCGCGTGGCTGCTCGCCCACCACCGCGACCTCGTCGACGCCGAGTTCGTGATCAATCCCGATGGCGGCGAAGCCGGCATGAAGAACGGCCGCAAGCTCTACGTCGGCGTCGAGACCAGCGAGAAGATGTTCGTCACCTTCGTGGCCGAGGTCACGGACAAGGGCGGCCACAGCTCGCGGCCGACCGCGGGCAATCCGATCTACCGCCTCGCGGCCGGGCTCGACCGGCTCGCCGCGTACCAGTTCCCCGTGCACCTGACCGACACGACGCGCCTCTACTTCGGCCGGCGCGCGGCGCTCGAGAGCGGCCAGCTGAAGGCCGACATGCTGGGCGCAGCGGCGGTGCCGCCCGATCCCGCCGCCATCGCGCGCCTGTCGCAGCAAGTGGAGACGAACATCCTCCTGCGCACCACCTGCGTCGCGACGCAGATCGACGGCGGCCATGCCGAGAACGCGCTGCCGCAGCGCGCGCGTGCGACGCTCCAGTGCCGCGTGATCCCGGGCGAGACCTGGGAGTCGATCCGCGACCAGCTCGCCACGGTGCTCGCCGATCCCACGATCAGACTCTCGGTGCTGACGGCGGCGCGGCCGAGCCCGGAGTCGCCGCCGTCACCCGCGATCCTCGCGAAAGTCGAGCGCGTGTCCCACAGTCTGTGGCCGGAGGTCATCGTGCTGCCGCAGATGGCGGCGGGCGCGAGCGACAGCGTCTACACGCTGGGCGCGGGCCTGCCGAGCTACGGCATCGACGGCATGTTCGACGACCTCGACGACGGCCGGGCGCACGGCCGCGACGAGCGCATCGGCGTCGGCGCCTTCGGCGACGAGGTCGAGTTCACCTACCGGCTGATGCGCGAGCTGTCGGCGGCCCGCTGAGCGGGCGGCGCCGTCCGCGGCGCGCGGCAGCGAACCGGAGGCGTTGGCCGAGGGAGGGCGATCGGTGAGCGCGGAACCCCCGCACGCGACGCGAGCCCCGGCTTCTGCCGCCGCGGCTGGTGCGCGGCTGCCCGGCTTCCAGTACCGGAGGATCGTGACCCGCGGCGCGACCATCAACGTCGCGACGCGCGGCCAGGGGACGCCGCTCCTCCTGCTGCACGGCTTCCCCGAGACGCACTACATGTGGCGCCAGGTGGCGCCGGCGCTCGCGGAGGAATTCGCGGTCGTGTGCGCGGACCTGCGCGGCTACGGCGAGAGCAGCAAGCCGGAGGGCGCGCCCGACCACGCCAACTACTCGAAGCGCGCCATGGCCGAGGACATGGTCGAGGTGATGGCGGCGCTCGGTCATCCGACCTTCCTGCTCGCGGGCCACGATCGTGGCGGGCGCGTCGGCTACCGGCTCGCGCTCGACCACCCCGAGTGCGTCAGGCGCCTCGCGCTCCTCGACATCGTCTCGACCAAGGCCGTCTACGAGCAGGTGAGCGCGGCGCTCGCGACCGCGTACTTCCACTGGTACTTCCTCATCCAGCCGCGCCCGCTGCCCGAGCGTCTGATCGGCGCCGATCCGGCCTTCTGGCTGCACGCGACCTTCGGCCGGCTCGCCGGCGCCGCCGGCGCGATCGACGCGGCGACGATCGCCGAATACCTGCGCCACTTCGGCACGCCCGCGGGCATCCACGCCGTGTGCGAGGACTACCGGGCGGGTGCTAGCGTGGATCTCGCGAACGATCGTGCCGACGTCGCTGCCGGCCGCAGGATCCACTGCCCGACGCTGATCCTGTGGGGCGCGCGCGGCGTCGTCGGGCAGCTGTTCCGGCCGCTCGAGACCTGGTGCGACCTGATCGCCGCGCCGGCCGGCGCCGCGATCGACTGCGCGCATTTCATTCCCGAGGAGAAGCCCGCGGAAACGCTGCGCGCGCTGCAGGAGTTCTTCCGCGCCTGACGCCGCGGCTGCGCCGCGGCAGGGGCGCCCCGCCATCCAGCACGGAACGGCGGGCGGCAGGCGTGGCGTCGCACGGTCCCAAAATGGGCACTGCGTCCTTGCGGCCGGGCCGCGCCGGCGTATTTTGTCGCATCAACAGTGGGCATCCGCCGAGGATCCGCGTCATGAAGCAGCTCTTCCTGGTGATCCTGGCCGCGGCGCCGCTCGCGGGCTGCGGACTTGGCGAGACGGCGGTCTCCGCCGCCGCCGGCGGCGCCTCGGAAGTCGAGCAGGCGAAGCAGGGGCTCAAGACCGAGGCGCGCGTGAAGCAGCAGCTCGACGCCGCCCAGCAGCTCGACGCCGAGCATCGCCGCAACGCCGAGGCCGACGCCCAGTAGCGCCGCGCCGCCGGGCGCCGCCCGGCCGCACCGTGACTTGGGCCCGCGGCCGATGTCGGGCATCATCCCCGCCGACAGTGCCGCCACCACCCATGCTCCTCATCAAGAACGCCGACGTCCATGCACCCCGCGCCCTCGGGGTGCTGAACCTGCTGCTCGGCGGCGGCGAGGTGCTGTGGATGGGGCCGCCCGGCGAGCTCGAGGCGCTGCCGGCCGCGCTCGCCGCCGGCGCGCGCGTCCTCGACCTCGAGGGCCGCCGCCTGATCCCCGGGCTCATCGACGCGCACGTGCACGTCACGGGCGGCGGTGGCGAGGCGGGTTTCGCGACGCGCGTGCCGCCGCTGCCGCTCAGCCGCTACACGCGCGCGGGCGTGACGACGGTGGTCGGGCTGCTCGGCACCGACGACGTCGCGCGCGGCCCGCGCGAGCTCATCGCGACGCTGTACGCGCTGCGCGAACAGGGCCTCAACGCCTTCGGCTACACCGGCGGCTATCACCTGCCGCCCGCGACGCTGACCGGGAGCGTCCGCGGCGACCTCGTCTTCGTCGACGCGCTGCTCGGCATCGGCGAGGTGGCGCTCAGCGATCACCGCTCGAGCCAGCCGACGCTCGACGAGCTCGTCCGCATCGCCTCGGAGGCGCACGTGGCGGGACTCATGACCGGCAAGGCCGGGATCGTGCACCTGCACCTCGGCGACGGGCCGCGCGGGCTCGAGCTCGTGGCGCGTGCGCTCGACGCGACCGAACTCCCGGCGCGCGTCTTCAACCCGACGCACGTCAATCGCCGCACGGCGCTGTTCGCCGAGGCGCTCGCGCTCGCGCGCCGCGGCGTCACCATCGACGTCACGGCGTTCCCGGTCGCGGCCGGCGAGGATGCCTATGGCGCCGCCGACGCCGTCGCCCGCTACTTCGCGAGCGGCGCGCCGCGCGAGCACATCACCGTGAGCTCCGACGCCGGCGGCTGCCTGCCATGCTTCGACGCCGACGGGCGCGTGACGCACATGGACGTGGGCTCCGCCGGCGCGCTCCTCGCGACGCTTGCCGAACTCCTCGCGCAGGGGCTCACGCTCGAGGAGGCGCTGCCGCCGTTCACCTCGAACCCGGCGCGGCTCCTGCGGCTGTCCGGCAGGGGCACGATCGCGGTGGGCGCCGCCGCGGACCTGGTCGCGCTCGACGCGACAGGCGCCGCGCACAGCGTCATCATCCGCGGCACCGTGCACGTCGCCGGCGGCGCGCTCGTGCGCCGCGGCAACTTCGACAGCTGAGTCCTGGAGCTACCCCGCATGCCGAGCAAGGTTCCCGACGGCGAGACGCGTGGCTGGATCATTCCGATCGGCGGTGCCGAGAACAAGGAGAATGACCGGCACATCCTCGAGCGCTTCGTCGCCGTCTCGGGCGGCGCCGACGCCGACATCGTCGTGATCCCGACCGCGAGCCGCCTCCACGAGACCGGGCCCCGCTACGAGCGGCTGTTCCGCGAGCTCGGCGCCGCGCGCGTCGCGGTGATGGACTTCGACACGCGCCGCGACTGCCTCGAGGCCGGCCGGCTCGAGCGCCTCGGCGAGGCGAGCGGCATCTTCTTCACCGGCGGCAACCAGCTCCGGCTGACGACGCTGCTCGGCGGCACGCCGGTCGCGAAGCTGATCCGCACGCAGAACGCACGCGGCGTGACCGTCGGCGGCACGAGCGCGGGTGCGAGCATCCTCTCCGAGCACATGATCGCCTTCGGCGACGAGGGCTCGGCGGTGATCTCGGGGAGCGTCAGGCTCGCGCCCGGGCTCGGGCTCACCAACCGCTTCATCATCGACCAGCACTTCCGCCAGCGCGACCGCCTCGGGCGGCTGCTGACGGCGCTCGCCTACAACCCGTTCGCGGTCGGCATCGGGCTCGACGAGGACACCGCGGCATTCATCGGCCCCGACGAGACCGTCGAGGTCGAGGGCAGCGGCGGGGTCACGATCGTCGACGGTGCCGACGTCAGCTATACCTCGATGGACGAGGTCAGCGAGGGCCAGCCCGTGTGCGTGCTCGGCATCCGGCTCCACGTGCTGGTGGCCGGCGCGACCTTCAACCTGCATACCCGGGTCGCCTCGCCCGGGCGGCTGGTGCGACCCAAGGAGTGAGCGCCGGCCGGGCGTCTCCTTGACGGCCACACCCGGCAGGTGGCTACACTCGTTCCGCGGCCGAACTCCCGGCCACGGGGAAAACACGCCTGATGCGTCCATCACGGGGGACAGCAGTGCGACCCGGCCGGCGCCGCTGCCCGGCCGGCCCAGGCGCCATGCGCGACGACGCCTGCGCGCAGTGCCGCGTGCCGCTCGATACCCGCCACGCCCGACCGCCTTCCAACGCCGACTGAGTAGCCGCCATGCGCATCCTCGATCGTTCGGTCTACGTCGGGCCTTCGCTCTACGCCCGCTTCCCGGTCATCCGCCTCGACCTCGATCTCGGGCCGCTCGAGGCCTGGCCGACGGGACGGCTGGGCGCCGCCTTCGTCGACGCGCTGGCCGCCGCCCTGCCGGGACTCGCCGAGCACGGCTGCTCCTACAACCAGCCGGGCGGGTTCTTCCGCCGCATGCGCGAGGACGAGGGCACCTGGCTCGGGCACGTGCTCGAGCACGTCGCGATCGAGCTGCAGAACATCGCCGGCGAGGAGGTCACCTTCGGCAAGACGCGCAGCGCCGGTGCGCCCGGCGTCTACACCGTCGTCTACGAGTACGCGCAGCGCGACGAGGGCATCGCGGCGGGCGAGCTCGGCCTCAGGCTCCTCAGCTCGCTGCTGCCCGCGGAGCTCAGGCCCGCCGACAGCGTGCCGGACGGCTGGAGCTGGCCGACGGCGCGCGACGAGTTCATCCGCTTCGCGCAGCGCCGCGCGCTCGGGCCGTCGACCGCGTCGCTGGTCGCGGCGGCGATGAAGCGCGGCATTCCGTGGCTCCGGCTGAACGACCAGTCGCTGGTGCAGCTCGGCCACGGCAAGTACCAGCAGCGCATCCAGGCGACCGTCACCGGCAAGACCCCGCACATCGCGGTCGAGCTCGCGAGCGACAAGGAGGAGACCAACAAGATCCTCGCGACGCTGGGGCTGCCGGTGCCGAAGCAGGAGCTGGTGCAGAGCGACAGCCAGGCGGTGCGCGCCGCGCACCGCATCGGCTTCCCGGTGGTGACCAAGCCCTACAACGGCAACCACGGCCGCGGCATCTCCATCCGGCTGACCACCGACGAGGAGGTGGCGCACGGCTACCAGGTGGCGCGCGAGCACTCGCGCTCGGTGATCGTCGAGACCTTCCTCGAGGGCGACGACCACCGGCTGCTGGTCGTCAACGGCGAGCTGGTCGCCGCGACGCGCCGCACGCCCGGCCACGTGGTGGGCGACGGATCGCGGACCGTCGCCGCGCTCGTCGACACCGTCAACGAGGATCCGCGCCGCGGCGTCGGCCACGAGAAGGTGCTGACGCGCCTCGAGCTCGATGCCCAGGCGCACACCATGCTCGAGCGCGCCGGCCTCAGCGCCGCGGCGGTGCCGGCGGCCGGGCAGGTGGTGTACCTGCGCTCGACCGCGAACCTGTCGACCGGCGGCACGGCCACCGACGTCACCGACGTCATCCACCCGGACAACCGCGAGATGGCCGAGCGCGCGGTGCGTGCGATAGGCCTCGACGTCGGCGGCGTCGACTTCCTGTCGAAGAACATCACCGAGAGCTACCGCAAGATCGGCGGCGGCATCTGCGAGGTGAACGCGGCGCCCGGCTTTCGCATGCACGTCGCGCCGAGCGAGGGCACCTCGCGCGACGTCGCCGGCCCGGTGATCGACATGCTGTTCCCGCCCGGCGCGCCCTCGCGCGTGCCGATCGCCGCGGTCACCGGCACGAACGGCAAGACGACCACCTCGCGCATGCTCGCGCACCTGACCAAGATGGCCGGCTACACGCCGGGGCTCACCACCACCGACGGCGTCTACATCGACGGCCAGCGCACCGTGCAGGGCGACATGACGGGTCCGGTGTCGGCGCGCATGGTGCTCGCCGACCCGCAGATCGACATTGCCGTGCTCGAGACCGCGCGCGGCGGCCTGCTGCGCGCCGGCATGGGCGTCAACGAGGTCAACGTCGGCGCGGTGCTCAACGTGCAGGCCGATCACCTCGGCCTCAAGGGCATCGACACGCTCGAGCAGCTCGCCGAGGTCAAGCGCATCGTGGTGGAGGTCGCGACCGACTGCGCGGTGCTGAACGCCGACGATCCGCTGGTGCTCAAGATGTCGGGCTACACCGAGGCGAAGAGCATCTGCTACGTCACCATGAATCCCGAGCACAAGCTGGTGCGCGAGCACATCCGCGCCGGCGGCCGCGCCTGCGCGCTCGAGGCGGGCGTCAACGGCCAGATGATCGCGCTCTACGACCGCGGCGGGCAGATTCCGCTGCTCTGGACGCACCTGATCCCCGCGACGCTCGAGGGTCGCGCCCGCCACAACGTGCAGAACGCGATGTTCGCCGCCGCCATGGCGTTCTCGCTCGGCATCAAGCTGGACGCCATCCGCCAGGGGCTGAGGACCTTCGACACCACCTTCTTCCAGGCACCGGGCCGCATGAACGTCTTCAACGAGCACCCCTTCAAGGTGCTCTTCGACTACGGCCACAACGCGCATGCCGTGGCGGCGATGGCCGACGTTGCCGCGCGCCTCGACGTCGCCGGCCGGCGCATCGTCGTGCTGGCGGGTCCGGGCGACCGGCGCGACGAGGACCTGGTCGCCATCGCGAACGCGGTGGCCGGCCGCTTCGACCACTACATCTGCCGCCGCGACGACAACCTGCGCGAGCGCGCGTCCGACGAGGTGCCGCGCATCCAGGCGGCGGCGCTCAAGGCCGCGGGCGTGCCGGCGGCGGCCATCTCGATCATCCCCGACGAGCAGGAGGCGATTGCCGCCGCGCTCGCGATGGGGCACGCCGGCGACCTGCTGCTGATCTTCGCCGACGCGCTGGTGCGCTCGTGGAAGCAGATCACCAAGTTCCGCGCCGCGGGCGCCGCGGCCGCGCCCGAGGCGGTCGAGTCGCGTGCGCCGCGCGCGGCAGCGCCGGCGGAGCCGGCGCTGCCGCCGGGCGAGGCCGGTGCCGCGTTCAGCCTCGAGGGCATGATCCGCGACGAGCGCGGCATCCGCGTCGCGCCCGAGGTCGACGACTGAACGCCGCGGCGCTCCCGTTCGACGACTCGCGCCGGCTCACCGGCAGCAACCTGTTCTTCGCTGCGACCGGCGCCGTGCTCGAGCTCGTCGGGCTCGCGCCGGAGCCGTGGCTCACGGCCGGCTGGCGGCGGCGCGCAGTCGCGATGCGCGCGCGGCTCGGCTGGGCCGAGCACGGCGCGGTGGTGCGCGTGCATGCCGGCGGCGCCTCGCTCGCGCTCGAGGCGCCCTGCGACTGCCTGTTCCTCGCGACCGAGGTCAACGAGTGGGCGCTCGGCGCGACGCTCCTCGAGCACGATCCCGGGCGCTGGCGCGGACTCGAGGCCGCGCTGCTGGCCGCGGCGCTCGAGGAGGCGAGCGACCCCGCGACGGTGATCCCGCCGGTGCTCGATGAGCGCCGCGCCTTCGAGCGCTTCGCGACGCTCGCGGCACGCGAGGCGCGGCCGACGCTGCGTGCGCTGGTGGCGACCGCCGCCGCGCGCGCGCTCGCGGTGGTGCTCGACGACGACGCGCTGACGCTCGGCTCCGGCAGCGGCGGCGCGAGCTATGCGCTCGGCGCGCTGCCGGCGCCCGCGGAGGTACCGTGGCCAGAGCTCCGCGAGGTCCCGACCGCGCTCGTCACCGGCTCGAACGGCAAGACCACGACCGTGCGGCTGATCGCGGCCTGCCTCGAGCGCGCCGGCCGGCGCGCGGGGTTCAGCTGCACGGACGGCGTCTTCGTCGCGGGCCAGCTGGTCGCGAGCGGCGATTACTCGGGTCCCGCGGGCACGCGCCTCGTGCTGCGCGACGCGCGCACCGAGGCGGCCGTGCTCGAGACGGCGCGCGGCGGGATCCTGCGGCGCGGCATTGCCGTCACGCGCGCGCCTGCCGCCGTCGTCACCAACGTGAGCTCGGACCACTTCGGCGAGTACGGCATCGACGACCTCGAGGGCCTCGCCGACGTCAAGCTGTCGGTTGCGGCGCTCGTGCCGGCCGACGGCCTCCTCGTGCTGAACGCGGACGACGCGCTGCTCGCCGCGCGCGCCGCGCGGCTCGCGGCGCGCTTCGGGCGCTGCCCGCCGCTCGGCTGGTTCGCGCTCGACGACGGGCATGCTGCGCTCGTCCGGCACCGCGCCGCGGGCGGGGCAACCTGCGGCGTGCGCGACGGCAGCCTCACGCTCGCGCGCGCGGGTGCCCGCCACGACCTCGGGCGGGTCGCGGCGCTGCCGCTCACGGTCGGCGGCAGCGCCGGCTACAACGTCGCGAACCTCGCCGGCGCCGCGCTCGCTGCCGCCGCGCTCGGCGTCGACCCTGCGACGATCGCGCTCGTGTATGCGGCGTTCGGCGCCGAGCCCGGCGACAACGCCGGCCGCCTGATGCGCTACCGCTTCGACGGCATCGAGGTGCTCGTGGACTACGCCCACAATCCGGAGGGCCTGCGCGGCCTGCTCGGCGTCGCCGAGCGGCTCCGCGCGCCGGACGGCCGGCTCGCGCTGCTGCTCGGCCACGCCGGCAACCGCCAGGACGAGGACATCGTCGCGCTCGCCCGCGTCGCCGCCGGGTTCCGGCCCGATCTCGTCGTCGTCAAGGAGAACGAGGCGCAGCTGCGTGGCCGCGCCCCGGGCGAGGTGCCGCGCATCCTGAAGGCAGCGCTGCTCGCCGCCGGCCTGCCGGCGTCGGCGCTGCCCGTGTGCGCGAGCGAGCTCGAGGCGGCGCGCCACGCGCTCGGCTGGGCGCGGGCCGGGGACGTGCTCGCACTCCCCGTGCATTCGGGCGCGGCGCGTGCCGCCGTGCTCGGGCTCATCGACGCGCGCAGGCGCGCGCCGCGCCGCTAGGCGGGGCGGCGGCGCCGGACGCCGCCGACGCGAGCGAGCAGCACCGACGCGGCGAGGAGCGCCGTCCAGGCGATGCCGCACGCGCCGCCGCCACCACGCGCCGAGCCGTCGCGGTTGACGAGCAGGACGCGCGCCGTGCCGGCCCCAACGTCGGTCTCGAAGTGCGCGAGCGCGAGGTCGAAGTGCTCGATCATCGCGTCGGTCGCGGCACTCAAGCCGCCGGCGCTCGCCAGCCGCAGGTCCTTGCCGCGCTCGAT
>Ga0181519_10003360_pt1 | contig 13200 bp, 7 predicted proteins | sample PEATcosm2014_Bin_26_FD_121102 | JGI IMG/M metagenome (GOLD analysis project Ga0181519, IMG submission 121102) | Peatland microbial communities from MTU Mesocosm Facility, Houghton, MI, USA - PEATcosm2014_Bin02_10_metaG | ecosystem: Environmental > Terrestrial > Soil > Wetlands > Peat | place... | reverse complement strand
CCAGCTTGCCGGCCTCGACCTTCGAGAAGTCGAGAATGTCGTTGATGACCGTCAGTAGCGACTCGGCCGAGTCCTTGACCAGGGTGACGTACTCGCGCTGCTGGGGGCTGAGCGCGCTTTCGAGCACCAGCTCGGTCATCCCGAGGATACCGTTCATCGGCGTGCGGATTTCGTGGCTCATGTTGGCCAAGAAAGCGCTCTTGGCCCGATTGGCGGCCTCGGCCGCGTCCTTGGCTCGCTGGAGTTGGGCCTCGGCCTGCTTGATCGTGGTGATGTCCCAGAAGATGGCTTGCGTGCCGATCACGCGCCGCGAAAAATCGCGGACCGGCGTCTTCCAAACCTGGACGAACGTCGGTTCGCCCGAGGGCGTTTGATTCTGCTCGACGCTCTCGCGGATCTGGCCCGACTCGATCACACGCTGATCGTCACCGCGATATTGTTCGGCCAGATGCGCGGGATAGAAGTCGAAATCGGTGCGGCCAAGGATCTCGCTGGCCGGTCGGTCGAGCGTGGCACAGAAGCCATCGTTGACGTACGTGAACCGGCCCACCAGATCCTTGCGGAAGATGTTCACCGGCAGGGTTTCGACCAGCGAGTGGTAGAGCGCCTCGCTCTCGCGCAAAGCCTGCTCGGCGGCTTTGCTCTTGGTCGAATCGCGGCCGTACAAATTCACGTAGCCGGCATCGGCCACCGGCGTGAGCACGAACGAGTAGGTCTCTTTTCGGCATTCGACCTCGATTTCGGTCAGGGCATTCGCCTGGAGCACCTGCCGGACCAGGGCGCGCATGGGGTCGGGCGCGCGTTGGCGAACCTGTGAGCTCCACTCGCGCAAGACGGGCTCGCTGGCGTCGTTGGCGTAGAGAATCGTGCCGTCCTGGCCGATTCGCAGCATGGGGTTCGGGTTCTCGTCGGGAAAACGAGCCAGGCTGCGAATCTGGGCTTCGTCGCGCTTGCGCGGCGTGATGTCGCGAAGGAAGAACGTGAACACCGGCCGGCCGCTGACCCGCGCGATCGTCATCGCCATCTCGGCCGGAAAGACCTCGCCGTTGGCCCGAATCGCCGGCACTTCGCTCCGCGTTCCGAGCATGGATCCTTGGCCGCTCGACAGATTGCGATCGATCCGCCCGTCCCCCGACGCATCCGTCGGGAACAGGACGTCCTCGGCCTTGGTGCCGATGACGTCGGCGCGGGCCCGGCCGAATGTCCGCTCGGCGGCCGCGTTGAAGTCGGTGATCAGGCCCTGGTGATCGACCGAGATGATCGGATCGATCGATGATTCGACGATCGCGTTCTTCCACGCCTCGCGTTCGGCCGCGCGCTCGCGCTCTTGGACATCGCGCGCGACGAGCGCCAAGCAAGCGCCGGCTGCGCTGGATTCACCACTCAATCGCAGCACGCTGATCTCGACGTCGACCGGGCCGTCACCGCGCAGCACCTGCCCGGAACCTTGCCAACGGCCATCGGCCAAGGCCGCAGGAAATGCCGATTCGATCAGTCGCCGCGCTGTTTCGGGTGCGTGCCACTCTTCGAGCGATGGAGGAAGCTGATCGCCGGCAAGCCCCAGCCACGAGCGGCAGGTGGCGTTCGCGAAGCAAGGCTGGCCTTCGGCCGTGCAGCAGACGACCAGATCCGTCGATTGCTCGACGATCGCGCGGAAGGCATCGTCGGGCTCCTCGGCGGCGACGACGACGGCTTCCGCCTCGCCCATCGCCAGCGCTTCGACGAGCGCGCAGCGCAGCCGGCCGACGCGTCGTTCGAGCAATTCAAGATCGGCCAGCCAATCGGCATTGGCCTGCGCGGCGAACAGTGGCAGTTCCAAGCGCACGAGCCGTGTCACGGTGTCGAGCAAGCCGATCGCCTGTTGCGGTTTGCAGCCCTTGGCATGCAGCCGTTCGTAATGTTCGCGAGCCCAGGCCACGCGACTCGACTCTTCTTTGGTCCGGCCGTGCGTGAAGATGGCCCGCAGAACCGAAGCCAGGTCGTCGCGTTGACAGGTGACGTCCGCCGAGGCGTAAACGGGCGCCAATTCCGGCAGGGCCTGTAAATAGCCGCTCAGCAGGGATTGCTGTCGGTTCAGGATCAAGTCGCGCAGAATGCTCATGAAGCGCAAGCCGCCGCGCGCAAAAAGGCGGAACACCAGTCGATCGAACCCCCTCATACTACCCCGAATCGGGGCCTGCCGCCAGCAGATCGTCCAGGCGACTGGTGTGGGGGCGACTCCGGCCCCATAATCATCGGATTCGCACACCTGAATATCATAAATGCCCCGAGGAGCCGTCCGATGGTTGCCAACCCGACCCAAGCCGCCGAAATCATGCACCGCGACGTGCCGTCCGTATCGCCCGACCTGCTGTTGTCGGATGTCCGACACACACTTTTCGAGACGAACCACCGCTCGGTGCCGGTCGTCGCAGGCGGCCGGCTGGTGGGCATCATCAGTCGCACCGATCTGGGCCGGGTCGAGGAGCTGATGGCCTCGCTCGACGCCGAGGTGAGCGACGCGGTCGAATGGGCGGATCAGGAGGCCGACGGCTTCGAACACCCAGCGCCCCACCCCTTTGCAGGATTCGAAGACCGGACCAAATGTTTGCGCGTGCGCGACGCGATGCGTCGCCAGGTCATCACGTGCGCTCCGAGCGCGCCGCTGGCTCAAGTGGCCGACGAAATGGTGCGCCATCACGTGAATCAGATCGTCGTGGTCGAGAAGGAATCACCGGTCGGAATGGTCAACTCGCTCGATCTGGTAAAACTGTTCCACGATTTGCTCGTAGCGAAGTAGGCGGGTTGCTCGTAGCGAAGTAGGCGGGGCCGTCTGAAGCCAGACCCGTCTTGCGAGAATCGGCGCCGAATCGCTACGATTTTGCGAGTGGTTGCCTGACCCCGACCTTCTTGAAGCCAATCACGCTCGGCAAAAAGCGAGCCGTATGGACGGAACAGAACAGGCTCGGCTTCCAATGGTGTTCACCCACGCTAATGAACCGACCGTCCCAACGACCGACCCGCGCGAGGCCGTGCTTGGGTCCGACGCGTTCGTGCTGGTCGAGCAGTCGCAGCCGCATCCCGACCGGGGGCGAGCGATCATGATCCGCTATCCGGACGTGCGCCGGCTCTTCGGTCCGAGTCCGATCAGTGCCGCGCTCGCTGTCGTATTGGTCGTCTTGCAGCTTTGGATCGCCTATGCGATTTCCGAGCAGCCGATTTGGGTCATCTTCTTGGCCAGCTTCTTCGTCGGCGCGTTCGTCGACCATGCGCTATGGGTCTTGCTCCACGAGTGCGCTCATCACCTCGTCTTTCGCCACAAGACGCTCAACCGGCTGCTGGCACTGTTCATCAACTTTCCATTCATCGTCCCTTCGGCTTGCCAGTTCTGCATCTACCACCTGACGCATCACAAGTACCTGGGCGACACCCGTCGCGACGGTGACATGCCGCCCCGCTGGGAAGGCTGGCTGCTCAAACATGGCTTCCTGGGCCGGCTCGTCTGGCAATGCCTGTACCCTTTGACCCAAGGCACCCGTACCCTCTCGCTCGACCCCCGCGGCCGTTCGCTGTCGTGGGTCCGCTGGGTGAAATGGAATGTCCTGGTGCAAGTCGTCTTCGGCTTGCTGCTGCTCTACTTTGCCGGGCGCCATACGTTCCGCTACCTGCTGATGAGCGTCTTTCTCAGCATCGGGCCGCACCCGCTGGGCGCCCGTTGGATCCAGGAGCACTATGTTTTTCGTGCGGGGCAAGAGACCTACAGCTATTATGGCCCGTTGAACGTGCTCTCGTTGAACATCGGCTACCACAACGAGCACCACGACCTGCCGCAGATCGCCTGGCATCGGCTGCCGACCCTGCGCAGGCTGATGCCCGAGATGTACGACGGGCTGTACTACCACACGTCGCTGGTGCGGCTGTGGTTGCGCTTTTTGTTCGACGGCAACCTGCAACTCTATCGCATCGGCCGCCAGCGCGACGGCTAGCCCAACGGGCCAGCGCTGGGCCGGGAGTATTTCGTCCATGCGCTATCTTGTGGCAACTTCGATCCTGAGCTTCGCTCTTTCATCCGCCTTGGCGGCTGAGGCGCCGCGGCCCAACGTCGTTCTGATTGTGGCGGATGACTTGGGCTACGGCAGCGTGGGCTGCTATGGCGCCGACCCGAAGCTGGTGCGAACGCCGAACATCGACCGTCTGGCCGCAGAAGGACGGCGCTTCACCGACGCCAACACCACGTCCTCGGTCTGCTCGCCGACGCGCTACTCGGTTCTTACCGGCCGGTACTGTTGGCGCACGTCGCTCAAGCAGGAAGTGCTCGGCACGTTCGCCCCGCTGCACATCGAGCCAACGCGGCTCACCCTGGCCTCGCTGCTCAAGGCCCGCGGCTACGCAACCGCGGCCGTCGGCAAGTGGCACCTGGGCTACGGCCGGGCCGACGACTCACCCGACTGGCGAACCGACTACACGGCCGAGCTGTCGCCCGGTCCGCTCGATGTCGGCTTCGACTACCACTTCGGCGTGCCGAGCAACCACGGCGACACCACCGGCGTGTTCGTCGAGAACCGGTTCGTCTATGGCCTGCGCTCGGGCAAGATTCCGCCCGGCACGAAGCTCCCCCGTCCAGCAGCCGACGACGATCATTTCCAACCGACCTACGACTCGGCCGATCTTGACGACAAGCGGGCTAAGAAGATCGTGGACGTCGATGCCCCGCGGCGCAAGAATACGCGCGTGATGGCCGAGCTGACCGACAAGGCAACCGGCTGGATCGAGCAGCAGCCGAAGGACAAGCCGTTCTTCCTGTACTTCACGCCGGTCGGCGTGCATCATCCGATCACGCCCGACGCCGATCTGGCCGGAAAGAGCCCGGCGGGATTGTACGGCGACTGGATCGCCGAGCTGGACCGGAGCGTCGGCCGGATCCTCGACACGCTCGACCGGCAGGGCGTCGCTCAGAACACGCTCGTCCTGTTCACGAGCGACAATGGCGGCGTATTCGTGTTGAACCGGACGGATCGGCTGGAGACGACCGCCATCAACGCCGGCTTGAAGGTGAACGGCGCCCTGCGGGGCGGCAAGCATGATGTTTGGGAAGGGGGCTTCAAGGTGCCACTGCTCGTTCGTTGGCCAGGGCACGTGCCGGCCGGCAGCACGACCGGCGCCCTGGTGAGCCTGGTCGACATTCTTGCCACGACGGCCGAGATCGTCGGCGCACCGCTGCCGCCGATGAGCGAAGCGGCCGAAGACAGCCGCAGCTTCCTGCCGGCGCTCGTCGGCAAGAGCGACGAGGCACGCGACGACGTGATCGTGCACAGCGCGGCCGGCGCGTTCGCCGTCCGTCAGGGTCGCTGGAAGTGGGTCGAAGGCATCCCCTCCGACGAAGCTTCGGAGGCTGCGCTGCGTGCCCGGGCCACTCAGCATCGGCCGCAGCTTTATGACACGGTGGCCGACCCGGCCGAAACTACTGACGTCACCTCGGCGCATCCGGAAGTCGTCCGCCAACTCTCGGCCTTGCTCGACCGCTACCGCGACGGCGGCTACAGCCGCGAGCTACCGCCACCCGGCACGAAGCGCGTGGTCCCCGTCGCCGAGCTGCCGACGCTCGACGGCCCACTGCTGCTCGACGCGCCGCTCGACCAATTGCCGGTCAAACCCTGGTCGATGCCCCTTGGCGAGTGGAAGCCGCGCGACGGCGGGCTGTGGGGCTTTCAGCGGCACGAAGACAAGCACGGAGCAAACCTGCACGTCCCGATCGACATGACCGACGGAACGATCGAATACCGCATCGCGTTCGATCGGGCCAATCGTCATTCGCTGCGCATCGAGCGGCCCGAAGGGAGTTTTCGTATTGAGATTTCACGCACTGCCGTCGGGCTCACTAAGAATCCGACGAAGGGGGAAGGGCCAGAAGCGATGGTGCCACTGGCCCGCAAGCGGCTCGAGCTGGAGCCCAAGGTTTGGTATCCCGTGCGAATCACGCTCCGCGGCGACGAAGCCACGGTGCAGGTGAACGACGTCGTGCTCGTCGGGAAGCACCCCGTCATCGGGCTGCCGAAGAAGTCGCTGAGTTTTCTGGTCTTTGGCCAGACGGCGGGGTTTCGGGACGTGAAGGTGGGGAAGTAGCGGGGCGAAGCGACCGGCGCCCACATTATCCGCGGTGAATCTCATCGCTTCCTTGTCACATACTCGCTCAACAACTCGATATTACGGCTGAAGACGGCGCTGCTCAGATACTTTTCGCCATCGGCGAACTTCGGCTGGCCAACGAGCCGATCACCGGAATAGGTGCTGACCCAGCGAGCTTGCCCATCGAGCTGACCGATGACTTCGCGCACTTGCCGCTCAAGCTCACTTGGAGACGTCGGAGCCGGCGGGCTACGATCGCCGCCGCGGGCTCGAGCGTAGGCGGCATCGATTGCGTCGAGCCGCGAGATCTGCTTCCAACCGTAATGATCGGGCAAGTCGCTGTCGTCGTGCGTCAGCGAGTAGTCGCGGCCGCGGCGTGTCATGTAGAGCGGGCGATTCGTCGCCAGCTCGTAGTACCGCGCGAGCCGCCCGTCGGGTAGTTGCGAGCGGCGCAGGTAGGCAACGGCCCGCGGGATCGGCTCAAGGTACTTGGCGTCGCCGGTCAGACGATGAATGAGGAGCAGCGTTTCCAGCACGTCTTGCGATTCGCCCCCGGTCACAGCCGGCGGCTCGAACCGACGAGCCCAGATCGGGTGCATCGCATAGTCGTACTGCTGAGCCCAGGCCGGCTGAGGTTCGGGCAATTGAGCCAGGAGCAGGAAGTCGCCAAGCCCGAGGATGGCCTGGCCGAATTTCGGGTCGGCATAGATCGTGCCCAGCTCCGCAAGAGTGGCTGCGACCGTGCCGGCCAAGCCGTCGTTGAGCGTGTACATGTCCCAGTACTTCTTCTGCTTCCCTTCGGTTCGCCAATCATAGGTCGGCAAGCTGGCCCGCACGATCGGCTGTGGGGCGACGGGTCCGGTCCAGACTTGCGGAAAGCCACCGTTGGGAAACTGTGCAGCGAGCAAGGCCTTGGCGGCCGTGTCGGCGGCGGCACGGATCGGCTCGTCGCGAAACTCCAGCGTGCGGTTGAGCTGGGCGAGGAATCGGATCGCGGCTTGCGAAATGCCGTCGTCGAGTGTCGAGTTGTTCGAGCCACGACCGCGGCCATTGCGATACTGCGCAACGCGCGGGCCGGACGGATCGAAGTCGACGACATTCGTCCAGCCGCCGGAGGCGAGTTGACCATAGAGCAGTGCCTCGCCCGCGGCGCGCGCGGCATCGAGGTAGAGTTGCTCGTGCGTTGCGGCGTAGGCCTTCAACAGCGCCATGCCCACGGTCGGCGTGCCGGGCGGTTGCACCCAGATCTGATCGGCAGTCGCGAGCCCCTCGCCCGAGCGCTGGCGCAGGTCGAGAGTGTAGTGATAGACATAACCTCCGTGCGCGGCGACGCGCGAGGTGTAATAGGTGGCCGCGCGCCGCATGGCCGCCTGCGCCTCGTCGCGAAGGGCCGGTTCGGCAGCGGGTGCCGCCGTCGTCAGGCAGCAGGCCACGACGATCATGAGAAAACGACGCGATGCGAGCAAACGCACGTTGCAGTCTCCTTCAGAACGGAAGCGGAACGCCGAGGCCTTGGGCTCGGGCCAACTCCAGCACGCGCGACCCTAGCGCGATGTCCTCGATCGCCAGCCCAACGCTCTTGAAAACCGTGATTCGCCCGCGCGCGTGGACCTGGCTTTGCCCAGCCACGATCGATGAAAGTTCAACGGCCCTCGACCAATCGAAGATGCCGCGGTGCAAGGCCTCGACGAAGTCACCGGCTTCGTTGCGGCAAGCCTTGACGCTGTCGCACACGATATGGTCCGCGCGACGGATGGTCGTCGTGTCGAGCTCGGCTCGCTGAAGCCAGTTCGACCCGACGGCGCAAACCAGGGCCTCTTCGGCAAGCCAGGAGCCATCGAACACCGGCTGGCGCGAGGTGGTGGCCGTGACGACGATCGGCAACTCCTCGGCCGCTTCCTGCGGCCGATCGACCGGCACGACCTCGATCGCCAGTTGCCGACTCATCCGCTCGGCGAAGTCGGTCCGCCGGGCTTCGTCGCGACTGTAGACGAACGCCCGCTTGATCGGCCGCACGGCGCACAAGGCCGCGAGCTGCGTTTCGGCCTGGTAGCCGGAGCCGAACAGACCCAGTTCGCCAGCCGAAGGCGGCGCGAGCCAACTGGCGGCCACGCCCGACGTCGCTCCAGTGCGCAGTTGGCCCAGGTGATTGGCTTCGATCACGGCAACCAGTCGCCCGCTGGATTGCTCGTAGAGGAACAAGTGAAAGCGGGCAGCGTCGCGCGTGGTGGTGTAGCACTTGGTGCCGACGAGGCCGAGATAATCGGCCGCGGCACTCATGCTATGCAGCACGATGCCATCACCCTTGGCTCGCACGCGCGGCACGTTCGCGGCCTCGCCCTTAGCCAGCCGGCCCAGCGCTTCTTGCACGGCATCGAGCGCGGCCCGCATATCGACGAGCTGCTCGACATCGTGCTCGGTAAGGAAGAGGGACATGGCGGAAGTGATGAATGATGAGTGCAGAATGACGAATGGAAGAAAAAAACCGACGCTAGGAGTTTCCCCTGATTCTACCACTCATCACTCATCATTCGTCACTCATCATTTCTCGGTCAGCTCGGCGATGCGTCGGAAGTCGTCTTTCAACGAGCGGTAGAGCTGCTGATACTCGAGAAAGGCCCGGTCGTAGGTGCGGACGGCGGCTTTCTTCTCGGGCGTCTGATGCTCGACGCGGATCGTGGCCTTGCAGGCTTCCTGAATGTTCTTGAACACGCCTGCCCCCACGGCCGCCAGCAGGGCCACGCCGTAGCCCGGGCCTTCCTCGGAGTTGATCGTAACCACGCGCTGGCCGAAGACATCGGCCTGGATCTGCCGCCAGACCGGGCTGCGCGAGCCGCCCCCGGAGGCGCGGATCTGCTTCACCGGGATGTCGAGCGAGCGGATGATTTCCAGGCTGTCGCGCATCGAATAGGCCACGCCTTCGAGAATCGAGCGGACCAGATGCCCACGCGTGTGCGCCAGCGACAGGCCGACGAACGAGCCGCGGGCCAAAGGATCGGCGTGCGGCGTGCGCTCGCCCGACAGATAAGGCAGGAAGAACAGCCCCTGGCTGCCGGGAGCGACCTTTTCGGCCTCGGCGATGAGCAGCTCGTAGGGATCGATCCCGAGTTCGCGGGCCATGGCCATCTCGGCCTTGCACAGTTCGTTGCGGAACCACTGGAGCGAGCCGCCGGCCGAAAGGTTGACGCCCATCAAGTGCCAGCGCCCATCGACGGCATGGCAGAAGGTATGCACGCGCCCGGCCGGATCGACCTTCACGTCGTCGCTGTAGACGAACATCACGCCCGACGTGCCGATCGATGTGGAGAGCACGCCGGGATTGACGATGCCGTTGCCGACGGCGCCGGCCGCACAGTCGCCCGCCCCACCAACGACAATGCATTCCGGTGACAGGCCGAGCAGCTCGGCGACTTCGGGCCGGAGTTTGCCGGTCGGCTGGTGCGACTCGTAGCAGGTGGGCAACAGCGTGGGATCGAGTTCGAGCTTCGCGAGCAGCGCCTTCGACCAGCAGCGCTTGGCGACGTCGAGCAGTAGCGTGCCGCTGGCGTCGCTCACTTCGGTCGCATACTCGCCTGTCAGCCGGCGGCGGATGTCGTCCTTCGGCAGCAGCACCTTGCGAAGCTTGTCGAAGTTGCGCGGCTCGTTGTTACGCAGCCAGAGAATCTTCGGGGCGGTGAAGCCGGTGAGCGCAGGGTTGGCCACCAGCTTGATGAGCTTCGCTCGGCCGCCGGCTCGCTTCTCGATCTCGCCACACTCGGCGGCCGTGCGCTGATCGTTCCAGAGCAAGGCCCGGCGGATGACGCGGTCCTTGGCGTCGAGAAACACGGAGCCGTGCATCTGGCCCGACAGGCCGATCGCGCGGACGTCTTCCTTCTTCAGCTTGGCCTTGGCCACGACGGCTTGCACGGTGCTGACCGTGGCCCGCCACCAGTCCTCCGGATCCTGCTCGCTCCACAGCGGCTTGGGGGCATAGGCCGGGTAGTGATCGACGGCCGCGGCCAGGATCTTGCCCTGTTCGTCGACGGCCAGCGTCTTGGTGCCCGAGGTGCCGATATCGATGCCCAAAACGACAGTCATGGTGCGCGAGTCCTGCGGTGTAAGAGTCGGACGAGTGCCCGCGCGCCTCGGCGGCGGCGACGCGGGATTGTAACTCGCGTCGACGGGCGGGAGCAACGGGGACGGCTAGCGAGTTGTGCGTGCGCGCGACGGCACGGAACCGACTGTCGTACCAGAGCACATCAAGCGAGCCGGGAAGCCCCTTACGGCTTCGCCGCTTCGAGCCCGATGTGGATGTTCACGTCGTCGCCGAGCGAACCGAGCGCCGTCTTCATGCCGAACTCGCTCCGCTTGAGGGAGAGCGACGTCACGACGCCAACCCGCTGCGTCCCCTTGGGAAACTCGACGGTGCGCGTGCCGCCGATCAGCTTCATCTCGATCGGTTGCGTCACGCCGTGGATGGTCAGGTTGCCGGCCACGTCGTAGCCGCCGTCGAAAGGCGTTACCTTGGTGCTCACGAAGTCGATCGTCGGGAACTTCTTGACGTCGAAGTAGTCGTCGGCCTGCAAGTGGTCGTCGCGCTTGCGGTTGCCCGTGTCGACGCTGTCGACCTTGATGCTCAGGGCGAACGTCGACTTCGCCGGGTCCGCGGAATCGATCACGAACGTGCCGGAGTAGTCATTGAACCGGCCGTGGATGTTGCTGATGCCGGCGTGCCCGATCATGAACGAAACGGACGAGTGGACCATATCGACGTTGTAGCTGTCGGCGCGGGCCGTCATGCTGCAAGCTGCCACGATCACCGCTGCCAGGCCGAGATGCTTGAAGGTTGTCATTGCGTGCGTGCTCCGGAAGTTCGAAGGTAGGATCGAGTAGGAGGGGTGCGAGGGAAATCCTAATCGGCCGGCGCGCGGAACTCCAGCGCGCAGCCGCAAAAACTCGTGTTCCCGGCGGCCTGAGCAACCGGTCGCAATCTTGGAAAGAAGAGAACGGGAAGCAATGGGGACCGCGGATAAACGCCGATGCACGCAGAGGAAGCCGGGGGGAAATTAAGGAGAAGCCATGCAGATACGACGCGCCGATCCCGAGTTCGCTTGATCTGCGTTTATCCGCGTTCATCCGCGGCCATTTTCCCGTCCTTACTATCTACCGCGGCTTCAGGTCGACGGTCACCTGCCGGATCGTGCCGCCGAAGCGGAAGGGCGGGGTGTAGGCCTCGTCGACGGCCGAGCCGGTGTCGGCGCCGATGTCGAGCGTGCCGCCCAGCCCGAGCGTGATGGGCTGAGTCCGCTCCATGTGTGCCTGGCCGACTGGCCGGCCGTCGACCCACAGCACCATCTGGCCACCTTTGCCGAGTCCGCCGCCATCGTAGGTGAAGTCGGCACGGAGCTTCGTCTCGCCCGGGCCCAGCGGCAGGTCGCCGGTGACGCGCGTGAAGGTGCGGCCGAGGAAGTTGCCGACGAACACCGGCTTGCCGTCGCGAACGTACAACCCATAGCCGCCGTCCATGCCACCGAGCGAGAAGATCGCGCCATTGGCCTTGCCTTCGCCCAGTTCGACGTCGGCCACGATCGAGAACGACTTGTTCAACACGTTCGGAGCGCTGCCGGCGGGCAAGGCCAGCACGCCGGGAAAGTACGTGAACGAGGTGCGCTTGCCGGTGAGCGAGGGCCGGCCTTGCAGTTCCCAACTCAGGCGCTCGATCATCCGCCCGTCGAGCGGCAAGACGTCGCTGCGCGCGGCCTCGGCCCACCACAGCTCTTGCAGCTCGCGCAGCCTGGCGGGGTTCGCTTTGGCCAGGTCATTCGACTGGCTGTAGTCGTCGTCGAGGTTGTAGAGTGCCCAGGTGGCGGTATCGGGGTTGTTCGGCGCGCCGGTGGTGACCCAGGGAACGCCCGTCCGCGCGGCTGCCCACCAACCGTCGTGATAGATGCCACGATTGACGAGCATCTCGAAGTATTGAATGCGCCGACGGCCGGCTGCCGAGGCGCTGTCGAACGAGTAGAGCATCGAGACGCCGTCGAGCGGCTTCTGGGCCACGCCGTCAAGCGTGTCGGGGAACGTGATGCCGGCCGCCTCATAGATCGTCGGCGCGACGTCGACCACGTGATGGAACTGCGAGCGCACACCGCCGCGATCCTTGATCCGAGCGGGCCACGACACCACGAGCGGATTGCGCACGCCACCCAAGTGCGAAGCGATCTGCTTGGTCCATTGGAAGGGCGTGTTCATCGCCCAGGCCCAACCGGCCGGGAAGTGGTTGAAGTGCTTCGGCCCGCCGATCTCGTCGATGTGCTTGAGGTTGTCGGCCAAGGTCTCGGGCACGCCGTTGAAGAACGAGTTCTCGTTGAGCAGCCCGACCAGCCCGCCTTCGGCCGAGGCGCCGTTGTCGCCGACTTCGTAGAACACGATCGTATTGTCGGCATCGGGCAGAGAGCGGACGACATCCAGCAGCCGGCCCATCTCGAAATCGGTCTCGGCCGTGAACCCGGCGAAGACCTCCATCATCCGGGCAAACAGCCGCTTCTGATCGGCCGAGAGCGTGTCCCAGGCGGGCAGCTCAGCCGGCCGCGGCGTGAGCTTGGCGTTCATCGGGATCACGCCGAGCTGCTTCTGCCGCTCGAACGTCTGCTGGCGATACTCGTCCCAGCCGGCGTCGAACTTCCCCTTGAACGGCGCGATGAACTCGGGCCGCACATGATGCGGGGCGTGCGTCGCGCCGGTCGACATGTACAGGAAGTACGGCTTCTGCGGATCGATCGCTCGCGTCTGCCGTAGCCACGAGACCGACTTGTCGACCAGATCCTTGGTGAGGATGTAGTTCGGGTCTTTGGAGCGCGGGACAAGCTGATGGTTCTCGTAGAGCGTCGGCTGCCACTGATCGCAGTCGCCACCCATGAAGCCATAGAAGTAGTCGAAGCCCAGCCCGCTCGGCCAACGATCGAACGGCCCGACCTGGCTCGTTTCCCAATCGGGCGTGTTGTGGTTCTTGCCGAACCAGCTCGTGGCGTAGCCGTGTTGACGGAGCACCTCGGCGACCGTGCCGACGTTCTTGCCGATGATGCCGGTATAGCCGTCGTAGCCGGTCGCGGCCTCGGT
>Ga0181519_10003352_pt1 | contig 13212 bp, 11 predicted proteins | sample PEATcosm2014_Bin_26_FD_121102 | JGI IMG/M metagenome (GOLD analysis project Ga0181519, IMG submission 121102) | Peatland microbial communities from MTU Mesocosm Facility, Houghton, MI, USA - PEATcosm2014_Bin02_10_metaG | ecosystem: Environmental > Terrestrial > Soil > Wetlands > Peat | place... | reverse complement strand
CCGGCCTGTCACGCCGGGGGTCGCGGGTTCGAGCCCCGTCCGCTCCGCCAAAACCTACGAAGTTCGGTCATCTGCGCGTGAAAACGCGGCAATGCCGGACAACGAGCAGGAAAGCAAAGTGAGTGACATCACGATGCCGTAGCAAGTTTGGAGCGGTAGTTCAGTTGGTTAGAATACCGGCCTGTCACGCCGGGGGTCGCGGGTTCGAGCCCCGTCCGCTCCGCCAAACGAAGAAAGCCCAGGCTGATGCCTGGGCTTTTTTTATCCCCGGAGAGGTTTATTTCGCTCTTGTTTCGAAGCCTTGCAATGAGGCTTTTGGGGCGCTCCGATATCGTTTTCTTCCCTATTGACGTTGTCTCATCGTTGCGTGCGGGTTTTTCGCGCTATTTTTCGGAAATCCGCAATTCAGGCGCATTGCGCTCTGTCGATGACAGGGCGACGCGGATTTTTGATCCGCGCTGCCCTGATTTGACTCGATCAGCGCACCAGACAGGGCCGCTTGGGGTCGAATTTCCAGTCTGCAATGAGGTATTGCATGGCGACGCTGTCGTCGCGTGCGCCCAGACCGTGTTCGAGGTATAGCGCGTGGGCGGCTTCCACGGCGTCCATGTCGAGTGTGACGCCGAGGCCCGGTGCGGTTGGCACCTGAACGTGTCCGCCGACGATTTGCAGTGGGTGCTTCGTGAGGTACTGGCCGTCCTGCCAGATCCAGTGCGTGTCGATCGCAGTGATTCTGCCGGGGGCGGCGGCAGCCACGTGCGTGAACATCGCGAGTGAGACATCGAAGTGATTGTTCGAGTGCGAGCCCCACGTCAGGCCCCAATCGTGGCACATCTGCGCGACGCGCACGGAGCCCTGCATCGTCCAGAAATGCGGGTCTGCCAACGGAATGTCGACCGACTGCAACTGGATCGCGTGACCCATCTGACGCCAGTCCGTCGCAATCATGTTGGTGGCCGTCGGCAAGCCGGTAGCACGACGGAATTCGGCCATGACCTCGCGGCCTGAGTAACCGTTCTCTGCGCCGCAAGGATCTTCGGCGTAGGCGAGCACGTCGTGCTTGTCGCGGCAAAGGCGTACCGCTTCAGCGAGTGACCATGCGCCATTCGGATCGAGCGTCACGCGTGCTTGCGGGAAGCGTTTGGCGAGCGCGGTGACCGCTTCGATCTCCGCGTCGCCTTCCAGCACGCCGCCCTTGAGTTTGAAGTCCTGGAAGCCGTAGCGAGCGTGGGCGGCCTCTGCGAGACGGACGACCGCATCGGGTGTCATCGCGACTTCCGTGCGTACGCGCTCCCAGTCGTCGCGCGCGTTGGTATTGCCCTGATAGGGCAGGTCGGTCGCGTGTCGGTCGCCGATAAAGAACAGATAGCCGAGCATGGCGACTTCACTGCGTTGCTGACCTTCGCCCAGCAGTGCCGCGACAGGGACTTCGAGGTGCTGCCCTAACAGGTCTAGCAGCGCGGCTTCCAGCGCGGTGACGGCGTGAATCGTCGTGCGCAGGTCGAAGGTTTGCAAGCCGCGGCCCCCGGCGTCGCGATCGGCGAACGCGCGGCGCGTGGCGCCCAGGATGGCCTGAACGTTGGCGACCGATTGGCCGACCACATACGAGCGTGCGTCTTCGAGCGTCTGCCGGATCGACTCGCCACCCGGCACCTCGCCCACGCCGACGTGCCCGGCGCTGTCCTTGAGGATGACCAGGTTGCGCGTGAAGAAGGGGCTGTGCGCGCCGCTCAGGTTGAGCAACATGCTGTCGCTTCCGGCAACGGGGACAACGCGCAGTTCGGTAACGGTAGGGGGTCGAGTCATGGCGAGCAGGTTTGTCTGGCGAATGAAGAAAGAGAATGCCGTCATACGTTACGTTGTATGTCGTCAGACAACATTCTAGGGAATCTCATCGCCGATGCCTTTGCTGGTTTACCCGATTTTCGCTAAAAATGCTGAGGAATGGGGCGTCGAGATGCCCCCGCGCCGTCGTGCTTCAGCGCGAGTCGTGTCATGTATCGTTCTTGTCGTCGTACAACATGGGCTTGATGTCAGCCGCCGAGAATCGCCCGGCTGAGAATATTGACGATGCGACCGAAGCGTCGCGCTTTCATGCCGTAGCGGTGGCGAACCGGCCTTATCTGTCGTAAGTAGAGGAACGACCGGGTTCATTCCCGTTGGCCGCTGTTTGCCGGGGGCATTACCCTGCGATGACGGGTCTGTCTTGCGCCGGCGCGCGATTCAGTAGCCAGTTGACGAATGTCGCGAGGTGGGGCGCGTCGTCGGCGAGCCGGAAGAGGCAGTGATACGGTGGTCCTTCGAGCCGCACGATGTCGTCGAACAGCGCAACTAGCCTGCCGTGCGCCAACTCGTCCTGAATCACGGCTCGCGGCGCCAGACAAATGCCGTGTCCGCTGACGGCCGCCCGCAGTGTCAGCAGAAAGTCGTCGAAGAATGGCCCGCGCAGCGTCTCGCCGACACTGACCTGTGCGCAATGAAACCAGTACTGCCATGCCTGCGGCATGCCGGCGTAATGAAGCAGCGGCGCGCGAAGCAGGTCGGCCGGCGAGCGCAGCGTTGGCAGGACCGGATGCGACGGTGCACAAACCGCCACGGCCTCGGTACGTAGTAGCGGCCGAGAGACGAAGTCCTGGCGGCGCAATTCGGGTGTGTAGCGGCGAATCACGACATCGCTCGTGTCGTCGAGTTGCCCGGCTTGCGTATCGGGCGTTGCAACGATCTCAATTTCAATGTCGGGGTGCTCGGTGCGGAAATGCGCGAGTTGCGGCAGCAGCCAGGCATGCATGAACGATGTCGACGCATTGACGCGCAGCAACGTGCGCGCCGTGCCATCGAACATCTGCTCAGTGGCTTCGGCAAGCCGTCCCAGGCATACCGACACGTCGGTCCAGTAGTGACGGCCGCGCGCCGAGAGTCGCACGGCGCGTCCGTCGCGCTCGAACAGCTTCTGTCCGAGAAAGGACTCCAGCAGCCGGATCTGTTGTGCGACGGCGCTTTGCGTCACGTTCAGTGCTTCAGCGGCAAGGGTCAGGCTATTGAGTCGACCCGCGGCTTCAAAGCTGCGCAGGGCGTTGAGCGGGGGCAATCGGCGCATTGGGGGACCTTGAAGAACGGCTAATGCGTTGACAAGAATTACTCGATTGTTGGGGATGACGCGGGTTTCTATAATACCTGCGGTCTTTCGTTATCCTGACTATATGCGATCGGAAAAAACGCTGTGCGCCTTAGTTCTCTGCCTTCTCTGCCTCACGCTGTGCGCTTGCGCCAGCGCGCCGCCGCCCAACGAGCGCGAGACTGGCAGCGGCGGTCAGATGCTGCGCTACAGTTCGAGCCAGGTCAGTGTCGATCTGACCGATGCGCAGCGTGAAACGCTCAAGCAACTGCGCGATCGCGTTTATGCGCAAACGCCGCAAGGGCGCGCGCTCGACGCCGTCGCCGCGGCGCTCAAGCAGCAGGGTTTTGCGCCCATCACCGTAGATCCCGATACCGGCATTGTGGAAGCCGAACGTCACCGGGTGCTCGTGCCGAAGTGGGAAGCGATATTGCGTGGTGTGCTCAGGGCGCGCATCGGCGGCTTGCTGGCCAAGCCCGATCATGAGCGGGTCGCGGCCATCGTCGCTGTGCGCCCGGCCGAGATCGCGGCGACGAGCCGCCGTCCGGCAGCGGGCTCGCTGGTGCGCGTGCGCTTCGATCGCACCGTGTGGGACAGCAACGGCGATGCGCGTACCGAGACCGTGCTGCAACGCGAGTTCTACGGTGACTTCTTCGCGGTCGTGGACAAAGCCGTCGAAGGCAAATTGCCGGAAGCGGTGGCCCGGTCGGCCGGCGAAGACAAGGATAAGACGTCTCCGCCATTGCCTTGACCCTGGCGGCTGGCGCCACGTTCGGCCCTGGCTGCGGCTAACCCTTCTCCCGCGCGACCCAGCGCAGATAAAGCAGCAGACCGCCGGCGGCAACGGCGAGGCTCGCGCTGTTGGCGAACCAGAAACCTGAGGCGCCATGCAACCAGACGGGGGAGACGCCCCAGCTATTGAAGCCAAGGATATACCCGCCGCCGAGTCCCACACCCCACAACGACAGCGCGTAGATGAGCGTTGGCACTACGGTCACCTTCCACGCGCGCAGCACGAAGACGGCGCTCACTTGCAGGGCGTCGAACACGTGATAGAACGCGACGAAAGCGAGCAGCGGCGTGGCAACGGCGGCGACCAGCGGGTCGGCCGTATAGGCCTCGACGATCAGGGGGCGTCCGAACCACACGGCGGCGGCAAGTCCGATGCCGAGCAGGCCGGCGAACGCGATGCCGTGGCGTCCGACGAGATGTGCGGCCTTGAAGTCGCGCGCGCCGATGGCCTGCGCGGTAAGCGTGGCCGTGGCAATGGCGATCGACATCGGCAGCATGTAGACGAGCGCGCCCAGATTGGCGGCGATCTGGTGTCCGGCGAGCGTGACATCGCCCAGGCGCGTGAGGAAAATCGCCATGAACGAGAACGCCGTGACTTCAATCAGGTAGCTCAGTCCCATCGGCACGCCAAGCTTGAGCAGGGCGCGAATGGCAACCCAGTGCGGCCAGCAGAAGCGCGAGAAGATGGCGAATTCGCGCAACTTCGCGTGGCGTGCCATCAACACGAGCCCGAGTGCGCACGACACCCAGTTGATGGCGGTCGTGGCGATGGCGCAGCCCGTGCTGCCCAGGGCCGGAATCCCGAGTCGCTCGACCCCGTAAATCAGTACGAGATTGAGCGGCACTTTCAGCGCCAGTCCCGTCAACTGAATCATCATGACGATGCGCGGCTGTGCCACTGCGTTCGACAGCGACGAGTACACGCGAAAGAGCAGGGCGGCGGGCAGGCCGAACGCGAGAATCTTAAGATAGGCGCTTGCTCGCGTTTCCAGTTCGGGCGTCGCTTCGGAGAGATGCAGAATGAGCTGCGGGTGTGACAACAGCACAAAGCCGGGCACGGCAAGGAACAAAGCGAGCCAGAACGCCTGACGCACTTCCTCGCCAATGGCTGCGCGCTCGCCCGCGCCGAACAACTGCGCGGCAATCGGCGAGAGGGCGACGAGAATGCCCATCAACCCGACGTACACGGTGATGTAGATCGACCCGCCGAGCGCGAGCGATGCGAGATCGAAGGCCGACGCGCGCCCGACCATCGCCGTGTCCATCACCCCGAAGGCGATGACGGCCAACTGGCCGATCAGAACCGGCCAGGCCAGCCCGGCAATGCGTTTGATGTCGTGCCACATGACGCTAGGGAATTAGCGGGGACGAGCGGTACGGCGCCACGGACGCTCTTGCAATACATAGAGGCGGAAGCGCTCGTCGCGGTCAGCCGCACGGCGGCCTTCCCAGAGCTGACGCCATTCGTAGGGCGCGAGCGAGAGCGGTTCGCTGTAGTCCTGCGAGTCCTGACGCAGCAGCACATCGCATTCGTCGTTGGCCGAGCCGAAGCGCATCTTGCCGAAGTAAGCGAACGAGGCAAGCTGAGCGTCACCCACGCGTGCAGTGCGAATGCAGGTGTAATCCGCCGGCAGGTGCGCGGCGATCTGCGCGGCCACGTCGCGATACGTTCTGCCGTAGTTCACGACGGGCAGCCAGAGCGTCATGAGCAGCACCCACATGAGCGTGGTGCCGCCGGAGGACAGCACCACACTGCGCCACAGCACCTTCGGGCTGCGCGACACGCGCCACGCCACGAGCGCGACCCAGGCACCCGTCACGAGCAAGGCGCTGAAGAGCGTAATCCAACTGAATTCGGGGGCAAAGCCGGGCACCAGTCGGCGCAGGTTGCGCGCAATCTGTGCCGGATAGCCCGTAACGCCTGCCAGCCAGACGATCCAGACGAAGCCCGCCAGCACGGTAAACGACAGCACGGCGAACCAGTCGATGGCGTTGACCGTACCGCGCTTGAGCGAGGGCAGCCCGAACGCGGCGATGATCGACAGCGCGGGCAGCGCGAGCATGAACAGCTGGTTGCCCTGATGCGCTTGCAGCACGATCAGCACGAGAATCGCGATGGCAAAGGCCAGGGCGATCGCGATGTGCGGTGCGCGTCGCATGCCGCGCCACGAGTGAAGCGACCATGCGGCGAGCGGCCACGCGGGCCAGGCGAACAGCGCCAGGTTCTTGGCGATATAGCCGAGCGAGTCGAGCGTCGGACCGCTGAACGCGCCCACGCCGATATCCGCCCATTCGCCGAGCCAGCGGTGCGCACCGTCGGCAAATTTGAGCGCAGCCAGCGGCCACGTGCAAGCGATGAGCAGCGTGATCGGCGTGGAGATCAGCAGCAACAAGCGCAACGGCAGGGCGCGGCACACGACGGCCGTCGCGATGCCCGCTATCCAGAGCGAGAGCGTCATCAACGGCGACGATGCAAGGGCCATGCCGCCAAGCGCGAGGCCGAACCATACGGCGCCCTGACGCGGCTTGTCGAGGCTGCGCACGAGGCCGTAGATAGCCATCGAGATGAGGGTGAGCTGTCCGACGGTTGAGGTCGTTTCGTGCCCGCGTTCGGCCAGCCCGAAGCAGGCCAGCAGAATCAGCAGTGCGCCGTCGGCGAGTGTGCGGCCGTAGTCGCGCGGCTCGGGTTCTCCGCCGAAAGCGTATTTGAACGGTTGCACTTCCGGTCGGCGGCCAAGCAGGTAGGTGCCGTACCAGATGAACGTGCAGGTGATGTAGAAGCAAAGGCCGGTGACGATGCGTGCCGCGTCGGGCGCGTCGAGCCATGAGAAAGCGCGAATGGAGAGCGCACCGAGCCACGAGACGAGCGGGCCGCTGTCGTAAATGGGCTTGCCGGCAATGTTCGGCAGCAACCAGTCGGACAACTGGCCGTGGGCCATCGTCCACATGACGCCGAAACCGGCGGCATCTTCGTTCTTCCACGGGTCGCGACCGAATAACCCCGCCAGCACATAGATGACACAAATGGCGATCAGCAGCGAACGCGGTAGCGCGCTGGTGGCGGAGGCGGTGATGCGAACTCGTTTCATAGGCCGGACGACAAGACCGGCCTGGCGGCCGGATCGGGAAGACTCAGAGAGCGAGCCGGAACTGGCTCGAGGGCGAAACCTGAAGCGAAACTTTGGGTAAAGCTAAGGGAAAACTCGGGGAAATCCGAAAAGCCGACAGTATGACAGTAACCGGTGCAGTGGCGCAGATCAGATCCAACAAAAAAGGGCAGCCTGAGCTGCCCCTTTCCGATGCTTTCTGCAACGCCGGGATATTTCCCCTGATGTGCTGGCCCGCCAGTATCTGCCGGGCCCCGCATCGCGTTGCGTGGCGCGTCGCCGATGAAACTTAGGCAATCTTGCCGCCGGCGCGGTTGCCGAACTTCTGGCGGAACTTGTCGACGCGGCCAGCCGTGTCCATGATGCGCTGTTCGCCGGTGTAGAAGTTGTGCGAAGCCGACGACGTTTCGATCTTCACGAGCGGGTAGGTCTTGCCATCCTTCTCGGCGGTTTCCTTGGTGTGGATCGTCGAGCGGGTGATGAATTCGAAGTCGACGCCGGGCGTCATGTCACGGAACAGGACTTCGCGGTAATCCGGGTGGATGCCTTCTTTCATGATGTACCTTGGGTTAGGTCGGTAGCCAGTCTGCGCGGGAGGACACTCGCCTGGGTTGATTGCCCCAGAAGGCGTCCCGTTGGCCCGCTAACGCCATCACTGCCATGTGACTGGAGGGCGTCAACCACTTTCCGGGTGAGTAAAACGCGCATTATGCCATGAAAACAATGACTTTCGCAAAGTTTTCATGGGGTTGCGGCCGGGGCGGGCGGTGCGCCGGTGCTGGCCTCGCCGACGGTGCCGGGGGCCGCGCACGGATCTTGCCGGAAATAGCGGGAAAACAGCGTGTACAGGGCCGGATACTCGTCGCGGAAGGCCTCCGGGGCGACAAAGAACGCCTCGGCGCAGACGGCGAAGAACTCCGACTCGTGCTCGGTCGCGTACGGATCGAGCAGCGATGTCGACGCAAAGTCGTTCCAGTGGGCATCGGGGACGTTGGCCACGTGGTGGCAGAACTCCTCGTAGGCCGGGTCGAAGATGTCGCACCAGACCTCGCGCGTCAGATCGCCGTGCAGGCGCCGCAACATCGGCGGTACGCCGTCCGCATCGCCGCCTTCCATGTCGAGCTTATGGACGAATTCGTGAATCACGACGTTGTACGCCAGCACGTTGCTTTGCTGCACGTCCTGCCATGACAGCACCACGGGGCCGCCTTCCCAGGCTTCGCCGCTCGCTTCCTGTTCCACGTCGTGCACCACGCCTGCCTCGTCCTGTACGGTCTTGCGGATCAGGAATTCGCCCGGATACAGCACGATGCCTGTCCAGCCGCGATAGAGCGCGCTTGGCAGGTTGAGAATCGGCAGGCAGGCCTGCGCGGCCACCGAGACACACATGGCCTCGGTCAGGGGCAGATCGTGCGCGGTCGAAAAGTGCTTGGTAGCCAGAAAGTCGGTCGCGAGTTCGCGCAGCTTGGCCAGATCGGAAGGGCTGCGGCGCGCGAGGAATGGCAGGGCGCTCACGACCTCGTGCCAGAGGGCGTCGTCGATGGCCGGACGCGGGGGCGCGAGACGCAGGCGGGCGAGCAGGGTTTTGAGCATGACGAACGTAGCCGGAAATTTTGCGTTGCAGCGACCGATCGCGCAGCGCATTGGCGCAACAGTGGCGCATCGATTCTAATTTAGGTGCTCTTGAATTGCCGCAAAGATTGCGCCGCACAGGGCAACGATGGCAATGCAGTGAAAGCCGCCGACGAAAGACAGGAACGACGCCTGAGGCTGAATCATCCGGGCAATTTGGGCGAGCGCGGCGCCGCGGGCCTGCGAGGCGGCAGCGCCGGCGTGCGAGGGCGAATTGGCGAATTGGCGAGGGCGTCGAGCGTTTGCGTGAAGATCGGATTGAACCGATTGACCACTGCTGTCTTTGGGTGAGTGGCGATGCGAAAGGGATAATTGCTGAGGCGGAAACGCGTCGGCCCGGCCGGCGCCGACGCATGAACGTCGATGCCGGTCGGGCCGAAGCTTGGTGGATTGTGGCGGCGTGCTGGTTTGCCGGTAGGGCGTTAGCGTGCTGCCAGATTCGGCGCCGTCTCCCAGCGGATGGCGCGAACGCCCGGCGTGTCGCCCAGTGTCGAGACAAGGTGGACGAGCGCCGCGCGACGGCTGCGTTCGCATCGCAGCACGTAGTCGAGCTCCAGCAGGTAGCCGCCCGAGCGTTCGAGACGGGCGGCCGACTCGGGCATGAGCCGTTGTGAGCGCAGGGCGTGGCGCACCTTGGCGTCGATCGCGTCTGCTTTCGACGTGAGCGTGAGCACCACGAGCCGGTAATGCGGCGAGGCGAGCGCGCCTGCCGACGAGGTGACGGGGTTCAATGCGCTCGACGCCAGTGTGAGGCGAGCGCGGGCGCGATCGAACAGCGTAGGGATAAGCATGTGCAGCGTCATGGTGTCCTCCTGAATCAAGGGCCTGGGACGGCGGATGCCGGGGCTTGGCGACGCATGGCGATGGGCCTCGCGCAGAGTCCACGGTCCGCAAGGACACGCGAATTGCGCGCGACGCACAAGACGATGCATGAATTCGACGCAAGCGTCGGCAGGCTTTGCGCACCGTTCGCCGTCGACGGATCGACTCAGGGCCAAACAGATGTGCCAAACGTGCCATATTCCGAATGTGCGAACACATTCGTCAATCGCTGAACTGCGGTCAGTGGGGTGCGTAAAACGGGATCGTCTCGTGAGGTCGCTGATGGCCGTGAGGCCAGCAGGAATCGATTCGATCAATGCACTACCGCTGCGGCATGAAGACCGGCAGCGGCAGTCTGTGACGACTGCGGGTTACCGGGCCAACGCCTCGCCGGTCATTGCCGACGCTTGCGTGCTACTAGAGCAACTGCCCACGGAAAACTCCGTCGTTATTGGAAAGACGCCAGTTTAGGGGTTTAAAGCGCATCTGTAAAGAAAACGGCGGTGTTTTGCGGCGATTTGTCGCGAAATTGACCACATTTCTTCCGATTTTGATGGTTTTTTGTGATTTTTCGGAGATTCGCTCCCTTGGCGGGGCTCAGTCCGGCAGCACCTTGCCCGGATTCATCAATCCGAGCGGATCGAAGGCCGTCTTCAGCGTGCGCATCAGCGTCAGTTCGACAGGCGACTTGTACTTCGCCGAGGCGTCGCGCTTGAGTTGGCCAAGGCCGTGCTCCGCGCTGATGGTGCCGCGGTGCGCATGCACGCTGTCGTGCACGGCGGCGGTGACCGTCGTCTGATACTGACGAAGGAACGCGGCGGGATCGACCCCCTCGGGCGCCATCACGTTGTAGTGAAGATTCCCGTCGCCGAGATGGCCGAAGGTGACCATGCGCGCGCCGGGGGCAAGGCGTTGGACGATCGGATCGGTGGCGTCGAGAAAGGCGGGGACCTGTGACACCGGCACGGCAATGTCGTGTTTGATGTTGAGCCCGGTTGCCGATTGGGCGAGCGGAATGCTCTCGCGCAGATGCCAGAGGGCATTCGACTGCGCGAGGCTGTTCGCGACGATGGCGTCACGCACGATGCCTTGTTCGACGGCGGCGCTCAGCAAGCGCTCCAGCAGATCGCGGGCATGGGTTTCGCTCTCGTTGTCGGAGAGTTCGAGCAACACGGCTTGTGCGTAAGGATGCGCGAACGGGTAGCGCTGCTGCGGGAAGACTTGCGCCACGAGCTGGAGGCAGAAGTTCGACATCAACTCGAAGCCTGTGAGCAGCGGGCCTGCCATGCGTTGCGCCAGATTCAGCAGCACGAGCGCCCGGGCCGGGCTGTCCAGTGCGGCAAGCGCGGTCATGCGCGCGGCAGGTTGAGGGAAGAGTTTGAGCGTCGCGGCGGTAATCAGCCCGAGGGTGCCTTCCGCGCCGATGAACAGGTCGCGCAGGTCGTAACCGGTGTTGTCCTTGCGAAGTCCGCGCAGACCGTCCCAAAGCTCGCCTTGCGGCGTGACCACTTCCAGACCGAGGCACAGTTCGCGCGCATTGCCGTAACGCAAGACGGCGGTGCCGCCCGCGTTCGTCGCAAGATTGCCGCCGATGGTGCAACTGCCTTCTGCGGCAAGGCTCAGCGGGAAGAGTCGCTCTGCGGCGGCCGCCGCCGTCTGCACATTCGCCAGAAGGCAGCCCGCTTCGGCGGTCACGGTCATGTTCTCGGCGTCTACTTGGCGAATGCGGTCAAGGCGGCGTAGGCTGATGACGACCTGACGTCCGCTCACATCGGGCGTTGCCCCGCCGGCAAGGCCCGTGTTGCCCCCTTGGGGCACCATCGGCACGCGATGCGCGACGCACAGCCGCACGAGTGCGGCGACCTGTGCGGCGTCGGCGGGGCGCAGTACGGCGAGGGCGTGCCCTTTGTAGCGCTTGCGCTGGTCGATCAGGTAGGCGTCGGTATCTGAGCCCTGGGCACTTTGGGCGCTTTCGAGCAGCACATGGTCGCGACCCAGCAGGTCACGGCATGCGGTGAGGAAGGGGGCGTTGTTCATGGCAGGGGGCTTCGCACCCATCGCGTGGTTCGCGACGTCGGCCGATGGGGCATGGGATCAGCGTGCCGCTGCGGCACGGGCTTTCGCTGCCCGTTTAAAGGGCCGCAGATAGAAGATCGTCGAGAAGAAAAACGCGACGGACAGTGCCGTCTCGATCCAGGCGAGCAAGACCGATGGGCCGGTATCCGACATGCCGCGAACGACACCTTCGGCGAGAAACAGCAGGATGAACATGCTCGACCACTGAAGCGTATAGAGATCGCCGCGCAGCACGCCGCGTAACGGCAGCAGCAGGAGCAACGCCTTGAGCACCAGCCACGAACCGCCCGGACGCAGCGGCGCGAGCCACAACTCCCACGCGACCGACAGCGCGATCAGCGCCAGCAGACTCGCCATGCTCAGCAGACGCAACCCGTGCGCGCCAACCGGGGGGGAGGGCGTCTGGGGCGTCTGGGGCGGCGTGCGCGCGTCGTGCGCGTTGGCGCCTTGGGGCAGGTCGGGCGGTGTGGCAGTCATGGGCTTGTCTCGTGGGCCGGAACTACGGCGAAACACTTTGAAGCGGCGCGCCGCGCGAGGCGTGGCGCAAACGCTTATTCTGCCAGCTTGGCGGCCGCGCGTGCGAGCCGTGCGCCGAGGGCCGACGCCAACTGACGCTCGTCGGCGGAGAGCGGGTTGCCGTCATGCGCGAAATGCGTGGCGCCGTAGGGCGAGCCGCCGGTGCGTGTGCTCGACAGCGCGGGCTCCGTGTAGGGCAACCCCATGAGCAACATGCCGTGATGCAGCAGCGGAATCATCATCGACAACAGCGTGCTTTCCTGGCCGCCGTGCAGGCTGGCGCTCGACGTGAACACGCAGGCCGGTTTCCCGGCAAGGGCGCCCGAGAGCCATTGCGGCGTGGTGCCGTCGAGGAAGTACTTCAGGGCGGCCGCCATGTTGCCGAAGCGCGTGGGCGACCCGAGGGCGAGTCCCGAACACTCTTCGAGGTCGCGCAACTCGACGTAAGGCGGACCGCTGCTCGGAATGTCCGGTGCGCTGGCTTCGCACACGGTCGAGACGGCGGGCACGGTGCGCACGCGCGCCTGCGCGCCGGGCACGCTGTCGACGCCGGCCGCAATGCATTGTGCGAGCTGCGCGGTGGTGCCGTGACGGCTGTAATACAGAACGAGGATTTCAGTCATGAGGTGGAATCGGCTGACTCAAGTTGACAAACCCGGTGACTAACGCGGTGGCAAAGCCCGGTGGAAAACGCGGCAGCAAACCCGCCGAGGCTTCGGTTCTTGAGGTGAAAAGCGAGCGAAAAGTGCGGGTATTATAGGGCGTTCCTATTGGCGTCACGGATCGGGCGAGAGCCTGCCGCGCCAGCGTGCTTATTCAGGAGCCCGATTTGCTCAAACTGTCCCGTATCAACTGGAATAACGTTCGCCAACTGCTGAGATACGCGCTTGCGCGGGCGCAGGACGACCGGATTCCGCAAGTGGCCGGGAGTCTGACGTTCACCTCGATCTTGTCGATCGTGCCGCTGTTCGCCGTGATGTTCGCGCTGTTCACGGCTTTCCCGATTTTCAATTCGTTTCGCGACGCCCTCCAGGGGTTCTTGCTCGAGCATCTGATGCCGGAGAGCGTCAACGCGCAGATCTTCAACTACCTGAACCAGTTTGCGTCGAAAGCGACAAGCCTGACGGCGTTCGGTCTGGTCGGCTTGCTGGT
>Ga0181519_10003349_pt1 | contig 13221 bp, 8 predicted proteins | sample PEATcosm2014_Bin_26_FD_121102 | JGI IMG/M metagenome (GOLD analysis project Ga0181519, IMG submission 121102) | Peatland microbial communities from MTU Mesocosm Facility, Houghton, MI, USA - PEATcosm2014_Bin02_10_metaG | ecosystem: Environmental > Terrestrial > Soil > Wetlands > Peat | place... | reverse complement strand
CAAGCGGCTGCAACGGCGCATGGGCGTGACCAGCCTGTATGTGACGCACGACCAGGTGGAGGCGATGACGCTGGGCGACCGGCTGCTGGTGCTGCACCAGGGGCGGCCGGTGCAGTTGGCGACCCCGATGGAGGTGTTCGAGCATCCGGCGGACACTTACGTGGCCGGTTTCATCGGCGCGCCGTCGATGAACATGTTTCCGGCAGCCCTCAGCCACGGCGGCACGGCGGCGAGTTTTTCCCCGGATCAGGTCATTGCGTTCGCGGACGGGCGGCGGCCGGGTGCGGACGGGCGCAAGCTGGTTCTCGGCATCCGGCCGGAGCATGTGGCGATCGACCCTGCCGGCATGCTGTTGCAGATCGATCTGATCGAGCCGCTCGGTTCCGAGACCGTGGTCATCGGCCGCCTGCCGGACAGCGAGTTGTTCTCCGTGAAGCTGCCCGGTGCGGCGCCGGCGGCCGAGAGCATGGCCGTCAGCATCCCGGCGGCGCATCTGCACGTGTTCGATGCGGAGACGGGGCTGCGGCTCGATCCGGCAGGGGGAGGCTGATCGAGGACCACGTTCGTTACGCTACGGACGTAGTCACGCCGTAGCGCAGCGAAGGCGGATGGTCGGAGTGAGAGGATTCGAACCTCCGGCCCCTGCGTCCCGAACACAGTGCTCTACCAGGCTGAGCTACACTCCGGCCGTGGGCGCGGCATATACCGGTGCAACGGGGCGGGTGCAAGCCTAAGGTCCCGGCAACCCTGCCCTGCTCGCCGTCAATAGAGGAACCTCATGCAGAACACCGATCAGATCTGGTCGCTCGTCGAGGCCAAGCGCGACGCCTTCGAGGCGTTGAGCGACCGCGTCTTCGACGCCCCCGAAATCGCCTACACCGAATACAAGGCGGTCGCCGAACACACCGACATGCTGGCCCGCGAGGGCTTCCGCATCACCCCCGACCTGGCCGGCATCCCGACCGCGGTGATGGGCGAGGCCGGCGAGGGCGGACCGGTGATCGCCATCCTCGGCGAATACGACGCCCTGCCCGGACTCGCCCAGGAATCCGGCGTCGCCGAGCCGAAACCGCTGCCCGGCGACGGCATGGGCCATGGCTGCGGCCACAACCTGCTCGGCGCCGGCGCGCTGCTGGCGGCGACCGCAGTGAAGGACTGGCTGGCCGCGAACGGCATGCCGGGCCGCGTGCGCTACTACGGCTGTCCAGCCGAGGAAGGCGGCGCGGCCAAGGGCTTCATGGTGCGGGCCGGCCTGTTCGACGACGTGGATATCGCCATCACCTGGCATTCGATGCCGTTCTGCGGCGTCAACGATGCCCTGTCACTGGCCAACACCCGCATCGATTTCGCCTTCACCGGCCGCGCCAGCCACGCCGCGGCGGCGCCGCACCTCGGCCGCTCGGCGCTCGATGCGGTCGAACTGCTGAACGTCGGCGTCAACTACATGCGTGAGCACATGCCGTCCGACGCGCGCATCCACTACGCCTATCTCGACGCCGGCGGGGTGGCGCCGAACGTGGTGCAGGGCCACGCGAAGGTGCGCTACGCGGTGCGGGCGCGCGACATCGCGGAGATGCAGGCCCTGCTGGATCGGGTGCGAAAATGCGCCCAGGGGGCCGCCTTGATGACCGAAACGCAGGTGGAATCACGCATCATCAGCGCGGTTTCCAACCTGGTCGGCAACACCCCACTCGAACGCGCCATGCAGGACAACTGGGAGCGCCTCGGCCCGCCCGAGTTCGACGACGCGGACCGCGCCTTCGCCCGGCAGATCCGCGCGACCCTCGGTGAGGACGACATCCGCGCCCCGTACCGCCGGGCCGGGCTGGCGTTCCGGCGCGACCAGCCGCTCGCCGACGAAATCGTGCCGTTCGGCCTGCGCGGCGAGCGCCTGCTCGGCTCGACCGATGTCGGCGACGTGTCCTGGGTGGTGCCGCTGGTGCAGGCGGACGGGCCGACGATGGCCATCGGCACGCCGTTCCACTCCTGGCAGATGACCGCCCACGGCAAGACGCCGCTCGCCAGGAAGGGCATGGTGCAGACCGCCAAGGTGATGGCGGCCACCGCGATCGACGCCATCCGGGATGCTGCCCTGGTGGCCCGCGCCAAGGCGGACCTGGCGGAACGCACCCGGGAGACCCCCTACGTCTGCCCGATCCCGCCGGACGTGCAGCCGCCGATCCGGCCGCGCTGAAGTTGGAACCCACTACCCCGTCTTACGGCGGATGTTGATCGGTGCGGCATAAGGGAACAGCCGCCACCAGCCGACCGTTCCACATAGCGGGACGAATTGCGATGTCGTGGCGGGGAGAGGTGCTGTGCTTTTCATGGATTCGGCGTCAACGACTCGCCGGGGCACTCAACTTTGGCTACCATGTTCCTTTCGCGAAAATGGAGGCGCCTATGCCTGCCGATCAACCCAATCAGCTGCCAGAAGCATTGGCGCCGGACAGGAAGGCGGCTTTCTTGCTGCCCGCCACTTTTGTGGACACTTGGTTTCTGACGGCGTGGCGCGGCCACATCCGGATTACGCTTGGCGAGGCGTCCCAGCCGGATGGGCGGGATCACTATCGCTTTGCGATAGTGTTCGGAGAAGAGGATGCGCGAAACTTTATCAACGAAATGCAAGAGATGCTGGATCGGAACGTCGAGCGGCACGCGAAGGAGGGAGGCGCCTCCTAAGGCGTTTTCCGTTACACGTTCTTCAAGGGCGTGCGAGAGAAGGGGCGGGGTGGCGGGATCGCCTGAGGTGGCCCGGCAGCGAACCCGCCCGGAACGGAAGATGGCATGAGCATCGTCGAGGGTCTGCTTGAGGGGGTCGCGCTGCCCCGGATGATCCCGGTGCGGCAGAACTTTGCCACGACGACGCTGCCCGATGCCGCGGCCGCGGTGCGCGCGGAGTGCCGCAAGCCGGCAATCGCCGCGCGGATTCGTCCCGGCGCGCGCGTGGCGGTCGCGGTGGGCAGCCGCGGGATTGCCGACCTGCCGGTCCTGGTGCGCAGCCTCGTCGGGGAGTTGCAGGCGCAGGGCGCAACGCCCTTCGTAGTGCCGGCGATGGGCAGCCATGGCGGCGCGACCGCGGCGGGACAAACCGGCCTGCTGGCCGGCCTCGGCGTGACCGAGGCCTCGGTGGGCTGCCCGATCGTCTCCTCGATGGAGACGCTGCAGCTTGGCGTCATGGAACAGAACGGGCTGCCCGTGCTGATGGACCGCGCCGCGATGGCGGCGGACGGCATCGTGGTGGTCAACCGGGTCAAGCCGCACACCAGCTTCAGCGGACCCATCGAGAGCGGACTGGTGAAGATGATCGCCATCGGGCTCGGCAAGCAGAAGGGCGCCGATGCCTGCCACACCTTCGGATTCGGCGAGATGGCGCGCATCATCGTCGAGATGGCGAAGATCAAGCTGCGAGCGGCACCTTTCCTGTTCGGCCTGGCCAGCATCGAGAATGCCTACGACCGGCTGGCCAGGGTGGTCGCCATCCCCGCCGAGGAAATCATGGATGCCGAGCCTGAGTTGCTGGTTGAGGCCAGGGCAAACATGCCGCGTATCCGCTTCACCCCGCTCGATGTTCTCGTCGTCGATCGGATGGGCAAGGAGTTCTCCGGCACCGGCATGGACCCGCACATCACCGGGCGTGCCGCCACGCCGTTCGTCACGACGGCGCAGAGTGTTGCCCGGATGGTGGTTCTCGACCTGAGCGCGGCCAGCCACAGCAGCGCCTACGGCATGGGGCTGGCGGACGTCTGCACGCGCCGGCTGTTCGACAAGATCGATTTCGAGGCCACCTACGCCAACCACATCACCTCGAGGGCGCTGGCCGGTGCCCGGATTCCGATGATCATGGAGTCCGACAGGGCGGCGGTGCAAGTTGCGGCCAGGACCTGCGACTGCCCTGAGGTGAGCCGGCTGCGCCTGGTGCGGGTGAAGAACACGCTGCAACTGGAGACGATCCTGATCTCCGAGGCGATGCTTGAGGAGGCGCTCGGCGATCCCGGCATCTCGGTGCTCGGTCCGTCCGAGGACTGGCAGTTCGACGCGCGCGGCAACCTGCGGATCTGAACCGACATTCTCCAGATGACCGACTCGTCCGACCATCTGACCGGCGAGCTGGCTCGGATTGTCTGAACAGCGTTTCGGTTCCGATGAGTGGAGCGCCCGTCCTGTTTAGGCTGCCGCGATCTGCGGCAGCCCGGTGAAGTAGGCTTGTCGGTCACGATGAACCGGACACGCGGATACGGTTCGCCGGGGTCCGGGGCAACGCCCCGCCTGTGGCACGATCAAGCGCTCGTCGCCCCCAGGAACGGCGCGGCAGCGGCCACCACGTCGCCCACCGGCAGATCGGACAGATCGTCCGCCCGCAGCACCGCCGGCCACTCGCCGCCCGGTCCGCGCGGCGCGGTCAGCGCCGGGTCGCTGTCGGCCGAGAACAGCACGACGCAGCGGCAGCCCACGGCGGCGGCGACGTGCATCGGACCGGTATCGTTGCCGACCGCCAGCGCCGCCCCGGCCGCCAGGCCGGGAAGGTCGGCGATCGCGGTCTGCCCGGTGAGGTCGATCGCTGCCGGGCAGGTCGTGCGGATCGCCGCCGCCAGATCGGCCTCGCTGGCGCTGCCCACCACCACCGGCGCCATCCCACCGCCCGCCAGCAGTTTCGCCAGCGCGCCGTAATGCCCGGCCGGCCAGCGTTTGCGCGGCCGGGCCGCCGATGCCCCGGGCACCAGCAGCACATAGGGGTTCGGCAGTTCGACCCGGGGCCGGTGCACCAGCCCCGTCAGGTCGGGCGGGGGGAATTCCGTCAACCCAGCCATCTCCAGTTGTTCGCGCTGACGCTCCAGCGTGTGCATCGCGTCGCGCTTCGGGTTGGCGTGCGGGTGCGAACACCCCGCGGCGATGCCCGACCAGCCCGGCCGGCCCGCCAGAATGAAATAGCGCGAGGAGCGGCCGGAGGTTTGCAGGTCGTAGACGAAATCGAACCCCGCGAGCTGGCGGCGCAGCCGCAGCAGCCCCGGAACGTCGAACAAGCCGGGCCGCGCATCCACCTCCACCCGGTCGAACCAGGGCGCCCGCCGCGCCAGCGCCGCGAAGGGACCAGTGGTCAGCAGCGTGATCTCGTCGGCCGCATGCCGCGCCCGAATGGCGGCAAACGGTCCGAACGACAGGAAAAAATCGCCCAGCGCGCCCAGGCGGATGACCAGGATGCGCTTGCCCGGCATCAGCGCCCTCCGGCCAGGCCGCGATAGACGTCCAGCGTGGCGCGCTGCATGGCGGCCACCGTGTACTGGGCCTGCACCGCCGCGCGAGCGCGGGCGCCGAGCGCCGCGCGCGCCGCCGGCGGCATGTCGAGCACTACGTCCAGCGCCGCCGCCAGGGCGGGCGCGTCGGCCGGCGGCACCAGCCAGCCCGTGGCCGCGTGCGTCACCGTCTCGGCGGCGCCGCCATGATTGGTGGCGACCACCGGGCGCGCCATCGCCTGTGCCTCGATGACCACGCGGCCGAACCCCTCCGGCGCGGTGGACGCGCTGATGACGACGTCGGCGAGCGCATAGGCCGCCGGCATGTCGTCGGCGTGGCCGACCAGGCGAACGCGATCCGCCACGCCGAGCCGGGCGGCGAGCGCGGTCAGCCCTTCGGCATAACGCCGGCGTCCCTGGTCGCCGCCGACCAGCACGACGACGGCCTCGCGGTGGCGCATGCGGGCCAGCGCCGCGATCAGTTCCTCCTGCCCTTTCCAGCGGGTCAGCCGGCCCGCCAGCAGCAGGATCGGCTGTCCGTCCACCACCCCCCAGGCCCGCGCCAGCGCGGCCCGGCGTTCCGGCCCGATGGCATCGGGGTCGAAGACGGCGGGATCGACGCCGCGCGGAATGACCCGGATGCGGGCCGGGTCCACCCCGTGCCGCGCCGCCACCAGCCCGGCGACGTAGCGGCTGATGGCGATGACCACCTCGCCGCGCGCCATCACCGCGTTGTAGGCGCGCTTGAGGCGCGGCCGCTCGCCGTAAGGGGCGTGGTAGGTGGTGACGAAATGCGCCCCGGTGCGACGTGCGGCCAGCCAGGCCGACCAGGCCGGCGCGCGCGAGCGGGCATGCACGACGCTGACCCCCTCGGCGCGGATCACCGCGGCCAGCCGCGCGGCGTTGCGCCACATGGTCAATGGCGACTTGCTGTCGAGCGGCAGGACGATGCTGCGTCCGCCGGCGCCCTCCACCCCTGCGGCCATGGCGCCGCCGGCGCTGGCCACCAGCGCGGTGCCGCCGGCGCGCACGATGGCGGCGGCGATCTCCACCGTGCCGCGCTCCACCCCGCCACCCTGCAGCGCCGGCAGGACCTGCAGAACCACCGGCATGCGCGACGGGCTTTCTTCCATCATGCCGGGCCTATATCACGCGGCCCAACGAATGGAAGGTGCGTGGCGATGGAACGGAGCGGACGGCTGGACCGCGGCGACGGGGTGGAACTGGCCTGGGCGTTGCTGGCGGGCCGGGGACCCACGCTGGTGTTCCTGCCCGGCTTCGCCAGCGACATGACGGGATCGAAGGCCATCGCGTTGCGTGACTGGTGCGCCGCCGAGGGAAGGGCGCTGCTGCGACTCGACTATTCCGGCCACGGCGCCAGCGGCGGGGCGTTCACCGCCGGCACCATCGGCGAATGGGCGGACGACGCGCGCCGCACGATCGCCGCCGTCACCGAGGGACCGCTGGTGCTGGTCGGCTCGTCCATGGGGGGCTGGATCGCGCTGCTGACCGCGCTCGCCATGCCGGAGCGCGTGGTGGGGCTGGTCGGCGTCGCCGCCGCGCCGGATTTCACCGAGGATCTGATGTGGGCGGCCATGCCCCCGCGGGAACGCGAAAAGCTGCGGCGCGACGGCGTGCTGTACATGCCGAGCCAGTACGGCGACCCCACCCCGATCACCCATGCGCTGATCGAGGAGGGGCGCCGGCATCTGCTGCTGGGGGCGGAAATCGCACTGGACTGCCCGGTGCGGCTGCTGCACGGCCAGCGCGACCCGGATGTGCCGTGGCAGCGCGCCTTGCGCCTGGCGGAGCGGCTGCGCGGCGCCGATGTGCAGGTGGTGCTGGTGAAGGACGGCGACCACCGCCTGTCGCGTCCGCAGGACCTGTCGCTGCTCACTCGGACGGTGGCGGGCTTGTTCGCGCCGGATTAGTCCAGCGGCACCGCCATCGGAATCCCCTCCGGCAGCGCCGCGCTGGACCAGCCGCCGCCCAGCGCCTCGATCAGCGCCACGCTGGCGACCAGGCGGCTCTGCTGTATCGCCAGGGCGGCCTGCTGGTCCGTCAGCAGCAGGGTCTGCTCGGTGATCACACTCGTATAGGCGACGGTGCCGGCGCGGTACTCGTTCAACGTGATGTCCACCGCGCGCCGCGTCGAATCGACCGCGATCGCCTCCGCCGCCGCCTGCTGTTCCAGAATGCGCAGGTTGGATAACGCATCTTCCACCTGCTGGAACGCGGTCAGCACGGTCTGCCGATAGGTCGCGACGGACTGGTCATAGCTCGCCCGCGCCGCCGCCACCGCCGCGCTGCGGGCACCGCCGGAAAACAGCGTTTCGCTCGCGCTGGCGCCAAGCGACCAGACGTTGTTGCTGATGGTGAACAACTGCGACAGCGAATTGCCGGTCAGCCCACCCAGCGCGGAGAGCGAAATGTCGGGATAGAACGCGGCGACCTGCACGCCGATCAGCGCGTTCTCCGCCCGCATCTGCCGCTCGGCCGCCGCGATATCGGGGCGGCGTTCGAGCAGCGCCGATGGCAGGCCGGGTGGCACCACCGGTACCGCGCTGGCCAGCGGCGCCGGCGCGATGGTCAGTTCCGCCGGCGCGTGACCGGTCAGCATGGCGATGGCATGTTCGTATTGCTGGCGCTGCACGCCGACGCCGACCAGTTGTGCCTCGGTGGACTGCAATTGCGCCCGCGCCGTCACCACGTCGGCGTTCGAGGTGGTGCCGGCGTGGTACTGGTTCTCGGTGATCTGCAAGGCGTGCCGGTAGGCGTCGGTGGTTTCGCGCAGCAGGTCCGCCAGCGCATCCTCGGCGCGGAGATCGAAGTAGTCGGTCGCCAGCGTCGCCTGCGCCGACAATTTCGCATTCGCCAGATCGGCGGCGCTGACCTCTGCCCCGGCGACGCTGCTTTCCACCTGGCGCCGTACCCGGCCCCAGACGTCCAGGTCCCACGACACGGTGCCGGAGATGGTGTACTCGGTGGCGGCTCTGGAGCGGCCAGATCCCTGTGAAATGTGCTCGGCGGCGCGCGTGACTCCGCCGCTCACGCCGACCGTGGGAAACAGGCCGGCCCGTGCCTCCGCCACCAGGGCGACCGCATTGCGATACTGCGCCTCGTATTCCTTCACGGTCTGGTTGGAGATCTCCACCATCCCTTCCAGCCGGTCCAGCTCCGGATCGTGGTAGACCGCCCACCAGGCGCCCTTGTCCGCGTCGTCCTGCGGCTCGCTGAGCTTCCAGCCGTCCAGCTCCTTGAAGGCGGGCGGCACTGGGGCGTCGGGCCGCTGATAGTCCGGTCCGACCATGCAGCCCGCAACGAACACGGGCAGGATCAGGACGGCCGTCCCGGGGAAAAATCTCATTCCGCCGCTCCCGTGCTCGGCGACAGGCGCGGGAACGCGAGCCGCCAACGCCTGCGCGCCGCCAGGCGGAAACGATCAAGATAGAGATACAGCACCGGTGTGGTGTAAAGGGTCAGCACCTGGCTCACCATCAGCCCGCCGACGATCGCGATGCCGAGCGGCCGGCGCAGTTCGCCGCCGTCGCCGAAACTGAGCGCGAGCGGCATCGCACCCAGGATGGCGGCGCTGGTGGTCATCATGATCGGCCGGAAGCGCAGCCGGCAGGCCTCGAAAATCGCATCGTGCGGGTTCATGTCATGCGCACGTTCCGCCTCGAGGGCGAAGTCGATCATCATGATGGCGTTCTTCTTGACGATGCCGATCAGCAGGATCACCCCGATCAGCGCGATGATGCTGAAATCGGTCCTGAAAACCAGCAGCGCCAGCACCGCGCCGACGCCGGCCGAGGGCAGGGTCGACAGGATGGTGATCGGGTGGATGTAGCTCTCATACAGCACACCCAGCACGATATAGACGGCGATCAACGCCGTGGCGATCAGGATCGGCTCGCTGTTCAGCGAATCCTGGAAGGTCTGCGCGGTGCCCTGGAAGCTGCCGCGGATGCCCGGTGGCATGCCGATCTGCCGCACGGCCTGCGCCACCGCCGTGGTGGCGTCGCTGAGCGACTTGCCAGGGGCGAGATTGAAGGAAATCGTGGTGGCGACGAACAGGCCCTGATGATTGACCGCCAGCGGCGTGTTGCCCGGACCAAAGGTGGTGAAGGCAGCCAGCGGCACCATCGTTTCCTGGCTGGTACTGACCGCGCTGCCCGAGGAGGCGCTGCCCTTGCCGGTGTTGGCGAGCGCATTGGTCGCCGCGTTGCGCGCCGAGCTGCCGGCGATGGTGGCGGCGGAAGTGCTGCCGGCGGTGGTGGCCGCGACCGTGCCGACCACGGCATTGGAGGTCTCCGTGCCGCTGGCCGCCCCGCCGGAGGTGCTGACATAGATGTCCTTCAATGTCTCCGGCGACTGCCAGTAGCGTGGTTCCACCTCCATCACGACATGATACTGGTTCTGCGCGCTGTAGATGGTGGAGACCTGGCGCTGGCCGAAGGCGTCGTACAGCGTATTGTCGATCTGACTGGCGTTGACGCCGAGCCGGCTCGCGCTGGCGCGGTCGATCGTTACGTTGGTTTGCAGGCCCTTCTGCTGCTGGTCGGAATTGACGTCGCGCAGCACGGGATCGCGTTCCAGCGCGGCGAGCAGCTTCGGCGCCCACTGGTACAACAGGTCGGTCGTGTCGGCTTGCAGGGTGTACTGATAGGTGGCGTTGCTCGACCGGCCGCCGACGCGGATGTCCTGGATCGGCGTCATGAATAGTCTGGCTCCCGGCACCACCGCGAGCTTGCGACGCAGCCCGGCCATCACCTGATCGATCCCGGCGCGCCGCGCCAGCGGCTTCAAGGCGACGAAGACCTGGCCCGTATTGGTCTGCCCACCGCCGCCGCCGCCGCCCGCGCCGGTGAAGCCGACCACATCCTGCACCGCCGGATCGTGCTGCACGATATCCATCAGCTGCGCCAGCTTCAGCTGCATCGCCTGGAACGAGGTGCTCTGGTCGGCCTGCAGCCCGCCCATCATCCGGCCCGTGTCCTGCTGCGGAAAGAAGCCCTTCGGCACGATCACGTAGAGCACGACGTTCAGGCCCACCGTCACCATCAGCACCAGCATCACCAGCACGCCGTGGCGCAGCGCCCAGGCCAGGCTGCGCTCGTAGAACGACAGCGCGCGGTCGAACAGGCTGCGCCGGGCCGGCCCGGCGCGCTCGCCCCGCGGACGCAGCAACAGCGCACACATCATCGGCGTCGTGGTCAGCGAGATCGCCAGCGACACCAGGATGGCAACCGACAGCGTCACCGCGAACTCGCGGAACAGCCGCCCGACGATGCCACCCATCAGCAGGATCGGCAGGAACACCGCAATGAGGGAAAAACTCATCGACATCACGGTGAAGCCGACCTCGCGCGCGCCGAGCAGGGCGGCCCGCATCCGGGGCATACCCACCTCGATGTGGCGCGAAATGTTCTCCAGCACCACGATCGCATCGTCCACCACGAAGCCGGTCGCCACCGTCAGCGCCATCAGCGACAGGTTGTCCAGGCTGTAGCCCAGCAGATACATGATGCCGAAGGTGCCGATGATGGACACCGGCACGGCGACCGCCGGGATCAGGGTGGCGCGGGCGCTGCGCAGGAACAGGAACACCACCAGGGTCACCAGCCCGACGGCCATCAGCAGGGTCATCTCGGTATCGTGCAGGCCGGCGCGGATCGTGGTGGAGCGGTCGTTGGCGATCAGCAGGTCCATGTCGCGCGGCATCGCCGCCATGAGCTGCGGGACCGCCGCCTTCACGCTGTCGACCGTGTCGATGATGTTCGCGCCGGGCTGGCGAAACAGGATCACCAGCACGGCGGGTTTGCCATTCGCATAGCCGGCGTTGCGCAGGTTCTCGACGGAATCCTGCACATCGGCCACGTCCGACAGGCGCACCGCGGCGCCGTTGCGCCACGCCACCACCAGCGGCTGGTAGTCCGCCGCGTGCGACGCCTGGTCGTTGGTGTAGAGCTGCCAGTGCAGCGCATCCGATTCGATCGCGCCTTTCGGGCTGTTGGCATTGGCCGAGGCCAGCGAGGCGCGGACATCCTCCAGCCCGATGCCGTACTTGAACAACGCCTGCGGATTCAGCTCCACCCGCACCGCGGGCAGCGCCGCGCCGCCGATGATCACCTGGCCGATGCCGCTGACCTGCGACAGGCGCTGCGACAACACGTTGGTGGCGGCGTCGTACATCTGGCCGCGCGTCAGCGTTTTCGATGTCAGCGCCAGGATCAGGATCGGCGCGTCGGCGGGGTTCACCTTGCGGTAGGTCGGGTTGCTGCGCAGGCTGGTCGGCAGATCGGCGCGCGCGGCGTTGATCGCCGCCTGCACGTCGCGCGCCGCCCCGTTGATGTCGCGGTCGAGCCCGAATTGCAGCACCACGCGGGCCTGTCCGACCGAGCTGGTCGATGTCATCTCGGTCACATCGGCGATCTGCCCGAGATGGCGCTCCAGCGGACTGGCCACACTGGTGGCCACCGTGTCGGGGCTGGCGCCGGGCAACGACGCCTGCACCGAGACGGTCGGAAAATCCACCTGCGGAAGCGGCGAGACCGGCAGCTTGAAGTAGGCAAACATCCCCGCCATCGCGATGCCGATGGTCAGCAGCGTGGTGGCCACGGGCCGGGCGATGAACGGGGCCGAGACGTTCACGACGGCGCCTTGCGGGTGGCCAGGCTCTTACCCGACAACCGCCAGGCCAGGCGGTCGAACATCAGGTAGATCACCGGCGTGGTGAACAGGGTCAGCACCTGGCTGACGATCAAGCCGCCAACGATCGCCACCCCGAGTGGGCGGCGCAGTTCCGATCCGGTGCCATTGCCGAGCATCAGCGGCAGCGCGCCCAGCAGGGCCGCCATCGTCGTCATCATGATGGGTCGGAAGCGCAGCAGGCAGGCCTGATGGATCGCCTCGCGCGGCGGCTTGCCTTCCTCGCGCTCGGCGTCCAGCGCGAAGTCGATCATCATGATCGCATTCTTCTTGACGATGCCGATCAGCAGAATGATGCCGATGACCGAGATGACATCGATGTCGTCGCCGGCGATCAGCAACGCCACCAGCGCGCCGGCGCCGGCGGACGGCAGCGTGGACAGGATCGTCACCGGATGGATGAAGCTTTCGTACAGCACCCCGAGCACGATGTAGACGGTGACGACCGCCGCCAGCACCAGCAGCAACTCGTTCGACAGCGACGCCTGCAACGCCGCCGCCGCGCCCTGGAACGCGGTGATGAAGCTTTGCGGCAGGCCGATGTCCCGTTCCGCCGCGCGGATGGCGCTCACCGCCGCCTCCAGCGACGAACCCGCGGTGGTGTCGAAGGAGATCGTCGTCGCCGGGAACTGGCCGAGATGGCTGATCTGCAAAGGCCCTGGCCGCTGCTCGATCCGTACGATGGAGGACAGCGGCACCTGGCCGGTGGACGAGGCCGCCGACGGCAGGCGAATCGCCGACAAGGCTTCCAGCGAAGTCTGCAGCGACGGATCCGCTTCCATGATGACGCGGTACTGGTTGGACTGCGAATAGATCGTCGAAATGATGCGCTGTCCGAACAGGTCGTACAACGCGTTGTCCACCGTCGCCGGCGTGATGCCGAAGCGCGCCGCGGTCGGCCGGTCGATCACCAGATCCACCGCCAACCCCTGCTGCTGCAAATCGCTGGCGACATTCGCGAGATCGGGAAGCTGGCTCAGCCGCTCAAGCAGTTTCGGCACCCACTCGTCGAACGCCGACAGGTTGGGGTTCTCCAGCACGAACTGGTACTGGGTGCGGCTGATCGCGGCGTCGATCGTCAGGTCCTGCACGGGCTGCAGGTACAGCGATACCCCGGCCACCGCCGCGGTTTCCCGTTGCAGGCGCCGCCCGATCGCGGTGGCATCGAGGGTGCGCTCATCCTTCGGCTTCAGGTTGATCAGGAAGCGGCCGGAATTGAGCGTCGTGTTGCTGCCATCCACGCCGATGAACGAGCTGACGCTGACCACGTCCGGGT
>Ga0181519_10003343_pt1 | contig 13233 bp, 9 predicted proteins | sample PEATcosm2014_Bin_26_FD_121102 | JGI IMG/M metagenome (GOLD analysis project Ga0181519, IMG submission 121102) | Peatland microbial communities from MTU Mesocosm Facility, Houghton, MI, USA - PEATcosm2014_Bin02_10_metaG | ecosystem: Environmental > Terrestrial > Soil > Wetlands > Peat | place... | reverse complement strand
GAGGCGATTCCCGATCCCAAGGTTCAGGGAGTCACCTGCCACCTGTCGCATTTCGACCGGAGCATCATCGACCGCCTGAGCAAGGGCAATTGGTTCGAGGATCCTTCCAATACCTCGATCGCGTGCCGCCAGACCGGACCCATTACGGTCGCCAATATCGATACCTCCGAAGCGGGCGAAGAGGTGTTTTCCGAACGCGCCAGCCTCGTCTTCAAATCTATCGCCATCCGGCGTATCTACGACCGTCGCGCAGAGACTTTGATCTATGTGGCCTATTCGCGTCAGGTCAAAGACGCCAGCGCCAAAATGAGCCTCAGCACCGTGCCGGTCGGCTTGGCGAATGCGACCTGGACCGGCCGGAAGCCCTGATCGGGAGCGAAGACATGCCGATGGCCCGGCTCGACGACATCGAGCTCTACTACGAAATCTTCGGTACCGGGCCGCGATTGCTCGTGATCTCCGGGACCGGCGGCGATCTGCGGCGACGGCCCGGTATCCAGGATTCCCCGTTCGGCCGCCGCTTCACCGTATTGGCCTATGACCAGCGCGGCCTGGGGCAATCCGGCAAGCCGGATCGTCCGTACAGCATGGCCGAATACGCCGGCGATGCAGCCGGCGTGATGGCGACGCTGGGCTGGGATTCGGCGCGCGTGATCGGGATCTCGTTCGGCGGGATGGTGGCGCAGGAATTCGCATTGCGCCATCCCGAGCGGGTCGAGCGTCTGGCGCTCGCCTGCACCTCGGCCGGCGGCGCCGGCGGCTCGAGCTATCCGCTGCATGAGTTGATCGGCCTCGACCCGGCGGCGCGCGCCCGGCACATGCTCGGCATTTCCGATACGAGGCGGGATGCCGCCTGGGCGGAAGCCGACCCGGAGCGTTACCAGGCCGCGCTGGACGAGGCGATTGCCGGATCCCGGCTGATCGACGCCAGCGACCCGGCGGCCGTAATGGGCGCCCGCCGCCAGCTGGAGGCCCGTATCGGCCACGACACTTTCGACCGGCTGCCGAATCTCGCCATGCCGGTCGGTCTCTTCGCCGGGAAATACGACCGCTTGGCGCCGCCCGCCGGGCAGGAGGCCATGCGCCGGCAGATCCCGCAGGCAAGTCTGCAGTACTTCGATGGCGGCCATCTGTTCATGCTGCAAGATCCGGCCGCCTTCCCGGCGATCATGGCGTTTCTGCAGGGCTGAGCGCCGGATGAGCGCGGTCGAGCGAATCGAGATCGTCGTCGCGGGCGCCGGAATCGTCGGTCTGGCCGTGGCGCGCGCTTTGGCGCTGGCCGGGCACGAGGTCCTGGTCCTTGAAGCCGAATCGATGATCGGCAGCGTCACTTCGTCGCGCAACAGCGAGGTCATCCACGCCGGGCTCTATTATCCGCAAGGCAGTCTGAAGGCTCGGCTCTGCGTTGAAGGGCGCGACCGTCTCTACCGTTACTGCGCGGAACGCGGCGTCGCGTCGCGGCGGCTGGGCAAGCTGGTGGTGGCGACCGATGAGGGCGAGGTGGCCGCTCTGGACCGCGTTGCACGCCGTGCTGCCGCCAACGGCGCCAGCGATCTTGAATGGCTCGATGGGGCGCAGGCGCGGACGCTCGAACCTTCCGTCTCCTGCGTCGCGGCACTGCTGTCGCCCTCGACCGGCATCGTCGACAGTCACGGCCTGACGCAGGCCTATGCCGGCGATGCCGAAGCCGCCGGCGCGCAGATCGTGTGCCGCGCGCCGGTGCTGTGCGGCAGGGTCCTGCCGGATGGCTTGGAGCTGGAAATCGGCGGTGCCGAGGTGACGCGGATCGCCTGCCGCTGGCTGATCAATTGCGCCGGGCTCGATGCTGTGGCGCTGGCCCGAAGGATCGACGGGCTGCCCGCGACGTCGCTGCCCAAAGCCTATTTCTGCAAGGGCTCGTACTACGCGCTGACCGGTCGGGCGCCGTTTACCCGGCTGATCTATCCGGTCCCGGAACACGCGGGCCTCGGCGTGCATCTGACTCTGGACCTCGGCGGCCAGGCGCGGTTCGGCCCCGATATCGAATGGGTCGACGAGGTCAGCTACGCTGTCGAGGCGGCGCGCGCGGACGGCTTCTATGCGGCCATTCGCAAATACTGGCCGGCGCTGGAGGATGGCGCGCTGCAGCCGGGCTATGCCGGAATCCGCCCGAAGATCTCCGGACCGCACGAGCCCGCGGCGGATTTCGTGATCGACGGGCCGGAACGCCACGGCGTGGCCGGGCTGGTCAATCTGTTCGGCATCGAGTCGCCGGGCCTCACCGCTTCGCTAGCGATTGCCGAGACTGTCGCGGCGCTCGTCGCCGGGTGAAAGCGGAGGGACGGGTGCGTCCAGCCTTGTTGGCCCTGTCAGCGGGGCTCGAACTCGCTGCGACGGCGCAAGCCGGGCCGTGTTCAGTACCTATCGGCGCGCCGACGACCGCCGATTGCTGATCATCGGCGACTTCATTCGTAACGGCAAGCCGGAGCATGAGGAGTTCTCCCTGCTTACGGTCGAGAACTGAGCCGTTCATCCTTCGTCAAAGCCTTGGATCTAGCTTCGGCGTTACGGGCGGTTGAACTGCCCCGATCCTTCCGCAGAAGGAGTATCCCATGAGGGAGACCATGTCCGGCGTCCTCGTAAAGTCTGGTGTGATCGAAAAGGCACGCACGCGCATACCGTCGACCGCCCAGTTCCTGCGCCGTGTCCGGGCCGATCCGCGTCACTTGAGCTACGATTTGCTCCCGATCGTCTCGACGCCCCGCGCCCGCGCAAGGATTGCCCGCCTGATCGCGCTGTGCCGGCCGAAGACGGCGGGATTCGCGCCATCCGCCTCGGCCTGCCGGCTCTACCGCGATCTCGTGACCGACGGCATCACGCCGCCGCTGCCGCCGCTGCCCGCCGATGTCGTCGAGGAAATTCGCCGGTATTTCGAAGCAGTGCCGTGCCACGACCCATACCGGCCGCATCTCGGCGCATTCCCATTCGATGCGCCGGCCAGCCCCGACACCAATATGGGCTATTTCTCTGTCGCCGAGATCCTGGCCGCGCCGCATGTGCTGGCGCTGTTCAACGATCCGGTCGTGCTGGAGACGGCGGAACTCTTTCTCGGTTGCAAGCCGCTCCTGGACAATATCGCCGGCTGGTGGTCGTTCGGCGGACGGCCGGCGGCGCGCGGCACGCAACGTTACCATCGTGATCTCGACTCGCTGCGCGGCTTCAAATTGTTCATCTATCTAACCGATGTCGATGTGGCGAGCGGGCCGCATGTCTTCATGCGCGGCTCGCAGGCGAGCGACCGTCTCGACACCGGTCGCGCGCTCTCGGACGAAACCATCCATGCCGCGTTCGGGGCCGAGAACGAGCGGATCATGACCGGCCCGGCCGGCACGCGGTTCTTGGCTGATACTTTCGGCTGGCACAAAGGTCTGCTGCCTATGAGCGGGCGGCGGCTGATGCTGGTCGCGCAATACAACATCAACCGCACACCGCATCTGCCGCTGCGGCCGGTCATGGCCGCACCGAACTCCGGCTACGATCCGTTTGTCAACCGGCTCATCCTGCGGTCCTGAGCGGCTTTATTTCCGAATCAGGCGTGCCGCGAAGAAGCCATCGATGCCGTCGAGTTCGGAAAGGTGACAGGGCAGGGTCCGCAGATCGCCCTCGGCGGTGATGACTTCGCCCAATCCGCCGAGCTCCTCCGGCACGATCGGCTTGCGCACCATCACCGAGCTGCGCGCCAACAGCTTGGCGATCTGGCGCGGGCCCTCTTCCGGCTCAAGCGAGCAGGTACAGTAGACCAGCGTCCCGCCCGGCTCCAGCATGTCGACGGCGGCGAGCAGCAGCCGCTCCTGTACCGCCGCAAGGCGTGCGACGTCGTCCGGCGTCTTGAGATGCGGCACGTCGGGATGGCGCCGGATGGCCCCGGTTGCGGTGCAGGGTGCATCGAGCAGCACGCCCCAGACTTTCCGCGGCGGCTTCCAGGTCACCGCGTCGGCGCAAACGGTTTCGATATGCAGCGACAGCCGCGCCAGATTGCTGGTCATCCGTTCGATGCGCCGCGGTGAGCGGTCGAGCGCGGTGACATTGGCGCCGGCGGCTGCGAGCTGAGCCGTCTTGCCGCCGGGTGCCGCGCAGAGGTCGATCATCATCCGGTCGGCCACTTCGCCGAACAGCTTGGCCGGGATCGCCGCGGCGGCGTCCTGCACCCACCAGGCGCCTTCGCTGTAGCCTGGCAGGTTGGCGATGGCGCCGCCGGCCGACCGGCGCAGCGAGCCGGTCGGCAGCGGCGTCGCATCGAGCCGTTCTGCCCACCCCGACGGGTCGCTGCGCACGGTGATATCGAGCGGTGCTTCGCGCATGTGACTTTCGGCGATGCGGCGCACATCAACCTCGCCATAGGCGTCGGACCAGGCGGCCCAGAGCCATTTCGGCGTATTCAGGCGCGGCGCGTCCTGCCGTTCGACCAACGCCGGCCCATCCTGCGACAGGCGGCGCAGCACGGCATTCACCAAACCCTTGTGCGTGGTGAAGCCGCGGGCGTCGGCGAGATCGACAGTCGTGGCGACGGCAGCATGCGCCGGCGTCCGCAGGAACAGCAGCTGCGCAATGCCGAGCCGCAGCATGTCGTGGACCTGCGCCGCGCGCGGCGGCAGCGGCGTGGCGAGGCAGTGGGCGATGAGTGCGTCAATTTGTCCCAGCCGGCGCAGCACTGTCGCAACCAGCAGACGCGCAAACGCGCGGTCCCGCACCGACAAGCCGGCGAGATCCGGCGCCTCTTCGATTGCATCGTCGAGCGGTCGCCGCCGGCGAAGCACTGCGCCCAACAGATCGATGGCCACACCGCGGGCCGAAGGAGCGGTCGTTGAGCTCAGCAAGGTACTATCTGCCATCTTGTCCTGTACGCAGTGTCACGTTTCGCAAACACGCCAGCCTCGTTCCGGTTCCGCAACGTCTCGCCGCCGAGACTTAATGTAGTGGACTCTTATGTACCATACCCGCCACGGGAGATCAGCACAATGTCAGCGCACTCCGCGATTGCGCGGCTCCTTCAGCCTCGGATGGCCGCCGTTCCCTCACGTTAAAATGCTGCACCTAATTTCGCCTGGTGTCAGCAGCGAACAACCCCATATGACGAAAATGAGCGATCACACCAAGCCATCGAGGCCAGTTTTAGACCCCGCAGCGGCACCACGTCGCACCGGAGCGCCGACGAGCCCGCCCGCGCCTGAGCCTACGGCGCTGCCGGCTGAGATCGGCGGCCCCGCCGGTCCCGAGCCGACGCGGTTCGGCGACTGGGAACGCAACGGCCGCTGCAGCGACTTCTAAGCCTACCGACTTCAAGCATTCCGGACCCGCCTGCCGTCGTGCAGGGGCGTGCGGAGACCCGCTTTCGGCCGGGCCGACGGCGGCTCTCGCCATCACATCGATGTTGGCCGGCGAGCGCGCGCTTGCAGCGACTTGACTTCCAGCCTATCAAGCACGCGCGCTCGGGGGCGACGTGCGGTATAGAAATACGGCGCGGCAGTGGGCTCGCCGAGGCCCGGAACCTTGCCCTCGGATGCGACTGGAGAGAGGATGCCGCGCTCGCCCGATGCCGCTGCACTGAACCCCCTCGCCGATGGCGGCCGGGGGAAGCAGCGCGACCGGCGCATCCTGTTGTCGATCATGGCCGGCATGCCGTTCCGGCTGCTGCAGATCGTCAGCGGTGTGCTGCTGGTGCCGCTGGCGGTGCGCTATCTCGGGGCCGAGCGGTTCGGGCTGTGGGCGGCCGTCACGTCCTTGGCGCCGATCGTGGCGCTGGCCGATCTCGGCATCGGCAACGGGCTGATCAACGCCGTTGCCGGGACGATGGCGCGTGACGATTCCGCGACCGCGCGGCGCGCCGCCAATGCCAGCTTCGCCGCAGTATCGGCGATGGCGGCGCTCCTGCTCGTGCTGCTTGCCGGCCTGTCGCGGGTCATCGATTGGGCCGCCTTGTTCAACGTCGCCGGCACCAGTGCCGAGGCGGAAGCCGCGCCGGCCACCTTGGCCTATGTCGCTTGTTGTCTGGCGCTGCTTCCGCTCACCCTTGTCTCGCGGCTACGCGCCGGCCTGCAGGAATCCTTTATCAGCAGCTTTTGGGAGGCGGCCGGCGTTGCCTCGGCCTTGCTCGGGTTCATCCTGGCCATCCGCCTGCATGCCGGGATGGCCGTGCTGCTCTGGGCAATCGGCTTGCCGCCGGTCCTCGCCGGCATCGGCAATGGGCTGGCGCTGCTCGGCCGCCAACCCTGGCTGCGGCCGCGCCGTCTCGAAATCGATTTCCTCGCCCTCCGTCCGGTGCTCCGGCTGGGCTTCCTGTATTTCATCCTGATGGCCGCGACAGCTTTGGCGAATACGGTCGACAGCATCGTCGCAATCCGCGTCTTCGGACCGCAAACCGCCGGTGTCGTCGGCATTTCGGCGAAGATCTTCGGCGCTGGCCAGGCGCTTGTGCTGGCCGCGCTGACGCCGCTGTGGCCAGCCTTCAGCGAAGCCTTGGCCCGGCACGATCTGCCCTGGGTGCGTCGAACGCTGCTGTTGGCGCTCGCGGCAGGTGTGGGCGGCGGCGGCGCGCTCGCGGCCGCGCTTGCCGTCGTCACGAACCCGGCCGTGCATCTCTGGGTCGGTCCGGCGGTCACGATTCCGGCTTCGCTGCTGATTGCCAACGCGCTCTGGCTGACCTTGATCGGCACGGGCAACGCGTTCGGCATGCTGCTGAACGGTGCCGGCATCATCCGCCTGCAGATCGTCGCGGCCTTGGCCTATAGCAGCTTGGCTTTCGGGCTCAAACTGATCCTGCCGCAGTATCTGGGCGCCGCCGGCATCGTCTGGGCGACGGTGATCGCCTATGGCGGCATCGCCGTCCCGCTCTACGCCGCGGCGGCGCTGCGCTACGTCCGGAGCTGAGCGGCTTCGGCATTGGCTGGGGTTTCGTCCTGCCGGGCGGACAGGACGCTGGCAGCGGCGGTTATGAACAGCGCCGCCAGGAACCATTCCTGCCAGATGCCGAAGCTGACCGAGGCGACGGAAAGGCTGCCGAACGCCGCACCGGCAAAGCCGGCGCAAGCGCGCCGGCCGCGCCATGCGGGCGCCGCGAAGGCCCGTCCGAGGATGGCCGCGACGGCGCCGAAGCCCAATATCGCGCCGATTCCGCCCAATTCCAGCCAGACCTGAAGGATGGCGTTGTGCGGATGCAGCGGCATGACCGTGCCGTCGACGCGGAGCGGCCCATAGGGCTGCAGCGCAGTATCGCACCGGCGGATCGTCACCTTCGTGTCGCCGCCGGGCATGCGACGCGACGCGTCGAGGCCCCAACCTGCGACCGGGCGCTCGGCGATCCGTTCGCCGGCGAAATCCCAGATGTAGAGACGGTGCAGCGCCGAAGCCTTGCTGTTCGCGAGCCAGCAGGCGGTCGTCGGATCGGGGCGGTAGGGCAGGATGAAGGGCAGGGCCAGGACCCCGAGCGCCAGCGCGCCGAGCAGGGTGAAACGCAGGAACGGCAGCGTGAACACCGCGGCGCCGACGACCAGCGCCGTCGCCAGCGCCATACGGGCCGAGAGGCTGGGCGTGACCAGGATGGCGAGCACGCCCACTACCAACTGGAGCACCGCCAAGCGCCTGGCGCCGGACCGCCATAGCCCGAGCAGAAGCGGCAGGATCAGCATCGCCTGGACCGTTGCTCCTCTGCCGTAGAGCAGCGCGATGTCGCGCGTCGGCGCTTGTTTGGCGTGGAGCAGCCGGACGATGCCGCCGTTCAGCGTTTCGAGATCGATGACGACCACCGCACCTGCTGCAATGAAGCCGAGCGCCATCGCCGGCAGGCAAGGCCCCAGCCGGTCCAGCGAAAGGCGGCCAAACCAGCCGACGACCAGGAATCCGGCGGCAAACATTCCGGCCAGGCGCAATGCGAGCGACAAGGCGGCGCCGGCGTCGAGCGCCCAGAGGGCGGATAGCAGCATCCAGACGAAAAGCGGTACGAACACCGCCCCGCCGCCAAGCGCGCTTCGCCAGCCGGCGCCGCCGGCGACGACCGCCGTTCCGAGGCCGATCGCCAGCAGCATCGGCACCGCGCCCAGCGGTGCGGCGTAGACAAGCGGGCCGAGCCCGGCGAGCAGAGCCGGCAGCAGCCAATTCCTGCGGCTCTCCACCGTTCTCGAGAGGAGCGGCTTGGACGGCGAAAGAGGGGGCACCGGCATAATTTCTTTCAACCCTCGAAATATTTCGCGACGACGCCGAGTCTTGCGACCGACTCTATCGGCTCCCCATTCCGTGCAACTTGCCCCACCGCCCCCGACGCATCAACATCGAGGACGCCATGCTCCTTTCCGCTGTGTTCCGAACCATCGCCGCGCGATCCGCGCCGATCCTCAGCATCGCCGTCGCCCTGCTCTTCCCGGTCGCCGGCCATGCCGACGGCCTCGCCGCTACGGCGACGATCGCCTCGACCCCGAACGGTTCATCGTTTCATTACGATATGACTTTGACCAATACCGGCACCACTACGGTCGGCACGTTCTGGTTCGCCTGGCTGCCGAGCGGTGCGTTCTTTCTGCCGGGCACGCCGGTCAACGTCACCTCGCCGGCTGGCTGGACGGCTGTAGCGCTGCCCTATGCCGGCAATTATTCGATCGAATGGACGGCTACCGCGCCGGTTGCGCCGGGCACGACCGTCACCGGCTTTTCCTTCGACACGACCGTAACGCCGGACCAGATGACCGGTGCATCGATGGTGCCGGGCGATCCGGTCGATACGTCCTATGTCTATATCGACGGGCCGGGCGGCAGCGACCCCGGCCTGCTGGTCGTACCGAGCGCGGGGAACGCCTTGCCGATCGCGGCAATGGCGGCGTCGATCCTGCCGGGCGGCCGGTCGGTGGCGGTCGGGACCGCCGCGACGGTCTTCGCGACCATGGTCAATGCCGGTTCGACGGATATCCCGAACTGCCAGATCAGCCTGCCGCAGGCGGCGCCGGCCGGTCTGACGATGTCCTATCAAACGACAGACCCGATCACTAACGCATTGACCGGGACGCCGGACCAGGCGTTCACGGTTCCCGCCTATATGGCGCAGAGCTTTCTCCTGAGCTTCAAGAGCGATGCGGCGCTTGCCGCGCCCGGGTTGCCGCTGGTGTTCGGCTGTGACGGCTATCAGCCGGTCGGCACGATACCCGGCGTAAATTCGATCGATCTGCTGTTCTCCGCCACGCCCATCGCCGACGTCATCGCGATCGCTGCGACGGCGGCGTCGAGCCCGGGGATCGTCCAAGTGCCGCAATCGACCGGCGGCAGTGCCGCCTTTGCGGTCGCCAGCGCCAATGTCGGAACCGCCGACAGTCTGACCGTCAGCGCGGATACCGGCGAAGCGGTTCTGCCGCTGTCGCTCTTCCTGTGCGAGACTAACCCGGCGAACGGCACCTGCCTGGCGCCCCCCGCAGCCAGCGTCACGCTGACCGACGCCGCCGGTGCCACCCCGACCTTCTCGGTGTTCGCGACCGCTTCGGCGCCGATCAACTTCGATCCGGCCGGGTCACGCATCTTCGTCCGATTCAAGGATCCGAACGGCACGTCCCACGGCTCTACCAGCGTTGCGGTCGAGACAAACTGAGAGAAATCGTGCCGAGACGCTATCTGAAGTAGCAACTTCATAGTGTCTCGGCGGCGGACGTTCCCGATACGCACAGTTGCAATAATTATATGGAATAAATTTGATCGCGGTGACGTCACTCGGTCGGTTTGAGGTGTCACCGGTCGCTCCGGCCGTGCCTTCCCTGCGCAAATTTGCCGCGCCGCTCCGGCGCTCGACATCGAGGATACTATGACAAATAACTCTTTTTTCCGGACGCTCAAGGCGTGGGCGGCGGGCGCGCTTGCCGTTGCGTCGTTAGCGCTCCTGCCCGCGACCGCCCAAGCCGGTCTCAGCGCATCGGCGGTGATCACGCCGAGCCAGAACGGATCGACCTTCCATTACGACATCACGCTGACCAACTCTGGCTCGACCACGGTCGGAACGTTCTGGTTCGCCTGGATCCCCGGGTATTTCTTCCTGAACGCCGCGCCGACCAACGTCGTGGCCCCCTCCGGCTGGTCGGGCCCGGTCACGCCGGCCGGCGGCGGCTTTGCGATCGAGTGGTTCGCCAACGGCAATAGCAGTCTTATCGCTCCCGGCGCGTCGCTGAGCGGTTTCTCCTTCGACAGCACCGAGAGCCCGGCCGACCTGACCGGCCCGAACCAGCTCGGCAGCCCGGTCGTCACCTCCTTCGTCTATTCCCTGTCGGCGGGTTCCGCCTTCATGGTACCGAACGACAAGGGCGACAACGGCTTTGAGTTCGCGCCTTCGGTCACGAACCCCATCGCGCCGCCGCCGCCCGCGATCGATGCCGCTGCGTCGGTGCTGCCGGGTGGCCGCTCGGTCCAGGTAGGTACAACGGCGACGATCTTCGCGACCTTCGCCAATGGCGGAGCCTCCAGCCTGACCGGCTGCGCGATTTCGCTGCCCTCCGCGTCACCTGCCGGTCTGTCGATCGGCTATCAGACGACGAACCCGTCGACCAACGCGATCACCGGCACCCCGAACACCCCGGTCACGATTGCGGCGAAGGCGTTTCAGACCTTCGTTCTGTCCTTCAACAGCAGCCAGGTGATCCCGGCGACCACCGTGCCGCTGGTGTTCTCATGCAGCGGTGCCGCGCCGGTGACGTCGATCACCGGTGTCAACACCGTCGATCTCCTGTTCTCCGCGACCCCGATCGCCGATGTCATCGCGCTAGCGGCTACGGCCAGCAATGACGGCATTCTCCATCTGGCCAACAATTCCGGCGCCTTCGCCGTCGCCAGCGACAACGCCGGCGCAGCCAGCACCATCATCGCCTCTGCCGACACGGGCGGTGCGTCGCTGCCGCTCAGCGTCTTTATCTGCCAAACCACGGCTGCAGGCGCCTGCATGGCGGCGCCCGCCGCGTCGGTGACGGTCAGCGACACCGCGGGCGGTACGCCGACATTCTCGGTGTTCGCCGACTCGACCGGAGCAATCCCGCTCAACGCCGCCACCTCGCGCATCTTCGTCCGCTTCAAGGATTCGAGCGGTGCCTCGCACGGCTCCACCAGCGTTGCGGTGACGACGAACTAACGACGACAGGTACCCAGGGCGTTGCTGCCCTGGACGCCAAACGGAGCGGGCGGCCGATCGACGGCCGCCCGCTTTTCATTTCAGGGAGGTCGGCCGACCGGGAATCGGCCGAGGGCTCAGCGGTTCAGCCGATTCTCGACCAGCCCGTCGACCACGCCGGGGTCGGCCAGCGTCGATGTATCGCCAAGCGCGCCATGCTCGTTGGCGGCAATCTTGCGCAGGATACGCCGCATGATCTTGCCCGAACGGGTCTTCGGCAGGCCGGGCGCCCATTGAATGAAATCCGGCGTCGCGATCGGGCCGATTTCCTTGCGCACCCAGGCGATCAACTCCTTGCGCAGGATCTCGGTCGGCTCGTCGCCGGCCATCAGCGTGACATAGGCATAGATGCCCTGGCCCTTTAGGTCGTGCGGGAATCCCACGACCGCCGCCTCGGCGACCCGGACATGGGCAACCAGCGCGCTCTCGATTTCGGCGGTGCCCAAGCGATGGCCGGCGACATTGATCACATCGTCGACCCGGCCGGTGATCCAGTAATAGCCGTCCTCGTCGCGCCGGCAGCCATCGCCGGTGAAATAGAGGCCCGGATAGGCTGAGAAGTAGGTTTCGATGAACCTTTGATGGTCGCCGAAGATCGTTCGCGCCTGGCCCGGCCAGCTATCGGCGAGGCAGAGATTGCCCTCCGTGGCGCCGTCGAGGACCTTGCCCGCGCTGTCGACGACCACCGGGACGGCGCCGAAGAACGGCCTTGTCGCGGATCCGGGCTTTTGCGGAACGGCGCCGGGCAGCGGCGTGATCAGGATGCCGCCGGTTTCGGTCTGCCACCACGTATCGACGATCGGACAGCGTTTGTTGCCGACATGCTCCCAATACCAGAGCCAGGCCTCGGGGTTGATCGGCTCGCCGACCGAACCCAGAAGGCGGAGGCTGTCGCGGCTGGTGCGCCGGAGCGGCTCCAAGCCCTCGCGCATCAGCGCGCGGATCGCGGTCGGCGCGGTGTAGAAGATCGACACCGCATGCTTGTCGATGACCTGCCAAAAGCGCCCGGCATCGGGATAAGTGGGCACGCCTTCGAACATCAATGTCGTAGCGCCATTGGCCAGGGGCCCATAGACGATGTAGCTGTGCCCGGTGACCCAGCCGACATCGGCCGTGCACCAATAGACCTCGCCCGGACGGTAGTCGAACACCAGTTTGTGCGTCAGCGCGGTAAAGACCAGATAGCCGCCGGTCGTGTGCAGCACGCCCTTGGGCTTGCCGGTCGAACCAGAGGTGTAAAGGATGAACAGCGGGTCTTCGGCGCTCATTTCGGCCGGCGGGCAGTCGGCCGAGACCTTCGCGATTTCTTCATGGTACCAGAAGTCGCGGCCTTCCTGCCACGCGACTGGGCCCCCGGTGCGCTTGACCACGATCACGGTATCGGCGCCGGGGCAATGCTGCAGCGCCTCGTCGGCATTGGCCTTAAGCGGCACATGCCGGCCGCCGCGCAAGCCTTCGTCGGCGGTGATGAGCACGGCGGCCTTCGCGTCCTGAATGCGGCCGACCAGGGCGTCCGGAGAAAAGCCGCCGAACACCACGGAATGCACGGCGCCGATCCGCGCGCAGGCGAGCATGGCGAAGGCCGCTTCAGGGATCATCGGCAGATAGATCGTGACCCGGTCGCCCTTCCTGACTCCATGGGCCTTCAGGACGTTGGCCAAGCGCGAAACCTGCTCGTGCAGCTCGGCATAGGAGATCCGCCGGGAGACCCCGGGATCGTCGCTCTCCCAGATGATCGCGATATCGTCGGCCTTGGCCGGCAAATGCCGGTCGATGCAATTGGCAGCGGCGTTAAGCGTCCCGTCCTCGTACCATTTGATCGAGACGCCATCGGTAAAGCGCGTGTTCTTGACCTTCGTATATGGCTTGATCCAGTCGAGAATCCGCCCTTGCTCCCCCCAGAACGCGTCGGGCTCGGCGATCGACCGTCGGTAGCTTCGCTCATACCCCTCCGGATCAATCGTGTCGGGGCCGGCAAAGCCCTCGGGCACAGGAATCAAGGTGGGGCTGGTCATGGCGCTTCAACTCCCTACGGTGCGGCCGAGCTTCGGCTCGGGCGACTTGTTTCT
>Ga0181519_10003337_pt1 | contig 13241 bp, 14 predicted proteins | sample PEATcosm2014_Bin_26_FD_121102 | JGI IMG/M metagenome (GOLD analysis project Ga0181519, IMG submission 121102) | Peatland microbial communities from MTU Mesocosm Facility, Houghton, MI, USA - PEATcosm2014_Bin02_10_metaG | ecosystem: Environmental > Terrestrial > Soil > Wetlands > Peat | place... | reverse complement strand
GATCCCGAACGCGCCGCTCGTACTGATCACGCTGTTCGTGCAGGTCGTCGCCGTCACGCTGCTGCCCGCGGCGCTCGTATTCCTGATCCTGCTGCTGAACGACAAGGCCACGATGGGCGAGTACTGCAACAGCCTGCAGCAGAACCTGATCGGCGGCTTCATCGTGATCACGATCGTGCTGCTGTCGACGCTGTACGGCATCAGCGTCATGTTCCCCACCCTGTTCCAGTAGGCGCCGCCATGAACACCTTCCGCCGGCTGAGGGCGACGATCGCCGAGATCAACCGCCGCTACCAGACGCCGCGCATCGCGATGTCGCCGGCGGTGCGGCTGTCGCTGATGGCGCTGCGGGTCTACCTGCTGTTCCTGGTCGGCCTGATGGTCTATCGCTTCGTCGTGCTGGTCAGCTGAGGGCCCGCCATGGTCAGCGTCCTCGAGGCCGACTTCTTCCTGAGCGAGATCCTCGGCCGCGCCGTGTTCCTGCGCCAGCAGCGCATCGGCCGCCTCGGCGACCTCGCCATCACCGAGACCGGCCGGCTGCCCGCGGTGAGCCACCTGATCGTCAGGCGGCCTTACGGCTACCCGGCGCTGACCGTGCCGTGGGACAAGGTGCTCATGATCTCGAACAACGAGGTCGTGCTCGACCTCGGCGCCGAGACCTCGGCGGCCTTCGAGCGGCCGCCGCCGGAGGGCGTGGTGCTGCTGCACGATCACATCCTCGACAAGAAGATCCTCGACATGGACGACCACGAGGTCGAGGTCGCCTACGACGTCCGGCTCGTGTTCCAGAACGGCACGCTGTACGCCTCCGAGGTGGACTTCAGCCACTACCGTGCGCTGCGGCGCATGGGGCTGAAATGGCTGGCGCGGTTCCTCACCGACCGCAACGCCGAGGCGCGCGTCTCGTGGCTGTACGTGCAGCCGCTGAACGGCACGGTCGACAGCTTCACCGGCAACGTCAAGCTCAAGGTGTCGAAGGACGGGCTCGCCGACATCCACCCGGTCGACCTCGCCGACATCCTCGAGGAACTCGACCGGCCGCAGCGCGTTGCGCTGTTCAACGAGCTCGAGCCGGAGCAGGCGACCGAGACGCTCGAGGAGATCGAGCCGCGCGTGCAGCGCGAACTAATCGGCGCCCTGCCGAAGGAACGCGCGGCGCGCCTGATCAACGAGATGACCCCGGCACAGGCCGCCGACCTGCTCGCGATCCTGCCGAAGACCGAGGCCGACCAGCTGCTGGCGCTGCTCGACCGCGACACGTCGTCGCACGTCGAGCGAATCATCGGCGAGCACGACGAGCAGATCGGGCACTACGCGACGCGCAACCTGATCGAGCTGCCGGCGACCGCCCGTGCGGGCGACGTGCTGCGCGACTACCGCGAGCTGGCCAAGTCGAAGGACGTGATCATGTACGTCTACGTCACCGACGCGGCCGACGTCCTGAAGGGGGTCGTCGATCTGCGCGAGCTCGTCGCCGCCGACCCGCAGCAGACGCTCGGCGAGCTGATGACCGAGCACGTGATCTCGCTGCGGCCGGAGGCATCGTTGCGCGACGCCACGGAGCTGTTCGACCGCTACGACTTCCGCGCGCTGCCGATCACCGACGCCGACGAGCGGCTGGTCGGCGCCGTCTCGTCGCGCGACGTCCGCAGCGTCAAGTCCCGCCTCGGCTGAGCGGCGCGGCACCGCCCCGGCGGCGCAGCACTCAGAGCGACGCCGAGGCGGAGGTCGCGGCCGATGGCACGAAGGCGACCGGTACCGCGCCCTGCGGCCAGCGGGTGCGCACGCCGGGACGGCCCCGCGACGCCGACAGCCGGATCGCGGCGCCGGAGGCGCGCTGGACCTCCCGATCGCTGACCGGCACCACCGCCACGCCCTTGAACTCGGAGCGCACGTACTGGGCGACCAGGCGGGCCGACAGCGCGTCCTCGTAGAACCCGAGGCGCACGCCAAACATCCGCCGCCCGCCCGGCTCGGTCTCGACGGCGTACAGCAGGTAACCGCCGAAGATCGCGAGCGACGGGATCTTGCCGAGGTCGATCGCCTCCTTCGACCAGATGAGCTGCACGGCGTAGCGCTGCGCCGTCTTCAGGTCGGGCGCCGCCGCGGTCTCCGCCGGCGTCGCCGCCGCGACTGGCGCGGGCGGCGTGGCCGGCGCGGGGGCGCGCGCCGCGACGAACCGCGCCACGGTCGTGTGCACCGGGGCGGGCGGCGGCGCGGCCGGCATCGGTTCGGCGGTGGTGGCGTCGATCGGCTTGAGGATGCTGAAGCGCGCCACCGCCGTGTCCTCGAGCGAGCCGAGGTTCGCCTGCGGCGCGAGCGCGACGATCGCCGCCGGGTAGATCGTGCGCACGATGGGCAGCAGCTGCTCCGCCGCCGCTGCCGACGGGAAGTAGCCGATGTGCAGCCGGAACCTCTCGCGGCCGTCCTCGACGCGCCGCGAGCGGAACACGGCGAGCCCGGCGAGTTCCGGAGCCTTCGGCGCCTGCAGCGGCACCGGGGCCGTCGACGACACGAGGGTGATGACGTGCAGCGGCTGCGGCTGCGCCTCGGCGCCGCTCCACGCGCTCGCGGCAGTCGCAGGCGCGTCCGCCGCTCGACGATCGGGCTTCGGATCGTATGGATTCTTCATGCACAACTCCCAGCACCCGTGGTCACCAGAGGGGCTCCGGTTGTCGGGGAGTTGCCAGACGGCGAGCGGGATCCCATGACTGGGCCCGGCTCGCTGACCTGACCGAGGGGCGCCAGAACGGCGCTGTTCCTGGGCAGGCGGACTGTGGCAACCCCGCTATCGTTGAACGTATGTTCCGACGACCGGAGGCTTTGCGTCCCCGCCTTACGACGGGTTTGCCATTTGCACGGGCCGACTATGCCCCGGCGGATTTCGCGACGCAATGATCACGTGCCCTAATGCGTCGCAAGTCGACCCAAACGGGCAAGCTCGGCCATTTCCCGAGGAGATTATGTTGCCTGCGCGCGCGCGCGGGCGCTTCCGGCACGCCGCGCCGCGGCCATGAGGCCGGGCAGCAAGTGCCGGTCGGCGGCCGCAGCGCGCACGTACGGGGCCTCCTGCGCGGCGCCCTTTGCGCGCATCAGCCGCACGAGCCCGGCCCGCGACGAGGCGTCGAGCGACCCGAGCTCGAGCAGGGCGACCAGCGGCGCGAGCGCGACGAACGCCGCGCGCTCCGCCTCTGGCCAGCTCGCCAGCCGGCGCACCCCGAGCGAGCGCGCGACACGCGTGGCGAGGCGCTCGGCGCCGCGCTCCCGGCCGTCGCCGCCGGCGTCACGTGCCAGCCGCTCGCTCGCGAGCAGGCTCAGCTCGGCGAGCCAGGTCTCCGCGAACCGGTCGCGACGGCGCGCGCCGGGCAGGACGAGCTCGACGTCCGACTGCGCGAGGCGCCGCAGCGTCCGCGCGTCGGTCCGTCGGCCGGAACTGCCCAGCTGGCGGCGATGCTCGGCGGCGGCGAGCGCGGCGAGCTCGGCCGCGACCGGGCGAAAGCCCAGGCGGTAGTAGAACCAGAATGCGCCGCTCGCGATCGCCTCGCTGTTGCCGGCGCCGATCTGGTACGGATTGAGGACGAAGCGCTCGACGCCGAACAGGGTGTGGAACGCCCGCAGGGTCTGTGCGCACAGGAACCCCGCCTCGCTGCCGCGGAACGGCTCGAAGATGTTGATGCCGGTGTTGGCCTGGCGATAGAGCGGCGTGACGCCGGCATAGCCGACCGGGACGCCGTTCGAGAGCAGCAGGTAGCCGTAGTTCGACTCGAGGCTGAGGCGCCGCGCCGGCAGCACGCCGAGCAGCGCGAGCGTCGTGCCGGCGCCGAGATCGGCGAGATAGACCTCCTGCGGATTGGCATAGGAGATCGCGTAGACCTCGCGGCAGCGTGCGGTGAGCGCCGCTCGCGTCACGTCGATGACGGCTTCCGCCCGCTTCGCGTCCAGCAGCGTGATGCCGGCGAGCGGCGCCGCGATCAGACGCCGCGGGTCGGCGGGCAGGCGCCTGAGGCCGCGACCGCGGTAGTGCACGGCTGCCACCGGCAGCACGTTGCGCGCCGCGGCGCCCGCCCCGTCGCGCAGCCGCCAGGCGAGCGGGACGCCGGCGTCGTCGTACAGCGCCTGCCAGAGCGGGCGCGTCGCGCGCCGGCGGCGCAGCTCGCGCAACAGCCACGCCAGATCGGAGATGCGCTCCGCGCCCTTCGCGCGCCTGAGCCATTGGCGCGTCGTCAGGCGCTCGCTCTCGAGTCCGTCCTGCTCGGCGCGTCCGGTCACCAGTCCGAGCAGGAAGTCGATGCCGCTCGAGTCGGGCATCGCCCGCCAGTCGAGCTCCACGCTCGCGCCGAAGCGGTCGGCGAGCCAGCGGGCGACCGGGGCCTCGAAGGCGTGGCGGCTGGTCGATCCGGCGAGGCCGCTGTCCTCGAGCGTCGCCAGCGCGCGGGCCGGGAGTCCGCGCACGCGCCGTGCGAACGCCTCGAGCGCCGCCACCGCCGCCAGGCGCACGCGCTCGTCGTCGGGGAACGCGCGCAGGAACAGCAGATGACCGTGGAATTCCACTAGATCGCGCGGGCGGCGCAAGCGCACCGGCGCGAGCGCCGCCAGGGCTTCGAGCTTGGCGGCCGCGGCTCCGGTGGCGTAGCGGTTGCGTTCCCGCCCCAGCCGGCCGAGCCAGGCGCGGCCGCGCGTCATCGACCGGCCTCGGGCGCTGTGCTGGTCACCGGGGCGGCTGGGCGCGCACGGCTACGCCGCCAGCAACCGGTCGAGCAGCGCGACCAGTGCCCGCGGATCCTCGACATGCAGGTTGTGGCCGCGACCGGGGACATCGATCGCGCCGGGCGCGGCAGCGCGCAGCTCCGCGCCAGACACCAGCGGGTCGCGCTCGCCGCGGGCCGCGAGCACCGGACAGGCGGCGCCCGCCAGCAGCGCCGCGACCGGCGGCACTTCGACGCCGAGCGTCGCTGGATCCGCGGCGAGACGAAGCCCCGTAGTCTCGGCCACCGTGCCGCGGGCCAGCAGCGCCTCGCCCGGCGCCAGCGCGGCATCGAGGCCCGACACCTTGCGATAACGCTCGACCGCCTCCTCGCGGGTAGGGAATATCCGGGCCGGCCGCCGCGCGAGCTCGGCGGCGCGACCCCGCTCCTCGTCGCCGAACGTCAGCTTGGTGCCGACCGTGAGCACGCCGCGCACGCGCGCACCGAACCAGCCGCTGGCGAGGGCGAGCGCGACGTAGCCGCCGAAGGAGTGGCCGACGACGTAGAGTTCCGGCTCGAGTGCCACCTGCGGCGCCAGGTCGGCGGCGGCCGCGCCGACGCTGTAGCTTGGCGCCCACGGCGCCGCGCCGTGCCCGCGCAGGTCGGGGGCGATGCTGCGCCCGGCGCCGCGCGCCGCGAGCAGCGCGGCGACCGGCCCCCAGACGGCGCCGGTCGCACCGAGCCCGTGCAGGAGCAGGAAGCAGCGCGCGTCCGCGGTCATGCGATCGACCCGGATCCGCGGCTCACGCCTCGAGTGCGGCCCAGAGCTGCCGGTCGCGCTCGGCCGTCCAGATCCGGGGATCCGGGCAGGTAGTCGCCTCGTCGTAGGCCCGCGAGACGTCGAACGGCAGGCAGTGGTCGAAGATCACCCAGTGCCCGTACTTCGGCCGCAGCTCCGCCATGACCTCGACGTAGATGGTGGACAGGTTCTTGCCCGTCGCGACGCCGCGCTTGACCGCGGCATAGAGCTCGGCGACGAACGCACGCGTGCCTGCGAGCCCGCGGGCGACGTCCTCCGGCGACTTGAGCGCGGCACCGCGACCCGGGACGAGCTTGGCGGGCGCGAGCGCCGCGAGGGCGTCGAGCGTCGCCGGCCAGTGTTCGAAGTAGCAGTCCCCGGCGTACGGCGTCGCGTCGTATTCGACCAGGTCGCCGGAGAACAGGATCCGGTCCTGCGGCAGCCAGACGACCGTGTCGCCCTTGGTATGGCCGCGACCGAGCTGCAGGATCCGGACCTCGAGCTCGCCAAGCCACAGCGTCAGCGACCGCTCGAACACGATCGTCGGCCATGTCAGGCCCGGTACCGACTCGACCGCGCGGAACAGGCGTGGAAAGCGTTCGATCTCGCTCTGCATGTCCGCCTCGCCACGCTCGACGATGAGATCGTAGGTGTCGCGGCTCGCGATGATCTGCTGCGGCCGGTACGCGCTCGCGCCGAGCACCCGCACCGCGTGGTAGTGCGACAGCACGACGTAGCGGATCGGCTTGTCGGTCACCGTGCGGATGCGACGGATCACGTCCTCGGCCATCGCCGGCGTCGCCTGCGTGTCGACGACCAGCACGGCGTCGTCGCCGATCACGATGCCCGTGTTGGGGTCGCCCTGCGCAGTGTACGCGTAGGCGCGATCCGACAGGCGGTCGAAGCTGACGACCTTCTCGGTCAGGTCCGCCTGCGATGCAAAGGTCTTCTTCATTCAGCGCTCCTGATCCGTGCTGGTGGCGCCTTCGCCGAGGCCGCACCGTGCGGCCGCGATCGCCTCGGCGACGACGGCGGGGTCGCCGACGTGATTGGCGAGCAGCAGTACCAGCCGTGCATTGAGCGCCCCGCTGGCCGCGTCGTCGAGCCCCCGGTGAGCCGCGACCAGCTGCTCGTAGAACGCATCGCCGCCGCCGGCGAAGCCATCGTCGCGCCGCAAGTGTGTCATGCCTGGCCACTCCCGAGGCAATTTCGCCAGGCGGCGCCGAGCGCCGCCGGGTCCCAGCCGCGCCAGCGGCCGAGCACGTGCTGGTCCGGCCTGATGAGGTACGTCACGCCGCTCGCGCCGCCGAAGCGGGCCCGCACCAGCCCGTCGCGATCGGTCAGTTCCGTCAGCGGCAGGTCGCCGTGGCGCCGGTCGGTGATCGCGACCACGGCGAGATCGGCGATGCCGGCGGCGGCGATGCTGCCGGCGATGTCACTGGCCTCGCGCCGGCCGGCGACGAACGCGATCGCGGTCGGGCGGCTGCCGAGGTGGCCGAGCAGCCACGCCGGGCGGCCGTCGGCGCCGATCACGGGCGCGTCGTCACAGGGCGTCCCCGGTCGCATGTCGCCGCCGACGCCGCCATCGTCCGGCGCGAAGCCAGGGAAGCCCTGCAGCTGGCACGGCTTCGACAGCCGGCCGGAGTTGACCAGGCCGCGCGCGAACGGGAAGGACCCCGCGAGCGCGAGCACGCCGTCGCGCAGCTGCCGCTCGACCGCCGTCTTCGGCGTCATGAACGCCGTCGTGCGGCTCGAGTGGCGGATGTTCTCGTCGGCGCCGTACGTGCGCTCCCGGTCGTAGCTGTCGATCAGCGCGGGGGGCGCCTCGCCGCGGACGACGCGCGCGAGCTTCCAGCACAGGTTGTCGACGTCCTGCAGGCCGCCGTTGCCGCCGCGGGCCCCGAACGGACTGACGACGTGGGCGGCGTCCCCGGCGAACACGACCCGGCCGTGGACGAAACGCTCGAGGCGCGCGCAGCGAAAGGTGTAGACCGAGCACCACTCGTAGGCGCACTGCACGCCGGGCCCTACCACGCGGCGCACCCGTTCCATCGCGCGCTCGGGCTGGCGCTCGGCCTCGGCGTCGGCGTCCCAGCCGAGCTGGAAGTCGATCCGGAAGACGTCATCGGGCTGACGGTGGATCAGCACGCTCTGACCCGGATCGAAGGTCGGCTGGAACCAGAAGCGCCGGTCGCTCGGGTAGTCGGCGTCCATGCGCACGTCGACGATCAGGAACTTCTCCTCGAACGTGCGGCCCGCGAACGGCAGGCCGAGCAGCGTACGCACCGTGCTCTTGGCGCCGTCGGCCGCGACCAGCCAGTCGGCCTCGAGCTGGTAGGCGCCGTCGGGTGTCTGCACCGTCACGATGACCCCCGCCGCGGACTGACGCACACCCGTCACGGCGTTCTTCCAGCGCAGGTCGATCAGGCCCGGAAACTCGCGCGCCCGCTCGACGAGGTATTGCTCGACGTAGTACTGCTGCAGATTGATGAAGGCCGGCATGCGGTGCCCGCCTTCCGGCAGCAGATCGAAGCGGTACAGCTCGCGCTCGCGGTGATAGACACGGCCGACCTGCCACGTGACGCCTTTCGCCACCATCCGGGCGGCGACGCCGAGGCGATCGAAGATCTCGAGCGTCCGCTTCGCCCAGCAGATCGCGCGGCTGCCGACCGAAACGACGTCGTTGTCGTCGAGGACGAGGCAGGCGATGCCCTGCTGCGCCAGGTCGATCGCGGCCGCCAGACCCACTGGGCCCGCACCGACGATGATCACGGGCCGGCGGCTCGCCGCGCCGCCGCCGAGCTCGGGCGGCGCTGTGTAGGGGTAGCGGCGGTACTGGTAGGTGCCCATCGCGCTCGCGTCTGCGCCCCGGCCGCCGCCCGCTACTCGGCGATCCGGCGCAGCAGCGCCGCGCGGGCCCCACGCACCGCGGCGAGCGGCCGGTGCCGCGCACGCCCGACCTCCTCGGCCGAGTAGTCGACGAACGTCGCCGGCACCGCCACGTCGCTGAGGTTGCGGACCATCCAGTTCAGCAGCGCCGCGACCTCGGCGTCGTTCAGCGGCGCCTGCGCCACGCCCGGGACGCGCATGACGAAGTCGCGGCCGTCGGCGAGCGCCGAGAACGGCACCAGCGTGCGCCGCACCGACGGCACGCGCCCCTCCTCGCCGGCACCGTCGGCGTGGTGGCAACCCATGCACTGCAGCTGGAAGTTGACGCGCGGCTGGTACGCCAGCGCCGCCGACGCGGGGCCGAGCGCGAGTACGACGGTCGCGACCGCGGGAGCGAGGCGCATGCGGCTACTCGGCGGTGCCGACGATCCGCGCCGTCGAACAGTGGTACGGGATGTTGGCCTGCGTGCTGCCGGAGCACCAGTTGTAGTCGTTCGACTGCCCGGGCTGGTAGAGCGGCGTGTCGCGCTCGTTGCGGTTGCAGAAGCAGCGGCCGCACGAGCTCTTGCCGCAGCAATCGTTGTAGGAGATCACGTAGTCCTTGCCGTCCGCCGGGTTGTGGCAGGTGCCGATCCACGTGATCGCCGACATCTCCGTGCCCGGCGGGCACTGGGTCTGCGATCCGCCGCAGCAGCTGCACAGGAAGCCGTCGATCGCGCAGTGCCGCCAGTACTCGCAGCTGGCCGGGTCACCCGGGTCGGCGGCCGTGCCGGCCGCGGGCTTCTGGCCGGCCGGCGCCTTCGCCTCCGCGCCGCGCGCGACGGGCAGCAGCGGCATCGCCGCGGCCCCGACCAGCAGCGAGCCAAGGCCGGCGAGCAGGCTGCGGCGCGAGGTGCGGCGCGCGAGCGCCCGGCCGGAATCCTCGGCAATCCTGTCGAGCCAGTTCATCGGCGTTGCCTCGCTGTCATTGCGTCACGGCCGTCGCTCACGCCGCCTCGTGGCGCGCGCGCTCCTCGAGATAGTCCTGCAGCGAGGCAACACCGAGTCGCTGCGCCTCGAACAGGCTCTCGAGATGCTCGCGCGAGTTGATGATGCCGCGCGCGCGCAGCACGCCGGCGGCGTCGATCAGCACCGCGTACGGCAGGCGGCTCACCTGGTAGCTGATCCCGAGCGGCGCCGAGACGACGTAGCGGAAGGCGCCGAGGCCCTGCTCGCGCACGAACGCCTGCTGCGCCGCGAGCTCGCCGTCGCTCGCGAGGACGATGTCGAGCGAGCCGTGCTCGGCCTTGCGGCTCGACTTGAGCACCGGCAGCAGCGCCTTGCACACCGGGCAGGTCGGCGAGACGAACATCAGCAGCTGCGTGCGGCGGTCGGCGCGCACGCCGCCGATCGTCAGCGGCTGGCCCTCGAGGTCCGTGACCGGGAGCGTCGGTGCGAGCTCCCCGACCTTCAGGCCCTTGGCGAGCATCAGCGCGCCGACCGGCGCGATCCGCTCGTGCAGCACGCCGAGCTGGCGGACGAGCGCGAGCACGACGACCGCCAGCCCGATCACCAGCGCCCACAGCAGCGCGTTGGAGACGGCGAGCGCGGTCACCGCGCACCCCGCAGCGCCGCGGTGCGCGGCATCACCTGCCCGAGCAGGCGGTCGAGCGCCACGTACAGCAGCGTGACCACGACGAGCCCGCCCACGACCGTCAGCAGGTCGGTCCAGCCGAGCGTGCGTGCCGACCACTGCGGGCCGACGGCCGCGAGCGCTGCCGCCAGCGCCACGTTGCGCCCCACCATCCACGCGGCGATGGGGCGCCGCTCGGCGGGACCGCCGCAGCCGCAGTCGAGGTCGTAGCGGCCGCGGCGCAGGTTGGCGCTGATCGCGGCGGCGTACGCCAGCAGCAGCGCAGCGCCCGCGAGCGAGGCGAACCAGCGCGTCGGCGCATTGAGCAGCGCGAGCGCGAGCGCCGCCTCCAGTGCCGGCACGAGCCAGGCAAGCGCGGCACCGAGCGGCGCGGGGAAAAGCCGGTAGTTAGCGAGCACGGCGCGGAACTCGGCCAGGCCGCGCCACTTGGCGAGCGCCGCGTGCGCGAACAGCAGCGCGAACGCGCCCGCCAGCACGCAGCCGATGCAAGGATCGAGCAGGGCCGGGCTCATGGCGTCAGCAGCAGGGTCGGCGAGGTGCCGACCTCCTTGACCGAGCGCAGCAGCTTGCCGGAGAGCGGGTCGTAGACGTCGAGGACATTGCCTTCGATGAACGCACTGAACAGCAGCGGCCGGTCGTCCTTGGACAGCTGGATGGCGCTCGACAGGCGGTGCGTCGTGATCCGCGCGACCCGCTGGTGCGTGGTGACGTCCGCGACCCAGATGCTCCTGCCCGGATCCTTGTGGGTCTCGATCGGCCCCTGGTGCATGATCGCGTACAGGCGCTTCTGCCCGGCGTGGAAGGCGAGCTGCTGCACGCCGCCCGGCCGCCAGCCCTGCGTGCGCTCGGCCTTCGTCGACAGCCACCAGCTGTCGCCGGCTTCGGGCCCGCTCGCGCCGCTGCGCACGGTGTGGACCTTGCCGGCGAATGAGATGAAGTACCAGGTGTCACCGCCGCGGACCGGCTTCTCGGTGACCGGGTCGTGAGCGACGTCGAACAGCGGCTCGATGCGGCTCTGCCTGGCGACCTTGCCGGCATCGTCGAGCTGCACCGACAGCAGCCCGCCGTCGGCGCACACGCTGAAGAAGGTGCGCGGCCCCGTCGGGTAGGCCAGCGCGCAGCCGGGCGTCTCGATCTCGCCAGCGAAAGTCCGGCTCGCCATGTCGACGACGCTGATCGACTGTGCCGGGTTGAAGTTGTAGACGAGCAGAAAGCGATCGTCGTCGGTCAGCTCCGCATTGCCGATGTTCGGGATGTTCGAGGCGCGCTTCGGCGGAATCTGGATCTCGGCCTGCGGCTTGAGGGTAACCGCGTCGTAGATCGTCACGACGTCGGTGCGCGTGCCGCGCGTGCCGCGCGAGAAATAGGTCTCGGGCGAGTAGATGAGCTTGCCATCGCGCGGCAGGACGAGGCGCGCGAAGCCGAAGCCGGTGCTGAGCGTGCCGAGGTAACGGCCGCTGTCGCCGTCGACGAGATACGCCATCCCGTCGGACATGTGCGGGAACACGAAGTCGTTGACCCAGACCCAGTGCTTCGACGGCGGCGTCGGCAGCGTCGCGGCCGGGGGCGCCTCGCTGCCGACGTCGGCGGGCAGGTCTGCCCGCGCCGGCGCGCCGGCGGCGCCGAGCGTCAGCGCCGCGACCAGCGACGCGAACCACTTCCGGCCGGAGCGCACCGGCGTGCGCGACCGAGTTGCTGCTGTCATGTGTCTCCCGTCGCAACCCCGTCCGGCCGCGCCGCGGCGGCTGCGTGCGACGCTGGGTTTGCGCGGAAGTCTAGCAACGCGACCCCGAGTTGGATAGCGCGCGCCGCGGCCGCCGCGGCGCGTCCGCGTGCTAGTGTGGGGCGTGGGCGCGGGACCGGCGACTCGGGGGGCCGCTTTCGATGCAGCGTGCCGACGGGGCGGAGCGGAATGAGGCCGATGCGCTCGTCGCCGGCTTCGATCCTGCGCGCCTGCCGCCGTCGTTCTTCGACGACCCCTACCCGACTTATGCCGCGCTGCGCCGGCGCTCGCCTCTGCATCGCTGCCCCGACGGCAGCTACTTCCTCACGCGCTACGCCGATCTCGACGCCGTGTACCGCGACCGCAGCCATTTCAGCGCCGACAAGAAGGCGGTGTTCGGGCCGAAGTTCGGTGAGGGCTCGCCGCTTTACGCCCACCACACGACCAGCCTTGTGTTCAACGACCCGCCGTACCACACCCGCGTGCGACGCCAGATCGTCGCGGCGCTGTCGCCGGGCGCGATCCGGGCGATGGTGCCGGGACTTGCGGCGCTGATCGCCCGGCTGTGCGACGCGGCCAGCGCGCGCGGCCGGTTCGACCTGATCGAGGACTTCGCGGCGGCGATCCCGATCGAGGTCATCGGCAACCTGCTGGGCGTGCCGCGCGACGAACGGGCGCCGCTGCGCAACTGGTCGCTCGCGATCCTCGGCGCGCTCGACCCGGCGCCAGCGCCCGCCGCGCTCGCCCGCGGGCAGCGAAGCGTCGCCGAGTTCCTCGACTACACGCGCATCCTGGTCGGGGCCCGACGGCGGCGGCTGCTCGGCGAGGACGACCTGCTCAGCCGCCTGATCCGGGACGAGAGCGGCGGCGAGCCGCTCAGCGAGCACGAGCTGCTGCACAACTGCATCTTCCTGCTCAACGCCGGTCACGAGACCACCACCAACCTCATCGGCAACGGCCTCCATCTGCTGCTGTCGCGACCGGAAGCGCGCCGCCGCCTCATCGCCCAGCCCGAGCTCATCGCCACCGCGGTCGAGGAGTGCCTGCGCTTCGAGAGCCCGAACCAGCTCGGCAACCGGATGGTCGTCGAGGCCGTCGACATCGGCGGCCAGCGCTTCGCGCCGGGCACGTACCTGACGCTGTGCATCGGGGCGGCCAACCGGGACCCGGGCGAGTTTGCGGAGGCCGAGGATTTCGACATCGGGCGCGAGCCGAACCGGCACCTGGCGCTGGCGGCGGGCATGCACGCCTGCGCCGGCATGTCGGTCGCGCGGCTCGAGGGCCAGATGGCGATCGCGGAGTTCCAGCGGCGGCTGCCGCGCGCCCGGCTGCTCGACGGCGCGATCCGCAATCCGCGCGCGCGGTTCCGCGGCTTCGCGGCGATCCCGGTCGCGGTCGAGTAGCCGGCCGCACGCCCGCGGCGGCGCCGGCGCGCGCGCAGGTCCCGTGCCGGGCACGGGACCTGCCGCCGGCTCAGAAGTGCGAGCGCACCTCGACCCCGACGGTGCGTGG
>Ga0181519_10003332_pt1 | contig 13251 bp, 8 predicted proteins | sample PEATcosm2014_Bin_26_FD_121102 | JGI IMG/M metagenome (GOLD analysis project Ga0181519, IMG submission 121102) | Peatland microbial communities from MTU Mesocosm Facility, Houghton, MI, USA - PEATcosm2014_Bin02_10_metaG | ecosystem: Environmental > Terrestrial > Soil > Wetlands > Peat | place... | reverse complement strand
GGAACCTCCAGCGGCGCATCCCAGAATACGTTCCACTTGTACTCTTCTTCAGCCTCGGGCGTGTCGTTATGGAGGTGCTTCAGAATGTCGAGTTCTGTCGTCGAGATACGACGCCGGCCCGTGGTCACCTGAAATTCCGGCTCCAGATTTGTTCCCAGCACGATCCAAGCGCCGCCGGCCTTTTGCGCAGCCAGTTCTTCAACCACCGGTTGCCCGTTGCGCAGCGCAAACCGCGCCCGGTTCTGCTGGCCGTGTTCGCCCTGCCAAACTACAGTAACGTCACTGCTGCCCGCGCTCACGCTCACGCCCGCGATCGGCCGCCAATCCTGCACGTTGCAGCTTTGCGCCTGCGCCACTGTCGCGCCGGCGCACAACACTACCATCCACGCCATCCGACCGAATCTCATTTGCATCTCCTGTGCTCGCTTGCGACGGGTCTTTCGTTTTCGTCGATTCCTATGCGCAACGCCGCGCGCCGTGCATCATATCTTCACAAAGATCTTCCTGTGGTAGAGCAGCCACACCGGCAGAAAGCAAACTGCCGTATAGACCACCACGTAAGCAAACGATCTCCATCCCGGATCCGGGATTTGCATGAAAACGTGATGAAACACATAGCGAAGCGGATTCGACGGCTGCCCATCGTCGGTGAAGTGAATCTGCACCAGGAGCACGTAAAGCTCCTCGCTGATTACATAGGCGACGATGGCGTTCGAGCCGAAGACCAGCCACGGCCAGGCCAGCGCCTTGCTCAAGCCATTTCGACCCCATCCGCGCCGCTCCATCGCCCAATAGAGTATCGCAAACACGAGCAGCGAGAATCCCGCTGCTACTAGCACGTAGGAGCTGGTCCACATTTTCTTGTTGAGCGGGAACCAGAAGGCCCACAGATATCCCATGGCAAGACACGCCGCCGCGCCGCCAAGCAGGCCCAGGGCTTTGACCCTCGTGGGCAGCCAGCCACTGAGCCATAGGCCCACGAGCAAACCCAGCAGGGTTGTCCCGATCGCAGGAATGTCGCTCAGCAGCCCCTCGGGATCGCGCGCGTTATGCGACGGCGAGTCCTCATAGAGATGGCCGGGCATTAGCTGCCGGTCGAGCCAAGCCACAATGTTCTGGTCTTTATCGAGGAAGGTAACGTCGCGGCCGGGCACGCCCGCTCCCGGCACCGGAACCCAACGCACCAGCACATAGTAGCCGATGAGCAGGCAGACAAGCAGCGCGACTTTTGTCCATATGCGGCGGTCCCACAAATAAAGGAGCGCCACGATCAGGTAGCAAACGGCGATGCGCTGCAGGACGCCGTAAATACGCAAGTGCTGGAGATGGAAGTGGGGAAAGCCGTTGGAAAAAACTCCAATCGCAAACAAAATCACCGCGCGGCGCACCGCGTGCCACGCTAGTTTTGTCCGCGATTCGCCGCGCCGCAGCCGCGCCTCGGTCGAAAACACGATCGACACACCCACCACGAAAAGGAACGTTGGAAAAACCAGGTCGGTAGCCGTCAATCCGTTCCACGCAGCGTGGTGCATTTGCGCCCAAGCGCCGGCGCCGGAGTTGTTCACCATGATCATGAAGGCGATGGTGAGGCCGCGCAGCACGTCAAGGGAAAGCAGGCGTTTTTGCGGCGCCAGGGCAAAAGGCAATTTCAACATTCGGCTCTCCGTCCATACCGATTGCAGCGATGCTCAATACCCTACGCGCTCGGGTCCGCCTTCGCCAAGTGAAAAGCCGTTGCTGTTCTCAACGAGCCTGTGGGACCGCACTGGAGCCCGCGATCCGATCCCTTTGCCGCACAGAAAAAGGCCCGAACCGATCCGGTCCGGGCCTTTTGTTGCGATGCCGTTAGTGATGTGTACTTAGCCGGCGCACTACCTCAAGATTTCAAAGGTAAGCGTCGTCGTTTTTGTTACGCCTCCGCCCGTTCCCGTAATCGTGATGGGATACGTGCCGGTCTTGGCTGTCCGCGAAACCGTCAGGTTGAAGTGCGCGGTGCCCGAGCCCGGCGCCGCGATGGGATTCGGACTGAAGCTCGCGGTCACGCCCGAGGGCAGTGTGGAGTATGACAGTGAGATCGCCGCGTTGAATGAGCCGGAAGTGGTCGTGGTTACGGTGGCATATCCGCTCTGGCCCTCGGCGAGGGATCCCGAACTCGGCGAAACGGAAATGGTGAAGCTCGCCGCTACCGGAGCCGTCACCGTCAGGTTCACCGTCGTGGTTTCGGTCGTCGTCCCCGATGTTCCTGTGATGGTAATCGGATACGTGCCCGTCGGCGTCGACGAACTCGTGGTGAAGGTGAGCGTCGAACTTCCACTGCCTGTCGTGAACGAAGCCGGACTGAAGCTTGCCGTCACGCCCGAAGGCAGTGTGGAGTACGACAGTGTGACGGCCGCATTGAAAGTGCCCGTCACCGTGCTCGTAATCGTCGACGATCCCGCATTGCCCTGCACCACAGAGACTGCGCTCGGTGAAGCCGAGAGACTGAATCCGGGTTGCGCCACCGTTCCCGCCAAGGTGTTCAGCAGATTGGCGCCGTTCGGGCTGCCCCAGCCGGTCGCCAGGTCGTATCCCGTGGTGGCGGAGTAGCCGTTGCTGCCGCTGGTTACGTCATGGAAATTCGCGGTATAGCTCGACCCTGTGCCAATTGTGTACAAAGCCGGGTTGATAAAGCCCAGCGATCCGTTGCCGTTGGTCGTTCTCTGCTGATTCACCAGAGCCAGGTAGCCGGCCCACAGCGGCGCGGCAAAGCTGGTGCCGCCGTATTCGTTGGCCGTGCAGGTGGTCTGGTCGGCACAAACGTAATAGGTGAAGTTGGCGTTGGCTGAAACGTCGGGGCCATTGCGATAGCTCTGCGAGCAACTGGCGCAGCTTGCCGCCGCCGCCACTTGCCACGAGGGTATCGCATACTTATGTGGCGAGATGCCGCCGCCGCTATCAGACCAAGCGGTTTCTGAAGTCCATGCGCCAGCCGCTGCGGAGGTCGATAAATCCGTACCGCCCACCGAAGTGACATAAACATCGTCCGCCGGATAAGTCTCTGAAGCCGTTCCCGACGTCGTCCATTTGCTGCTGTCGCCCGCGGCCTGGAACAGGTTCTGCCCCTGCGCCGCAAACTCCTTGAAGTATGGATCGTCGGTGCTCGGGTCGGCCGGGTTCCATGTCCACGAAGAGCTCAGGTTCAAGGCGAGCGGGCTGTGTGTCGCCATGGAGTTGAAGATGGCGGAGTCGGTCGAACCCACGTACATAGTCAAACCCGCCATTCCCGGCGCCATGCCCAACGCCTGCGTCATGTCTAGCGTCTGCTCGGTGTCGTCGCAGCTGCCGCCCGCTTTTGAATCCACACAACTGGTGCTGGTGCCGTCGGTGGAAAGCAGAGTGATGATGCTGCCGGGATAGGTCTGATTGGCATTCGTGTAGTAAGTCTGCAGGTCGGCGAGGTCGGTGCCGTAATACTCCAGCAGGCCGACGTATTGGCCACTGCCGGTCAGCGATCCGCCATAATAGGCTGCCCGCATATCGCTGCCCAGGAACGAGGCCGAGGGGCCGGAACCCGTGGTGGCGCCGGACTTCGCGCCGGAACTTTGCGGAATGTGCGTCAGGCCCGCGGGTTGCGGAATCGAAAAGTTATCGAGACCCGCCACATGCCACAGCGAGATCCCAAGGCTCGTGGTCGGCTCCTTGTCAGGCGCGTAGAAGGTGCGGCTCTCGGTGGGATGCTGATACACGCCGAGGTTCACATGGAACGCGCTCTGAACACTCGCCACGCTTCCCGTCACCTGGATGTTCACGCGGTTCGGCGAAATGGCGACCACTGTGAGTCCGTTCGCCTTGGCGAAATTGATCACGGAGTCGTAATCCTCCTGGGTCGGCCCGAATTCCGCGGTGAACTGATCCACCGTGAGGAACTGGTGATACGACGGACTGCTGGGGTTGTAGAGATCCACGAGGAGCTGATTGAGCTCGTCCTGATTGCGAAGCGGCAACGCGATCACGAGACGCAACGTCTGCGATGAGGAAAGGTTGCCAATGAAGTGCGCGGTTCCATCCTGCGTGGCCTGGCGCACATGATGCGTCAATACGGATTGCGCCTGGCAAATGCCAAGGGCCAGCGAAAGGCACACAGCGACAGGGATCCCCAAAATTCCCAATTTACGCATAAGATTTTCTCCTTATTTCCCCCGGGGTCGAGGACGCCTGCAAGAGAGGAAGCAGACCTCCACGCCTCGCATTTTCGGCCATGCGCGGTGGCGTTGTCCATAGAAATCTGGCGATTTAGCGGCGTGCTTTCTGTCACTTTTGGGGGATCAACAGAGCTCGTAAATTGTGTGCGTTCTAGGGGCTATACCCATATACAAGCGGGCAATTCGCTGTCCTTCGCGCACCCCGTTTTCGGCGGCGTTACCGTCGCCGGCGTGGCTCTTTTGCGGCGACGTCAGTCACCTCATTACGGTTTCTCCTTTGCCCTCATTCACTTCCTGTGACTCGCGGCCCCTCCCGCTGTTAAACTCGCCCTTCAGGGATTTCTCAATTACTTTGTTTGCCATCGCACGGAGGCAATCGTGCCCGCATCGCAGCCCGCCGCTTTTCGACCGTTCGTTCCACCCGAAGAAGCCCCTCCCGAATTCACGCTCCGCGCGATCCTACTCGGCTGCTTCTTCGGACTGATTTTCGGCGCTGTCACCGTCTATGTTGGTTTGCGCGCCGGTCTCACGGTGGCGGCCTCCATCCCCATCGCGGTGCTTTCCATCAGTATTTTGCGCGCCTTTGGCCGCTCCTCCATCCTCGAAAACAACATCGTTCAGACCACGGGCAACGCCGGCCAGTCCATCGCTTCCGGCGTCATCTTCACGTTGCCTGCGCTGGTCTTTCTCGGCTTCGATCTCGAGTACTCCCGCATTTTTGTGCTGGCGCTCATCGGCGGCTGGATTGGCGTGCTGTTCATGATTCCGCTGCGCCGGCAGCTCATTGTGCAGGAGCACGCTACCCTCCCCTACCCTGAAGGCACGGCCTGCGCAGACGTGCTCATTGCCGGCGAAAAAGGCGGCTCCCTGGCCAGCCGCGTTTTTCTCGGTCTCGGGCTGGGCGCCCTGTACACGTTCTTCCAGAACGCCAATCTCTTCGCGGCGTGGCCGGAGCAGCCGGCGTATCAACCGGACTTCGGGCCGCAGCATGTGCTCAAGGGCGCATCCATCAACGCCGACGCGACAAGTGAATATCTGGGAGTGGGCTACATTATCGGGCCCCGCGTTGCGGGCGTCATCTTCGCCGGCGGCGTGCTTTCGTGGCTCGTGATTATGCCGCTCATTTACTTCTTCGGCAAGGAGATTGCCCACCCCATCTATCCCGGCCTTGTGCCCATCGCGCAGATGACACCCGGCGATCTTTGGGCCACTTACATCAAGCCGATGGGCGCAGGCGCAGTAGCCGCTGCCGGCGTCATCACCCTCATTAAAACTCTCCCAACCATCGCGAACGCGCTCACCGCGGGATTCAAAACCATGCGCCCCAGCGCGGCCGCACAGGCCAAGCCCCTGCGCACCGAAGACGATCTATCCATGCGCGTGGTCATGCTGGGCTCGCTGCTGTGCGCCGCTTTGATGTTCTTGTTCCTCGAATTCAAGCCCGTACCCGGAGCTTTCGTTGGCTGGGCCGCCAACCTCGCCGCCTCGCTGCTGGTCGTCGTCTTCGGATTTCTCTTCGTCACCGTCAGTTCGCGCATCGTCGGCCTGGTCGGCTCCTCGGCCAGCCCGGTTTCCGGCATGACGATTGCGACACTCATGGCCACCGCGGCCATCTTCCTCTTCCAGGACTGGACCGCTCCGGCCTTTGGCGCGCTCGCCATCACCATTGGCGGCGTGGTCTGCATTGCCGCCTCCAACTCCGGCGACACTTCGCAGGACCTGAAGACCGGCTACATCGTCGGTTCCACGCCACGCCTGCAGCAAATCGCGCTGATGATCGGCGTGGTCGTCTCCACCATCGTCATCGGGTTCACGTTGAATCTCATGAACACCGGTTTGCAGGAATTCGACGCCGCCTCGCAGCCGTGGAGCCTCAGCGCACCGCATCCCGGCGTCGCCATCCAGACCGACAGCGCGCACCTGCCCAGCCAGATTCGCGTGAAGAATGCGGACAATTCGATCATCGTGCATCCAAAGTCGGAATACGTTGTGCTCAACGCCATCGGATCGACTGAGTTGCAGGACGGAAAATATCTTTACTCGCCTGCAACCGGACGTATCGAGGTGCACTGGATTCAGGGCATTGGCAGCGCAGCCGCTCCAGCTCCGCAAGCGCGCCTGATGGCCACCGTCATCAACGGCATTCTGACGCGTAAATTGCCGTGGGGGCTCGTCCTCATCGGAGTTTTCCTCGTTATCGCCGTCGAGTTGCTCGGCATCCGCTCGCTCCCCTTCGCGGTCGGAGCGTATCTTCCCATCGGAACCACCCTGCCCATCTTTGCCGGCGGCGTGGTGCGCCTCCTCGTCGATCTCGCGGCGAAGCGTAGCGGCGGCGCGGACGCTGAAGCCGAGAGCGAAATCTCGCCGGGCTCGCTCTACGCCTCGGGATTGATCGCCGCCGGCGGCATTGCCGGCCTTTTCGGCGTAGCCCTAAAAGCCTACGAAGCCACCATGGGCAAGGGCGACATCCTCAACTTCCCGCACACCTTCATCGACCATGACTATGTCTCGGTCATCGCCTTCGCGCTGCTCGCGTATTCGCTGTATTACTTCGCAAGAAAGCCATTGAAAAAGTAGGCACTCCTCCGGAGTATCGGTCTTTCATCCCAAACGACTTCCCTCTCAACCCGCATGCGGGGTGACGAATAAGGGGTAGTGTCCCATTTTGAAATCCACAACTCTTGCGCGGGAGCGGAACGCTCGAAGATCGCCAAAATCGCTGCTAATGCAAGGTAGAGAAAGTCAGATTAGCCCCGCCATTCTTATCGACACAAGCACAGAACGCATGACTAAAGTTGTGCACCGAATCTTCGCCATTCCACTTTCAGGCCATACGTTCAAACCCAGACACTTCCGAAAAAGTGGAATCGACGTGCGCGCCATCTCTTGGCTACTCTCGATTCCTGTCCCCCCTCTGCGGCTACTGGCTTAACCGCCCGCGCCAATGAAGAAGATCTTTGTACCCGAGCCGTGGAATGCAGCGTAACGATGCCACGCTGCTTGGCAAACCTGTTGTCGGTTGCTTGGCGTGAAGTTGTTTTGGTTCTCCCCTTGCCAGATGGGCTCGCTTAGCGAGCCAAAGATTTATTGAGCTAGGGAGTGATAGAAAAATGAGACAAATGCGGAAAACACCCCCCGCCCTGCCTTTCTCTGGAAAGCATGGAGAGTGCGCTTTTTCGTCCGGCCGCTATGCTTCGGCACGGAGCCACTCACTCGGGCGGCATTGTTCGCGGTCTTGTAGGACCAACTCGCGGAGCGCGGTCATTCTGGCGCTCTTCGTCTTGCCTTTGTCGTTAAGTCTGCTGGGGTGCGTCGGGACATTACCGAAGAGCACCTCCCTGGCCACTCCGAGTCGTACCCTGCAGCCGACGGTCATCGGCGTGACCTGCGCGGCGGCATCGATGACCGGGGCGGGGACGGACACGTGCACGGTGACGCTGAGTGCGGCAGCGGGTGCGGGGGGCCAGTCAGTAAGCTTGTCGAGCAACACAGCGGCGGTGACGGTACCGTCGTCGGTGACGGCAGTTGCGGGAGCAACGACTGCCAACTTCTCGGCCACGATATCTGCGGTGAGTACGGCGCAGACCGCGACGCTGACGGCGTCGTCGGCAGGCGAGACAGAGACCTACCAGATCAGCCTGACCGTGGGGACCGCTACGCTTGCGCTCCAATCAACCAGTGTGCCCTTCGGCGATGTAGCGGATGGCATTCCAGCCTACCAATCAGTGGTGTTGACATCATCCGGGACGGCGCCGGTAACGGTGAGCGCCGAGTCGGTGAGCGGCACAGGCTACGCACTCTCCGGAGCGAGCTTCCCGTTGACCCTGAATCCTGGCGCGTCAACAACACTGGAAATCGAGTTCGATCCCACAACGCCAGGGACTGCGGACGGCGCGGTAACGCTGACCAGCAACTCGTCGGCGGGGACGCTGTCCACAATCAGCCTCAGCGGAACGGGCGTGGCACCATCTTACGAAGTGGACCTTTCCTGGATCGCGCCGGCCGATTCTTCCGATCCCGTTGTGGGCTATAACATATACCGCGCAGTCAGTGGGAGTTCCACGTACCAATTGCTGAACGCGTCCTACGATGGTACAACCAGCTACGCTGACGTAACGGTCGCAAGCAATACCTCTTACACTTATTACGTAGAGAGTGTCGATGCCGCGGGCAATTCAAGCATCCCTTCGAACGCCTATTCTGTTTCGATTCCATAACCATCAGGTTCAGCGGGCTCAAGGCGAAGGTGCAGTTCAATGCCCTGTATCGCAACCATCTAAGCGAAGATCTGCGGGGCAAACGGCAACTCTGATGCCAACATTCGACCGGGTATCCGAATTGGAGAAATGAGCATTCTCGGGCATTTCAGGGCACTTGGCCCACTGCCGCACTTCTCGCGTCGCAAACGCGCCCGCAACCCTCCGCTACAATAGTGTGAAGCTCCTGCCACCTGGGAAGCGGAGCCCCCAAGGACAGGTCTTCGTCCGTGGGGTGCAGAACCCTAGTCCCTGGCCCGCCAGGAGCCTTCACACATCATGCTGGCCGAAAATCTTACTGAAGCTCTGACCTTCGACGATGTGCTGCTGGTGCCCGCCTACAGTGAGGTGGTGCCTGCGCATGTGAGCACGCAAACCCAATTGACACATGGGATTGCGCTCAACACCCCTCTGATTTCGTCGGCCATGGATACGGTTACGGAATCGCGCATGGCCATCGCCATGGCGCAGCAGGGCGGCATCGGAATCGTGCACCGTAATCTCTCCATTGCCGACCAGGCCGGCGAAATCGACAAAGTGAAACGCTCCGAGAGCGGCATGATCGTCGATCCCGTCACCATCGGCCCGGAGAAAACCATCGGCGACGCGCTCGACATCATGCGCCGCTATCGCATCTCTGGCGTGCCCGTTACGCAAGGCAAGCGGCTGGTGGGCATCCTCACCAATCGCGATCTGCGCTTTGAAACGCGCACCGAAATTCCCGTGGGCGACGTGATGACCAGGGAAAATCTGATCACCGTGCCCGTGGGCACCACGCTCGAAGAGGCCGAGCTGATCCTACACAAGCACCGCGTGGAAAAACTGTTGGTTGTGAACGATCAGTATGAGCTGAAGGGCCTGATTACGGTCAAGGACATCCAGAAGAAGTTGAAATATCCCAACGCGAGCAAGGACGATCAGGGCCGGCTCCGCGTGGGAGCGGCGATTGGGGCCACGGGGGATTTCCTGGAGCGCGCGGCCGAGTTGGTGCGCAACCGCGTTGACACCCTGGCCATCGATTCGGCACATGGACACTCTTCGCGCGTGCTCGATGCGGTGCGCGAAGTGAAGAAGCGCTTCGGCGATATAGCGCTGCTGGCCGGCAATGTGGCCACCTACGAGGGCGCAATGGCGCTGATCGACGCCGGCGCCGACGCCATCAAAGTCGGCATCGGTCCGGGATCCATCTGCACCACGCGCATGGTCACCGGCGCGGGCATGCCGCAGATTACCGCGATCGCCGAAGCGTTCCGCGCGGCGCACAAGCACGGCATTCCGGTGATTGCCGACGGTGGCATCAAATACTCCGGCGAAATCACCAAGGCCATTGCCGCGGGCGCCAGCTCGGTGATGATCGGCTCGCTCTTCGCCGGCGTGGATGAGAGCCCCGGCGAGACCATCCTCTACCAGGGGCGCAGTTTCAAGACCTATCGCGGCATGGGATCGCTGACCGCCATGAGCCAGGGCTCGGGCGAGCGCTACTTCCAGGGCTCATCCGATCTGGGGGGCCCCAACAGTGAACCCGGGGACGTGGTGCAACGCGAGCGCGCCAATGAAAATCGCCTCGCCAAGTTCGTTCCTGAAGGCATTGAGGGGCGCGTTCCCTATCGTGGACCACTCGAAGCCATGGTCTTCCAGCTTGTCGGCGGTCTGCGCTCCGGCATGGGCTACCTGGGGTGCGGCAGCATCACGGAGTTGCAGGAGAAGTCGAAGTTTGTGCGCATCTCCGGCGCCGGGTTGCGTGAGAGCCACGTGCACGACGTGATCATTACGCGCGAAGCGCCTAACTACCATGTCGAGTAGCCAGCGCGGCTTTTGGTTTTGGGTGAATGCATGGTGGCCGGTGGCCGCAGGCATCGCCGTTATTACCGTCGAGTCGACCCCAGCTTTTGGCTCAGACCGCACCTCGCATCCCCTCCGCTGGCTTGTGCAACTGATCTTCGGCCAGTTGAGTGACACAACCTGGGATCTTGTCCATCATCTGATTCGCAAATCGGGTCACTTCCTGGGCTACGGAACGCTGGGATTGCTGTGGCTGCGCGCCTGGCGCATGACCTCGCCGGACTCGCGATTCTTCTCCCAGGCAGGACTGGCGCTGCTCGGAACGGCGCTGGTGGCCAGCTGGGATGAGTGGCACCAGACCTTCCTGCCCAACCGCACCGGCTCACCCTATGACGTGCTGCTGGATTGTTGCGGCGCCGCTTTCATGATGGGAATTGTCTACATTTATTTGCGCCTGTCCCGCCGCGCGCAGCCGGTCTGCGAAAACTAAAGGCGAAATATAGGCAGGAAGTCCAGCGCAAACAGGACGACGGCTCCAATCGGGGCGCGGGCAAATCGCATTCCTTCGCGATTCGCTCAAAAAACAAACGCGGGCACATCCCGAAGAGGGAGATGCCCGCGTGAGATATTGCGCGGATGGATAAAGCTGGGTCGGCTGCTGCTTACGCGGCCTTGTCGCCGCCCTCGGGTTCGTCCGCGTCCTTCTTTTGGTCTTCGAGCTGCTTTTCCAACTCGGCGCGCTTCTTGGCCTTCAGGTCGGCGCGCTTCTGGCGCTTCACTTCCAGCTGTTTTTCCGCGCCCAGCAATTCGATGAACGCCTTGGCGGCGCCGTCGCCCTGCTGGAAGCCGGTGCGAATGATCCGCAGATAGCCGCCGTTGCGGTCGCCGTAACGCGGAGCCACGACGTCAAACAGCCTCTTGACGGCATCGTCGGTACGGAGGAAAGCGTGCGCCTGACGGCGCGAGTGCAGATCGCCCTTCTTGCCCAGGGTGATCATCTTTTCGATGTGCGGACGAACCGCTTTGGCCTTGGCCACAGTGGTCTCCACGCGGTCTTCTTCGATAACGGACGTAGTCAGATTGCGCAAAAGTGCATTGCGATGACTGGTATTACGTCCGAGCTTGAATCCTGCATTGCGATGGCGCATGATGAAATCTCTCTTTGGTAACAGGTGTCAGGTTTCAGGTGTCAGGTTTCAGTGATCGGCTAGTGTCGGCCTGAGCGGCTTTTCACTGATCCCTGAAACCTGAACCCCGTTCCCTGCTCTTAAAAATTCTCCGTCTCGGTAGGCAACTGCAGATCCACCGAGTCGAGTGGTTCTTCCTCGTCGTCATAACGCCCAAAGCCCGCGGCCAGCGCCGTCTGCGGCGAAATGCTGGTGGGCCCGGGCACTGCGTTGCCCTGTTCGTCGATCTTCATGCCTAGCGACAGACCCATCTGCGCCAGGATTTCCTTGATCTCGTTCAGGCTCTTGCGACCGAAGTTCTTGGTCTTGAGCATCTCGGCTTCGGTCTTCTGCACCAGTTCGCCAATGGTCTGAATGTTGGCGTTCTTCAGGCAGTTGTAGCTGCGAACCGAAAGCTCAAGCTCTTCAACCGAACGATTGAGATTGTCGTTGCGAAGCAGGATGCGGCCTTCTTCGCCACGCGCTTCCGCCTCGATCTCTTCCTCGAAGTTGATGAAGATGTTCATGTGGTCCTTGAGCAGCTTGGCAGCCAGGCCGATGGCGTCGGCAGGCAACACGGCCCCGTTGGTCCACACTTCGAGGGTGAGCTTGTCAAAGTCGGTGATCTGGCCCAGGCGGGCGGCGTCGACCACGTAGTTCACACGGCGCACCGGCGAGTGCACGGAATCCACCGGAATAAATCCGAGTCCGAGGTCGGCGTCGAAGTTCTTGTCGGCCGAGACGTAACCGCGGCCGCGCTTCAGGCGCATTTCCATGTCGAGCTTGCCGCCTTCAGACAGCGTGGCAATGTACACATTCTTGTCGAGGATCTCGACGTCGCCGTCGGCCTCGATCATGCCGCTGGTGACCACGCCGGGCTGGTCGGAGCGCAGGTAAAGCGCCTTGGGGCCTTCGCCCGCAAGCTTGAAGGGAACCTGCTTGAGGTTGAGAATGATGTCGGTCGCGTCTTCGACCACGCCAGTGATGGACTGGAACTCGTGCAGCACGCCCTCAATGCGGACGGCGGTAACAGCAGCGCCTTCAATGGAGCTGAGCAGCGTGCGGCGAAGGGCGTTGCCGATGGTGGTGCCAAAGCCCCGCTCAAAAGGCTGGGCGCTGAACTTTCCGTAAGTGTCGGTAAGCGTCTCGGCATCGACTGCAAGGCGCTTCGGTTTTTGAAATCCTCTCCACAACATATGCGTTTCCTTTTTCCCGCACGGCATGTACGTCGCGATGCATTTTGCGGCGGCCGCGCAAGTTCTCCTTGGTTTGAGGTTTCAGGTGTCAGGGATCAGGGGTCAGCAGATTCACACCGTATAAGCTGCACCGGCTGATCCCTGATCCCTGAAACCTGAACCCTGTGGTTCTTACTTGCTGTACAACTCCACAATCAACTGCTCATTGATCGGCAGATTGACGTCCGCGCGCTTGGGCAACTGCAGAACGCGCCCGGTCATGTTTTCAAAATTCGCTTCCAGCCATGCGGGAACGGGGTTCTGCGCAGCGTACTGCGAGGCCTGCTCCACGATCACCAGCTTCTTGGCGCTTTCGCGGATGGCGATCACGTCGCCCACGTTCACCTGGTACGACGGAATGTTCACCTTGCGGCCGTTCACGGTGACGTGGCCGTGGCGCACCACCTGCCGCGCCTGACGGCGCGAGATGGCAAAGCCCAGCCGGAAAGCCACGTTGTCGAGGCGCCGTTCGAGCTGCTGGATCAGCAGTTCGCCGGTCACGCCTTGTGCGCGGTTGGCCTTCTCGTAGTATTCGCGGAATTGGCCCTCGAGCGTGAAGTACATGCGCTTGGCCTTCTGCTTTTCATGCAGTTGCAGGCCGTAGCCCACGATCTTGGCCTTGCGGTCCTTG
>Ga0181519_10003330_pt1 | contig 13257 bp, 8 predicted proteins | sample PEATcosm2014_Bin_26_FD_121102 | JGI IMG/M metagenome (GOLD analysis project Ga0181519, IMG submission 121102) | Peatland microbial communities from MTU Mesocosm Facility, Houghton, MI, USA - PEATcosm2014_Bin02_10_metaG | ecosystem: Environmental > Terrestrial > Soil > Wetlands > Peat | place... | reverse complement strand
CGGGAGTCGATTATGCTTGGCCGACCGGCACCAGGCAAGCTGCTGACAAGGTTCTCACCAAGTTCCCGGCCAAGCTCATGAAGGTATCCGGCTTCAGCCCGGCCTCAGCCTCGGGTCCAACTGACGCTCTTGACGGCCGGCTCGATGTTCAGCCGGCTCATTACGTCTTGCATGGCCCGTTCGTTCCGGTCGAGCGAGAAAATCTCGGCCTCGACGATGGCCCGGCCCGGCTCGCTCCCGTCCTGCGTCGAGATGCCTTGGACGCTCATCCGCGCCTGGCTGGCAATATGCCGCAAGACGATGCTCCGCACGAGCGTTTCTTCGACGACGTCGCACACGATCCGCAGGCGGTAGGTCGTTTCCACGCCGACGGCATGCTTCATCCGCGCATCGATCCAATGGCTCAGCGGGCGCATGGTCAAATGCACCCCGAGCACGACCGCCGTGGCAATCAAAGCTTCCTCACGATGTCCTGACCCCGACAAACTGCCGACGGCCGCGGTACACCAAAGCGTAGCCGCCGTGTTCATCCCTTTGACCGTCAGCCCTTCGCGGAGGATCACGCCGCCGGCCAGGAAGCCGATGCCGCTGACGATGTAGCTCGGGTTGACGTGATCGTCGGCCGTGCGCGTGAGCGAGATGAAGAGCGCGGCGCCGACGCATACCAGGGCATTGGTTCGCAAGCCGGCGGGGTGCTGCCGAAACTGCCGCTCGATGCCGATCAACAGCCCCATTGCCAAGGCCAGCAGCGTGTTGAGCGAAAAGTGAGTCAGTTCCAAGCGACAGCCTGCCCGCGGGAGGTAGTGTGTGACACGATCAGCGACCGCTGAATTTGACTCGCGCGGGCAGGTTCGTCCAGTGGTAGCGACGGGCGAAATCGGCGACCGAGAGCATTTCCTGCTCGGTTTCCGTTTGCAGGACGAACACGAAACTCGGTTCGAACGCCTTATCGATGCGATAGTTGCCGCTCGCGCTGATGAGCACGAGGTGGTCAGCCTCGCTGAGAATCACGCCCCGCAGCTCGGCCGTCGACGTGTCCCAGAACCGGGCCATGCCGTCGGTCGTGCCGGCTACCATCATCTGTGCTCCCTGCGAAAAGACCGCATACGACAACCCGGTGAGCGTGGCGATCGAATGGAGCATCTTGGGCTGTTGCCAATCCCAGAGCAGCGCCGCGCCGTGATAGCTGCTGGCCACGAGCAGTCCGACCCCATTGGGCGACCAGCTCAAGCTCGTCGCGCCGCGTGGGCTCGTGCTATATCGTTCGTCGTCCTTGGTCAGAAGCTGACCGTTGGACGGCTGCCAGAGGCGAATCCCGTGCGTGGCCACGCCGCCTGCCAGCAGCGAGCCGTCGGGACTGAAGGCCAGCGACAAGACCGGCTCGCCGGCGTCGATCTCAAGTTGCTTGCGGCCCTTATCAACCTGCCAGAGGAGGACCTTGCCGTCGTGGGCACCGGAAGCCAGCAGGTTGCCGCGCTGGATCCAAGCCAGGGCGCTGACGGGCTTGGCATGGCCTTCGAGAACGGCGAGCGGTTGACCCGCGCCTTGCCACAGCCGGACCTTGTTGTCGTATCCACCCGAGGCCAGGATCTTGCCGTCATTCGACCAGGCCAACGCGACGACCGGCGCTTTATGGTCGTCGCACGTTTTGAGCAGCTTGCCGCTCGACGCATCCCAGAACCGGACCGTGCCGTCGTAGCTGGCCGTGGCAAGGGTACGGCCGTCGCGTGGCCAGGCGATCGTCGACACCTGGGCCCTGTGCCCCCGGAGCGTGGCGATCTTGGCAGCGGTCGTGTTGTCCCAGAGGGTGAGGGTGTCGGTGCCGACCCCTTCCACGATCGGCTTGTTCGGGGTCCAGAACGGCGGCAGGGTGCGGCCCAACTTGTGGCTGAACAGCAGCTTCGCCTCGGCCGGTCGCCAAGCGGCGATGCTGTCGGTGCTGCGCGCGATGAGCACGCCACTGTCACTAACAGGATTGTCGCTCGCCGGTTCGCCGTTCGACGATCCTTCGCTTGATGTGGCCAGAGGAACGTGCTTCGGCCAGATGAAATCGATGCAGGGCGTGACGAATGTCTTGACGCTTTGCCCTGTGTTCGCGTCCCAAAGCGTGGCGGCGCCGCTCGACGCTGCCGAACAAACCTGCTTGCCATCGGGCGACCAGGCCGCGGTGTAGCCCATCGCCGGCAGCGTCTTGAGTGGCTCGGCGCCGGGCATTCGGTAGATCACCGATTCGCTCACTCCGCCGACGAACAGCTTCTTACCGTCGGGCGACCAGCGCACCGCATAATGCGTGGCAGCCGGATCGCCGACCGGCTCGTTGGCCTTGGGGTCATCGAGATCGAGGGCCGTCACCGCTCCCTGGGAGACCGACACCGCCAGGTGCCGAGCGTCGGGCGACCAGCCGAGTGAGAGGACCGGCTGCCCGACTTCGATCACGACCTTGTCCGTGTCCTTGCGCGCATCCCAAACCCAGACCCAGCCGCTGGTATCGCCCGTCGCGGCCAGTTTCGTCCCGTCGGGCGACCAGGCTACGTGGCCAACGTAGCCCTTGGGCGAATCGAACTTCACCAAGGGCATGCCGGTCGCGGCGTTCCACAGCCGGATCGTCGCGTCGTACGTGCCGCCCGAGGCCAGCGTTCGTCCGTCGGGCGACCACGACAGACTGTAGACGTAGTAATTGTGGCCGACGAGCACCCGCTCCAGCTCGCCACTAGCCAGGTTCCAGAGATGGATCGAGGCGTCGATACCGCCCGTAGCGACACGCTTGCCGTCGGGACTGACCGCGAAGCAAACCAGTGTTCCGCGGTGCTGCCGCGTCTCGATCGACCACGACACCGCGCCGGGAATCACGCCCGGGCTGGAGACGAGTGTCCGGGTGCTGAGCGCCATGCCGGGCTTCACGGCCAGCGGATGCGGCTCGATGATGATCTGCTCGACGGCGGGCAGTTGCGCCGGCACCGTCGATTCGGTCTCAGCCGCCTGGACGAGCGCGGCCGCGGCGATCAGATAGACCAGCCCCCACCCGAATACTGGAGCTTGGGCTTGCGTCCGCCGCGCTCGCCGCTTCATGCCGTGCTTCCTTGAGTCGTCGCCAGGCCCCTGGTTCGCGAACCCTGGATTGTAATCGCTGGCGGGAGCCTGCGACACAAGCGATCAAACAGCGGGCAGGCGATAGAACTTCAAGGCCGTGCCGCCGTAAATCTGCTCGCGTTCCGCCGAGCTGAGCGGGCCGAGGGCCTCGCCCAGGGCATGGAATACCTGCTCGTAGCTGCCGGCCAGCTCGCAGACCGGCCAGTCGGAGCCGAACATGCAACGGCCTGGGCCGAACAGCTCCAACGCATGTTGAACGTACGGCCGTAGATCGGCCGGCTTCCAGGCCTTCCAATCGGCTTCGGTGACCATGCCCGAGAGCTTGCAGTAGACATTGGGGAACTTCGCGGCCGCTTGCAGGTTCGGCAGCCAATCGTCGAGCTTGTGCTCGCGGATGTGCGGCTTGGCCAGATGGTCGATCACCATCGGCAACTCCGGCAACTGCCGGGCCAGCGTCGCGGCGTGCTTCAAGTGCTTGACGTAGAACAGCAGATCGAACGGCAACTGGTGCTTCTCCAGCACCTTGAGCCCTCGCAGCACGTCGGGCCGGATGATGAAGTCGTCGTCCGGCTCGTCTTGCGTGATATGACGAACGCCGACGAACTTCGGCCGCCGGCGAAACTCCTGCACCTGCTCTTCGCACGCGGGCGAGGCCAGATCGACCCAACCGACCACGCCACGAACGAACGGGTGCTTATCGGCCAGATCGAGCACCCAGCGATTCTCTTCCACGTTGTGCTGCGTCTGCACGAAGATCGTGGCATCGACATGGATCCGCTCGATCAGTGGCTGCAAGTCTTCGGGCAAGAAGTTGCGGCGGATTGGGGCATTCGCCGGCGCGTCGAGCCAGCCGTAGTCGAAAGGCTTGCGACCCAGTTGCCAGAAGTGCTGATGGGCATCGATCACGGGCGTCATGGCGTGGCTCCTGCGTACGGCGAGATCAGACGCTCTCGGTCCAATCGCTCAACTCGCGCTGGAGTGCGGCGAGCCGGTCGGCCAGCTTCGAGCGGGCTGGCTCCAAGTCCGAAAGCTGCTCGGCCGGCTCGAACGTGAACAGGTAGAACTTGATCTTCGGCTCGGTGCCCGAGGGGCGGACGGCTAGATAGTTCCCCTCGGCCGCCAGGTCGAGCATCACCATGTCGCCCCGGCTACCGACGAGCGGGACGGTCGGCTGGCCAAGGCGCCGCACTTCGCCGGTCTTGTAGTCTCGCGCCTGGATGACCGACAAACCGGCCAGTTTTGCCGGCGGCGACGACCGCAGCGCGGCCATGATGGTCTGCATCCGGGCCATGCCACCTGCGCCGCGCAATGTTTGCGAGAACTGCGACTCCAAATGGTAGCCATGCTGCCAGTACAAAGCATCGAGCTTCTCATGTACCGTCTGGCCCGAGGCTTTGAGCTGCGCCGCAAGCTCGGCCAAGAGCAGGGCCGAGACGGCCGCATCCTTGTCGCGCGCGTAGGTGCCGGCCAGGTAGCCGTGCGACTCTTCGACTCCCAGGGCGAAACCAGCAGGCCCCTCGTCGTCGATCGCGCCGCCGATATATTTGAAGCCGACTTGCAAGTCGCCAACTGTCCGCACGCCGTAGCTGTCGGCAATTCGCCGCACCATCTCGGTCGTGACGAGTGTCTTGACGACGTAGCTGTCTTTCCCCAGTCGGCCCATACGCTGCCGGCTCTCGAGCACGTAGTCGGTGAGCAAAGCGCCGATCTGATTGCCCGTCAACGGTTGCCACGCTCCGCGGACCTTCATCCGCGCAGCGCAGCCTAGCCGGTCGGCGTCGGGATCGCTCGACAGCACGAGGTCGGCCCCGCATTCCTCGGCCCGGGCAATCGGCGCTTCGTAGGTCACCAGGCTCTCGGGATTCGACACGTGGCCTGGAACATTGGGAAAGTCGCCGTCGGGCTGCGCCTGGGGCGCGAACAGCTCGACGTCGGCGAAGCCGGCCTGGGCCAAAGCCGCGCCGATGCTCGATGCGCCCACGCCATGCATCGGTGTGTAGACGACCTTGAGCTGTCGCGGACCGCCGAACCCTTGCTCGCAAACCGCGTCGATGAACGCCCGATCGACCTCTTCCTGGCAGAACATGACGCGCCCCTGCCGCAAGGCATCGGCCAGCGGCAACCGCTGGATCGACTTGACGCTCATCACGCGCTCGATCACGCCTCGGTCGTGCGGTGGCAGGAGCTGACCACCGGTCGACCAATAGACTTTGATCGCGTTGTCGGCCGGCGGGTTGTGGCTGGCCGTAATCATGATGCCGCAGGCGCAGTGTTGACGGCGCACCGCGAACGAAAGCTCAGGCGTGCTACGGTAGCCGTCGAGGAACCAGACCTTGAAGCCGGAAGCGACCATGATCTCGGCGCACAGCTCGGCGAACTCGCGCGAGCGATGACGTGTGTCGTAAGCGATCGCGCAGCTCAACTCAGCCGGCCGAGTCGATAAGCTGCGGACGTAATCGGCTAGTCCCTGCGCGCTTTCGCCGATCGTGCGATCGTTGATCGTGGCCGAGCCGATCGGATACATCATGCCGCGGCGCCCACCCGTGCCGAAGGGGATGACGTTCCAGAAGGCGTCGTCGAGTGCGCGCCAGTTCGCGGCGGCGATCTGCTCGACGAGCAGCGGCCGATAATCGGCGTAGCAAGGTTCGACGAGCCAGGCACGAATGTTGTCGCGTGCCGTGGCGCTCAGCGAACCGGCCTCGACAGCGCGCTCGACTTGAGTTAGAAGTTCGGACGAATTGCCGATCGAAGGAACCACGTGGACGCAGCCTCGATACTTTACGAAGTGGATAGCTTCGGTGAGCATAGCGGTCCTGCATCGCCTCGCAAGTGGGGCAAGCCGAAAGCGCCGCTGGTCGTCGGCTTTTCGAGACCCGCTTCGTTCGAAAAAAATCATGGATTCTGCTCGCCAGCTCGCGTACGTTGATTACCATGCAAGAGTGTGGAAAAGGCAAAATGAGTCGCATCCCTGCGAGTTGATTTGCCGATACATACTGCGTCGTGGCGGTGAACGATCGCGACCGCGGATTCGACATCCGCGGCGCGCTAAATGCACTGCACGACACAACGCTCTTTAGGGAGCAGCGCTCTTTCGGAGCGTCGAAGAGTCAAGCCTCTCGCCTGGAATTCCGTCGGAGGTGCCTAATAATCCGCGTGAGTTCGGATCACCAAACGGCTCGTGCTTAGCACAGCCAGATCCCACTCGTCTCGCAGCGACTCCACCGTCGCAATCGGCGAGAGGTTTGACTCATCGAGCCGTGGCTTGCTTCGCGAGAAGCAGGCCACGGCTTTTTTCGTCGACCAGGAGCAGCGTTTTGCCAACGCTACCGCCCGAGCAGCTATTCCCGGGACGATCGGGCTGGGTCGTATCAAACCAGCTCAGGACCGGCGACGCGGCACCAGACGCTGCGCGGCGCCAGCCATGAAGTGCGGAGCGGCTAGCGGATGTCCTTCGCTCAGAGCAGCGCGGGCCGATTGCGCGGCCGGATCGACACGCAATTGCGGCAACTCGATCGCGCCGACGCCCAGGGTGCGCGACCAGCACTCATACGGCCGGCCGCCACGCTCGTCGCCTTGATAGAAAGCTAGCAGCGTGGCGACGTCGGAGGCGACGAATTCCGGCTCGGGCCGCGTGGCCAGGGCCGCATGTTGCGTACGCCGCCAGGTACCGGCGTTGAAGTAGATCTGGTTCAGCACGTAACCTTCGGTGTAGCTCGCCTCGAGCGGCACGCTTTCGGCCAGATGCGTGTGGCCGTAGACGACGTACTTCGCTCGGCGGCTGCGGAACTCAGGCTCGGTCAGGGCCAGCCGGGCGTAGGAGCCGCCGGTCGTTTCGCGCCAGGGTTCGACGAGCGCCGCCGACTTCGCTCCCCAGGCCGCGCTGGCTCGCCGGGCCAGCGATAGTGTTCCGGCCAGGCCGTCGATCAGCCTGGGAGTTCCACGCGCGTGGCTGGCGACCAAGGTCGTGGCCAGCAGCCGTTCCACGCAGTCTTCCCAGAGCGCTCGCACGCGCGACCGCAAGGCCGGCTTGGAACAGGTGCGCGCGAGCAGCCCGTCGAGCCATTGGGCCACGAGTAGCACCGGCCGCACGTTCTCCAGCTCGCGGAGTCCCAGCAGCGTGGCCGCTGGCAGGTCTTCGGCCAGTTGATTGGCTACGGCCGCGACGAACCGCACGACCAGCTCGATGGCCAACGCGTCTGACAGGCTACTCACCTGACGATCGCCGGCGAAGGCCAGCGGATCGAACTGATCCCCATGCCGGGCCAGGACCCGATGCCGGCGGAGCACGTCGGCCAAGGCCTCATTTTCGCCCGGCTCATGGGCCAGCGGCTCGGCCGCGTCCTGTGCCAGCCCCAATTGCCGAGCCACTGCTTGTCGTAGCGGATCGAACAGCCGCCCCGGCAGATGCAAGAACCAGTCGTGTTCGCCGACCAGGCAGTGCAAGACAACGCGCACGCGCTGGGAAGCACCACCAGACGCCGGCCGGCCGGTCGTATCGGCGGCGGGAATCAGCAGCTCGCCGCCCGACGTTACCTTCCGCAGCAATTCAAGGCCCGCTACGTTATGGGCCAGGACGTCGTGGCCGATTTGCGTCACCAATTCGATCAGCTCGGGTTGCTGAGGAGAATCCCAAGGGCGGACGGTCGCGTCGAGCCAGCGCGACGAATGCAGTAGGTCGAGCGTATCGCCCAACAGCAGCACGTCGAGCCGCTCCAGCGGCCGATAGTGACCGTCGGAACGCCACGAAGCTCCCGTTGCCGCTTGCCTCAACTGTTCGACGAATAGTTCGAACGCACTGAGCGCGGTCGAAGGCGCACTCGTGCCATCGGTGAGATGCAAATCACTGACGACGACCAGCATGGCATGAATCCTTCCGGCATCTCGCGACTGCGCGCCGGCGCTCGCCTTGGCGACAGACAGCATCGCATGTGCCGCCTCAGAGCCTCGCTATTGAGGCCTCTCGTCGGGATATCGGTCGCCGACGGCTCGCCCGATCAGACCGATTCGGACAAGATGTGTAGTGAGGCGAAGTCGTGGCAAACGCGGCAATCTGGCCAGGCGACTGCCGATGCTTTCCGACTGAATCGAGGCGCCAGCACCGCTAGCTGCCACGAAGCCGGCGCGCCGCTCAGTCCTTCAGCTTGAACAGCCGTTGAAAAGCTTCGACCAGGCCATGATGGCTCGCCTGGTGCGCTTCGTCGCGCAGCGACTCGAGCGGCGGGTGCAAGAGTTTGTTCGTCAGCCGTTCGAAGGCGGCCCGGATCTCGCCGCGCTCGCGGTCGTCGAGATCCGGAAGCTTGTTGAACAGCCGCCGCAATTCATCGTCCTGCTGTTGCTTCCAACCTTGCTTGACGCGCTTGATGACCGAACCGGTCGCGCGGTGGTTCAGCTCGGCCATGAAGCGGGCCGTTTCCTGCTCGACGATGGCCATGGCTTTGGGCCACTCGCGCTCGCGATCCTTGCGATTGCGGTCGCAGGCGGCGCGCAAGTCGTCGAGTGAGTAGAGATAGACGTTCAGGCAGTCGCCGATGGCGGGATCGAAGTCGCGCGGCACGGCCAGATCGAGGATGAACAGGCCGCGTTGGTAGCGCTCGGCTTCGATCGCCCGGTAGCTCTCGAGCGTGACGATCGGCTCGCTGGCGCCGGTCGTGCTCACGACCAGATCGGCACCTGCCAGGGCGACGCTCAGGTCGGCCCAGGCGTATGCCTTCCCCTGCCAACGTTCGGCCAGTTCGGCGGCCCGAGCGGCGTTGCGATTGATGACCGTCACGTCGCGGGCGCCCAGGTCGGCCAGGTAGCGGAGCGTTTCTTCGGCCATTTCGCCGGCCCCGATGACGAGCACCTGCTTGTCGTCGAAGCGTTCGAAGATATTGCGGGCGAAATCGGCGACGGCCACGCTGGGGATGCTGACCCGCTTCTCGTTGATCGACGTTTCGTTGGCGACGCGCTTGGCCACGCGCAGCGCCGCCTGGAAAACCTGGTTCGTCACGGGGCCAGTGCTGCGGCAACTCGTGGCCAGCTCGTAGGCTTGCTTGACCTGGGCTAGGATCTGCGGCTCGCCGACGACCATGCTGTCGAGGCTCGCGGCGACGCTGAACAGATGCCGCACGGCCTCTTCGCCCGTGCGCTCGAACAGATCGTGGAAGATCTCGCCAACGTCCAGGCCATGAAACTCGGCCAGGAACTCGGCCACCTGCTGTTGGGTCGGGCCGGCCGCGTCGTCATCATCGAAAGCCGTGTAAACTTCGACCCGATTGCACGTCGACAGGAGTACAGCTTCGGTCGTGGGAAACCGGCTGCGCAGCGATTCGAGCGCAGGGCCGACCTCGCCCGGCGAGAATGCCAATCGGCCGCGAGCTTCGGTCGAGCTGGTGTGGTGGCTGCATCCGACCATCCGCACCGTCACGGCCCACCTCCGGGGCCCGCTCGAGTCGCCCCTGGCACGTTCGACGTCGGTTGGTCATGCAACTGGCCGGGGCGCTGTCCGCCCAAACTATGGTGCGTGGGCAGCAGCCATTGGCTTCCTAGCGACAGCACCAGGAACACGAAGCTGGCCACGGTCAGGTAGGCGACTTTGCGACCCGCACGCGCCGGCCGATAGAACTGCGCGAAGCCGGTTGCCGCGACGAGCCAGGCCAACAGCAGGCCCGACGACCAGATGATCGGATCGGTCCAGGGCAACTCTTCGACGTGCAATCGGTCGTGGATAAGATTCAGCACGATCCCCGAGACGAACCCCAGCCCGAGCATCAGGGCCGAAAACTTCGTCGCTCGGATGTTCATCAGCTCGAGCCATTCCAGGCTGGGCAGCCGCAGCCCGCGCTGGGGAGGGAGCTTATGCTTAAGCCGATAGGCCTGCAACAGGGCCATCAGCCCGACTGCGAACCCGACCACCACGGCCACGGTCCCCAGCAGCAGGAAGACGCCGTGGATCGCGCCCCAAACCTGGGCCGCTTCGGTGCGCGGGAAAGGAACCGGATCGGCGATGAAGCGGGCCACGCCCACCAGGCCGAGCACCAGCGGCAACACGAACAGCCCAAACGCCGTTTGTGGGTGATAGACGGTCAAGTACAGATACACGACGACCAGGCACCAGGCGGCGAGCAGGTACCAATCGAGCTCGCTGGAGAGGATCGCCCCTTGCTGCGTGAAGGCCCGATGGCCGAGATAGAGCGTGTGCGCGAGCAGCCCGCCGCCGGCGAACAGCAGCAGTAAAGCTCCCCGCACTCCGCTACGGAAGAACAGGCGCGTGACCTCCAGGACGAGCGCGACGAGGTAGCTCGCCGAGAAGCAGGTGAAACTGATGCCGGCCAACATGCGATGGTTCAAGCGAAAACGAGGTTGCGGGGAACGGCCCGTCGCTAGGAGAGGCCCGTGGGTCGCTGGCGACCCCAGGACCATTGTAACGCCCCGCGTCGGCCTTTGCCGCGATCATCCGGCAGGCGGCTCGTCGCCCTGGTCGAGGCCGTATTCCTTGAGCTTCTTGTGCAGCGTGTTGCGGTTGATGCCCAACTTGGCGGCGGCCTTGATCTGCACGTTGTCACAGGCGGCCAGCACCTGCGAGATCAGCTCTTTTTCGACCTTATCGACGATCTTCGAGTGCAGCTTGTCTTCGTTCGGATCGGCTGACGACAGCCCATGCTGCACCAGATCGTAGGTCAGCGTCTCGAGGTCGGGCTCGCGGAACCGGCTGGCCCGCGGCCGTCGGGCGTGGAGCAACTGGTCGGGGAGCAGGTCGACGGTCAGTTCGTCTCCCTGGGCCATGACGACCGCGCGCTCGACGTAATTCTGCAGCTCGCGGACATTGCCCGGCCATTGATATTCCTGCAAGGCGAGCAGGGCTCGCGGGTCGAGATGCGCGACGTAGCGGTCGTTCTTCTCGTTGTAGTAGTTCAGGAAGTGACCGACCAGCTCGGGGATGTCTTCGCGCCGCTCGCGCAACGGCGGCAAGTGAATGGCGACGACGTTCAAGCGATAGTACAGATCCTCGCGAAACCGTTCGCCTTCGACTTCGTCCATCAGGTCGCGATTGCTGGCGGCGATGACACGAGTGTCGACGCGAATCGTTTGCGTGTCGCCGACGCGCTCGAACTCGCGCTCCTGCAGCACCCGCAGTAGCTTGACTTGCAGCTTGGGCGTGGTCGAGTTGATCTCGTCGAGGAACACGGTTCCGGTATGCGCGGCTTCGAACCGGCCGGTGCGATTGTCGATCGCCCCGGTGAACGCGCCGCGAACGTGCCCGAACAACTCGCTCTCCAGCAGGCTTTCGCTGAGCGCCCCGCAGTTGACGCGCACGAATGGACCCGTGCCGCGCGGGCTGAGTTGGTGGACCGCCTTGGCGATCAATTCCTTGCCGGTGCCCGTTTCGCCCAGCAACAACACCGAGGCATTGCTCTTGGCCACCAGCCGCGTGAGCTTGTAGACCTTCTCCATGGTCGGGCCGGACCCGATGATGCCGGGAATCGGCGGCCCGGTCAGGGGAGCGACGACAGCGGGTCGTGGAGTTCGGCTCATGGGCGCGTTGCCGCGATGAATCATCAAGGTCAGGGATTCGCAGGTTCGAGGGTCGCGGGACCGACTGCTAGCCGGGCCCCCAGGCCATGCTTGGCCGAATAACGTTCGATCGCATCGAGAATCGAACCGAGCAGCTTCTGCACTTCAGCCGGTTGCTGTTCCGAGGCGTTGTAATGATCGTATTGGGCGACGATCTCGCGGCTCGTGAGCAAGGTGCCATGAGCATCGATGTTCGACACGAGCGCTGTCGCTGCTTGCTCTCTCGTGGGCAGCGGAGCCAACGGCTGCGACGCCAGATCGGCAAGTGTGCGCTGCGCGGCCGGAGTGTCCAAGCGGGCGAGCAAATCAATCACCTTGTCCCGCAGCGCCGCCACGTCGTGTGCCTCGACCAGCACCGTTTCGAATGTCCGTAGCGAAACGGGGAGCGAGCCTCGATCGACCGAAGTCTTGAGCCAGTCGAGAGCCTGGTTCGCTTGCGCCAATCGCTCGGCCGGTGGGAGATTGCGAGTCGCGCCGGCCGCGGCAACCAGCCCGACGATCCGGTCCATGGCAGGCCGATCGAGGGGCGAGAGCGCGGCGACGACATGAGGGAACTCTCGGGCCAGGGCCAGCGCTCGCCCGAGCTGATCGGTCGAGGCCAGCAGCGCGATCGGCAGGTCGGCCGTGTTGCCACTGCGTCGCAAGTCCTGGATCACCTGCCCACCCAGCGGACCGCCCAACGACATGTCGAGCAGGACGAAATCGTAGTCGCTCCAGGTCGTGGCCAGGGCGAGAAAATCGCGGCGATTGGTCGCCACGCGCGGTTCGAAGCCGGCAGCGGCAGCCAGTCCGGCCGGTCCGGCAGCGTGCGTCATCCGCGTATCGCCGACGAGCACCGCATGGCCGTTGGTCGTGTTGATGAAGTATCGCAGCGCGTCGGCCACGAAGCTCGAACCGGGATATGCCCCGCCCGGCTCCAGTCGCATGATCGAATCCAGCAAGGCGAAACGCAGCCGCCGGTCCGGCCGGTCGAGCAGCCGCACGAGCAGCGACGGCCGGCCGTCATCGGTCAGGAGCAGGTCTGGCGAACCGATCTGCCCCAGGATCCGCGACGCCACGGTTGCGGCGTCGAAAAAGGTCGGCTCCGACGCGGCGAACTCCAGCAAGTCGGCGACAGCTTCCGGGCCCAAGCCAGTCACCTTGGCAACGGCCGTGCCGGGCCCACTGCCAAGCGGCTTGGCGAGCCCGCCTGCCCGCACGATTTGCAGCTCGAGCAGGGCTGTGTCGTGCAATCGGCGAATATCGGGCTCGGCTGGCAGGATCGATCGCGCGCCCGCCGCCAGACGAACAGCTTGTTCCCAAGCCGCCACCGATGGCGCCACGTCTTCGGGAACGGGCTCCTCGTCGGCAGCCTTCCAACTCCAGATCGTCGTCAGACCTTGCTCGTCGAGGTCCAAGCGAGGCGGATTGCGGGCAAAACGCACGGCCAGCGCGTAGAGCCGGCCCGCAGCAGCCCCAGCGTCCGCCGGTCGATCTGCGAAACCCGCGAGCGCAGCCAAGGCGGCTCGTCGGACGTCGGGCGACGCGCTCGCGGAAAAGGCGGAGCCGAGAACCAGCGGCGCGGCAGCGTCGGTGTGCATCCGCCCCAGTGCGGCGAGCGCTCGAATCTTCAAT
>Ga0181519_10003329_pt1 | contig 13259 bp, 12 predicted proteins | sample PEATcosm2014_Bin_26_FD_121102 | JGI IMG/M metagenome (GOLD analysis project Ga0181519, IMG submission 121102) | Peatland microbial communities from MTU Mesocosm Facility, Houghton, MI, USA - PEATcosm2014_Bin02_10_metaG | ecosystem: Environmental > Terrestrial > Soil > Wetlands > Peat | place... | reverse complement strand
CGCTGCTCGCGTCATTTCTCGGCGTCGTGGTCGCAAACATGCCGAACATCGTCAGAAAACGCGCCTTCACGTTGTTCCAGTGGAAGTCTCCGCCGACGCTCACTTGCTCGATCTGAAACTCTCCGGATCGAAATTCCTCCGTCGAACCGACGATGGTGTGGTCTATGGGATGGTTGCCGCTGTAGAGGAAATTGGCGTCGACACGGATCTCCGGCGTGAAGAACTTCGTATCGAAGATCGGCGCCTTCTCGCGCGGCGTGCCGTTCATCCAACCCAGGTCGCCGACGGCGAACGGCGTCTGTGTGTCGACTTCCGGGCCGGGCGGCGGGGCCTGCAGTGCCTCGGGTACCAAGGCTGCGACCGCGGCGGCCGCGGCCGCCTTCATCGCGGGCGACGGTTCCGCCGCCGCCGGAGCGGGCGCGACCCGCGCGGCCTGGGCTGATTCCGTGGTCGCCGGCGCAATGGCCAATGCGATATCGGCGCGCGTGGCCTGATTCGCCGTGACCGTCAGGGACGCGAGCACGCCATCGGCGGACCCGTCGACGCGCGCGGCCACCGTCCAAGCGCCCGCCGGAAGGTCGTCGAAGGAATACACGCCATCGCCGTTGGTCAGCGTCGAGCGGATACCACTTGCGTCGAGCCGCCGCGCTGTCACTGTCGCGCGCGCCACCGGACGATTGGCGGTGTTGGTGACGACACCGACGATGGTGCCGAGTGGCGCCGTCGCTACCAGCGTCGACGGCGCCTGCGATTGCCCGGCCCACGCCAGCGGTGTCGCGATGATCCCCGCGGCGGCCGCCGCCACGATTTTCCCGAATAGCTTCTGGCTGTTCACTTCGTCTACCCCTTCGAAAGACGAGCGCTTCACCCTGGCGGGCTCTCCGCGCTCGATTGCAATGCCTGTTGTCAATTTCCCGGTGTGGGCACCGGTTGCGCTGCCTTCCGGATCGGAAACTTGTCATCGAGATCCAGGTTGACCGCGAGGACGTTGACCCTCGGTTCGCCGAAGAAGCCGGCGATGCGCTGCTGGGTGTGGGCGTCGATCACGGCGTTCACCTGAGCGACGGAAACCCCGCGCGCACGAGCCACCCGCGCAGCCTGAAAGTGCGCCCCGGCCGGACTTATATCCGGGTCAAGTCCGCTCGCGGATGCCGTGACTAGGTCGACCGGGATGGGCTGGTGATTGTCGGAGTCAGCGTCGCGCAGTGCCTTCACATTCGCCTTAACCGCATCGACGAGAGCCGGGTTCAGCGGCCCGAGATTCGACCCAGTCGATGCCAGCCCGTTGTACGGCTGCGGCGTAGTGGCCGACGGACGGCCCCAAATGTGCCCCGGATCGGAGAAGCTCTGACCGATCAGCGCCGACCCGATGGGCTTGCCATTCCGATAGAGGAGGCTGCCTGTCGCCAGACCGCGGAACGCCAGCTGGGCAACGCCCGTCACGAGAAGCGGGTAGACCACGCCGAGCAACACCGTCATGAGAATCAGCAAGCTGCACGCCGGGCGGATGATTTTCGCGAACATGATTCGTCTCCTCAGGCCCAGCCGGCCGTCGACAGCACCACGTCGATCAGCTTGATTCCGGGAAACGGCACGATGATTCCACCGAGTCCGTAGATCAGCAGGTTTCTCCGCAGCAGCGGACCGGCGCCCAGCGGTCGATACTTCACACCCTTAATCGCGAGCGGGATCAATGCGACGATGATGAGCGCATTGAAGATGACTGCCGAGAGGATCGCGGAATTCGGCGTCGCCAGATGCATGATATTGAGGCCGCCGAGTTGCGGATAGGTGACGGCGAATGCGGCAGGGATGATCGCGAAATACTTCGCCACGTCATTGGCGATTGAGAACGTAGTCAACGCTCCACGAGTCATCAGCATCTGCTTGCCGGTCTCCACGATCTCGATGAGCTTGGTTGGGTTTGAATCGAGATCGACCATGTTCCCGGCTTCCTTGGCCGCTTGGGTCCCCGTGTTCATCGCAACCGCAACGTCCGACTGCGCGAGGGCAGGCGCATCATTGGTGCCGTCACCCGTCATGGCGACAAGTCTGCCTTGCGCCTGATGCTCGCGGATCAGCTTGAGCTTGGCCTCCGGCGTCGCCTCGGCTAGGAAATCGTCGACCCCAGCTTCGGCCGCGATGGCCGCCGCCGTCAGCCGGTTGTCGCCGGTGATCATGATTGTCTTGATACCCATGTGCCGCAGATCGTTGAAGCGCTCCTTGATTCCGCCCTTGACTATGTCCTTGAGCTCGATCACGCCGAGCACGCGCGCACCCTCGGCGACGACCAGTGGCGTGCCGCCCTGGCGGGCAACGCGCTGCACCGATTCGGTCACCACATCCGGGACCGCCTTCCCGAGAGACTGGACGTACTTGATGATGGCGTCTGGAGCTCCCTTTCGCACCTGCCGCTCGCCGACGTTGACACCGCTCATGCGGGTGTGGGCCGAGAACGGTACAAAGGTCGCGCCCAGGCTCGCAAGATCTCGCTCGCGCAGATTGAAGCGCTGCTTCGCGAGAATCACGATGCTGCGGCCTTCCGGTGTTTCGTCGGCGAGCGACGCGAGCTGCGCCGAGTCTGCAAGTTCCTGCTCCGTAGTACCCGGTGCCGGAATGAAGGACGTCGCCTGGCGATTGCCGAGCGTGATGGTTCCGGTCTTGTCTAGAAGCAGGACGTCGACATCTCCCGCCGCCTCCACCGCACGACCCGACGTGGCAATGACGTTCGCCTGCATCATGCGGCTCATGCCGGCAACGCCGATCGCAGATAGCAGGCCGCCGATGGTCGTCGGGATCAGGCAGACGAGCAGCGCGACGAGCGCCGTGATCGTCACCGGGCTACCCGCCTTGCTGACTTCCACGCTGAACAGCGAGAACGGCAGCAACGTGACGATTACGACCAGGAAGACCAACGTCAAAGCCACCAGCAGAATCGTCAGCGCGATCTCGTTCGGCGTCTTCTGCCGCGTTGCCGATTCCACCATCGATATCATGCGATCGAGGAATGTCTCGCCTGGATTCACTGCGACCCGCACGATGATCCAGTCGGACAGCACCTTGGTTCCACCGGTCACTGACGTGAAGTCGCCGCCCGACTCGCGGATGACCGGCGCGGACTCTCCGGTGATTGCGCTCTCGTCGACTGATGCTGCTCCCTCGATGACTTCTCCGTCGGCGGGAATGACTTCGCCGGTCTCGACGAGAATCACGTCGCCCTTGCGGAGATCCTCGGCCTTGACGCGCGTGTGCTCGCGCCGCGCGAGAGTGCCGTCAATCATTTTCTTCGCAAACACGGTCTGACGCATGCTGCGAAGCGAGGCCGCCTGTGCGCGGCTGCGTCCTTCGGCGAGTGCCTCAGCAAAATTTGCGAACAGCACCGTGAACAGGAGCCAGATCGTGATCGCCAGAATGAAGGACGCCGGCGCCTCGCCGTGCCCGGCAAGCGCCTGGCCATAGAGGACCGCCGTGACGATCGTTCCGAGGTAGACCACGAACATCACCGGATTTCGCCATTGGACCCTTGGGTCGAGCTTGCGGAACGACTCGATCACCGCCGGACCGATGAGCTTGCGGTCGAATAGCGACAGCTGAACGCGTGACATCTGATCTTCTCCTAGCGAACCGTCACGAACATGAAATGTTCGACGATTGGCCCAAGCGCGAGCGCTGGAACGTACGTGAGCACCCCGATCAGCAGGATCGAGCCGAGCAGAAGCGCGACAAACAGCGGGCCGTGCGTGGGCATCGTCCCTTCCGTGACCGGGACACGCTTCTTCGCAGCGAGCGAGCCTGCGATGGCGAGTGCAGCGACGATCGGCCAGAAGCGGGCGACGAACATCGCGAGTCCCGTCGCGACGTTGTAGAACACCGTGTTGGCAGAGATGCCGCCGAAGGCGCTGCCGTTGTTGTTGGCCGCAGAAGTGAAGGCGTAGAGAATCTCGCTGAAGCCATGCGGCCCCGGATTCGCGACGCCGGCCTTCCCGGCTACGGTCGACACGGCGACCGCGGTGCCGATCAGGACCACAAATGGCGTCGTGAGAATGAATATCGAGGCCAGCTTCATCTCCAGCGCTTCGATCTTCTTCCCGACGTACTCCGGCGTCCGACCGATCATCAGGCCCGCGATGAACACGCCGAGAATCGCAAACATCAGGATCGAGTAGATGCCGGTGCCAACGCCGCCAGGCGCGACCTCGCCTAGTTGCATCAGAAACATCGGCATGAAGCCCCCGAGCGGTGTCATCGAGTCGTGCATCTCGTTAACTGCGCCTGTGGAAGTGCCGGTCGCGGCGGCCGAGAAGAGCACGGACGTGCCGATACCGAATCGCGTCTCCTTCCCCTCCATGTTGCCGCCGCTCTGGACGGCGCTCGCCGCCTGGTCCACTCCCTGGGTCACGAGGAGAGGGTTGCCGCCCTGCTCGTTGTAGTACCCGACGAGGGTCAGCGGAACGAAGAGCACCAGCATCGACGCAAGGATCACCCAGCCTTGCCGGGTGTCACCGACCATCTTGCCGAAGGTATAGGTCAGCGCGAACGGAATGAGCAGGATCGCAAATATCTCGAGGAAGTTCGTCAGCGGCGTCGGATTTTCATAAGGATGCGCGGAATTGGCGTTCATGAACCCGCCACCGTTCGTGCCGAGCTCCTTGATTGCCTCCTGTGACGCAACGGGACCCATCGGCAGCGTCTGCGTCTGCGTCGTTGCCGGCTCGGTCACGGGATTGCCAGCAGCGTCCTTTACGGGATTGCCGTCTGCATCGCTCTTCGGATTTTGGTATGTAAGCGACTCCACCGTCGCTACGTCCTTGAAACCGTCCAGATTCTGGATGACCCCCTGGCTCACGAATGCCAGCGCGAGCACCGCTGCAATTGGCAGAAGTATGTAAAGGGTGCAGCGCGTGACGTCAGTCCAGAAATTGCCGATCGTTCCGGTCGTGTGGCGCGCGAAGCCGCGGATCAGAGCTATGGCAACGGCAATGCCGGTGGCCGCAGACAGGAAATTCTGAACCGCGAGACCCGTCATCTGCACCAGGTATCCCATCGTCGACTCGCCTGAATAGCCCTGCCAGTTCGTATTGGTGACGAAGCTGACGGCAGTATTGAACGATGAGTCAGGGCTGACGGCGGCAAACCTCTGTGGGTTGAATGGCAGGAACAGCTGCAGGCGCTGCAACCCATAGACAATCAGCCCACCCAGGACGTTGAAAACCAGCAGGGCGATCGCGTATTGGGCCCACGACATCTCCGCGCGTGCGTCAATCCCGCACAGGCGATACAGCTGGGCCTCGAGGCGGCCACCGAGGCGCAGCGCAAGGTTGGGGCGGCCTTCCATGACGTCCGCGATGTAGCTGCCGAGTGGCTTGACAAATAGCAGCGTGATGCCGACGAAGGCGACGAGCGTGAATTCAAACATGGCATCGGGATGCATCAGAACTTCTCCGCCTTGATAAGCGCGTACAGCAGATACCCGAAGAGAAATGCGGCGAGCAGAGCCCCGGCCAGATACACACCACTCATGACTGCTCTCCCATTCGATTCAGCGCCCACACGAGTCCGTGGGTCACCAGATAGAGGGCGGCAAGAATGCCGAGGTAGATGATGTCCATGAGCGCAGCCTCCCAGTCAGCAGCCGCAAACAATAGAATTACGCATGTGATAAAGCTGTGGAAAATTGCCCACGTCGACGGTCGCGAGTACGCCGGACCAGGGCAGAAATGCGCGAATGTCGCAACCGAAGCTGCGCCCGATGCAGCTAAGCAGTGATCAGTACATTCCGCCATTGGGCATTCACTTTTGCAGGTATGCCGCTGCAGACCTGCGGGAAACCAGTAGCCTGCGGACTGGGAGCTGCCTGCGGTAGATCGTTCGGCATGCTTGTTGCCGGCGGCCGTCCCGATGCGCTCCCCCGAATCAACCGGCGGACACGTGTGCGTGCGCTGAAGAGCCGCCCATCCACGGGCCAGTCCGCTGTCGAAGGAAGGAGCGCCCGGCGTGCCATCCGCGTCACGACTTCTCCGCACCCCGTGCGGAGCTACGGCTTGCGGAGTGCCTCAGAGCCGGCCGTTTGCTGGACCGGTGTTCCTGCGAGGGGAGAGATCGTCGTACCACTGGAGGTGTCGGGTGACGCCGCGCCGGATGGCTGATGCGGCGCGAGACCAGCGACGGCCGCAAAGACGAGCGCCAGGATGATCCCTGTCAGATCGCTCGTCCTGTCGTCGTCAGCGCGCTGGCCAACTGCCCGGCGTGGCGTCAGAGACGCTGATGGCGGAATTGGATGCTCGTTCCAGTCTTTCATGAATTGTCTGCCCACTGCGCGCAAGCTGCTCTGCCGGTGAACCTCGATCGCGGTAGCCGCTGACCCGAGAGTACCTCTTGGACACGAAGGCTCCATGCGACACAGCCTGCCCAGAGGTCCTGCCAGTAGCATACGGACGCCGGCCCACGCGACGCGTGAAAATTTGGTGCTCTGGAACGACCTCGGCGTCAGCCGTCGCACGCCCGTCTCCGGCGTGACGACTCGCCCGACGCCCGAAATGGTTTGGCGCTTCGCGGCGACGGAGGTAGCGTGAGGCCGGTCGTCGCGCTCACATGCGACTCCGCGCAATTCGGCAGCCGCGCTCGACCGCCACGTCGACGCCTCTGGCCGCCGGCGAGGCGAGTGGCACGGGTCGGCGGCTCTTCGGGCGAAATTGCCGCCGCGACCGCAATTGACGGCCGACGGCGTCCCGCAAGACCGAACGGCGAGGGGCCAGAGCACCTTCGCTCGCCACGATGGTCTGTCAGACGCGCCAACGCACCCTGCACATCCTATGCGGCGGTGTGAATTCCAGCCTGGTTTGCGGAGTCATCCGCCTTCCTGAGGAGACGCTCGCGGATCGCGAGAAGGTCACGCTTGAGGGAAGGCGTTACGTCGGCACCGAACCCGCAGAACCAAGCCAACGCATCCTCAATTGGCGCCAGGTCGCTCTTCTGACATTCTGCGTTCGCCGAATCGTGCCGCAGCCTGGCTCCGACAAGCTCAAGCCGCTGCCGAAGAATTTGCGCTCTGAAAGCCTGGTGCGCCCGGCACACCGCCAATGCTGCCTCTACCACGTCCCGATCCGCGGGCTTCCGCGAAGCTTCGACTTTGACATTCATCGCCGCTCCTCCTGACGCACGCGATCCGTGGCGTCGACACAAGAACCCTTTCTAACGGCACACGCATTGTCTGCGCCGACGATGGATTAGGTGCCCGCGAGCCTGTGAAAGTTTCACCGGGTATCGGCGCTACCTGTTCTGGAAATCTCGCCGATGATCAATGACTTGGCGCTCCAGCGACGATTCCGTGGCGTGAGAATACTGTGAATATTTGGCGCTCACGTCCGGATCGGGGAGCAGCGTCGCTACCGGCTCGCCAGCCCGTTGATGAAGTCGATGGACGGGCATTGAGACCTCTCACCACATACCACCAAGAGCCACCGTGATCGCTTCGCCGTTTACGCCCCCGGCCGCTTCGGTGCAAAGAAAAGCGATCACCTGCGCGACCTCGCGTGGCTCCAGAACGCGGTTCTGCGGATAGATGGCAGCGCGCTCGCTCCACACCTGTTCGACGCTGACGCCGCGCCGGTCAGCCTCGGTCTTGGCGCTTCGTTCGGCCATCGCGGTCCGTACCCAGCCGGGCAACACGGCGTTGGACGTCACGCCGAACGGCCCGGCGTCCTGAGCGACTGCGCGCGCGAGCCCGATCACACCGTGCTTGGAGGCGGTATACGCGCTGCCGGAACGCTCCGCCTTCTCGCCGGCGGTGGAACTGGTGAACACGAGGCGCCCGAAGCCACGCTTGCACATTCCGCCAACCGTCAGCCGCGCAAGCTCGAATGGCCCGTCAAGGTTGATGCGCATGGTCTCGCGCCAGACCGCGGGATCCTGCTCCCATATGAGGCGCTCATGGGCGGACCCAATACCGTGATTCACGACCAGCAACTCGACTGGGCCGAGTCTTCGCTCGGTTTCAGCGACGGCGAGGGCGCAACCCTCGGCCGTACCGAGGTCGGCCGCCACATAGTCGAGGCCCACGCTCTCGAGTTCGGAGGCACTGCGGGCGACAACCATGACACGCGCTCCCGCTGCCGACAGCAACAACGCCGCCTCCCGCCCAACGCCCCGACCGCCCCCCGTAACTAGCGCCACACGTCCATTCATCGCTCAGCCTCCATGGTTTTCAATTCTCGAATGCCGCACAGGACGACCACTCTGCAGCTTACCGATCGGGGGCGCCGCACGCCCACCGAATGAGCGTTGCACCCGGACGGCCTGCGAATCTGCCTCCGATTGAGCTGCTGCTGGCGACCGTCACCCCGACGAACGTGCTGCCAACTGCGCCTGTGCCTCGGAATCGAATGCTCGTACGCGTTGCCGCTGGAACGGGTCGGCGGCAGCAACCACGGCCGGTCGAGCGAACGCATGGTATGGCGCGCGTCTCATTCGGCGCATCGACAGCATCTGAAGTCGCAGAGCAACTGCAGTCGGAACTTTGCTGGCGCTCCGTGCAGCGACTGCTTGTGACATGTTGCGGCGCACACCCTGCATAATGTTGATCCAACGTGAACTGAGCCTGCGCCTGCTTCGGTACGACCTCCGTCTCGAAGCCGGCACAGGCCCAGCGCTCCGGACAGAGGGCTCGTCGCGAGCCAGCGATGCTTCTCGCGGGCAGACCTGGCGCATGCCTTGCACGCCGTCAAGGACGCGAAGAGTGTGCGCACCATGAAGCGCGCGGTCAGCGGGCTTCGCGCAAGTCCGCTGTGCTTGCGAATGGATCGGCATCGCCGCGGGACGCGAAGCGGGGGCCGGCGATCGTGCAGTTCGTAGCAGTCGCACCAATGACTCGTGTTTGAAACTCCGGGAGTGAAACCATGATGGTGGAACGGGCTGGGTTGGCCCCAGGCTGTCGCCTGTATGGCCTAGGCGTGGTCGCATTGGGATTGGTCTGCCTCGCGTGGGGCGACTTCGTGCTGGGGCAACCGGTACCCGCAGGCTTTCCTGGGCGGACGGCCTTGGCCTACGGGTCGGGTGTGTTCATGGTGGTCGCCGGCGCCGGGGTCGAGTGGCGCAGGACCGTCACCCTGGCCGCAGCGGCACTCACGGCCTACTTCGCGCTCGTTGTCCTGCTTCTCATGAACGGTCGCGTCATTCTGGCCCACTACTCCGAGTACGGTGTCTATAGTGGCGCCGCCGAGCAGCTGGCGACCGCTGCTGCTGGCCTGATTGTCTATGCATCGACTGCCAGGATCGATCCTGCCCTTGCAGCTCGGTTGACGCGGCTAGGCCAACGGGCCGTCGGACTATCTGCAGTGCTGTTCGGAGGGGCGCACTTCTTCTATATGAATCTTACCGTTCCGCTGGTCCCTCGGTGGTTGCCACCCACGCAGGAGTTCTGGGCCTATGCAACGGGTCTTGCTCACATCGCCGCAGGCATTGCGATCCTGGCTGGCGTGCAAGCCCGACTCGCTGCGATTCTGCTGGCCGCGATGTATGCGTCGTTCACGCCTCTGGTTCACGTGCCGACGCTGTTTGCAGATCCGGCTAGTCGCATGAACTGGACCGAGAATGCCATCAACCTTGTCCTGACCGGCGCTGCATGGATCGTGGCTGAGTCTCTCGCTGGCCGCGCCCCGGTGCGCCGGACCTAGTGCGTGCTGCGCGATTGGACGGACAGTGGGCTCTGCTGCCTACGTAGGGACCCGGCCCGCGAACTGAGCTCGCGGACCGGGAACACGAACACGGCGGATCGTCCCGCGCGGTTCAGGCGCCAGGCGGGGCCTGTACGACTCCATCGATCACGCTCGGCGCGGCGGTGACGGCAGGCATCGCGCCGAGATAGTCGGCGTCGCTCGGGCTGCTCGGGTCATGAAGCCCTCCAGATGGCAACGACAGTGGCGTGAGCGTCATCGAGGAGCACTGGGCGGCGCCGCTGCCGAGACTGTGCAGCAAGATCTCGCCGCTCAACGCCTTGACCAGCAATGGCGTCGTCGTCGATCCGGACAGGGCCGGCAGCGTCAGCGAGGTACCGTCGGGAATCGAGAAGGACGGTACGTACATGGAGCCGTTCACGTTGCAGTTCTCGGGGGCATTGTTGACTGGATTGACGCAGGAGCCCGGGATTCCTTCCAGGTTGCCGAAGCCATCGAACTGCAGCAGGATCGGCAGTCCCGAGTACGATCCATACGCAGCGCCGGTCGGTACTGTGTACGCAATGTTCTGCGGCGGATCGAAAGGCACGACGTTGCCGGCTGCCGTCAGCCAGGTCGACTGATTCCACTGGTTGGGCCCGGTCTGCCACGTGTAGTACGTCGTTGGATTCGCGGGCTCACACACGGTGCCGGCGGGAAATCCCGCCGGGCAATTTGCATTCGTCAGTGCAGCATCCAGCAGCCAGCCCGTCTGGATGCCGTTCTGGGCATACTGCGATCCGGATGGGTACTGGCTGGCTTGCTGAAGGATGACCTGGGCACTGGCCGCATCCAGAAGTCCGGTGCTGCCGAAGCTGTAAGTAACGGTGTTCGCGCTGCTCACCGCGCTCGACCACTGCTGATCCGTGCCGTTGGCAAATGGCGTGGCGAGCGTCCCTGCGGAATAGCCGGCCAGCTGGGCACCCGTCGGGCAGTTGCTCAGGCAATACAGCGTCAGCGCTGCGCTGCCTGGGATGACGGTCGACTGGTTGTAATAGAACACGGGATCGGCCGCGGTATGCGGCGAACCCGTTGGCGGAATGTTCATGTTGCCGCCGTAGGACATGGCCCAGCCTGAAATGGGCAGCGTGTTGAACGCGGCCGCTGAGACGGTGGCGGCGGGGGTGACGGTAGCGATGGTGCAGCCGCTGTTGTTGCAGGTCTGTATGCCGACGACCGTGAAATTGGCGTTGCCGGAATTCCACTGCATGACCCAGTTATTCACACCCGTAACCGCGCCGTTGCCCGTCGTCTGGCCCGTCAGGTCGCCTCCATAGGTGAATGGAATTCCGTCGAGCGAGCCGAGCGTCGCGGATACCTGCGTCCACTTTGTAAGCTTGCCGCCGAGATTGCTCAGCGTGTAGCTGGTGGTGTTTCCGGGCCGCTGGTCAGTCACTTGCAGTCCTGCGACCGGATTGCCATCGGGAAGGTTCAGGCCCTGAAAGCTGATGCCCCAGTAATTCGCAAAACCGTAGTACGAGGCGCCGCCGTAGCTGGCGAGGACCGGAAAGCCGGGGTTGGCCTGATCCACTCGCGTGCCATCGTTCGCATTGTAGGTCCCATACTGCGAAACGAGGGTCGTCGCGTTCGCCTTCGAGCGATCGAAGCACTCGTCGTTCGTGCCATCGTTGCGGTGGAAGTAGCTGGGATCGTAAGCGAAATTGAACGTGACCGGACTGCCATTGCCGCTGCCATTGCCATTGCCACTGCCGACAACCATCGTTCCGGCCCCGGAAGTGGTTGAGGTGGCGGACATTGCAAGCGCTGTATTGCTCGACTGCGGACCGGTCTCGAGGAACGAGATTACGCCGGGGGTCGTGGAGTCGATGAACCCGTTGAATCCCGCGCTGCCATTCTTGACGCCGATATAGTCGAGCCGGAATGCGCCATACGGCGATGCCGTCGACGGTGATTGCGTTGCACTGAGATAGGCATAAACGTCGACCGAGTTGCCATGGTCGGTAAGCGACAGCCAAACCTTCGCGATCATCGGGTCGCTATTCGACGCGCGGACGACGTCTACGATGGCATTGGCGTAATTCGCAGCGCCGCCGGCAGCGGCGTTACTGCCGCCCTGTCCGCTCTGACACTTGTTCATGTCGACGAGGGCGAGGTAAGGACCTGCATTGACCATGTCGCCGGGATCAGTACCGCCGATCACGCACAGAACCATATTCAGACTGCCGATGCCTTCGGCCGTCTCGTCCTGAACGTATAGGTTCTGCGGATCGGTTACGTAAGGTGAATTGTTGGGCGGGGCTGCAAGGGCTGCAGAGCCGGAGCCAAGTGCCGCGCAAGCAACGACGCAGTAACGAATGAACGTGTTCATGGTATCCCTCAATTCGCCGTGACGACCGAGACCGACTTCGGGGTCACGATTCCGGTGACAGTCGCCTTGGGCGGCGTCACCACGGTGGCGGCGGGCGGCGAGGCGCTGCCTCCGCAACCCGCGATTGCACTCGCGACCGCAAGGGCCACGAGGAGAGCGCGCAAGGGGGTAGTCATGGAATGGTCTCCCGACGAAATGAGATGTGGATGTTGATCGGAGGCATCAGATGCCGGCGTGCTGACCAGGGCGGGTGCGGCGCACCGGTCCTCGCAGACAGGGGACCGTCGTCGCTACGGATTGAACCGCTCTGTGCACCGAGTTCCAGATGTGACTTAAGTTCTGCACGGAATTTGATCAAACGGGCACACCGGCCACTGGCTCGGATCCTCCACGCCGGTTCGCCCAGTGAGCGGCCGCTACGCGTACAAACTGAAGGCCTGCCAGCCGATCCGATCGTCCGGTGCTCAGACTTGGGACGCTGGTCACGCGCCCGGGCGACTCACGTCGCCGGAGGTGTCATATTGCGTAAGCACGAGTCGTCCACGCGCGACGCACCGTCATCGCAAGTCGCTTGTGGCAACGGCCGCTGCGTGGCAGCCGGCACGTCAGTCGGCACGACGCACTCGAGCCGCAGGCCCCCAGCGCGGCTGACCCGTTGCGACGGGCGAGCCCTCGGGGCACGGACGGTGGCTGGCGTTGTGCGATTCGGGTACACGAACGCTCACCGGAACCGGGCGGTGAGCACCGGACGCAGCCCGGCGAAAGCGACTCTCCGGAGGGCGCTGGCTGTCCAGCCCTCAGGTGGTCAGGACCGCCGTGGCGCTGCGCTTGGCTGCGCGTTGGTGGACGAGGCTGCGCTCGCGCTCTGGCGCTTGACGGCGTCGAAGTGCAGCTGCGCTCTTTCGATCTCCGCACCGTGCTGTCTGACCCAGGCGCCGAGAGCGATCACCGGAACGCACAGAGAACGACCCAGGTCGGTCAACTGATAATCGACTCGCGGCGGAATGACCGGGGTCAGGTGCCGCGTGACGAGCCCATCCCGTTCCAGTCCGCGCAGAGTCAGCGTGAGCATTCGCTGCGAGATGCTCTCGATGATCCGACGGAGCTCGTTGAACCGCAGCGGCTTTTCGGCCAGCACCATGATGACCAGCACGCTCCACTTGTCGCCGATCCGCGAGAGCACGCGAGCCATGCTCTGGCAGTCGCTCGACTCGAACTTG
>Ga0181519_10003324_pt1 | contig 13267 bp, 12 predicted proteins | sample PEATcosm2014_Bin_26_FD_121102 | JGI IMG/M metagenome (GOLD analysis project Ga0181519, IMG submission 121102) | Peatland microbial communities from MTU Mesocosm Facility, Houghton, MI, USA - PEATcosm2014_Bin02_10_metaG | ecosystem: Environmental > Terrestrial > Soil > Wetlands > Peat | place... | reverse complement strand
TAGCGATTGCCGATGTAGCTGCGGTCGGCCGGCGTCTCCCAGAACGCCGAACGCGGGTTGTTGACCAGCACCCAGGCGCTGCCGGTGTCGAGCCGCTTGAGCGTGACGCCGAGGCCGGTCTGCAGGTCCTCGGTGTCGAGCCGACGGTCGCCCATCACCCCTTCGAGCGCGTCAGCGAGCGCGCGGGCGTCGAAGATCGCCTTCCAGCCCGGCAACTTCATTACCGGTTGACGGAACACCCGCGGCGCGAGATTTCGATAGAAGTCGCTCAATTCATCGACGCTGTGGCCGAGCGCGAGGCCGGCGGCGATGATCGCGCCGGTCGAGGTGCCGCCGATCAGGTCGAAGTGGTCGCAGAGGCGCACCGGCCGCCCCGCCTGCGCCGCCAGCGTACGCTCGATCTCCTTGAGGAACGCCAGCGCGACGACGCCGCGCACGCCGCCGCCGTCGAACGCGAGTATGCGCTTCCGGCCGGGGGCAAAGAGGTGACGATCGCGGGAGGACGAGTCTGTCTGGGTCGCGTCGCTCATGCGATCCTCCTTACGCGCTGGGCCTCACACGATCTCCATCGCCCGGTCCCAGGCCGAAACGTCGTCGAGCATGATCTCTGCGGCGCGCCTGGCGGCGCTGCGCGCCAGGGCCGCGTTGGGCGGCGCGCCGTCGAGGGCGCGGCGCAGACGACGCAGGGCGAGACCGATGCGCGCCGAGCGCGCCGCCTGCCGCACCACGTCGAGTTGATTGCGCAGTCCGTTGAGCGCCGCAGAAAGCCCCGGTCCGGCGCTGAGCGCCAAGCCGACCGCGGCCAGCACTGACACCGGCGCGCGCAGAAGCCCGGAGATCGCGAGCGCCGCCAGCGCCGCGCCGAGCGCCGCCGACGCCAGCAGGACCGTCATCGCCGCGCGGCGCAGGCGCGCGTCGAGCCGACGGAAACGTCGATAGGCGGCGCGGTGATACGCGATCTGCGGCGCGATCTCGACCTCGCCGAGATAGGCCAGGAACCCCGCGGCGTCGCGCTCCGCCAGCCCCGCCGCCGGCGCGCCGCGCAGAGCGCGCGCCAGCCGCCATTCGACCCACGACTCGGACGCAGCGTCGGGCGACGCGACCCCCGCCAGCAGGCAGAACCTGGCGATGCGCGCAGCTTCGGCGGCGCGGCGATAGTCGATCCATTTGACTCGCCAACGGCGCCGCCTGGCGACGTGCTGGTCGAGATAGAGCAGCCCGGTCATGCCAAACTGCACCGGCACCGTCACGGGCGAAGCGACCGGAAACAGCGCGCCGACAAATCCGGAGGCGAAGTTGACGGCGAACAGCAGGAACGAGCGCGCCGCCAGCGTGCTGCGCCAGCGCCGGCCGTAGGCGAGCGCCAGCGCGTCGCTGCGCTCGTACTCGCGGCGCAGGCGATCGAGCGCTTCGCCGCGATCGACGCTCGCCGCGGAATTGGCCGCCGCCGCGCGCGTCCAGGAATCGTCGGACGTCGAGCCTTGCTCCGACGGCTCGCCGATCAGCCGCAGCAGCAGCGCATATTCGTAGCGAAGGGGGCGGCTGCTCGCGTCTTCGCGCTGATACTCGTTGAGGTCGCGCCGGTCGGCGAGGCGGCGCGGCGGCGACAGCAACGCCTCGGCGATCGCCTCGGGGCTCGTCGCGGCGTCGCTGCGCTGACGTGGCGCGCCTTCCAGCGTCGGCTCTACGCCAGAATCGATCGCCAGCCGCGGCGCGGCGCCTGATTCCGCAACCAGCGCCGGCAGCGAAGCGCGAATCTTAGCGAAGTCGCGATTGGCCAACAGCGCAGCGTCGCAGGCCGACGCCGCGTCGCCATGCGCGTCGATCTCGACGCCGGCGCGCTTGGCCGCCTCGACCACGGCGGCGGACGGCGAGTCGTCGTTGCGGAAGATCAGCCGCGCCCGGCCCGGCCCGCGATAGACATCCGGCCAGCGCGCCGCCGCCGCGCGCGCCGCCGCCTGCATGAGCGTCGCCGCCGCGCCGACCGCGGTCGCGTCGGCGTCGCCGCAGCCCGCCCACAGCACGGTGAGCACGGGCGCGAGCCTGAAATCGTCGTCTCCGGAAGCCTGCACGGTGGTCATGGTCATCGAAGGCGGCGGTAAACTGGGGCAATCAGTAGAAATTCAATCGAGCGAACTTGTCGAGCGAAAAATGACTTGGGATGATGGGCGCGCGCCCATCGCCCGTCCTCCGCGCCGGAGCCTGTCGCCCAGTGAGCCACCACCCTCCCAAGCCCCGCCTGGCGCTGACGCTCGGCGTCACCGGCCATCGCCTCACCCGCGCGCCGGCGGGCGAAAACGAGGGCGGCGCTCCGCGTCCCTTCGATGTCGCGGCGGTGGGCAAGGCGCTCGAAGCGGCGTTCGCGGCGGCGGCCGAAGGCCTCGCCGCGATCGACGCCGAGGCGAAGGCGGGCTTCAGCGAAGCCCCGCCCGTCGTGACGCTGATCTCGTCGCTCGCCGAGGGGGCCGACCGCATCGCCGCCCTCGCCGCGCTCGAGGCCGGCTTCGCCCTCGACGTCGTTCTGCCCTGCCCGACGCCGATCTACGCCGCCACGTTCGTCGACGACGCTTCACGCGAGGAATTCGCTTCGCTCTCGGCGCGCGCGCGCGCGACGCTGATCTTGCCGCTCGCCGGCGATTCCGCCGCGCCGCTCGCTGAGCGAATGCCTGCGACTTTCGAAGCGGCGGGTCTGACGACGCTCGCCCAATCCGACATCCTGGTCGCAGTGTGGGATGGCAAGCCGGCCGAGGGGCGCGGCGGCACCGGCCAGATCGTCGAAGAAGCGGCGCGGCATGGCGCGCCGATCGTCGTCGTCGATCCCAAGGACGGCGCGACCCGACTGCTGTGGGCCGATGCGCCAGCCGACGAAGCGACGGCGCGGCGCGCCCTCGACATTGCGCCACGCCCGCTGGCGCCGGCGTTGGCCGGGCTGATCGCGCGCATCGTCAGCCCGCCTTTGACGGCGGAAGAGCGCGCCGGCCTCAAACAGTATTTTGCCTGCCGAATCGGCGCCGGCGCGAGCCGCCGCGCCAGTCACGTCTTCGACGGCCGCGACCTGGAGGCGCCGCGCGCGCGTTGGCCGCGCGTCAGCGCCGCCGTCGGCGAATCCGCGACCAACCGCACCGCAGCGAAGCGCTACGCGCAGGCGCTGTTGGCGGCCGAAGACGTCGCCGCGCGCCACGCCGGCGCCTATCGACGGCTGTTCCTGGCGAGTTCCGCAGCGACGGTGCTGGCGAGCGCTTTCGTCGCCGCCGCAGCGCGCTTCCGTGAACTGCATCTGGTCGCAGCGGCGTTCGAGTTCCTGACCGTCGCGGCGGTCGGTGGGCTGGTGCTGTTCGCCACGCGCCGGCGTTGGCATCATCAGTGGTTCGAGGCGCGCGAGGTCGCCGAACGACTACGGGTCGTCGCGCCGGCGTGGCTGCTTGGCGCCTGGCCGGCGCATCTGAAGCCGGCGCAGGCGGCGTGGCCCGGCTGGTGCGCGCGCGCAGTTGCGCGCGAGCTGCCGCTGTTCGCCGGCGAAATCGGTGACCTCACCGGCGAAATCCGCAACATCATCGCGGCTTTGGTCGACGAGCAACTCGCCTACCACGTCGCCAACGCCGAACGGCTGGAACGGCGCGATCACGTTTACGAAGGGATCGGGGTCGGCCTGCTGTCGGCCTCGCTGATCAACAACGCCGTCTATCTCGCCGTGCGCCTCTTCGACGCGTCGGGGCTCGAGAGCTACGAAAGCTGGGGCCTGGCGGCGGCGATCTTCCTGCCGGCGGCGGCGACGGCCGCCTATGGCGTGCGCCTGTTCGGCGACTACGAGGACCTGGCGCGCCGCTCGCGCCGCACCGCCGGCGAGTTGCGAGCGCTTCAGGCGCGCATTGCCGACGCGATGGACCTGCGGGCGTTGCGCGAGGTCGCCGAAGCGGCGACGCGAGCGATGTTGTCCGACCTCGACGCGTGGCGGGTGGCGGTGGAGAGCCGTCGATTGTCGGCGGGGTGAGGCTCAGGCCTGCGACGCCGCCACGACATCGGCGAGCCGACGACGCCATTCCACTGGTTCAAACGCCGGCGCGGCAAACTCGACCCGCGCCGCGACGCCGGCGGCGGAAAGATCGAGCCCCTCGGGATCGATTCCGATCGCACGCCAGACGCGCCGTCCCGCCTCCCGCCGTCCCGCCAGTTGCGCAGCCAGCCCTTCGGCCGCGTTGATCTCAGCGAGCAGAGCGTCCTCCGCGTCGACGAGCGCCGCCGCGTCGAGCGGAGGCGCGAGGATGTCGGCGGCGGCGAGCTTGTCGGCGCGGCCGAAACCGCCATTGAAATGCACCGCCGTGATTCCCATGCGGTAGATCGCGAAATCGGCGAATCGCGCGTAGAGCTTGGCCTTGGGGTTGCGCTGCAGGTAGCGCTTGCGCGCGTAAGGGTCGGGACGGAGCGCGATCGACCCGCCGACGGTCAGACGCGGGTGGTTGAGCGGATCGCCGCGGTCGGGCGGGCTGGTCAGCAGTAGCGAGCCGCGCGCGTCGAGGGCGAGATTCTGGGTGTGCTGGGCGAGCGTGGAGAGCAGGAACAGCGGCGCGCCGTCGAAATCGCTGGCGCAACCGACCCAGGTCGCCAGCGGGGCACCGTCGGCGCCGAGCGTCGCGAGGGCCGCGGTGCGCGACAGGCGCAGCAACCGCTTGGCGTCGGCGATCGCGGCCGTCCGCGACTCTTCCGCGCCCGCCGCTGTCATGTTCAACGTCCCTGCCTCGAGCCTCGCCGGCTCAACCGCCGCCGGCCGAGCGAGACAAAGCGCGCTGCGGCGGCGCGGTCAAGTCGGCGGACCGGATCGCCCGCAGCGCGGTTGAACATTCGGTAAAGCGGGTTATTTTGGCCGGCGACGGGCGAAAGGCGCACCGCGGAGGCCCCTCGCCGCCCAGGCGGTCCTAACGAGGGCCACACTTCGGCCGCGAAAGGCCTTATTGTGCCGCCGCGCCTTGTGGGAAGCGGCGGCGGCGAGCTGGCGCGACGCAAGCCGATGGAAGCAGGAGACTCATGCCGACGATCGCCCTGGTCGACGACGACCGCAACATTCTCACCTCGGTCTCCCTGTCGCTGGAGGCCGAAGGCTATCGCGTGCAGACCTACACCGACGGCGCCAGCGCCCTCGACGGGCTGAAGGCCAACCCGCCCGATCTCGCCATCTTCGACATCAAGATGCCGCGCATGGACGGGATGGAGTTGTTGCGCCGGCTGCGGCAGAAGTCCGACTTGCCGGTGATCTTTCTCACCTCGAAGGACGAGGAGATCGACGAGTTGTTCGGCCTCAAGATGGGAGCCGACGACTTCATCCGCAAACCGTTCTCGCAGCGGCTGCTGGTTGAGCGGGTCAAAGCGATCCTTAGGCGCGCCAATCCGAAGGACGCCGCCAGTCAGAAGGAAAGCGAGGCCAAAGTTCTCGAGCGCGGGCGGCTGAAGATGGATCCCGAGCGCCATACTTGCACCTGGGACAACGAACCGGTGACCCTGACAGTGACCGAGTTCCTCATTCTCCAGGCGCTGGCGACCCGCCCCGGCGTCGTCAAGAGCCGCAATGCGCTGATGGACGCGGCCTACGACGATCAGGTCTATGTCGACGACCGAACGATCGACAGCCACATCAAGCGACTGCGCAAGAAGTTCAAGGTCGTCGAGCCTGAGTTCGAAATGATCGAGACGCTCTACGGCGTCGGCTACCGCTTCCGGGAAGCGTGACGCCGAAGACAACCAAGGCGCGGCGCGACCGGCGTCGCGCGCAGCAATGAGCAGCGAAGCGCACAGCGAACCATTCCTGACCGCCGCAAGCGCGCGATGGCGGCGGTCGCGCGCGCGCCAACGCTTGCGCGTATTCAGGCGCGCGACGCTGTCCAGCTTTTCTTCTTCGCTCACCCGCCGCATCGTCTTCCTCAATCTCGGCGGACTGCTGGTTCTGGTCGTCGCCTTCCTGCTGCTCAACCAATTTCGCGCCGACATCATCGCCGCTCGGATCCAGAGTCTGAAAACCCAGGCCGGCATTATCTCCGCGGCAATCGCCGCTTCGGCGACAGTCGAAACCGACACGATCACAGTCGATCCCGAGAAGTTGCTGCGGATTGCGCCCAACGAGAACGCCGAGCGCCTGAAGGACGACGAAGACTCGATCGAGTTCTCGATCAACCCCGAGCGGGTCGGCCCGGTGCTGCACCGTCTCGTCACGCCAACCCGCACCCGCGCCCGCATTTACGATCTCGACGGCCTGCTGCTGCTCGATTCGAGCACGCTGTCGCTGCGCGGCTCCGCCCTGCGCTCCGAGGCGAGCGCCGAAACTTTGCCGTGGTGGCAAAAGGCATGGAGCGACCTGCGGCAATCGTTCACGCCGGCGAAGAAGCGGCGCGCCGCCGAGGAATGGGCGACCAACGGCAAGTCGATGCCTGAGGTCGCTGCCGCGTTCGCCGGCCGAACCGAATCGGCGGTGCGGGTCGACGCCGCCGACGAGACGATCGTTTCGGTTGCGGCGCCGATCCAGCGCGCGGGCAGCGCGATCCGCGGCGCGTTGCTTCTCTCCACTCAGGGCGGCGACATCGATACGGTGATTGCGTCGGAGCGCTGGGCGCTGCTGCGCGTCTTCCTGGTGCTGGCGACCGTAATGCTGGTGCTGTCGCTGTTGCTCGCCAACACCATCGCCGAGCCGGTGCGCAAGTTGGCCGAGGCGGCCGAGCGGGTGCGCCGGGGAATCAGGTCGCGCCAGCAGATCCCCGATTTCACTGCCCGCTCCGACGAGATCGGCCACCTGTCGGGGGCGCTGCGCGACATGACTCAGGCGCTCTACAATCGCATCGACGCGATCGAGAGCTTCGCCGCGGACGTCGCCCACGAGCTGAAGAACCCGCTAACCTCGCTGCGCAGCGCGGTTGAGACGCTGCCACGGGTCAAATCCGGCCCTTCGCGCGATCGTCTGCTCGACATCATGCAGCACGACGTGCGCCGCCTCGACCGGCTGATCAGCGACATCTCCGACGCCTCGCGGCTCGACGCCGAACTTGCGCGCGGCGAAGCCAGCCCGGTTGATCTGGTCGAGCTCGCCAAAGCGGTGGTCGCGATGGTGTCGGATTCGCCGCGCAACAACGGCGTGACGCTGAAACTGACGGTGGAGCGCCGCGGCGCCGCGCGGCCGACCGACTTCATCGTGATCGGCCACGATTCGCGCCTTGCCCAGGTGCTCACCAACCTGATCGACAACGCGTGCTCGTTCTCGAAACCGGGGGGCGAGGTGCGCGTCGCGTTGCGCCGCGCCGCCTGCTTGCCGACCGCCGATGGCGGGCCGGAGCGCGAGGAAGTGTGGGCGATCGTCGACGATGACGGTCCCGGCGTTCCGCCGCACGCGCTCGAGCGCATCTTCGAGCGCTTCTATACCGACCGGCCCGAGCAGGGGTTCGGCCAGAATTCCGGATTGGGCCTGTCGATCTCGCGTCAGATCGTCGAAGCGCACGGCGGGCGCATCTGGGCCGAGAACCGCCCAGAAACGGCGCAGACGGCAAACGACAAAGAGCCGACGCGCCATGGCGCCGGCGCGCGCTTCGTCGTCGCCCTGCCGGCGATCGTTCCGTGAGCGCGACGCCGAAGGGGTGGACGGCCCTGCATGCGACTGCGGTCGTCGTCTGCGAAAGCGGCTTGCTGCTGCGTGGTCCTTCTGGCGCCGGCAAGAGCTCGCTCGCGTTGGCGCTGATTTGGGCGGCGCGCGAGCGCGCCTGTTTCGCCGCGCTGATCGCCGACGACCGCGCCTTCGCGCGCGCGATCGGCGATCGCCTGATCGTGCGCGGCGCGCCTGAATTTTCCGGCAAGATCGAGCGGCGCTTCGAGGGCCTGATCACGGTCGCCGCCGAACCGGCCGCCGTGATCCGGCTGGTGATCGACCTCGCCGGACGGGGCGAGGCGCCGCCGCGCCTGCCCGTCGGGAGCGAATTGTCGACTGAAATCCTCGGCGTCCGGCTGCCGCGCATCCCGCTCGATCCCGCCCACGGACCTGCCGACCACACCCGAGTCGTCCTGGAATCGCTGGCGCGTCGGCTTTGAGGCGGATCATGGCGCCTTGACGGCGATCGTGGCGCTGTGATGGTGATCGCGACCTTTTGCGAATTTCGCTTGAACATTGCGCCGCACTGCACAAAAATACGCCCTCCGCAGGGTCGAGACCCTCCGCCGGCGCGGCGGCGGCGCGCGTAGACGATGGAATCTTGATGATCGGAATGGTCCTGGTCACTCACGGCCAGCTCGCCACTGGGTTTCGCGCCGCGCTTGAACACGTCGTTGGACCGCAGTCGCGGTTCGAGACGATCACGATCGGCCCGGAAGACGACATGGAGCAGCGGCGCGCCGACATCCTCGGCGCCGTGGCGCGGGTTCAGGACGGCAGCGGCGTCGTGCTGCTCACCGACATGTTCGGCGGCACGCCGTCCAACCTCGCGATCTCGGTGATGGACGGCGGCCGCGTCGAAGTGATTTGCGGCATCAATCTGCCGATGCTGATCAAATTGACGACGTTGCGCGAAAGCGCCGACCTCGATCACGCCGTGATGGAAGCGCGCGACGCCGGCCGCAAGTACATCACCGTGGCAAGCAAAGTGCTGGCCGGAAAATGAGCGATACGCCGTTGGACGAGGACGACTGTCCCCCGCCGCCGGTCATGGCTGGCGCGCACGCGCGCGATCTCCATATCGTCAACCGCAAGGGCCTGCACGCGCGGGCGACCGCCAAGTTCGTGCAATGCGTCGAACGCTTCGACGCGGAGATCAAGGTCACGCGTTGCGGCGAAACCGTCGGCGGCGATTCGATCATGGGCATTCTGATGCTCGGCGCCGGGCTCGGCTCGACGATCACCGTCACCGCCCTCGGCGCCCAGGCGATCGAGGCGCTCGACGCGCTCGAAGCGCTGGTCGCCAACCGCTTCAACGAAGACGAGTAAGCGGCGACGCGCGCCACCCCGAATGCGACGGCGCAGAAAGACGCCGCCCGACGAATCCAGAGAGGCTCCTAGAGCTCCGCGGCGCCTGGCAGCGCCGCCACAAGCGCATCGATCGCCAGCCGCACCCGCATCGGCATGAGCGGCGATTGCCGCCAAAGCGCGTTGGTCTTGAAAACGAGTCGCGGCGCGTCCTCAAGCACGGGCGCGAGCGCGCCGGCGCGCACGCGGTCGCGGATCAGCCAGCAGGGCAGCCAGGCGAGGCCGTAGCCGGCTTCGGCCGCTTCGGCGATCGCCTCCAGATCGTCGAAGCGCAGCCGGCTCGGCGGCGTCGCCTCAAACGGTCTGCCGTTCGCAACGGGGAACTGCCAAGCGCCGACGCGGCCAGCTCGACAGTAGGCGATCGCGTGATGAGAGGATAGATCGTCGAGCGTCTTGGGCCGGCCGTGCGCAGCGATGTAGGCCGGCGAAGCGCAGACGGTCATGCGCTGCAGCGCAACCGTGCGCGTCATCAATCCCGCGCCGTCGCCAACCGCGCCATTGCGAATGGCGAGATCGAATCCATCCTCGATGAGATCGACCAGTCGGTCGCTGAAGGACAGGTCGAGTTCGAGTTTCAGGTGTTGCGCGGCGAGGCGCGAAAGAACCGGCGCGACGCAGCGTCGCCCGAACAGCGCTGGCGCGGAGACACGCAGCCGCCCCGACGCCTCGCGGCGGCCGGTCTCCAACGTGGCCTCTCCGGCCCGCAATTCCTCCAGCGCCCGTACGCAGCGCTCATAGTAGACCTGTCCGTCTTCAGTGAGGCTCTGCTTGCGCGTCGTACGGTGGAAAAGGCGAGCGCCAAGACGCGCCTCGATCCGCGCGACAGCCTTCGCGACCGCCGAACGCGTCAGTCGCACCCGCTCGGCGGCGGCGGAAAAACTGCCCGTCTCGACCGCAGCCACGAAAACGTCGACGCCACTCAAGATTTCGCTCACTGTATTGTTTCCATCTGAGCGCCAATATTTCGATAATTTATCACCACTGGCGTGTCTGGTTCAACGATAGATTCCTGCGCTGACGCGACGCGACAAGGAGATTGCGATGACGAAGACGATGAAACGCTGGCAGATGGACGGCCTCGGCCGCGACCGCCTGAGCCTGAAGGACGTTCCAGCGCCTTCGCCGGGACCCGGCGAGGCGCTGGTCAAAGTAGCCGCCGTCTCGCTCAACTACCGCGACAAGCTGGTGATTGATTCAGGGATGGGGCTCGATCTCGCTTTTCCCTTCACGCCGGCATCCGATCTCGCCGGCGCGGTGGCCGCGCTTGGAAGCGGCGCCAACCGCTTTGAGATTGGGGATCGCGTGATCTCGACCTTCGCACCCGGCTGGATCGACGGTCGGCCGCTGGGCGACGCGCGCAGGCCGCCTTATCGAACGCTCGGAGGCGTCTATCCAGGCGTGCTCGCGGAATACGTGGCCCTTCCGGAGGACTGGTTCGTGCGCGCCCCGACCACGCTGGACGACGCTGCGGCGAGCGCCTTGCCCTGCGCCGGGCTGACCGCTTGGTCCGCATTGGTCGAACGCGGCCGCCTGCGCGCCGGCGAAACGGTGCTCGTCGAAGGCACCGGGGGCGTCGCGATCTTCGGCGTCCAGATCGCCAAGGCGCACGGCGCCGAGGTGATCGTCGTCTCCAGCAGCGCCGAAAAGCTCGAACGGGCGAGGGCGATTGGCGCCGATCACGGCGTCGATCGCACCAAGGAAGATTGGGTCGAAGCCGTGCTCCGCATCACTGGGAACCGAGGGGCCGACCACATCCTCGAGATCGTCGGCGGTCCCCATCTCGGCGGGGCCGTCCGGGCGGCGGCCGTCGGCGGCCAGATCGCCCAGATCGGCGTGCTCGAGGGTTTCGACCTCGCGGCCTCCGCGGGGCCACTGATGTTGAAAAACTTGACGATCCATGGGATCGGCGTCGGTCACCGGAGGGCGTTGGAGGATTTCGTCGTCGCGGTCGACCGCGTCGGCCTGAAACCCGTGATCGATCGACGCTTTTCTCTCGCCGAGCTGCCGGCGGCGGTCCGCCGTCTCGACGACGGCGCGTTCGGCAAGATCGTCGTCGAGATCGCCTGAATCTGGCTCGATGATCTTCTGAGGCCGGGCGAGCGTCGATGTCGGTCGCGCGCGCCGCTACATGCGGAAGTCCTCGCCGAGATAGTAGCGGCGCACATCGGGATGAGCGACGATCTCGTCCGGCGGCCCTTCGGTCAGCACGTGGCCACTGTGAATGATGTAGGCGCGGTCGATCAGGCCGAGCGTCTCGCGCACGTTGTGGTCGGTGATCAGCACGCCGATGCCGCGGCCCTTGAGATGGCGCACCAAATCCTGGATGTCGCCGACGGCGATCGGATCGATGCCGGCGAACGGCTCGTCGAGCAGCATGAACGACGGCTTGCCGGCGAGCGCGCGCGCGATCTCGCAGCGCCGCCGCTCGCCGCCCGACAGCGCGATCGACGGCGCCTTGCGCAGCCGCGCGATGTCGAATTCCTCGAGCAGGGAATTGAGCGTCGCCTCGCGCGCGCGGCGATTGGGCTCGCTAACCTCGAGCACGGCGCGGATGTTGTCCTCGACATTGAGGCCGCGGAAGATTGAAGCCTCCTGCGGCAGGTAGCCGATGCCGAGCCGCGCGCGCTGGTACATCGGCAGGCCGGTGACCGGATAGCCGTCGAGATCGATGACGCCCTTATCGGGCCTGACCAGTCCGGTGATCATGTAGAAGACCGTGGTCTTGCCGGCGCCGTTGGGGCCGAGCAGGCCGACCGCTTCGCCGCGCCGGACGTAAAGGCTGACGTCTTGGACCACAGCGCGCGCGCCGTAGCTCTTGCCGAGATTGTGAACGGCGAGATAGCCGTCGGCGACGTCCGCCGCGGCGTTGGGGCGCGTGTCGGCCGCGGCGCGCCGCCGCGATTCGAGCGACGCGGCGCCGCTCAAGTCAGGACGGTCCGGGCGGGGCGACTGCGCATGGCTGGCGTCCGAAGCGATGACGAGGCCGCCTTCTCTACTTCGGCGCGTTGGACTTGTCATCGCCGCCCGAGCCCGGGATGAACAGGCCTTTCACCCGGCCAGCGGCGCCGGTGTCGACCGTCGCCTCGCCGGTCGTGAGATCGTAGGTGAGCTTGTCGCCTTTGGTGACGTTGCCGCTGTCGCTGAGCGTCACGTTGCCGATCAGCCAGACTTTGTTCTGCGCCTTGTCGTAAGAACCGTGGTCGCCGGTGGCGACCTGCGTCTTAGAGATGACGGTGACCGGTCCGGCGGCGTCGAGATGCTTGACGTGGCTCGACGAACCGCCAGTCCCGTTCTTAGCGGCGTCTGCGGCCGGAGCGGGGCCGCCCGCCGCGTCGGCCTTCTCCATGTAGATCGTCAACCCCGAGCAGGTCATCTTGCTGTCGCCCTGGATGACGACGACGTTGCCGGTGTAGACGGCCTTCTGCTCCTTGTCGAAATAGACGAGCTTGTCGGCCTCGATCGACACCGGCTGCTTCGAGCTGGCGCCCGGAAGGAAAGATGCGCCGGCGTCCTTGGTCGCCGCAGCGGCGGGAGCGGCGGCGGCGATGGCCAGCAGCAAGGCGACGGCGACTCTGCGCCGATCGGCGGTCATGGGCCGGCTCCTTTCGAATCGCCGAGCGCCGGCGGTGCGAAGGATTCGCCGGCGAAGGTCGACCGCACGTGACCGGTGAACGTCAGTTCGGCGCCGTTGTCGTGCGCTTCGGCCGAATCGGAGCGGATCGTCGCCCCGTTGCTGGTGACGACCGTCACCGGCTGATCGGAACGGTAGACGCCTGACTGGAAGTCGATGTCGGCCGTAGCGAGCGTCACGTCGTAACTCGGGCTTCGCAAGTGCACATTTTGCGTCAGTTTGAGAAACTGGTGGACGTTGTCGTAGAAGCCGACGACGGCGTTGATGCGCATGCGGCTCGCGTCGGCCATGGCGACGTCGCCGTCGATCTCCCTCAGCTCGACCGTCGTCGGATGCGCGACGTCCTGAATCGCCTGGACGGCGTTGACGACATAAGGGCGACCGTCTTTGCGTGTGCCGGTCAGGCGCGGATGGCTCATGACGATCTTCGATCCGTCGACGCTGAGCTCGCCGACCGTCAGACCGCCGATCTCGCGGCGGAACGGATCAAACATGACAAAGAAGATCAACGCCGCGACGGCAAGCAGCGCCGCCGTCGGCGTGGCGATCCGCATGAAGCGAACCAGCCGCGAATGACGCTCCGCCGCGGCGAACGCGCGCCGCCGAACCGGGTCGCGGCCAAGCGGCGAAGTCGCGTCGGAAGCGAACCT
>Ga0181519_10003322_pt1 | contig 13272 bp, 12 predicted proteins | sample PEATcosm2014_Bin_26_FD_121102 | JGI IMG/M metagenome (GOLD analysis project Ga0181519, IMG submission 121102) | Peatland microbial communities from MTU Mesocosm Facility, Houghton, MI, USA - PEATcosm2014_Bin02_10_metaG | ecosystem: Environmental > Terrestrial > Soil > Wetlands > Peat | place... | reverse complement strand
CCACGCTCTCAGGAACTCGACGTTCGACGGCGTCTCCGGGAGCTGCAGTGGATTGAAGCCCGTGGTCCTGCCGTTGCCGAGGGCAAAGTAGTCTCCGCCCAACGCGCGCACCAGGATTTCGAGCCCGCGATCCTTGTCGAAAATGACCTGCGTGGCGTTCTGCCGGACCAACGAGGTGATCAGGAATCCGATGAATACGGTCTTGCCCGATCCCGTGGGCCCGCAAATCAGAGTATGGCCCGTATCCTTCCGGCTTCCTCCATCCGGATCGGCCGGGTCGCTGGCATGAAGCGAAAAGTAATAAGGCGACCTGGAACTCGTGACCAGGACCGACAGGGCATCGCCCCAATGATTGCCGTGGGCACGGCCCAACGGATAATTATGAAACGGCGCCATGGCCGCGAAGTTGCGCGACGTGATGGGGGATTTGCGGGGACGAAGCGGGAAATTGCCCGGCAGCTGCGCCCAGTACGCGGCCTCCAGGGCCAGATCCTCGCGCGCGACCAGCATTCCGGTGTCGGCCAGCAGCGCCCGCGCCAGCGCCACGCCGTCATTGAGATTCTTCAGCCGATTCGCGGCGCCGGCGCTGCCGGCCTCGTCAATGCCGGCCACCACCTGCAGGGTGAAATGATGGTCCCCCATGACGAAGTCATTGCTGGTCAACGCGTCGAGCGCGTCCTTGAGTTCCGCAGCCTGGGACACGGCGAAATCCCCGGCATTCGCCATCCGGTTGAATTGACGCTGCAGCAGGGACTGACTCGCGGGCTTGCCGAGAAAGGTGAAGGATTGCGTGAGCACGAAGGAAATGGGGGCCGACAGCAGCTCGTTGTACATGCCGACGGCCGTCGGCGTCGGGTACTCCTTGATGCCCAACATGGCGCCGACGCGGGTTTCCGTTGCGGACCGATATTCGATGGTTTCGCTGCCGAACATCACCCGCGTGCAGGCCAGCACCGCGTTGAGCGGTGATCGCGCGAGCGGCATTCGCTGCCACTCGCCGTTGATCAACAGGCCCAGGAATTCCAGCAGGGACGAACACCAGGCCTTGGAGTTCCAGTAGCAGCCAAGAGCCTCCGGCTCATAGCGCACGAGCGACGCCGTCAATGTCTGCGACAATTTGTCACAGGCGTCGAGACCCCCCGCGAGTTCCTGCCGCAAACCCTCGGGCTCGGTCCTCGCCAGGGCGCGTGCGACGAGTCCGGCCGCCATTCCGGCCGACGGACGGTAGAGAACGCTTAGGTAGAGCTCGTTCTGCATCAGCGTCTCGTCGCAGATGCGGTGCAAATAGCGGTCCTGCAGCCGGGCGGCGAAGCCGCGACCGGATGGGGATACCCCGCCGCCGCCGATTCGAACTCGACGCCGTATGACGTGAGTCCAAAGGGACACGCTGGGGCCGGCGATGTTTCGCCACAGCACGTTCAAGCGCTCGTGCCAGTTGTTGAGTTCCTCATCGTCGCGAGTCTCGAAACCCGCGCCGCCCAGACGAAACGCCTGCAAATAGTCGCCGAACGTCGTTCGAATGACCTGGGGCGCGACGTGTGCGCCATAGGGAATACGGTCCGCCGCCATCGCCTCGCGGCGCAACGCCATGGACGGAGATCGCGCCCGCATCATCGAAGTTTCCGGCAGGGCAATTCGGCGCGGATCGCGTCTTCGCCGCGGCGCCCTCGATCATCGGGCAGATCCAGCGAGAGAGGGCTGTAGGCGCTCGCCTGCCAGAACCCGTAATTCGCGAACAGGGCCGGTAGCCGAGTGCGGGCCCACAACAGCACGAGATCGAAGAACCGCTCGTCGCGTGCGCACAGCAGAAGGCAAACTCCGTGAATCGGGCCGCAGACGAGCAGCGTGAGAAGGTTCTTCGTCAATAGAAACGCCTCCAGCGTGAACACCAGATTGAAGAGCAGCGCCGAGTAGGTAACCCCCCATCGCATGGGCGGCCGGGTGGCCCCCACGAAGAGGGGATCCGTCGTCAGCCCGGGAACCGCGTCGACCATGCCGCCTCCTAAACACCGAACATGCCGCGAATCCACGTCACGATCTGCGGGGCGCCGAACGCAATCGCAATGCCCAAAATCGCGCCGATGCACCACCCCCACGACACGCGATTTGCCATCGCCATGCCGCCCAGGATCATGACGAGAATGATTGCGATGGGCGTCAGCCACGCCAGAATGTTGGTCTGTAGGGCCGTGGCGCCCGTCATGAACGGCGACGCCTGGGCCGCCGCCAGTCCTGGAATCAGGATCGTCATGGCGCCGAACGATGAGATCAGCGCGAGACAGGCTGCGGCAGGGCGCCGAGCGGGAGGGTGATGCATGGCGGAAATCCTTTTCCGTGAATCAACGATCGTGCGGGGCGCCGAATTCAGACTGCGGCGTGCAGGGCTCCCAGGTCCCGTTCCTCCCGGCGCCCCGCCCGCTGCTCGCGCTTGGCCTTTCCCGGGGCGCCGAATCGAAAGTTCTGGACCACGAAGGACAGGTCGTATTGCTTCTCGCCCCCCTTGTCCATCCAATTGTTCGCGCGGATTTGCGCTTGGACGATGAGTTGATCCCCCTTCCTCGCGTTCTTGGCGATCGCCTCCCCCAGACTCTCGAACGCGACGAAATAGATGCTGGTGACGGACTCCCGAGCGTTGCCGTTGTCGTCCTTCCCCGCGTAATCATTCCCCACGAGGCAAAATCGCGTATAGGCGGTGTCGCCCTTCACGGCCAACTCCGGGTCCTTGGCGAGATTACCCACGGCCATCACGGTGAAACTGTTCATGACTGCTCCTTGACGTTGTGAATCGCGGCGTCGACGAAGAGTCTCGGCTCGCGTGACAAGGAGTTTGAGGTTGAGCGGCGGGAACTTAAACGAAATTAATTGACGGCTATGCAGAGAAACGATTCTTGCCCCGCGGGCTTCACTCGCTACAGCCCCAGCGGCGGCGCGCCGCCGCCCGGCGCGTTGCTCTTGGCCTTCTCGATGGCCTTTACCAAGGCCGCATGCACCGACTGATCCTCTCCGGCGGACACGTACCGATCTGCAAGCTGCATGACGCGCTCGAGCGCCACGAGGCGCTGCTGCAAAAAGAGAACTGCGGCTCCCATGCCGCTACGATCATGGCCGCCGTCGACCGCGGCCTTGGCGCCGGTGAGCGCCCGATCGAACGCCGCTTCGGTGAGCCTAAGGTCGCGCGGCGGCCCACCGCCGGCGGCGGGCGCGTCGACGACCGGGGGCGTCAGCTTCAGCGCCGCGTGCATGATATCCGTGGTGGTGATCATTCCGAGCAGGCGATCCTGCCCATCCACGACCGGCAGCGCATGAACCCCGTGCGAGGCCATCAATTCAGCGGCATCCCTCACCGACTGGTGCGGCTGGACCGTGATCGCCGGCTTGCTCATCATCTTGTCCACGCTCAGGTGCCGATCGAGGAATTCATCGGGCGGCGCGCCGTTCTTGGGCAGATACGCATGAAGCTTCATGACGTCGGCGGAGCTGAGCATGCCGACCACTCTCGGTCCGCTCAGCACCGGCAAATGATGGATCGGGTAACCCGCGAACAAACGCAGCACGGAACCGGCCGGCTCCTCGAGGTCGATCGACAAGACGGCTTCGGTCATCACTCGACCGACACGTTCGCTGCTATCCATACTTGAGGACACAATGCCGCTTCTCCGGTGGCGGCGAATATCCGTAAGTGTACCTATTGGCGGGATAGGCACCGGCGGTCCCGCGACGGCCCGCCCTCCCGATCGGCCCGACCAACCGCGCTGGAGACCTCGCATTGCTGGTCCCGCAACGGTTTCTCCTTATTACATTAAATGGCGGTACCGACAAAATCTCCCATACCTGTCGAATGAGACTACTCATGGCCCTACCGAACGTTGCCCATGGCTCGATCCCTTCCGGGTCCGCACCGGCGGCCGCGGAAACGGCGGCCCGGGACCCGGCGCCGCCTTGGGCGCTGGATCTTCTGGTCGCCAGCGGCCTGGCGGCCTATTTGGTGCTCGATGGATCGAAGATCACTTACGCCTCGCCGTCGTTCCTCGCGCTCGCCGGGTGGGAGTCGGCGGGCGCTACGGCGCCTGCCGACCTGGCCGAGATCTTCAGCGACGAGGACTGCAAGCGGATCTTCGCGCAACTCGGGAACGCCGGCGCTCGGCACCGCAACATTTGCGCCCTGTGCGGCGCCCATCGCGCAGAGGCCTACGCGGCGATCGACGCGGCAACGATCCAGACGACCGGCGGTCCACGTACGGTGATGCTGGTGAGCGACGTCAGTGCCTGGATGAAGGGCCACGCCCGGTTGCAACGGCTGGCATTCATGGACACCCTGACCGGGCTCGCCAACCGGGCGCTCTTGTATGACCGCATCGAGCAAGCCATTGCAGCGGCACGCCGGAATGGAGGCAGCTTCGCGATCCTGCTCATCGATCTCGATCGCTTCAAGCCCATCAACGACACCCACGGCCATGCAACCGGCGATCTCGTGCTGCACGAGGCCGCACGACGCCTCCAGGTTGCCGCCCGCACGGTCGACACCGTAGCCCGTCTCGGTGGAGACGAGTTCGTCGTGCTTTTGACCGGCGTCGGCGTCCGCACGGAAGCGCGTCGAGTCGCCGAGCGGATCATACAGACCGTCACCGCGCCGCTCGCCGTGCACGGTCTGCGCCTCGGCGTCAGCGTCGGTATCGCGATTTTTCCCGACGACGGGTCCGATGCCGAGCAGCTGCTGGCGTGCGCCGATGGCGCGATGTACGACGCCAAGAGTCGCGGCGGAAATCGCCACGCCTTTGCGGATACCGCGAGCGCAAGCGAGCGCATCCAGTCCCGCATTGCCTGGTCAACCAAGTACCGGATCGGTATCGAGGAGATCGACCGGCAGCACGAGGACCTGGTCAACAGGATGGGAGCTCTTTGGGAGGCGCTGAAGGCGCACCAGGATCGCGCAACGCTGCTGCACGGGATGTCGGAGATGACGCGCGAGCTGGAGGCACACTTCGCGACCGAGGGGGCTCACATGGCGGCGCATCCTTACGCCGGTGCGGCAGCGCACCTGGCCGACCATGCGCGCGCGCTCCAGACCGCCCGCAGTCTCGCGGCCCATGTCGATGAGCGCAGTCTCGCCCTCGGCATCCGGTTTCTCTACGACTGGCTGCTGAGCCACATCCAGTCCTACGATGCGGAGCTGAGCCGTGCAAGGTCCGACTGAGGCGGCGAGCACTTCGGCGCCGGAGTATCATGAGCCGGCATCAGCCCGCCCGGGGTTGCAGATCTCCGAGTAGGTGAGGGCCTCACGGCCCTCACTCCTCACAGACCCGCACGTGCGCGACTGACGCATGCGGTTCTTCATAGCACAGCTTTGCTTCCGTCAAGTATAGCGATGGACGATCCGGGGCGCGGGCAGCGGATATCGCTTCACCAACCGCAAGAACTGCTCCCAAGTGACTTGGCTCTTCCACGACCGTCGCGACAACCATTTCCGCCAGAGCCGCCGTGTCTGATAGACCACGGCGGTCAGGCGTTGGTAATTGCCGCTGATGCCGAAGTAGGCGAAGTGCCCCTTGAGCATCCGGCAGATTCGACGATGTTGCTCGGCCAACGGCCACGGCCGCATGAGGCGGCATTGCCCGTTTATCGCCTTGAGCGTCCGCGCCAAACGATCTTTGGCGGTGCGCTGCCACATCGTCGCATTGCCCTTCCGCGACTTGCCCCATACATGAAGAAAGCCGAGAAAGACAAACGTCGTTGGCAACATCGTTTCTGCACCCGCCCGCTCAGCCGGCGGTCTGGAGTCAATCAACCGGGTCTTGTCCGGGTGGAGTTCCAGCCCGAACTTCGCCAGCCGCTTGCCCAATACCGCATGCACCCGCTCGGCGTCGTCTTTACACGCGAACAGCATGACAAAGTCGTCGCAGTAGCGAACCAAGGTACTGGTTCCGCGCAGGCGCGGTTGCACCTGTTCGGCAAACCACTCGTCGAGCAGGATGGTAGAGACGAGTCTTGACGACGGTAGCCCGTGCGGAGCCTCGCGCTCAAGGGCGCTTTCGCGCCGGAGCCTCACCGAGTAGGCGTAGCCTCTTGATCTCGTCTCCCCAAGCAGAACCCGGCGTGCAGATTCCCCGCACCGGGCTCCCCAGACGACATTGGCGAAGGTGAGCATCGATCAGACCATCGGGTGCGGGTGTTGAGCCCACGGCAGCTCGAACCACGGGCAAGCTCTCAAGCGCGTCCAGTTCGTCTTGCGTCGTTGACCTCGACGATTCAGGGCGCTTATCCACTGACGCTGTACCTGCTGCCGCACCCAACTGAGCTTGCGCTCACAGTGATGCAGAGCGAAATACTGATAGAAGCCGCGCAACATCCTCGTCAGATGTTGCTGTTGCTCCCATCGTCGCCAATGTCTGTGCTCCAAGATCCACTCCCGCGTTCGTATCAGGAACTTCCGACAACTCTTGACGCTGGGATGCGAAACAAGGCAAAGCGCCCGGATCGATCCACCCCACAAACATGTTTGAAGCCCAGAAACTCCAAAGTCTCCGGTCTTCCCTGTCCATAGCGCAGCCGTGTGATGGCCGCAAAGCGCCCGAAGAGAATGCCCCGAGTCTTTTCCTCGGCCAGCTCCAGCCCAAATTCTGCAAACCTTTCCCGCACTTGCGTTTGGAAGCGGTCCACGTCTTCTCGGTACTGGAAAGTCGCCACGAAGTCATCAGCGAAACGCACCAGATACGCCTCACCCCGACAAGCCGGTTTGATCTTCTTCTCAAACCACAAGTCGAGCAGAAAGTGAAGGTAGACGTTACTCAACACGGGCGAGATCGGACCACCCTGCGGAGTACCTTCTTCTGCGTGGATGACAACACCATCCTTCATCGCTCCGGCATTGAGCCACTTTCCGATCAGGCTCAAGATCACCGGATCAGCGATGCGATGGGCCACCATCTTGCGTAGCCACTGACGATTAATTCGCGTGAAGTAACTGCGAATGTCGGCTTCAAACACCTGCATCACCTTCTTCAACACGATTTGCTCGCGCAAGGCTTGCAGTGCGTGATGAGGGTTGCGGCCGGGCCTGAAGCCATGACTGCAGTCTAGGAAATCCGCTTCAAACACCGCTTCCAGTATGCGCGCTACCGCCCGCTGCAGCAGTCGGTCAGCGACAGTGGGTATCCCCAACGGCCTGGTTCCGATTTTGCCCGGTCCCTTGGGTATATCAACCCTCCGGACCGGCGGTGCACGATAGCTGCCTGCCTTCAGCTGTGCGCAGATCGCCTCGATTTGCATTCCTAACTCGCCTTGAAACTGCTCGGCGCTCACGCCATCGACCCCGCCCGATGCTCGCCGGTTCATCCTTCCCCAAGTCTCCTTGAGGAACTCCGGCGTCAGCAGGTGGGCCAAAGACGTAAACCGCGCCTTGCGATCCAACTTCGCTTTCTTCGCTATCTGACTCAGTTGTGTTGACATCAAACTCCTGCCTCCGCGTGTGCAGGTGATGTGTCCCTGAAGCCAGTCTTCGTCTGCTTCGCCGCTTCCCCATGTACGCGGCTTTCCCGCGCTCGGAGTACTACCAGCGAATCCGACTTCACACTGCAGCGTTTGCCCTTCTCAGGCGTAAGCCATATCGTCCGGCATACTCGATCGGCCACGAGCGCTGATCGAGACCGCAGTGGATCTCCCAGGTCCTTTGATGCTTCCATCTTCGAACGTGCCGTGCACTCTGACCCCGCCGCAGTCTCCGGCCACCTCGCCATTAGCGGTGCGCCTACTGGTGACTGCCAGCCATTACGATGCTGTTGGCCTGCGGACAAATACTTAACGAGGCTGATCTGCTTCACTTTCGTTACGGCTCGCGCGTCGCTCTGTCTACGCTTAGTCCGATTCGTTACCTCCTCAGACCCAAGACTCGATTCCCGGTGAGGCGGCTGCACCTCTTGTCGGGGCGGGAATTTCACCCGCTGGAAGCACCAGGTTTGTCCTGGCGCACCATAATGCAGAAAGACGTTGGAAAGGGCGGGTGAGATAACACCACCCTGGGGCGTACCGGTGCCGGGAAAGGATAACTGCCCCCGCTCCATTACACCCGCTTTGAGCCACTTGTCGATCAATCTTCTCACCACACCATCGGTGACTCGCCTGGCCAGCAGTTCTCGCAGTTTGGCGTGATCGATGCTGTCGAAGTATTTTCGAACGTCAACTTCTAACACCCATCGAGCTCTCTGCCCCAAAATCCCGCGACGTATGACTTGTAGCGCTTGGTGCGCATTACGACCTGTTCGAAAACCGAACGAACAATCCCTAAAGTCATGCTCGTAAATTGGCTCCAGCAGCATCGCAATGGACCGTCGCGCCACCTTTTCCTCGAAAGACGGGATGCCGAGCGCCCGCTTGCCGCCATCCGATTTGTCTATGTAATGACGTCGGACTGGCAGGGCGCGATAACGGCCCGATTTCAGTTGATCCATCAGACTTTGCAGGTTCTGCTCCAAGTTGGTCGCATACTCCTGCGCCGTCTGACCATCGACCCCCACCGCACCGTCCTTGCGCGTGCACTCGTACGCGTACCTCAACCACTCGGCGTCGAGGTAGTGGTTCAGAGACGTGAACGCCATCGCTGGATTCTCTGCCGCCAGCTTGGCTATCCGCTCCTGTTTCGTTGACACGCTTTCAGGCTTCAAAGCGCCCTCCGTGTTTCTCAAAAGCGATTCTGTACTACGATGCCCCGCTTCCCTCGACTGGGTCCGCCTGAGCAGAGTTCCCCAGCGTCATCAGTACTACCAGAGCACTACGACTTCCTGCGCCGAATACGGGGTCGCTTATATTTTCGCTTCCCCGCTCCAACCGATCCTCTCCTCGTTCGCTCCCGAGCGGTGGAGATTTCCGCCGGGCCTGGTCCCGTTCAAGCCCGGTACCGCTGGCTATTGGTCGGCTGGTCAACCACAGGATCTCCCAGGTTCCTGGAGAATCCATCCCATATCTTTGCCCCGCTCTCGGATCCCGGCCGGTTCATCGGCCCTCACCTTATCGGCCCGATGATGCTGTCCCCAACTTATGGACGCTGAAGACACCAGCAGAAACGGTTATGTCGAGACTCAATCACGCGGCTTCGATATCCGCTGCCTACGCTTCAAGTGATGCGTTACCGCACCCGCATGCAAGGCTCGCTTCCGGTCGGTGGCTAGCCTTTACCGGGTGGGGGTCGAACCCACTGGACTCCATCGAAAAGTTCCTGTTCGTTACATCGAACTTCCTCCTTTCCCAGGTTTATCCTGGCGCTACCATGAACAGCCCCAACCCGAAGCCTCCACTTCGTCGAACTGGAGCCGCATAGCTTGATCGGCGCAATCGCTGGCGCCGTCCGCGATGGCGCCAGGGTGGTGCGCATCCTGCGGGGCAGCGTGAAGGCCGTGTCGCTGGCGGACTTCGTCCGGGCCCAGCTGCCGGCCGACGTCCAGGTCGAAGCACTGGCGGAGGTGCCCGCGGTTCCGGCTCCCGACGCTGCGCGGGAGGAGACGTCGGCCTATGTGCTGGTGCCGCGCGAAGGCGACGATCTGTCGTCGATGCTGCGGCACTTTCTCGACTGGCGCGGCGGCTGGCTGATCGGCCCCGAGACGGCGCGCTTCCATGCCCGGTCGCCCCTGTTCCTGGTGTCGGTGCCGAAGTCCGGGACGAGTTTTCTATATCAGCTCGTCCGCCAGCTCGGCTACCGGGACGGCGTGGAATTGCTGGGCTACGCGGAAAGCGGCCGCGTGCATGCTCCCGTCCCGCCCGGGCCGAGGAGTTTCGCCGGCGCCCGCTGAAGTTGAGCGGGGCGCCTGCGGGCGCAAGGCGAGAGTCCCTCATGGATTGAATCCGAGCGAGAAACGCGGCCGCCACCGCCGCTGGTCCAGTGGGCGCCGCTCCGCGGGATCGAATTATTTCCCCAGGCTCGCTGCGGAATCAATCGCCGCATTGCATAATCGATCCATGAGTCCCCCTTCTGCCGACCGGGCGGCCGCCGCTGCAATCGATTCTTCACACGACGGTTCGACGACACGGCCGGCGCTGCGCGTCCGCGGGCTGCGCAAAGCATACGGCGCCATGATCGCGCTCCAGGACCTGTCCTTCGCCATCCTGCCCGGCGAGATCGTGGGGCTCCTCGGACCGAATGGCGCCGGCAAGACCACCACCATCAACATGATCCTGGGCGTGCTGGAACCCAGCGCGGGGTCCGTGCAAATCGGCGACTTCGACCTGGGCCGGCGCCGCGCCCAGGCGCTGGAGCGAACGAATTTCGCGGCCGTTTATGCCGCGCTGCCCGGCAATTTGACGGTGCGCGAGAATCTCATGTTCTTCGGATTGCTGTACGGCATCACCGCGCTGCGCCGGCGCGTCGATGAAATGCTCGACACCTTCGATCTCGTAAGGTTGCGCGACACCAAGTGCGGATTGCTCTCTTCGGGCGAGCAGACGCGGGCGGCCCTCGCGAAAGCCTTGCTCAACAGGCCGCAGCTGTTGCTGCTCGATGAGCCGACGGCCTCGCTCGACCCCTCCGCGGCACAGCTGATCCGGGCGCGGATCAAGGCGCTGGCGGACCAGGAGAATTGCGGCATCCTGTGGACCTCGCACAACATGTACGAAGTCGAGGCGGTGTGCAACCGCGTGCTGTTCCTATCGCATGGCCAGATGCTGCTGGAAGGCGATCCCAGGACACTCCCCGAGGCGCATGGATCGTCCACGCTGGAAGAGTTGTTCATCCGCGTGGCGAGGGAACGGCTCACCGAACCGCGCCCGGCCGAGGTCCCATGAAGCTTCGCCCCGTCGCCGGCATCGTGCTTCGGCAGTTCTACCTCCTGCGGGGGAGCCCGGTGCGCGTGTTCCCCATGGTGACCTGGGTGGCGATCGACATCGTTCTGTGGGGATTCATCACGCGATACCTCAACTCCGTGAGCGGCAGCGGCGTGAACTTCGTGCCCACGCTGCTGGGCGGCGTGCTGCTCTGGGACTTTTGCACCCGCATCATGCAGGGTGTGAGCACGGCGTTTCTCGAGGACGTCTGGTCGCGCAACTTTCTCAATCTGTTCGCCTCGCCGCTGTCGATCTCCGAGTACATCCTAGGATTGGTGCTCACCAGCGTCCTGACGAGCTGCGTGGGCCTCCTCGTAATGTTGAGCCTCGCCACGATGCTGTTCCATCTGCCGTTCTTCTCCATGGGAGCGCCGCTGGCGGCGTTCCTGTTGGTGCTGTTCGTGTTCGGCATCACCCTGGGCATTTTCGGCAGCGCCATCGTGCTGCGCTACGGCCCGGCCTCCGAATGGCTGCTGTGGCCGCTGCCGGCCTTGTTGTCGCCGTTCGCCGCGGTGTTCTATCCGCTGTCGGTGCTGCCGCCGTGGATGCAATGGGTGGCACATGCGCTGCCGGCGCCCTACGTGTTCGAAGGCATGCGCTCGGTGCTGAACGGGGGCGGCTTTCCGGGGATGCTGCTCGCGCAGGGCGCGCTGATCGCCGCGGCCGAATTGCTGCTGGCCGAGTACTTCTACGCGCGGGTGTACCGTCACGCCGTGCGCACGGGGCTGCTCGCCCGCTACAGCGCGGAGGGCGCGGCGTGACGCCCGAATCGGCCGTTGCGGGGCGGCGCTGCACGGTGCGGAGCCACCCCCGCCGAATTGGTCATATCGCAGGCGCTCGCCGGAAGGCCATCACAGTATGATCACGGCGCGCTGGCGCCGTTTCGGGGAACCGGTAAGGTGGCGCCAGGGCCCCGCGGGCCGCGAGCGAATCCGGTTGACCACTCTCTCGTCCCGTTATCGATCTGTTCACGTCCCGCGGATGCCCACCAAATCTCCCCGGCCCGTCCAGCACCCTGCCTGAGTCATCGACGTGGCCGAGCACGCGCTCCCAAGACCTTGAGGCCCGGAGTCACGCTCATGCCTCGAGGCCCGGAGTCACGCGTCGGATATGCCCCGGTCAATTTCCCTTTGAAGTCCGATTGAATTACCGTAGCCGATGACTGGCGCGGCGGAAGGGAAGAGTCATGAAGGTGCAGGAGCTGTTCGATTTGTCGGGACGCGTGGCGGTCGTGACAGGAGGCTCCCGCGGGTTGGGCCTGGCCATGGCCGGCGCGCTGTCGGAAATGGGCGCGCACGTCGTCATCGTCGCGCGCAAACCGGAGGAGCTCGCGGAGGCGCAGCGGCACCTGCGCCAGATCGGCTACGACGTCGCGACGTTCGTGGGCGACCTGAGCCGAACCGACCAGACCCGCGCGCTGGTGGACGAGATCGTGTCGGGCGTCGGGCCCATCGACATCCTGGTCAACAATGCGGGCACGAGCTGGGGGGCGCCCGCGGCGGATTATCCGCTGGACGCCTGGAGGAAGGTGCTCGACCTGAATCTCACGGGAACCTGGGAGCTGACGCGCCTGGTGGCCTCCGCCTGCATGATTCCGCGCCGCTACGGGCGGATCATCAACATCGCGTCCATCGCGGCCCTGCGAGGATCCACGGGCGATTTCACGGCCGTCGCCTACAACGCCAGCAAGGGCGGGCTGGTGAGCCTCACGCGCGCGCTCGCGGGTGAATGGGGCGCTCACGGCATCGTCGTGAACGCAATATGTCCCGGTTTCATCCCCTCGAAGATGAGCCGGGGAGTGCTGCAATCCATCGGCCCATCGGTCATCGCGGCGACGCCGCTGCAGCAGCTCGGCGTCGACGACGACATGAAGGGCATCGTGGTGTTGCTGGCGAGCGCCGCCGCGCGACACATCACCGGCCAGATCTTCGCGGTGGATGGCGGGATCACCGCCGTGTAAATGGGCGGCACGGCCGGACCCCCATGCGGGAACTCACGTAGGCGACTGGAGACGACTTTGAGCATGAGATCGATCGGCGTGCTGGCGCTGCTGCTGGCCCGCATCGCCGCGGGCGCCGAGCCTGGGGCTGGGGCTGGGGCTGGGGCTGGGGCTGGGGCTGGGGTGGCTGGGGCTGGGGCTGCTTCTGCGGTGGCTGGAGTACCGACGGGAGCCGCCTCATCGATCGTTGACACAGCGGACGCGGCTCTACCAGCGAATGCGCTGGCAACATCGGGTGAACTGAGGGCCGACCCTGCGGGTTCGGCGGAAATGCGCTCAAGCGCCATCGGAAACTCCATCCCTGGGAACTATCTGCTTCCCGATGCTACTCCCCCGCTACGCTCTGGCTGAGTGTCGACCATCGCGCGGCCATCTTCAGGTACGTCCTTCCTCCGGGTGAGGCGGCGTATGCCGTTGCCGGGGTGGCCCCGGGGACCAAAGCCCCGTCGGCGAACCGAATTGGGGTT
>Ga0181519_10003321_pt1 | contig 13273 bp, 9 predicted proteins | sample PEATcosm2014_Bin_26_FD_121102 | JGI IMG/M metagenome (GOLD analysis project Ga0181519, IMG submission 121102) | Peatland microbial communities from MTU Mesocosm Facility, Houghton, MI, USA - PEATcosm2014_Bin02_10_metaG | ecosystem: Environmental > Terrestrial > Soil > Wetlands > Peat | place... | reverse complement strand
GAGCGACGCCCAAGCCGCCGTGACCGATTCGCGCGTGACGGGGGCGCCGTCGACCGCCTTTGCGCGCATCGTGACGGACAGCCGTTCGGTGCAACCGGGCGATCTCTTCGTGGCGATCAAGGGTGAGCGTTTCGACGCCCACGACTTCCTCCCCGACGTGGCGCGCGCAGGCGCTGCCGCCGTGGTTGCATCGCACGTGCCGGAAGGCTTCGGGACACCGGCGCTGATCGTGCCGGACACGCGTATCGCGCTGGGTGAGCTGGCAGCCGCCTGGCGCCGCCGCTTTGCGATTCCCGTGGTGGCCGTGACCGGCAGCAACGGCAAGACGACCGTCAAGGAAATGATCTCGGCGATCTTTGCCGAGGCCGTGGGTGCGCAAGCGCGCCTGGCCACGGCGGGCAACTTCAACAACGACATTGGCCTGCCGCTCACGCTGTTCCGTCTGAAGGACGGTGACAAGCTGGCGGTGCTCGAACTGGGGATGAATCATCCCGGTGAGACGGCGTATCTCGCGAAGATCGCGCAGCCGACGGTGGCCGTCATCAACAACGCGCAGCGCGAGCATCAGGAATTCATGGTGAGCGTGGCCGCCGTGGCAGAAGAACATTCGGCCGTGCTCGCGGCGCTGCCCGCCGACGGCGCGGCAGTGTTCCCGGCCGAGAGCGAGTTTGCGCCGATGTGGCGCGAGATCGCGGGCAAGCGTCGTGTGCTGGACTTCGGACTCGACACGCGTGCCGCGGTGTCGGGGCGCTACGACGTGGCCACGCGTGTGCTGCGTGTGGCGTCGCCGGCCGGCGAGTTTTCGGTCTCGTTGCCGCTGCTCGGCGAGCACAACGCCCGCAACGCGCTCGCCGCAATCGCGTGTGCGTTGGGCGCGCATATCGACATTGGTTCGATCGTGCGGGCACTCGAAGCGTTTTCCGCCGTCAAAGGCCGGCTTCAGATGTCAACGCTCTCGAAGGGACCGCTTGCCGGTGTCACGTTGATCGATGACACCTATAATGCGAACCCCGATTCAGTGCGGGCCGCTATCGACGTACTGGCGCAAACGCCGGCGCCGCGTGTTCTGGTGCTGGGCGACATGGGCGAGGTCGGCGACAACGGCCCGGCGTTTCACCGCGAAGTGGGCGAGTACGCCGCGCAGCGCGGCGTCGATCGCTTGCTGGCGATGGGCGAGCAGACGCAGGCCAGCGTGGTGGCGTTCGGCGCCGGCGGCGAGCATTTTTCGGACGTGACCGATGTCGCGCCGCTCGTGGCCGAGTTGATGGCCACGTTGAGCGCGCCGGCCACGATATTGGTGAAGGGAAGCCGCTTCATGCGGATGGAGCGCGTGCTCGAGCAGTTGCGCGCGACGAGTGAAAGCGGGGGCGGCGACGCCCCGGCCAAGTGATAAAGGATTGATGGAATGTTGCTGACGTTGGCGCAATGGCTGCAAGCGGATGCGAGCTATTTGCGCGTGTTCAACTACCTGACGTTTCGGGCCGTGATGGCAAGCCTCACGGCGCTGGTGATCGGGCTCTCGTTCGGGCCGATGGTCATCCGCAAGCTTGCCGAGCTGAAGGTGGGGCAGGCCGTGCGTACCGATGGCCCGCAGACTCACCTCGTCAAGTCGGGAACGCCCACGATGGGCGGCGTGCTGATTCTGATCGGCATTACCGTCGCCACGCTGCTCTGGGCGGATTTGAGCAACCGTTTCATCTGGATCGTGCTGACCGTCACGCTGGGCTTCGGCATCATCGGCTGGATCGACGATTACCGGAAGGTCGTCTACAAGGACCCGCGCGGCATGTCGTCGCGCGAGAAGTACTTCTGGCAGTCGATCATCGGCCTGTTCGCGGCGATCTATCTGGCGTTCTCGGTGTCGGAGACGAGCAACCTGAAGGTCTTCGAGCTGTTCATCAGTTGGGTGCGCAACGGCTTTCCGCTCGATTTGCCGCCGAAGGCCGACTTCATCGTGCCGTTCTTCAAGACGATGACTTACCCGCTGGGCGTGTTTGGCTTCATCGCGTTGACCTACTTTGTCATCGTCGGCTCGTCCAACGCCGTTAATCTCACGGACGGTCTCGACGGTCTGGTCATCATGCCGGTCGTGCTGGTCGGTGCGGCCCTCGGTGTGTTCGCTTACGTGATGGGCAACGTCGTCTACTCGAAGTACCTGCTGTTCCCCCACATTCCGGGCGCGGGCGAGTTGCTCGTGTTCTGCTCGGCGATGTCGGGCGCGGGGCTCGCGTTCCTATGGTTCAACACGCATCCGGCGCAGGTGTTCATGGGCGATGTCGGCGCACTGGCGCTGGGCGGCGCGCTCGGCACGGTGGCGGTGATCGTGCGTCAGGAAGTCGTGCTGTTCGTGATGGGCGGTGTGTTCGTTGTGGAGACGCTGTCGGTGATGTTGCAGGTGACGTGGTTCAAGTACACCAAGCGACGCTTCGGCGAAGGGCGGCGCATCTTCAAGATGGCGCCGCTGCATCACCACTTCGAATTGTCCGGGTGGAAAGAAACGCAGGTGGTGGTTCGCTTCTGGATCATCACCCTGATGCTGGTGCTGATCGGCCTGTCGACGCTGAAGCTGCGCTGACCGGGCCAAAGAAGACCAGCGATGCCTTCGCAGGTTGTGTGAATCGATTAAAGGGAAAAGAGCGACGTGTTCGGCGAGAAGTTTGGTGAATCCTGGCAACCGCGTGTCCTGATCCTGGGTCTGGGAGAGTCCGGCCTGGCGATGGCGCGTTGGTGCGCGCGTTACGGCTGCCATGTGCGGGCAGCGGATACGCGCTTTGCGTCGTCGGAGACACCGCCGAACGTTTTGACGTTGCGCCTGGACGCGCCACAGGCCGAGTTCATCGGCGGTGCGTTCGCGGGGCAAGTCGATGCGCTGCTCGACGATATCGAGCTGATCGGCATCAGCCCGGGGCTCTCGCCGCAGGCGCCCGATGTGGCCGCGTTGCTGGCCGAGGCCGCCGAACGTGGCGTGCCCGTGTGGGGCGAGATCGAATTCTTCGCGCAGGCGCTGCGTCACATGCAGGCGACGAGCGGCTACGCGCCCAAGCTGCTGGCGATTACCGGCACGAACGGCAAGACCACGACCACGAGTCTGACGGGGCTGCTGTGCCGTCGCGCCGGAAAGCGTACGGCGGTAGCGGGCAATATCAGCCCGTCGGCGCTCGACCGTCTGAGCGAGTGCATTGCCGACGCGACGCTGCCTGACGTGTGGGTACTTGAACTCTCCAGCTTCCAGCTCGAGACGACGCATTCCCTCGCGCCCGATGCGGCCGTGATTCTCAATATCACGCAGGACCATCTGGACTGGCACGGCAACATGGACGCGTACGCCGGCGCCAAGGCGCGCATCTTCGGGCCGCAGACCGTGCGTGTGCTCAATCGCGAGGATGCCCGGGTGATGGCGTTCGCCGCGCCAGAGGCCAACATCGTGACCTTCGGCACGGGCAAGCCCGATGCCGTGGGCGACTTCGGCATGGAGATGGAAGGCGGCATGTGGTGGCTGGTCGAGGGCATCACGCGTGACGACGCCCCGCCCGCACCGAAGCGCCGCAAGGCGGGTGCCGTGGAAGCGGCGGTAGAGGTGCACAGCAAGCGTCTCATGCCGGCCGACGCGCTGCGCATCCGGGGTCAGCACAACGCCGCGAACGCGCTGGCGGCGCTCGCACTCGCCCGCGCCATCGATCTGCCGATGGCCAAGCTGCTGCACGGCCTGCGCGAATATCCGGGCGAGCCGCATCGCGTGCAACTCATCGGCACGCTCAACGAAGTCGAGTTTTACGACGACAGCAAGGGCACCAACGTTGGCGCGACCGTCGCGGCCATCACGGGCCTGCAAAAGAAGGTGCTCCTGATTGTGGGCGGCGATGGCAAGGGGCAGGACTTCTCGCCGTTGGCCAACCCCGTGGCGCATCATGCGCGCGCCGTGCTGCTGATCGGCCGCGATGCACCGCTGCTGCGCGAAGCGCTGACCGATACGGGCGTCGACCTGATCGATGCCGCGACGCTCGAAGACGCCACGCGAGAAGCCGCGAAGCTGGCTCAGCCGGGCGACGCGGTGTTGCTCTCGCCGGCCTGCGCGAGCTTCGACATGTTCCGCAACTACGAGCATCGCGCACAGGTGTTTCGCGACACCGTGGTTGATCTGGCCGCCGACGCGGGGGTGATGCTATGAACCGTATCAAGTCGTTCTTCAGCAAGAAGCGTCAGGCCGGCTTCGCCGGTGCAGGCGCCGCCACCGCGCCGGGCGCCGCCACTCAGGCGGCAAGCCGCACGCTCGGCAGCATCAAGCCCACGCGCTCGCGCATGCTCGAATACGATCACGCCCTCATGTGGGTGGTGATCGCGCTGCTCTCGCTGGGGCTGGTGATGGTGTACTCGGCGTCGGTCGCGTTGCCCGATTCGCCGAAGTACAGCGGGTACTCGACGTATCACTTCCTCGGCCGTCACATCGTCTCGCTCACGATGGGATTGACGGCGGCCGCGATCACGTTCCGGATTCCGGTCAAGACGCTCGACAAGCTCGCGCCCAAGGTCTTCCTGCTGGCGTTGCTGCTGCTCGTGATCGTGCTGATCCCGCACGTGGGCAAGGGCGTGAACGGTTCGAAGCGCTGGATTCCGTTCGGCGTGCTCAACCTCCAGCCGTCGGAAATCATGAAGCTCGCGGTCACGCTGTACGCCGCGAACTACACCGTGCGCAAACAGGAATTCATGCAGAGCTTCGGCAAGGGCTTTCTGCCGATGGGGATCGCCGTGGTGTTCGTCGGCATGCTGCTGCTGCTCGAACCGGACATGGGCGCGTTCATGGTGGTCGCGGCCATCGCGATGGGCATTCTGTTCCTCGGCGGCGTGAACGGTCGTCTGTTCGGCGGGCTGGCGCTCACGGCCGTGGGCACGTTCGCGATGCTGATCTGGCTCTCGCCATGGCGTCGCGAGCGGATCTTCGCGTATCTCGATCCGTGGCGTGAAGACTACGCGCTCGGCAAGGCCTATCAACTCACGCACTCGCTCATCGCGTTCGGACGCGGCGAATGGACTGGCGTGGGGCTGGGCGGCAGCATCGAAAAATTGCACTACCTGCCCGAAGCGCATACCGACTTCATCCTCGCTGTGATCGGTGAGGAGTTTGGCTTCGTGGGCGTGCTGGTCGTCATCCTGCTCTTTTACTGGCTGGTGCGCCGCGCGTTCGAGATCGGCCGTCAGGCACTGGCGCTCGAGCGCACATTCGCGGGGTTGCTCGCGAAGGGCGTGGGCGTGTGGCTCGGTGCGCAGACCTTCATCAACATGGGCGTGAATCTGGGCCTGCTGCCGACCAAGGGGCTGACGTTGCCGCTGGTCAGCTACGGCGGCTCGGGCATCTTGCTCAACTGCGTTGCCGTGGCGATTTTGCTGCGGGTGGATTACGAGAACCGCGTGTTGATGCGGGGAGGAAAAGTATGACCGAGCGCGCTACCGCGATGCCGGCACCGGAGAAGAAGACACGCACGCTGCTGGTCATGGCCGGCGGCACGGGCGGTCACGTCTTTCCGGGGCTCGCGGTCGCCAACTTCCTGCGTGTGCAGGGGTGGCGCGTGGTCTGGCTTGGGAATCCGAGCGGCATGGAAGCGACGCTCGTGCCGAAGTACGACATTCCGATGGAGTTCGTGAAGTTCGGCGGCCTGCGCGGCAAGGGGCTGAAGACCAAGCTGCTGCTGCCGCTCAACCTGCTGCGCGCGTTCTGGCAGAGCCTTGGGGCGATTCGTCGCGCCAAGCCGAATGCGGTGCTTGGCATGGGCGGCTACATCACGTTCCCGGCGGGGATGATGGCGTCGCTGCTGGGGCGTCCGCTGGTGCTGCATGAGCAGAACTCGGTCGCCGGCATGGCGAACAAGGTGCTCGCACGCGTGGCCGACAAGGTGCTGCTCGCGTTCCCCGACACCATCGAGGGGGGCGAATGGGTCGGCAATCCGATTCGTGCCGACTTCGATGACATGCCGCCGCCGGCCGAGCGCTACAACGCCCGCACGGGCCCGCTGCGCATTCTCGTGGTGGGCGGCAGTCTGGGCGCGACGGTGCTCAACGAGATCGTGCCCAAGGCGCTGGCGAAGCTTGCGCGTGACGTGCGTCCGCAGGTCACGCATCAGGCGGGCGTCAAACATATTCAGACGTTGCAGGCGAATTACGCTGCGGCGGGGGTGACGGTCGATGCGGTGCCGTTCATCGACAACATGGTCGCAGCCTACGCGGCGGCGGATCTGGTGATCTGCCGCGCAGGCGCGATGACGGTGGCCGAAGTGGCGGCGGCGGGGGTGGCGGCGCTGTTCGTGCCGTTCCCGCATGCGGTCGACGACCACCAGACAACGAATGCGCGTTTTCTCGCCGACAAGGGCGCGGCAACGCTGATCGACCAGCGCGAGCTGTCGGTCGAGACCCTGGCCGAGTGGCTGCGCCGTCAGACGCGCGAATCGCTGCTCGCAATGGGAGAGAAAGCCAGGGCGCTCGCCAAGCCGGACGCCACAGAACAAGTGGCGCGCGTGTGCGCGGCTCTGGCCAAGGATTGAAATGAAACACATCGTCAAACACATTCACTTCGTCGGCATTGGCGGCTCGGGCATGAGCGGCATTGCCGAGGTGTTGCTCAACCTGGGGTATCAGGTGAGCGGCTCCGATCTCGGCGACAACGCAGTGACCCAGCGCCTCGCGGGCCTGGGCGCGCGTGTCGACCGCGGTCATGCGGCCGAGCATATCGACGGCGCGGACGCGATCGTCGTGTCCACCGCCATCACGGCAGACAACCCGGAAGTGCTCGCGGGCCGTGCCCGTCAGATTCCCATCGTGCCGCGCGCGCTGATGCTCGCGGAACTCATGCGTCTGAAGCAGGGCGTGGCCATCGCCGGCACGCACGGCAAGACGACCACGACGAGCCTCGTGGCGAGCGTGCTCGCGCAGGGCGGGCTGGACCCGACGTTCGTGATCGGTGGTCGTCTGAACAGCGCTGGGGCGAACGCCAAGCTTGGCACCGGCGACTTCATCGTCGTCGAAGCCGATGAGTCGGACGCCTCGTTCCTGAATCTGAATCCCGTCATCGAAGTCATCACCAACATCGATGCCGATCACATGGACACCTACGGGCACGACTTCGCCCGTCTGAAGCAATCGTTCGTGGCCTTCACGCAGCGCCTGCCGTTCTACGGCATTGCCGTGCTGTGTGTGGATGACCCGAACGTGCGCGAGATCCTGCCGTTCGTCTCGAAGCCGATCGTGCGTTACGGCCTGTCGGAGGACGCGCAGGTGCGCGCCATCGACGTGCGCGCCGACGCCGGACAGATGCATTTCACCGTGCTGCGCAAGTTCGGCGACGGCGCTGCGCCGCTCGACATCACGCTGAATCTGCCGGGCGAGCACAACGTGCGCAACGCCCTGGCGGCGATCGCCATCGCCACCGAACTCGAAGTGCCTGACGCCGCTATTCAGCAGGCGCTGGCCGAGTTCAACGGCGTTGGCCGGCGCTTCCAGCGTTACGGCGAAATCGCCCTGCCGAAGTCGAGTGGCGGCGGCTCGTTCACGTTGATCGACGACTACGGGCATCACCCGGTCGAGATGGCCGCGACGCTGGCAGCCGCGCGTGGCGCGTTCCCGGGGCGTCGCATTGTGCTGGCCTTCCAGCCGCACCGTTACACACGTACGCGCGATTGCTTCGAGGACTTCGTGAAAGTGTTGTCCGAAGCCGATGCCGTCGTGCTCGGCGAGGTGTACTCCGCGGGCGAGGCGCCCATCGTGGCGGCCGACGGTCGCGCCCTGTCGCGGGCATTGCGCGTGGCGGGCAAGGTAGAACCGGTTTTCGTCGAAGACGTCGCGCAACTGCCCGACGCCGTTCTGCAAGTCGCTCGTGCGGGCGATGTCGTTATCACCATGGGTGCCGGCTCCATCGGCGCGGTGCCCGGCAAGTTGCAAGTTCAGCAAGGAGTCTGACGTGAGTGCTTTGGATCCGAAACGTTTCGGCAAGGTTGGCGTCCTGATGGGCGGGCGCTCGGCTGAGCGCCAGATCTCGCTGATTTCGGGCAATGGTGTTCTGGATGCCCTGCGCTCGCGTGGTGTGGACGCGCATGCCTTCGATACCGGCATGCACAACCTCGCGGCGCTGGCCGCGCAGAAGTTCGATCGTGTGTTCATCGCGCTGCATGGTCGCTACGGCGAAGACGGCACGTTGCAGGGTGCGCTCGAACATCTGGGCATTCCGTACACCGGCAGCGGCGTGTTGGCGTCCGCGCTGGCGATGGACAAGGAGATGACCAAGCGCGTGTGGATCAACGAAGGGCTGCCGACGCCGCGTTTCGCGATGCTCACCGCCGACAGCGACTTCGGTGCCGTTGCCCGCGATCTCGGCCTGCCGCTGATCGTCAAGCCGTCGCGCGAGGGCTCGACCATCGGTCTGACGAAGGTCACTGACGCGTCGCAGTTGAAGGCCGCCTACGAGAAGGCGGCCGCACTCGATCCGGACGTGCTCGCCGAAGAGTTCATCGATGGCGACGAACTGACCGTGCCGGTGCTCGGCGTGGGCACGAAGGGGGCTGCGGCCGCCCGCGCGCTGCCGGTGATCCGCATTGTGGCGCCGGACGCGAACTACGACTACCAGAACAAGTATTTCAAGGACGACACGCGCTACGAATGCCCGCCGCCGCTGTCGGTGTCGTTGCAGGAGGAAGTGCAGCGCCTGGTGTTGCGCGCCTACCTCGTGCTCGGCTGCCGTGGCTGGGCGCGCGCCGACGTGATGCTGCGCAAGCGCGACAACAAGCCGTTCCTGCTGGAGATCAATACGTCGCCGGGCATGACCGGCCACTCGCTGGTGCCGATCTCGGCGCGCGCGGCTGGCCTGTCGTACGAAGACCTGGTGCTTGAAATTCTGGCAACTGCGACGCTCGATCTGCATCCGAACGCGCAGTGGAAGCCAGAGTGAACCGAGTCAAACCTTGAACGCGTTGAAGAACGCCCCGATACGGAAAGCAGATCGCCATGTGGCACAACGTACGCTTGCTCAACGCCATCGCGAGTGCGCTCGTCGCACTCGTCGTGCTGGCGGCGCTCGCGGCGGGCGGCCATTGGTTGATCCAGCGACCGATCTTCACGCTCAAGGCGATTCAGATCGACGGGGATGTGTCGCACATCAACGGACCGACCTTGCGTGCGAATGCGGTGTCGCGTCTGAAGGGCAACTTCTTCACGATCGATCTGGACGCCACGCGCGCCGCGTTCGAGGCAGTGCCCTGGGTGCGTCATGCGAGCGTGCGGCGTGTCTGGCCGAATCAACTGGCCGTCACGATCGAGGAATACAAGCCGCTGGCGACCTGGAACGACGGCCGTCTGGTGAGTGTGGACGGCGAGTTGTTCGCGGCGAATCTGGCGGAAGCCGAGGACGAGGGCAAGCTGCCCGAGTTCGCGGGGCCGCCGGGCAGCGAGAAAGATGTGACGGCGCGGTACTACGACTTCGTGAAGTGGTTCGCGCCGCTGAATATGAAACCCGAGGCGGTCACCCTGTCGAATCGTTACGCATGGGGCGTTCGGCTTGCAGGGGGGATGCAACTGGCGCTGGGTCGGGAGCGTACGCCCGAAACCCTCGCCACGCGCAGCCGGCGTTTCGTACAGGCGTATCCGCAAGTTGCGGCGCGCTGGGGGAACCAGATCGAGTATGCCGATCTGCGCTACCCGAACGGTTTTGCAGTCAGGGCCGCGGGCATGCGTTTCTTGAGCGAAGAGCAGGCCAAGAAACTCGCCGCGACACCGGTGCAAAAGCGGGATTCGCCAAAGCCGGGCGCTGCGCAACCTGCCGCGCGGCAGAAGCGAAGCCAGTGAGACTTCAGGACTTACACACGCTATGAGCAAAGATTACAAAGATCTGTTGGTCGCCCTCGATATCGGCACGTCGAAAGTCGTGGCGGTGGTGGCCGAGCTGCGCCCTGAAGGCCGCTATGAAGTGATCGGACTCGGCCAGAGCGAATCGCGGGGCCTGAAAAAGGGCGTCGTGGTCAACATCGAGGCCACCGTGCAGTCGATTCAGCGTGCGCTCGAAGAAGCCGAGCTGATGGCCGACTGCAAGATCACCAATGTGTTCACCGGCATTGCCGGCAGCCACATCCGCAGCTTCAATTCGAGCGGCATGGTGGCGATCAAGGACAAGGAAGTGACGCAGACCGATGTGGCGCGCGTCATCGAGACGGCCAAGGCGATCAACATCCCGACCGACCAGCAGGTGCTGCATATCCTCACGCAGGAATTCATCATCGATGGTCAGGAAGACGTGCGCGAGCCGATCGGCATGAGCGGCATCCGTCTCGAGGTGAAGGTGCACATCGTGACCGGCGCGGTCTCGGCGGCGCAGAACATCGTGAAGTGCGTGCGTCGTTGCGGCCTCGAAGTGAACGATCTGATTCTGCAACCGCTGGCGTCGAGCATTTCGGTGCTCACGGAAGACGAGAAGGAACTCGGCGTGGTGCTGATCGACATCGGCGGCGGCACGACGGATATCGCGATCTTCAGCGAAGGAGCGATTCGCCACACGGCGGTGATCCCGATTGCCGGGGACCAGATCACGAGCGATATCGCGATGGCGGTGCGCACGCCAACGCCGGACGCAGAAGACATCAAGATTCAGCACGGCATTGCCAAGCAGTCGCTGGCCGATCCGGACGAGATGATCGAAGTGCCGGGGCTCGGTGAGCGCGGTCCGCGCACGCTGTCGCGTCAGGCGCTGGCGGCGGTGATCGAGCCGCGTGTCGAAGAGCTGTTCTCACTCGTGCAGCAGGTGGTGCGCGAGTCGGGGTACGAAGAGTTGCTGTCCTCGGGCATCGTGCTCACCGGCGGCGCGGCGATGATGCCGGGCATGGTCGAGCTGGGCGAGGACATCTTCCTCAAGCCGGTGCGCATTGGCGTGCCGGAGTATGCGGGTGGTCTGGCCGACGTGGTGCGCAGTCCGCGCTACGCGACGGCGATGGGGCTGCTGCTCGAAGGACGTTCCCAACGCATGCGCGGGCGCAAGGTCGCGGTGCAGTCGGGGCAAGCGAATCAAGTCTGGACGCGCATGCGCGACTGGTTCTTCAGCAATTTCTAATGGTGTTTTTTTGAGGGGTGTGGATTCGGCATTGAAAACACGCGCGGCTTACCCGAGCGGCACGTGACCCGCAGTACCGGATCTGCTTTTAATTCACTGGAGGCGCTATGAACTTTGAAATGTTGGAAACGGAAACCAACGGCACCATCATCAAGGTGGTGGGTGTTGGTGGCGCTGGCGGCAATGCCGTCCAGCACATGATCAACCGTGGTGTGCAAGGCGTGGAATTCATCGCCATGAACACCGACGCTCAGGCACTGGGCCGCTCGCAGGCCAGCGTGACCATCCAGCTCGGCAAGACCGGTCTGGGCGCTGGCGCGAAGCCGGAAATGGGCCATGCCGCGGCTGAAGAAGCCCGTGAGCGTGTGGCCGACGCCCTGCGTGGCGCGCACATGGTGTTCATCACCGCCGGTATGGGTGGCGGCACGGGCACGGGCGCGGCACCGGTCGTGGCGCAGATTGCCAAGGAAATGGGCATTCTGACCGTGGGCGTGGTCTCGAAGCCGTTCGAGTTCGAGGGTGGCAAGCGCATGCGCGTGGCCGAGACCGGCGCGCAGGAACTGGAAGACAACGTCGACTCGCTGATCGTCGTGCTCAACGACAAGCTGTTCGAAGTCATGGGCGACGACGCCGAAATGGACAAGTGCTTCCAGTGCGCCGACGACGTGCTGCATAACGCCGTGGCCGGCATCGCCGAAATCATCAACGTCGACGGTTTGGTGAACGTCGACTTTGAAGACGTGAAGACGGTGATGGGCGAGCAAGGCAAGGCGATGATGGGGACGGCGACGGTAGCCGGTGTCGATCGTGCGCGTCTGGCGGCCGAGCAAGCCGTGGCAAGCCCGCTGCTCGAAGGCGTGGACCTGTCGGGCGCGCGTGGCGTGCTGGTGAACATCACGGCATCGCGCTCGCTGCGTCTGTCGGAAACGCGTGAAGTGATGAACACCATCAAGAGCTATGCCGCCGAAGATGCGACCGTGATTTTCGGTACCGTCTACGACGACAAGATGGGCGATGCACTGCGCGTGACCGTGGTGGCAACCGGCCTGGGCCGTGCAGTTGCGAAGAAGGTCGCTGCCCCGATGACGCTGCTCAAGACCGGTACCGACAACATGCCGATCGCGACGGGCCATGTGCCGAACGTCGGTCAGGCTGGCGGTACGGACTACGGCGCGCTCGAGACGCCGGCCGTGTGGCGCAGCACGCGTGAGACCGCAGCGTCGCACGTTGCCGCGTTGCAGGAAAAGGGTGTCGATACGTACGACATTCCGGCTTTCCTGCGCAAGCAAGCCGACTGACAGGGTTGCGCGCGGGCCGGGTGCCAGTGCCTGGCGCCGCCGCACCTTGGGAATCGCGAGACCTGAGCAGGTCGTCGTGAGGATTCGCCGTCGCCCCGATTTCCATGCCATGTGGCGTGGGGATGGCGCGCCGCAGTAAGAATCCGAATGGCGATACGGCAAGGTTGCGATCGCGGAAGATGCCTTGTGGCTGCGACGACCAGAGTCGCAAGAGGCGTCTGCGCATCGCAGGTAACGGACGTTACGGGTAAGCGTTCGTCATCCCCGACCCGGTCTCGCGGATCTGTCCCCCCGACCGCTGCGGCAATGCCTCCGTCGCAGCGGCCGGGGTGCCCCGAAAACGCATGACGCCCGGCCTGTTGGCCTGACGTCGACGCGCGAAACGACTTATTGCATGAAGCGCGATAGGCGCAGACATACCGATGCGTCAGAATCCGGAATGTTTGGTAACTAACCGTTGTGTTTGTGGCACAGCGATGAAGGCGCCGATCTGATATAATTCGATCTATGATCCTTAGCGCCCGATAGTTTTAATAAATAGCATGCTCAAGCAGCGCACACTCAAATCCATCGCCAAGACAGTCGGCATCGGCTTGCACTCCGGTCGCAAGGTCGAGCTGTCGTTGCGTCCGGCGCCGCCCAATACGGGTATCGTCTTCTGTCGTACCGATCTGAATCCTCCCGTGGAGATTCCGGCGTCGGCGATGGCGATCGGCGACACGCGTCTTGCGTCGGTGTTGCAGAAGGATGGTGCGCGGGTGTCCACGGTGGAACACCTGATGTCGGCATGCGCAGGTCTGGGCGTCGACAATTTGTATGTCGACGTGACGGCCGAAGAAATTCCGATCATGGATGGCAGCGCAGCGACGTTCGTCTTCCTGATCCAGTCGGCAGGCAT
>Ga0181519_10003317_pt1 | contig 13281 bp, 10 predicted proteins | sample PEATcosm2014_Bin_26_FD_121102 | JGI IMG/M metagenome (GOLD analysis project Ga0181519, IMG submission 121102) | Peatland microbial communities from MTU Mesocosm Facility, Houghton, MI, USA - PEATcosm2014_Bin02_10_metaG | ecosystem: Environmental > Terrestrial > Soil > Wetlands > Peat | place... | reverse complement strand
TTCGGTCGTCACCGTGTCGACCCAGCGACGGCCTATCCAGTCGCGATAGGCGAGTTTGGCCAGATCAGAATCGGAAAACGCGACATCGACAATCACGCCTTCGGCGTCAAGGATGATCGATACATCAGCGGCGCTCGCGATCAGAGCGCCCGCCGTATCCGCATCGATCGCCGCAAGACTTTCCTTTGGCGCGGAGAAACGCGCCTTCGGCGGCGAGGATGTTCCCGCGTCAATCAAGGACGACACCTCCTTCGATTTGACCAAAGTTGCGGACACATGCGCTGACACTCAACGATGATTACTTCAATTCCTCTAGCAAGATGCGCGGGATGTTGATAGCCGCTTCGGCGTCCGCCGCGAATAGGTCAGCGCCTATTTTGTCGGCAAGTTCCGGTTTGTCCCCAAAGATCGCCCCGCCGACCAGGACTTTCAGGCGCGAGTTCCGCGATGCGGCGCGCGCTTCGACCACGGCGCGCTCGAGGGAATCGACATAGCGGTCGCAACTGACCGAGAAGCCGACCGCGTCGTGCCATTCTCGCCTCAGCGCAACCAGAAAGCGGGTCTCGTCCGAACGCGCCGTGCGCCAACCCGCCGAACGAAAGAAGCTTTCGACCATGAGCGCGCCGAACCCGTGAGTCTCGCCGGGGGCGAGCAAGATGAGGATCGACGGCGCCGTCGCAGGCGCGGATTCGGTCGGCGCGATGTCCCTGAGCAGGCTGTGCAGCGCGCCGAGACCCAGCGACACGTCCACGATGTCGCAAATGTCGTCGTCCCACAACCGGCCGAGCCGGCGCGCGGCGGGCGCTAGATCTTCGATCATGACGGCTTGCGGCGCGGCGCCAGAGCGCAGGCGCGCCTCGATCGCCGCGCTGGCTTCGGCGGCGTGACCTTCGCGTAGCAGCGCCACGAGACGATCGGGATCGGCCGGGCAGGGCGTCAAATGGTCGCTTCCGCGCGCCGGCTTGCCGCAATGGGTCGCCAAGAGGTGTGGCGACACCGCGGCCTCGACGAGTTCCGCGACCCAGGGGCGTCGCGGTCCCGGGGCAAAAGCCGGCGCCGCGCTGCGCGCCCGGGGCCGCGACGCCCCTGACGTTTCGAGCGGAAATCCAACGTAGCCGTCGGTTTCGTGCATATCCCCCTCCGCTGACGCTCCCTCGGGAGCGCGCGCCTTACCCGGCTACAGAGGCGTCCCGGCGACCGGATCCTCGCCCGGGCGCATCCCAAATCGATGCCGTCGCGAGTATAGGTGTACTTTTCGAATTACGTCAATTGAACTTGACAGTCTGGCGGGGGCGGACCTATCTTCCGACCCGCGGCGCCGGGCGTCAAGCCGGCAAGCCGACGGCCAGGGGAATGAGGGCGATGAGCGCAGATCGGTCGAAAATATCGCGATCGAAGCCGCTTTACACCGCAGGGCAGCGCGCGGCGCGGGACGCTTCGCCTTGGACCCTGGTGCAGGGGCTGCTCGCGCCTCTCCAATTCCTGGTGTTCCTCGTCTCCCTCGGCCTCGTCATTCGCTTTCTGGCGACCGGCGACGGCGAAACGACCGCCACCGTTTCGGTCGTCGTCAAGACCTTGGTTTTGTATACGATCATGGTGACCGGCGCGATCTGGGAGAAGGTGGTGTTCGGCCGCTATCTGTTCGCTGACGCCTTCTTCTGGGAGGACGTGTTCAGCATGCTCGTGCTGACGCTGCACACGGCCTACCTCGTCGCGCTGGGCCTCGACGCGCTCGGCGCGCAAGGCCGGGCGCTGCTCGCGCTGGCCGCCTACGCGACCTACGTCATCAACGCCACCCAGTTCATTTTGAAGCTGCGCGCTGCGCGTTTGCAGGCCGCCGCTCCGCTTCTGACCGCAGAGGCCTCGCTTTGAACGCCGTCGTTCCCTTGTCCGCCAAAGACGCTGTCGGTTGCGGCTCGGCGCCGGTGCTGCAAGAACGCGGACAGCACGAGGTGTTCTGCGGCTTGACGGGCATCGTCTGGCTGCATCGCAAGATACAGGACGCCTTCTTCCTCGTCGTCGGGTCGCGCACCTGCGCGCATCTGATTCAATCCGCCGCGGGCGTGATGATTTTCGCCGAGCCGAGGTTCGCGACCGCGATCCTGGACGAGCGTGATCTCGCCGGAATCGCCGATATCGACGACGAACTCGATCGCGTCGTCGGGCGGCTGCTCGAACGCCGGCCGGACATCAAGTTGTTGTTCCTGGTCGGATCCTGCCCCTCGGAGGTGATCAAGATCGACCTGAAACGGGCGGCGGCGCGGCAATCCCGCCGTTTCGCGCCGCAGGTCCGCATCCTCAGCTATTCCGGCAGCGGCATCGAAACGACCTTCACTCAAGGCGAAGACGCTTGCCTCGCTTCGCTCGTCCCCACGCTGCCCCGCGCCGCCGAGGCGCAGCCTTCACTGCTGGTTGTAGGCGCGCTCGCCGACGTGGTTGAAGATCAGATGGCGCGTCTATTTGCCGCGCTGGGAATCGCGCCCGTACGCTTCCTTCCGATGCGACACGCCAACGATTTGCCGCCGGTTGGCCCGCAGACGCGATATCTGCTCGCTCAGCCCTTTCTCGCCGACACCGCCAAGGCGCTCGAAGGTCGCGGCGCGAAGCGAATTCGCGCGCCGTTTCCTCTGGGCGCCGAGGGCACCACCGCTTGGCTGCGCGCCGCAGCTGAAGCCTTCGATGTGCCCGCGGATCGATTTGAGGCGGTGACCGCGCCGGGCCGCGCCCGCGCCGCCAAGGCCCTGTCGGGTTTTCGCGAAGGACTCGCGGGCAAGCGCGTGTTCCTGTTCCCCGATTCGCAGCTCGAGATCCCTTTGGCGCGTTTCCTTTCGCGCGAACTCGGAATGCATGTGGTGGAGGCGGGCACGCCCTATTTGCACCGCGAGCACCTCGCGGCCGAACTCGAACTGCTGCCCGCGACCGTTCGTCTCAGCGAAGGCCAGCATGTCGACAATCAGCTCGACCGCTGCCGCGCGGATCGTCCGGACATGGTCGTTTGCGGCCTCGGGCTCGCCAATCCGCTGGAGGCGGAAGGCATCACGACCAAATGGTCGATCGAGCTGCTGTTCACGCCCATCCAAGGTTACGATCAGGCGGGAGATCTTGCCGAATTGTTTGCTCGGCCGCTAGTCCGGCGCGCGCGGCTGGAGGTCTGAGAGATGCAACTGACGCTCTGGACCTACGAAGGACCGCCGCACATCGGCGCCATGCGGATAGCGACCGCGATGACGGGGCTGCACTATGTGCTGCACGCGCCGCAGGGCGACACTTACGCCGATCTCCTGTTCACGATGATCGAGCGCCGCGACGCCCGTCCGCCCGTCACCTATACGACCTTCCAGGCGCAGGACCTCGGCCGCGACACCGCCGAATTGTTCAAGACGGCGGCGCGCGACGCTTACGAGCGCTTTCGGCCGCAGGCGATGCTGGTCGGCGCCTCCTGCACCGCCGAACTGATTCAAGATGATCCGGGCGGCCTCGCGGCTGCGCTCAATCTGCCCATTCCGGTCATCCCGCTCGAACTGCCGGCCTATCAGAAAAAAGAGAACTGGGGCGCGTCGGAGACTTTTTATCGGCTGGTGCGCGGGTTGGTCGGACAGAAGCGTCAACGGGTCCCGGGGGACCGGCCGTCGTGCAATATCCTCGGACCCACCGCGCTGGGTTTCCGCCATCGCGACGACCTGAAGGAAATCAGCGGCCTTTTGACGCGGCTCGGCATCGAGGTCAGGGTCACGGCGCCGATGGGCGCCGCTCCCGCGGACATCGCGCGGATCGGCCAGGCCGATTTCAATGTCGTGCTCTATCCGGAGATCGCGCTCGCCGCGGCGCAATGGCTGGAAAAGGCGCATGGCCAACCGTTCACCAAGGTGACGCCGATCGGCGTCGGCGCGACGCGCGATTTTCTCGCCGAAGTCGGCGCCATCGCGGGCGTCGACGCGACGAAACTGCTGGCGGAAGAGACCTCCCGGCTGCCGTGGTATTCGCGCTCCGTCGACTCGACCTACCTTACCGGCAAGCGTGTGTTCATCTTCGGCGATGGGACCCATGTCGTCGCGGCGGCGAGGATGGCGCGCGACGAACTCGGCTTCAACGTCGTCGGCGTCGGCACCTATTCGCGCGAATTCGCCCGCGAGGTGCGAGAGGTCGCCAAGCGCCATGACGTCGAGGCGCTGATTACCGACGATTATCTCGAAGTCGAGGCGAAGGTCGCGGAATTGCAGCCGGAGCTGGTGCTGGGCACGCAGATGGAGCGCCACATCGCCAAGCGGCTGCGCATTCCTTGCGCCGTGATTTCGGCGCCGGTGCATGTGCAGGACTTTCCCGCCCGCTATTCGCCGCAAATGGGGTTCGAGGGCGCGAACGTCATCTTCGATTCCTGGATTCACCCGCTGATGATGGGTCTCGAAGAGCATCTGCTCGGCATGTTCCGCGAGGATTCCGAGTTCAAGAATGGCGCGTCGCCCTCTCATCTGGGCGCCGGGCATGAGGCGGAGCAGATCCGGGTCGAAGCGCCTAAGCCTGAGATCGCGCATGAGGACGAAGAGATGGCCCCGTCCACGGCCGCCGCCGAGATTTTCGCGTGGACGCCGGACGCAGAAAAGGAACTGAAGAAAATCCCGTTCTTCGTGCGCGGCAAAGCGCGCCGCAATACGGAACGCTTCGCTATCGAGCGTGGCGTGGCGACGATTACCATTGAGACGTTGTACGATGCAAAAGCCCATTTCGCGCGCTGAGGAGACATCCGTGAAGGTCGTGATCGTCACGATGGACACGCATGTCGCGAGCGCGACCGACCGCGCCCGCCTGACCTTGGCCAAAGAGATACCGGGTCTTGAGTTGTTTGTTCACGCGGCTTCCGAGTTTTCGGCCGATCCTGAGAAACTGCAACTCTGCATCGCCGACATCGGCGACGCCGACATCATCGTCAATGTGATGTTGTTCCTCGAGGAGCATTTCAAGCCGCTGCTGCCGGCGCTGTTGGCGCGACGCGACCATTGCGACGCGATGGTCTGCGCGATGTCGGCGGGCGAGGTGACGAAGCTCACGCGCATGGGCAAATTCGACATGAGCGCGCCCGCGAGCGGCGCGATGGCGCTGTTGAAGAAGCTGCGCGGCTCGAAAGAAAAGTCGGCCTCGGCTGGCGCCAACCAAATGGCGATGTTGCGCCGGATTCCGAAACTGCTGCGCTATGTGCCCGGCACGGCGCAGGATGTGCGCGCCTATTTCCTAACTCTGCAATATTGGCTTGCGGGGTCGGAAGAAAACATGGCCAATCTGGTGCGGTCTCTGGTCGATCGCTACGCCGATGGCCCGCGGCGGCAATTGCGCGGCGCGATCAAGGCGTCGCCGCCGACGGAATATCCGGAAATCGGCCTCTATCATCCGCGCATGCCCGGCCGCGTCGCCGAAACCGTCGACAAGCTGCCTTCCCTCGCCCGCGCGCCCAAGGCGACGGTTGGGCTCTTGGTCATGCGTTCCTACGTGCTCGCCGGCAACGCTGGACATTACGATGGCATGATCGCCGCGCTGGAAAAGCGAGGGCTAAAGGTGATCCCGGTTTTCGCCACCGGTCTAGACTCGCGGCCAGCGATTGAAAAATACTTCCTCGACGACGGGCGGCCGACCATCGACGCGATGGTCTCGCTGATGGGATTCAGCCTGGTCGGCGGCCCAGCCTACAACGACGCCAAGGCCGCCGAAGAGATCCTCATCAAGCTCGACGTGCCCTATGTCGCCGCCCATCCCGTCGAATTTCAGACGCTGGAACAATGGCAGGAATCGGAGCGGGGCCTGCTGCCTGTGGAATCGACGATCGTGGTCGCGATTCCGGAGCTCGACGGCTCGACCGGGCCGGCGGTATTCGGCGGCCGCGCCCAGGGCGGCACGATCTGCGCGGGCTGCGACCGCGAATGCCGCTTCCCGCAATCGGAAAGCCTGCGCGACATGCACGTGTGCGAGGAGCGCGCCGAAGCGCTGGCAGCGCGCATCGAGAAACTGGCGATGTTGCGGCGCTCTGAACGCGCTGAGCGCAAGGTGGCGATCGTCCTGTTCAACTTCCCGCCCAATGCCGGAAACACCGGCACGGCGGCGTTCCTCTCGGTCTTCGAGTCGCTCCATCGCGTGCTCGTCAGCATGAAAGCGGCGGGCTACACGGTCAATCCGCCAGCGAGCGTCGACGCCCTCAGGGATTCGATCATCAAGGGCAATGCCGCCCGTTTCGGCGCGCTCGCCAATGTTCACGTCCGCGTGCCTCTGGACGACCACGTTCGCCGCGAGCGTTGGTTGAAGCCGATCGAGGCGCAATGGGGTCCGGCGCCGGGGCGTCAGCAGACCGACGGGGCGAGCCTGCATATCCTCGGCGAGCGGTTCGGCAATGTGTTTGTCGGCGTTCAACCGGCGTTCGGTTATGAAGGCGACCCGATGCGCTTGCTGTTTGAGCGCGGCTTCAGCCCGACGCACGCTTTCTCGGCTTTCTACCGCTGGGTGAAAGAGGATTTCGGCGCTCACGCCGTTCTGCATTTCGGCACCCATGGCGCGCTCGAATTCATGCCTGGCAAGCAGACTGGCCTGTCCGGCGCCTGCTGGCCGGACCGGTTGATCGGCGATCTGCCCAATCTCTATCTGTACGCCTCCAACAATCCTTCGGAAGGCGCCATCGCCAAGCGCCGCGCCGGAGCCACGCTCGTCAGCTATCTCACGCCGCCGATCGCCAACGCCGGCCTGTATCGCGGCTTGCTCGACTTGAAGGCGACGCTCGATCGATATCGGCAGAGCGCGCCCGATGCGGTGAGCGAGCGCGCCGAACTCGCCGAGATCATTCAAACACAGGCCTCGGAGCTCGATCTCTGCAAGGCGGAGCCAGTTTGGGGGCGGCCCGCGGACGCTGAAGTCCTGACGGTTGGCGAAGCTCTGCTGGAGCTCGAATACACGTTGATTCCGCATGGGCTGCATATCGTCGGCGAGCCGCTGTCTTGCGAGGAGCGCGTCGACATGCTGCTCGCCATGGCCGAGTCGGCGCAGGGCGTCCGGTTGGAGCGCGAATCGATTGTTGCGTTGGTGAGCGGCGTGCCGATCGACTCGATCTCGCATGAGGAGACAACCCGCGAAGCGCTGCGCGTCCTCGAGACCTCGGCGGACTATCTGTCGCGGGACTATGAGATATCGGGCATATTGCGCGCTCTGGACGGGCGTTTCGTGCGGCCGGCGCCGGGCGGCGATCTGCTGCGCATGCCGGAAATCCTGCCGACCGGGCGCAATCTGCACGGTTTCGATCCGTTCCGCATACCGAGCCAATATGCCGTGCAGGATGGCGCGAAGCAGGCGGCGAGGCTGCTCGAACGTTATGTCGGCGACGGCAACGCGTTCCCCGAGACGATCGCGATGGTGCTGTGGGGCACAGACAATCTGAAGACCGAAGGCGCGCCGATCGCGCAAGCTTTGGCGCTGATGGGCGCCGCGCCGCGGTTCGACAGCTATGGCCGTCTGGCGGGCGCGACGCTGATCCCGCTCGATCAACTCGGCCATCCCCGCGTCGATGTCGTCATCTCGCTTTCAGGCATTTTCCGCGACCTCCTGCCGCTGCAGATCAAACTGCTCGCCGAGGCCTCGTTCATGGCGGCCTCGGCCGACGAACCCGTGGAACGCAATTTCATCCGCAAACATGCGCTGGCCTTCGTGGCGGCGAATGGGGGCGATCTCGAGACGGCGTCACTCAGGGTGTTCGGCAACGCCGACGGCGCCTACGGGTCCAACGTCAACAATCTCGTTGAAAGCGGCAGTTGGGAAGACGAGGACGAACTGGCCGAGACGTATACGCGCCGCAAAGGCTTCGCCTATGGCCGCGCTGGCGCTCCCGTGCTGCGGCCTGAATTGCTGAAGAGCGTGCTGAAGGGCGTCGATCTCGCCTACCAGAACCTCGATTCGGTCGAACTCGGCGTGACCACGGTCGACAATTACTTCGACACGCTCGGCGGCGTCAGCCGCGCCGTGAAGCGGGCCAAGGGGACAGTCGCGCCGGTCTACATCGGCGACCAGACCAAGGGTCAGGGCGTGGTGCGCACGCTCAACGAGCAGGTCGCGTTGGAAACGCGAACGCGCATGCTCAATCCCAAATGGTACGAGGGCATGCTCACGCATGGCTACGAAGGCGTGCGCCAGATCGAAACGCACGTGACCAACACGATGGGTTGGTCGGCGACGACGGGCCAGGTCGAGCCCTGGGTCTATCAACGTCTGACGCAGACTTATGTGGTCGATCCCGAAATGCGCGAGCGGCTCGCCGCGCTGAACCCGGCGGCCTCGGCGAAGATCGCCAACCGGCTGCTCGAGGCTCACGAGCGCGGATATTGGAAGCCTGACGCGGAGCTGCTCTCGGCGCTGCGCGATGCGGGCGAGGAAATCGAAGATCGCCTTGAAGGCGTGGTCGCGGAGGTCGCATGAACATCGCCATACGAAACAGGCAACCTCCGGGGTCCGTGCAGGTCGAACTCGATCCTGACATCCAGATCGGGACGGCCAAAGTCTTCGCCATCTATGGCAAGGGCGGCATCGGCAAAAGCACGACCTCGTCGAATCTTTCCGTCGCGTTCTCGAAGCTCGGCAAGCGCGTGTTGCAGATCGGTTGCGATCCCAAACACGATTCGACCTTCACGCTCACCAAACGATTGGCGCCGACCGTCATAGACGCGCTGGAGGCGGTCAAATTCCATTCCGAGGAACTGCGGACCGAGGATTTCGTCGTCGAAGGCTATAACGGCGTGATGTGCGTCGAAGCGGGCGGCCCGCCCGCAGGCACGGGTTGCGGCGGCTACGTGGTCGGCCAAACCGTCAAGCTGTTGAAAGAGCACCATCTGCTCGAAGATACGGATGTGGTGATCTTTGACGTGCTCGGCGACGTCGTCTGCGGCGGCTTCGCTTCGCCGCTGCAGCACGCGGGGCGCGCGTTGATTGTGACCGCCAACGATTTCGACTCGATCTTCGCCATGAACCGCATCGTCGCGGCGATCAACGCCAAGTCGAAAAATTATGACGTTCGCCTGGGCGGCGTCATCGCCAATCGCAGCGCGGAGACCGGCGAGGTCGATCGCTACTGCGACGCGGTTGGCTTGAAGCGGGTCGCCCACTTCCGCGATATCGACGCGGTCAGACGCAGTCGGCTGAAGAAATGCACGTTGTTCGAGATGGATCCGACGCCGGAAGTCGAGGCCGTTCAGAATGAATATCTGCGTCTCGCCGACCAATTGCTGACCGGCTTCGAGCCGCAGGAAGGCAAATCGATGAAAGATCGCGACCTCTTCGAATTCCTGGGTTTCGACTGATGTCCAATTCCTCCTACATCGCCCGCAGGCAACAGTTGGAGACCTACTTCGACCGCACGGCGGTCGAAGCCTGGAAACGGCTGACCTCGGACGCGCCTGTCGGCAGCGTTCGCGCCACGGTGCGGGCCGGCCGAGATACGATGCGCGCCAAGCTGCTTTCCTGGTTGCCCCAGGATTTGCGCGGCGCGCGCGTGCTCGACGCCGGTTGCGGCACGGGCGCGCTGGCGATAGAGGCGGCGAAGCGCGGCGCCGACGTGCTGGCGATCGACATTTCGCCGACCCTGGTCGATTTGGCCCGGCAGCGTACGCCCGCCGATCTCGGGGCTGGGCGCGTCACTTTCGCCGCGGGCGATATGTTGAACTCGGGGCTCGGTCAGTTCGACCACGTCGTCGCGATGGATAGCCTCATTCACTACGACGGCAAAGACATCGCGGAGACGCTGGCGCAGCTCTCCAAGCGCACGCGCGGCTCCATCCTGTTCACCGTTGCGCCGCGCACGCCCTTGCTGATGCTGATGCTGACGATGGGCCGGCTGTTCCCGCGCAGCGATCGTTCGCCCGCGATCGCGCCGATCTCGCAAAAAGAATTGTGGCGGCAAGCTCGCAAACATCCCGACCTCGGGCCTTGGCGGATGGGGCGGAGCTTTCGCGTCTCGCGAGGTTTCTACATCTCACAAGCTTTGGAGATCAGCGCGCCATGAACCGCGCCAGCGCCGCCGTACTCAAGGGCCTGATGAAGATCGGGCCAGGCATGCTGCCGTTCGCGGACGCCGCGACCGAGGAGCTGCCTTTGGGTCGGTTGCTGCGCCTCTCGCTGTTTCAAGTGACGGTCGGCATGGCGGTGGTGCTGCTGATCGGCACCTTGAACCGGGTCATGATTGTCGAACTCGGGGTGCCTTCCTGGATCGTCGCGCTGATGCTGTCGCTGCCGCTGCTTTCGGCGCCGTTGCGCACGCTTGTCGGCTTTCGTTCGGACAATCATCGCTCAGTGCTCGGTTGGCGGCGCGTTCCTTTCATCTGGTTCGGAACGTTGGCGCAATTCGGCGGCTTCGCGATCATGCCGTTCGCGATTCTGATCCTCTCCGGCGATGCCGAGAACGGCCCGGTTTGGTTGGGCCAGGTTGCCGCGGCGCTGGCTTTCCTGCTGGTCGGCGGCGGTTTGCACACCGTGCAGACAGTGGGACTTGCATTGGCGACGGACTTGGCGCCGGAGCGGGCGCGCCCGCGCGTTGTCGCTCTGCTGTGCGCGATGCTGTTGGTCGGCATGGTGGTCAGCGCCGTCGTGTTTGGTTTTGCGCTGCGCAATTTCGGCCATGTGAAGCTCATTCAGGTCGTACAGGGCGCGGCCGTGGTGACCATGGTCCTCAACTCTCTGGCGCTGTGGAAACAGGAGCCGCGTAACTTCAAGCCGATCTCGGGCGCAAAATCTGTCCGCTTTTCCGAGGCGTGGGCGAAGTTTTCCACAGTCGCGAGGACGCGCCGCCGGCTGGTGGCGATCGCGTTGGGCACCGCCGGTTTCAGCATGCAAGACATCTTGCTCGAACCCTATGGCGGCAAAATCCTGCATCTGCCTGTCGGCGCGACGACAGCGCTGACGGCCATGCTAGCTATCGGCGCTGGCGTTGGGCTGTGGATCGCCGCGCGCCGTCTCGCGCATGGCGCGGATGCGCACAGGGTAGCGGGCTGGGGCGCGTTGGTCGGCGTCGTCGCCTTTGTCTGCGTGATCGCGGCGGCGCCAGCGGAATATGCGCCGGCGTTCGGCCTCGGCGTCGCGCTGATCGGCCTCGGCGGCGGCTTGTTCGCGCACGGAACGCTGACCGCCTCGATGGCGGCCGCGCGTCCCGAGGAGCGCGGCCTTGCGCTGGGCGCATGGGGCGCCGCGCAGGCGACGGCGGCGGGTTTGGCGATCGCGGTTAGCGGTTTCGTCAACGACGCCGGCGCGAAGCTCGCGATGCAGGGCGCGTTCGGCGATACGCTCGCCGATCCCGTGACCGGCTTTACACTCGTCTATGGACTCGAAATTCTGCTCCTGTTGGCGACGATCATAGCGATCGGTCCCCTTGCCCGCAGGCGGATAAATCCTGCCGAAGCTACAGCGCCCGCTTTCGGGTCCGCTGCTCGCGTCGGCCTAAACCCCGGAGGACTGCCATGATCCGCGGCGCTGTCGGCCACCTCGATGTGGCGCAATTGGTGCTCTATACATTCTGGATATTTTTTGCGGGACTGATTTGGTATCTGCGCGGCGAGGATCGCCGCGAGGGCTACCCCCTGGAATCCGAGCAGGACGGCGGGGTGAAGGAACGTGGGTTCCTGTTCATTCCGTCGCCGAAGACCTTCAACCTCGTCGGCGGCGTGCGCCTGCAAGCGCCGAACTTCGTCGCCGATACGCGTCAGCACAAATCCGCCAAGGTCGAGGTCTGGCCCGGCGCTCCGTACGAGCCGGTCGGCGATCCGCTTCTGGCCGAAGTCGGACCTGGCTCCTATGCTTTGCGTCCGGATGTCAGCGAAAAGAACGCCGAGGGACAGCCTCTGATCCTGCCGCTGCGTGTGGCGACCAATTTCGCGGTTCCCACCGAAGGCGAAAATCCGATCGGCTTCTCGGTGGTGGGCGCCGACCGCAAGGTCGCCGGCGTGATCAAGGATCTTTGGGTGGATCGGTCGGAATCCATCCTTCGGTATTATGAGGTGAAATTGGAAAACGGCGGTTCCGTGCTGGCGCCGCTCCACTTCTGCGACGTCAACTTCCAAGGGCGAAGCGTGAAGGTGAACGCCTTGCTCGCGCATCAGTTCGCCAAGGCGCCGAAGCTCAAGTCCCCCGACAGCGTGACCATGCTCGAGGAAGAGAAGATTTCGGCCTTTTACGGCGCTGGCACTCTCTATGCGACGCCGGAACGCGCGGAGCCGCTGCTATGAAAGTCGTCAACCTCGAAAAGCTGCTCCCGGCGGATATTCCGCCGGGCGAGAGGGTTCTCTGGTTCGGTAAGCCCGAGCCGGTCAGCCTCTGGCGGCGCGCATACCGCGCGGATTGGATCGCGGCGTGGTTCGGGGTGATGACGGTCTGGAACTTTGTTTCGGGCGCGGCGGACGAAGGGGTGGTCGTCGGCTTCGTCTCTGCCATCCGCACGCTCGGCTTCGGGGCGGCGACGCTCGGAATTTTTGCCTTTCTGGCTTGGCTCAGCGCGCGCACGACGCTCTATGTGCTTACCGAGCGACGCATTGTGATCAAGACCGGCATCGCTTTGCCGATCTTCTATAACGTGCCGTTCAAACAGATCGGCAGCGCGAGCTTGCGATGCTATGGCGATGGCACGGGCGATGTGCCGGTGGCGCTGATCAACGGCCAGCGCATCCCCTATCTCGCGCTCTGGCCCAGCGCGCGGCCCTGGCGTTATACTGCGCCGGAGCCGTCGCTGCGCAGCATACCCAACGCGCGGCAAATTGCGGAGACGCTGGGCCGCGCTTTGGCCGACGCGGCGGGAATAGCTCCGTCGCCGATGGCCCGTAGCCAGGCGCCCGAGGCCAATCCTGCCGCGACTCCAGCGGTAGCTTGAGATAGAGAGGCTGCGATGAGTGACACTGTCCAGACCAAAGTTCCTCATCATGGCGGCTCCCTGCCGCGCGGCGTGATCATCGCCGCCGGCGTACTGATCAGCTTTGCGATATCGATCACGCTTTTCAGTCGCCTCTCCGATATCGGCGCCGTGCATATGCCCGATGTCAAACCCTATAAAGTCCTCGAACTTCGCTTTGACGACCGCGAAGACGGCGCCGTGGTCGTTCGCGACGCCACAGACGGCGCGACTCTATACACCGTCGAACCCGGCGCGGGCGGTTTCATTCGCGCTTCGATGCGCGGAATGGCGCGCGAGCGGCGGCGCGAAGATATCGGCGAACAAACGCCTTTCACGCTGACGCGATGGACCGACGGCACGATTTCGTTGCAGGATAAGACGACGGGCCGCGT
>Ga0181519_10003316_pt1 | contig 13282 bp, 4 predicted proteins | sample PEATcosm2014_Bin_26_FD_121102 | JGI IMG/M metagenome (GOLD analysis project Ga0181519, IMG submission 121102) | Peatland microbial communities from MTU Mesocosm Facility, Houghton, MI, USA - PEATcosm2014_Bin02_10_metaG | ecosystem: Environmental > Terrestrial > Soil > Wetlands > Peat | place... | reverse complement strand
TTTTGTCGCGGGTGACGACCTCGTGCTGGAGCTGGGAGAGGTCGCCGTCAGTGAGCGTGTAGAGGTCCGCAATGCTGCGGACCAGTTTGCGCTCGAGGAGTTGCGCGACCACCGCTTCCCCGAGGCCTTCGATATTCATGACGCCGCGCGATGCGAAGTGGAGGAGGCTGCCGGTGAGGCGCGCGGGACAGTCGGCATTGACGCAACGGTAGTCGACTTCGCCTTCGGTTCGTACGATTTCGCTGCCGCAGTCGGGGCAGTGCGTGGGGAAATGAAATTTGCGGGTGCCGCGCGGGTGTTCCTGGTCCTCGACGACCTCGACGACTTTGGGGATGACGTCGCCGCCGCGCTCGACTTTGACATAGTCGCCGATGAGGAGGCCGAGGCGGTCGATTTCGTCGGCATTGTGGAGGGTGGCGCGGGAGACGGTAGTGCCTCCGATAGAAACGGGGGTGAGGAGGGCGACGGGAGTGAGTTTGCCGGTACGGCCAACCTGAACGCGGATGTCCTCGACCTGGGTGATGCCGGCCCGGGCGGTAAATTTGTAAGCGACGGCCCAGCGGGGGGCGCGGCCGGTATAGCCGAGGCGGCGCTGAATGGCGGCGGAGTTGACCTTGATTACCACGCCGTCGATTTCGTAACCGAGACTGTTACGAGTGGTCTCGGCTTTTTCCACGAAGGCGAGGACTTTTTCGATGGAGGTGAGGGCTTCGCGATGAGGATTGACGCGGAAGCCGAGGACGGCGAGGGCGTCGAGTGCTTCGGATTGCTCGGGGAGAAGATCTTCGCCGGATTCGGTGAGGATGAAGTAGGCGTAGAAGTCGAGGCGGCGCTGCGCGACGATGTTGGGCTCGAGGGTGCGGATGGTTCCGGCGGCGAAGTTACGGGGATTGGCGGCGGGTTCGAGGCCCTGAGCCTCGCGTTCCTGGTTGGCTTTGCGGAAGGCGGCGAGGGGCATGACGATTTCGCCGCGAACTTCGAAGGTGGGGGGTACGTGGACCTTCTGGAGTTTGGATGCTGAGATGGAGAGAGGGACGGAACGGATGGTGCGGACATTGGTGGTGACGTCTTCGCCGATGGTTCCGTTGCCGCGGGTCAGGCCGCGCAGGAGATGGGTCGAGCCGTCGGGCGATGCAGTGAATTGCAGGGCCATGGAGAGGCCGTCCATTTTGAATTCGCAGACGTAAGAGATGTCTGCCTTGTCGCCGGCGAGGGAGCGTACGCGGCGATCCCAGTCGCGGAGTTCCTGCTCGCTGGTGACGTTGTCGATCGACAGCATCGGGCGCGAATGGGCGACCTTGGCGAAGCCTTCTTTGGGTTTGCCGCCGACGCGCTGGGTGGGTGAGTCGGGCGTGACGAGTTCGGGGCGGTCCGTTTCGATGCGTTTGAGCTCGCGCATGAGGTCGTCGAACTCGGCATCGGAGATGGAGGGCTGGTCGAGGACGTAATAGAGGTACTCGTGGTGGCGGATTTTTTGGCGGAGGGTGTCGAGTCTTTTCTGGACGGCGGAATCGGACATACTGGGATCATCCTAAGACACGCTTCAGGTTTGCAAGCTGGCGGTTTGTCCTTCAGCGAGTTCGCCTGAACCGGTGTTGACTTTCGACCCAAGTCTTCATACAGTCAATGAATCCAACGCAGCAGAAACGAAAGAAGCGCAGTCGATGCAAAGCCGCCCTGGCCGAATTTTCGAGAGGGGTTTGACTATGAAATGCACGATGGCAGGCTCGAAGTGTCCGCAATCGGTGGAAGGTTTGACCGATTCGAAATCCCACAAAGTGATTCTGCTGCTGGGCTGCGTTCTGGCGCTGATCATCGCACCGGCCATGCATGGGCAGGCGACGGGCAGTTTTTCTGGGAATATTGCAGACAAATCCGGATCGGCTGTGCCCGGAGTTACGGTCACAGCAACCCTGAACGCAACTGGGTTGGTTCGCGATGCGAAGACGGACAATGGCGGGCACTATTCACTCCCTCTGCTTCCTGTGGGGATCTATACGGTGCGCGCGAACGGGGCGGGGTTTCGAATTGCTGAGACCAGGGACCTCAACCTGCAGGTCGATGAGGCGCGCGAGCTCGACTTTACCCTCGAGCCTGCGACGGTTGTGACGACGGTAGCCGTTTCCGGTGAAGCCGTAGCCGTCGAGACCGCTAATCCCTCTCTCGGCCAGGTGATTACGTCGGAGGAAGTGGCGCAGCTGCCGCTGAACGGGCGCGACTTCGTACAGCTGGCCACGCTGACGGCCGGGGCTACGGCCGAGACAAACCCGAACAGCTTTTTCACCTCCGGGAGCGACAGCGAAGTGGCCGCACGCGGATCGTTTTCGTTATCGGTAGGGGGCTCCCGGCCGAACAGCACGGACTGGCTGCTGGACGGGGTCGACAACAACGAGCTGACCGCAGGCGGTATCGGCACTTTTTCCTCCATCGACGACATCCAGGAATTTAAGGTTCTTACTTACACTTACTCGGCAGAATTCGGCACACGTGCCGGACCTACTGTCCTGATTACCACCAAGTCGGGCACGAATAACTACCATGGCTCCCTGTTCGAGTTTGTGCGTAACACCGACCTCGACGCGAAGGCCGACTTTGACACGACAACTCCCAAATTCAATCTGAATCAGTTTGGCGGTTCAATCGGGGGGCCTCTCCTGCGCAACAAGCTGTTTTTCTTCGTCGATGGCGAGCAGAAGGATCAGCGCGAAGGCATCACCTTCACCGGCCTGGTCCCATCCCTTGCTATGCGCAGCGGCGATTTCTCCGCCGATCCCTTCGGCAATCCGGCGGGCGGACTCGTCATTGCCAATCCAAATATGGTCGGCGCCGCCGATCCTTACTTCCAGTGCAACGCTTCCGGAAATCCGATTCCAGCCAATCCCGATGGCAGCCAGGCGAAGGGGACCGACTGCAACAAGATTCCCTCCAACCTCTTCGACAGCGTGGGCAAGGGGATGATCAACCTCTATCCCACGCCCAACGCCAGCAACACTGCTCTCGGATATAACTACGTCAACGAGCCGGTGCGCCAGCTCAACGAAACCAAATTCGACATCCGCCTCGACCAGACCATCTCCGCCAAAGACAATGCCTTTGAGCGCTTCAGTTACGACCAGGCATTCTCCTTCGTTCCCGGGGGCGCGCCAACGTCGATCACTGCGGGCGGCGTGCCAACGTTAGCCGAGTCCAATGCATTCGGCAGCGATGAGAACCTTATCAACCACGCGCGCAACGTCGCCCTCGGCTGGAGCCACGTCTTCTCGCCCACCACCATCAACACGGCCTCCGCGGGCTACGACCGCATCTTCGACTACATCGATTCGCTGGGTAACTCCACCTGCGGCTCGACGAAACTCGGAATTCCCGGCGCCGATCTCGGCTGCTCGTCCTCCGGCTCCGCCCTCCCCGGCGGCTCCTACAGTCAGGGTGTGGTTTCCACCGAAGTCACTGGCGGCTACTGGTCCCTCGGCGACCGCGGCTACTCACCCTTCCAGGGTGGAACCGATATCTTCTCGTACAAGGACGTCGTTGACCTTATCCGCGGCAAGCATGAAATCCGCACCGGCATCGACCTCCGGGACAACCAGATGAATGTGGGCACAGAAGAATTTTCGGACGGCTTCTGGATTGTCGGGCTTTTTGGAGATTTCAGCGGCGCCGGCGTCGTCAACGGCGATTCTGCGGCCGATCTGCTGATGGGGATGACTGGACTTGGCATTCACGATCAGACCTACTTTGGTCCAACCACCGGCCGCCGCTGGAAGATCATCCGTCCCTTCGTCGAGGACGACTGGCGTGCGACCCCTTCACTGACCCTCAACCTGGGCCTGGCCTGGGATATGACCACCCCCATCACCGAAATCCATAACCGCATGTCGGACTATATCTTCCAAACCGGACAGCTACTCGTTGCCGGTCAGGGCGGGGTAAGCCGATCGGCCGGCATCAATATGTACTGGGGCGCATACGAGCCCCGCGTCGGCCTCACCTGGAAGGTGCTCGGCAGCGACAAAACCGTCCTTCGCCTCGGCTTTGGCATCTATCACGATTCATCCTGGAACCAGGGCGCCCAGGGCTTGTGGCAAAATCCCCCCGACCTGGGCGAGTCCGACCAATTCCCCGCTACCTTTTCCACGGGCTGCGCTTTCTCGACTTCTTACTGCCACAAAACGCTCGGACAAACGCCCGAGTTAGACGGCTTTACCCTCTCCACAGGCTTTCCGCTGCTTCCCACACCGCAAACTGTGGCCACCTACCCTGGGACGTTCGTTTACGAGCCCCGGAACTTCCAGCCCGGCAGGGTTCACCAATTCAACATCAATGTCGAGCGCCAACTGCCCGGTAGTATCGTGCTCACCGCCGGCTACGCCGGTTCAACCGGGGGCCATCTGCTGGTCATCGGCAACGACCTCAACACCAGCAGCCCGTCCGGTTGCGGGACTCCGGGCGATAACAATATCGGGTGCCTGCCTGGCGGCGTTCCCTACATCTATCCCTACGCCAACCCTTTCAATGCGGTTCTGCTCTACGGAGACGTGGGCACCACGCACTATAACTCGCTGCAGGTCAAGGCCGAGACCAAGAGTCCGAAAAACGGCCTTTACGCCTTGCTTGCGTACACTTACTCCCACACTTACGACAACGGTCTCTCCGACGGCCTCGGGTCGGAGTTAAGCGCCCCGTACTTCCCGCTGCCTAACTGGCAAAATCTCGACTGGTCCCTCTCACAGATCAATCTCAATCAAAGCTTCACCGGCAGCATCCTCTATAGCCTCCCGTTCGGCAAGGGTAAGCAGTTTGGGAATAGCTGGAATCCTGCGACCAATACGCTTCTCGGCAACTGGCAGGTTACGCTGATTGAAAGGATCTCTTCCGGGTTCCCCGTTCCACTCATCGACAGCAACAACCAGTCCGGTGTCGCCTTCAATACCGGCGGCGACAGCTACAATTACAACCGGCCGAACCGTGTATCCGGGTGCAACGCCTATTCTGCCAATCACGGCCAGCACCAGTTCATCAACTCTGCTTGCTTCCCGGCGCCGAAGGCCGGCGAGCTAGGCGATGCCCCGCGGGTTCCCGTCACCGGTCCCGATTTTGTTAACTCCGACTTCTCCGCGATCAAGGATTTCGCTCTGCCGTGGCACGAAGCAGGACTCAACTTCCGCGCAGAGTTCTTCAACCTTTTCAACCATCCCGAATACGGCTCGCCGATCAACGACATCAACGCGCCGGGGTTCGGCGCGGTGAATTCCACCGTCAACAATCCGCGCCTTGTGCAGTTGGCTTTGAAGCTGTCTTTCTGAGGCGTCGCGCGCGGCTTCCTGGAAAGGGGCTGCGCGAAGTCATTTATCCCGCGCGCCGATTGGGGCGAGGCGAAGTCTTCTGGCTGTCGTTGCTCTCCTGGCTGGTTCCGGTTGCGTCGTGTTCCGCACTGGAACCTTCGAGCATTCGTCCGATCTCAGTTTGAGCGAGTGTTCGGGCGATTTGGGCTGACCAGGTATCGGCTATCTCGACGACATTTTCCGGGAGAGGCGCGGGTTGATCGGCGGGGATCACGCGGGGCTCCGCGATCTCGACGGGACCTTCCGGCTCGGTAACGGAGGGAGTGGGCTGGAGAGGCGGAGTGTCAAAAGGGGTTCTGCGTGGGGTTGGAGGATCGAAGGTGAAAGAGGCGCGCTTGTTGGGAGTGGGGTCGGCGGAGTCGTAGCTGGGTATGTCATCGACGCCGGGAGATGGTTCGTTGGTGGGCGCGGGAGTTGGCGTGACGGGCGGGGGATCGGGAGTAATGATTCTGTAGCTGGAGTAAGCAACTGGTTCACTGCCGCTATCTTCGTAGTCGACGGGACGGTAGCGCCGGGCGAAGGCGAAGTAAAACAGACCGCAGAGAAGGCCGGCTGCCGAGGCGGGCCACCAGGGCGTGCGTTCGGTCGAGGATGGCCACCAGGACGGCGGCCACCAGGACGCGAGCGACCTGGATTTGCCTGAGCCTATGGTTGCCAGGTGCGCGATTGTAAACGGATTCTGCGAGCCTGCTGCTGAGGATTGTGTATCGACCACAGGCGCTGACTGTTGTTGCGGAGAAGCTGCCGGCTGTGCGGCAAGGTTTGGGGCTGGTCTTGGCTCAACTGCGGATGCGGGACCAGAGGCAGCTTCTTCGCGTTGGATCGCCTGGCGATCTCTTTCGACAACGCTGAGAGTTTGAGAGAGCTGCTCGCGCTCGCGACGGAGTTCGGCGGCGTTGGTACCGGCGGCATTGAAGCCGGTCTTGCCGGAGCGATGTTTCGAGGCGCTGGACGCGGGGAGGATGGCGGAGAGTTGCTGCTGGATTTCGGCGAGGCGGTTCTGAATGCCAGGATTTTCGTTGGCGTACTTTGAGCGGAGATTGTTGAGCTGCGCCTGCGCTGTTACGACAGCGGACTTCAGAAGCTTGCGTTCCCTGGCCTGGGTATAGGAGGGGAGTTCGTGGGCGTAGGAGCGGCGCCAGCCTTTTGGTCTCTTTTCCGGGGAGCTAAGTCTGTCAAGATCGCGATCTGTGGACGCTAACTGTGATTCGAGGTCGCCAAGGGAGGCGGAGAGGGAATTGGCGGACTGGCCGATATGCGATGTGGCGGGCGGAGGACCAGGCGCAGAGTGTAACAGCGCCGACTGGGACGGGGCGATTTGCGGGGGAGCAGTGGGGGCAGAGGCGGGGGGTGGCGGAGTTAAGGGCGATCCGGAGGCCAGTGTATGGGCGACGGCGTTGGCAGTTGCGGCGGACTTTGCCGAATCGGAGTCGCGAAACTGCACACGCAACACATGAGCCGAGGGTTGGGTGAGGTCGAGGCGCGCGCGGAACTCGCCGATGCGGGTGGCGATCGAAGAGGAGGAGAGGTGTGCGGGTTTGGCGAGCCCGGCGACGACCTGATCGGTTAGGAGCGACTGGGCGATGGCGAGGGCGGGGCTGGGGGCGTCGGCCAGGCCTGGATCGATGCGGCGCGCGACGGTGGCATCGAAGGATAGCTCGGCGGATGAGGTGGTATGGGCGATACGGCTGAGCCATGCGTGGGCGCCCAGGGCGACGGCCACTGCGATGACGACAGCTATAAGCTTGTGTCCCAGAGGGACAGCAAGACGGCGCTGGGGAGAATTCGTTTCGAACATCAATGGCCCTCGATTGTCGAAGATCAAGGCAGACTTACCGAAAACAATGTAAGGCCCAAGCGGACTTCATGGTCGCATCGTGGTTTGGTCTAGCTGGGTCCAATGCAGTCTGGCGGATGGGCTCTGTCTGGCCGATGGCCTGATGGTACGTGAGGGAGACGGATCGCTAAGTACCGGTATTCCGTTCCTGCAACCAATATTGTAGCTTTCAGGAACGGCGGTTGGCCAGGGCGGGGCGGATCACAGATGACGGCCGGCCTGGGTATGGCTGGTTTAATCCTGGCTGGCCTCCCGCGCTCGGGCGGCGAGGACCGCATTTGCCGAAGAGGTCTCGGAGGCGACTTTCTGCCATTGCTGCTCGTTGATGACCTCGATGGTTTTCAGGTTTTTGGCGGCGAGCTCGGAGTTGATGCCGGGCAGTTGCTTTGCGGCGAGCTGGTCGAACTCCTCGACCACGTCGTCGAGCTGGCGATGCATAACTTCTGCACGCGCGGATTGTTCATCGGTCGGACGGCCTTCGTAAGAAGATACGTCGCCGTAGAGGTCGCCCATGTACTCCCGGAGACGCTCCTCGCCAGTGATGGCTCCGCCTTCTTTGGTGGCAACGATTTTGGTGCGGATGGCGTCAGCGGATTGCGCGAGGCTGGTTAGTTGGCCGTGGAGGGGGTCCTTATCATCGACTTTGGCGGCGTCGGCGAGGGCTGTGTCGCGAACGGCAACGATGGCGTCGACGGCCCAGCTCATATGGTTGAGCATAGAGCCGATTTTTTGAGTCAGGGCGAGCTGCTCCTTACGGTCGGCGAGGGTGTAAGTAGCGCGGGGATCGAGGACGAGGTTGAGTTTTGTGGTGTAGACCTGATCCCCCTTGGTCATTTTGACGGTGTAAATGCCGGGCAGAACCCGCGGGCCCTGCGCTGCCTGGAACAAGGCGCTGGCGGCAGGGGGTACTTTGGGAGCCTTCATGCGCATGGACCAGGTGGCGCGGTTGACGCCGCGATGCTTGCTGCTGACTACGGTATCGACAAAATTACCCTGAGCATCGAATATCTCAATTTTCAGATCTCCGAAGATATGGCGGGTGCGCTGGTAGTAGGTAATGGAGGCATCCTCGGGGCGGCCTGGACCATGGAAGGCGTTATCGCCGTCGGCCCAGCCTGCATAAGCGGGTATGTACTGAATGACTGGCCTGGTGGGGAAGAAGGTGGCTTCAGAGGCCATGAGCGAGGGGGAGAGGGAGCGCCAGGGTGAGATATCGTCGATGATCCAGATACCTCTGCCGTGGGTGGCGAGGACGAGGTCGGAGGTGCGGGGATGAACCACGATATCGCGGACGGCAACGTTGGGGAAACCGCTGCCGATGTATTGGGCCCAGCGGGCGCCGCCATCGATCGAGACCCAGAGGCCGAACTCGGTGCCCAGGAAGAGGAGATCGGGATTGACGGTGTCTTCCTTAATGACGTGGGAATAGCCGCGTACATGACTGGAGGCGGTATCGATCTCGCGCCAGGTCTGGCCGAAGTCGGTGGTCTTGAAAAGATGGGGAGTGGGGTCGCCATTCATATGGGTGTCGAAAGTTACCCAGGCGGTGGATTCGGAGTAGCGGCTGGCTTCGATCCACGAGACGATGGGCTCGCCGCTCATGCCGCTAACCTTCGAGGTGAGGTTGGTCCAGTGCGCGCCACCGTCGCGGGTGAGTTGCACGTTGCCGTCGTCGGTACCGACCCAGATAACTTTACTGTTCCTGGGGGACTCGCTGATGGTGTAGACGGTGTTATTCATCTCAGCGGAAGAGTTATCGATGGTGACGCCGCCCGATTCCTCTTGTTTTTGTTTTTCGGGATTATTGGTGGTGAGGTCCGGAGAAATGCGGTCCCAGGTTTGTCCCTGGTTGCGGGTTCGGTAGAGATACTGGCAACCGATGTAGAGCGTGTTTTTATCGTTGGGACTTACCTGAACGGGAGTGTTCCAGTTATAGCGAAGCTTTTTATCTTCATAGTGAGCGTAGGGAGCAATGCCTCGGGTTTCGTGAGTGTATCGGTTGACGCGGGCCAGAGATCCGCCCTGCGATTCGGCGTAGAGATAGGCGGGGTCGGTGCGGTCAACCCACATCCAGAAGCCATCGCCGCCGAGCATGTTTTCCCATTGTTGGTTGTTGACGCCGCCGGGATAGGAAGAATCGCCGACCCATGCGCTGTTGTCCTGGAGACCGCCATAGACGTGGTAGGGATCGTCGTCGTCGACACTGACGTGATAGAACTGCGAGATTGGCAGGTTCATCATGTGCTCCCAGCCGGTGCCGCCATCCTGGCTGCGCCAGAGGCCGCCGTCATCGCCGGTGAAGATGAGGTTGGGATTGTCGGGGGAAATATAAACGTCATGGTGATCGCCATGGGCGCTGCCCGCGGTATTTTGAAAACTCTTGCCGCCATCGGTACTTAGAAGAAGGACGAGGTCGACTTTGAAGACTTTGTTCTCGTTTTTTGGATCGACGATGATATTGGAGAAATAGAAGGGGCGCCAGACCATGTACTGGCTGGCATCCTCTCTTGTCCAGGTCTGGCCAGCGTCGTTGGAGCGGTAGAGAGCGCTGGAGGCGCACTCTACCATGGCATAGACGACTTTCGGGTTAGACGGGGCGACGGTAATGGCAATGCGGCCCCACGGTTTTTTGGGCAGGCCTGTTGCGGCGGAGTCGTCTATCTCGGTCCAGTGCTCGCCTTTGTCGGTGGATTTGAAGATACCGCTGCCGGGACCGCCGGAGCGAAAGGTCCAGGCGTGACGCCGGAAATCCCACATAGTGGCGTAGACGATGTTCGGCTCGGATGCGTTCATCGACATCATGCCGCATCCTGTTGAGCCATTGGCTCCGGCCAGGACTTTGCGCCAGTTCTGGCCGCCGTCGGTGGTCTTATAAACGCCGCGATCGGGACTGTCGTCGTAGGCGTGGCCTGTCGCGCAGACATATACGGTGTTGCCATCGGTAGGATCGACAAGGATTTTCGCGATGCGCTCGGAATTGGGCAGACCGACGTTGGTCCAGTTATCGCCGCCGTCGGTTGACTTATAAACGCCGTCGCCCATGGAGGCGCTGTTGCGCTCCCAGGACTCGCCGGTGCCCGCCCAGACATTTTTCGAGTTAGAAGGGTCGATGGCGAGGGCGCCAATGGACTGGACCTTCGGACGGTCGAAGATGGGACGGAAGTTGGACCCGCCATCTACGGATTTCCAGATGCCGCCGCTGGCCGATCCGGCATAGAGAGTGGTGCGGCCATCTTCCCTGACCCCGGCGAGGGCAGCAATGCGGCCGCTCATGGCAGCGGAACCGATATTACGGGCGGGCAGTCCGGAGATGGTTCCGGAATCGAACTTGATGGCAGGGGCGGAGGCGGTCTGGGCGGACGAAGCAAGCGGAACGGCGAGAAGGATCGGAAGCCAATAGCGGAGCGAGTGGGTTGTTGCGATGTACGTGCTCATAAGTGCTGAGTCCTCTACGATTGCATTTCTTTGTTGCCGGCAGCGGCGGTTGTAAGTGGCGTGGCGATGGACCCCTTTGGCTTAGTGCTGCGCCGGTGGTGTGGCGCCCCCAGCCGAGGGACTGGGAGGCATCTTAAATTCGGAATCGGGGATGGGTACGTTGGCGTCGATTTTAGAAATTGTGTATTTTTGCGTCATGCCGGGGTTACGCGGAGAGCCGCTCTCGATGGCGAAGGGGAAGTAGACCCCGTTGACTTTCTTGTAGGAGCCGAGATTCGTAAAGGTTTCGCGGACGCTGCCCCGAACAAGCATCAGACGGACGGTGCGAATTTCGATGTAAGTGTCGGGGTCGAGGTAATAGTTGATGACGTCGCCATTTTTGAGGGTGACTTTGAGGAGGAGTGCATCGTCGCCATCGACGGTGTCGTGGCCGATGTACTCCACTTTTGAACCTTTCTCTTTGTAGTCCACGAGGGGTCCGTAAAAGTCGGAGGACTCGACCATGTCGCGGGTGTCGTCTTCGCCCATGCGTTCGGGGTCGCGACGGCCCTGGAAGGGATTGATCTGCCAGCCGATGGAGCCGTCGTAGGCCTGAATCTGGGTCATGCCCTGGATGGTGGCGGCCTGCCGCACGAGGAAGTCCGGTTTCTGGTCGGAATCGGCTTCGATCTGGAATCCCTGAACCTCAAGCTTGCCGGTGGTGCGAAGGCTGGTGATGGCCTTGATCTGCGCGAGGCCACCTTTGGCTTCGATGTTCTTCGCGATCAACTCGTCGGCTGTCTGCGCCGATGCTGCTGTGGCAGGACCGGCGATAGCGATCGCTACCGCGAACGGCGCTGCGAACGCCAGGGGGCGGAATTTCCGTGCGTTGACTGCGAGAAAGGAGGTCATTTCGGTTTTCTCCAGAGAGACTGCAAACTCGATACGGATACCTGGGTTCAGCTCGAACCCTGCCGGGACATTTATGGTACGGACCCGGACTGTCGATTGTTCATTCCCTTTTGCGGGGACAATGGTTGAGGTCAAGCGGGCCCGGCGCTGCCGAAGCGACCGAAGAACGCGGTTGGCGGAATGGATCATTCGTACAAGCAGGTCCGCGGGTTGTCAAGATTGGGGCGCGCGAATGGGATCGAGCGAAGCCTGGGTCGCGAGGATGCAGGTACCGGGATTTCTGTCCGCCGCTATAATCCGTGACGATGAACAACGATCTTAGAGTCTCGCCTGAAAGGAAAATTATGCGCGCTGCTTCGAGTGCACATTTCGCAGTTGTCGTGTGTGCTGTGGTCTTGCTCGGTGGTTATGCCGGGGCTTCGGGGCCTGCTGACCGAACGATTACCGATCCGCAGAGTGTGGTGTCGGCTATGAAGGCGGGGACGGGGCCGGTGTCGGTGGACTCGCTGCTGAAGACGGTTCGGGTGGGCGGTGCGGCGATCTCGGTGGACGGTCGGCGGGTAGCATACACGAGCAATGCTTCGGGGCGGCTGAATCTGTGGCTGATGAATGTGGATGGGTCGAATGCGCATCAGCTGGTCGAGTCAAATGACCGGCAGGCGAATGCGGCCTTCACGCACGATGGGGCGGAGGTGGTGTACGCGCAGGACACGGGCGGCGACGAGCTGTATGACCTGTATGCGGTGGCGGTGAGCGGAGGGCAGCCGCGGAATGTGACGCACACGGATACGATCAGCGAGACATCGCCGCAATTCTCGCCGGATGGGCGGCTGATGTTGTTTGAGAGCAAGCCGAAGGTTTCGCCGATGACGGACCTGGCGCTGATGGACTGGCCGTCGGGGACGGTGCATGCGCTGACGCATGAGACCGATCCGAAGGCGAGCTGGCAGGCGGTTTGCTGGAGCCCGGATGGACAGTTCATTTATGCAGTGCGCGCGGTGGGGATCGACGATGCCGATGTATTCCGAATCGATGTGCGGAGCGGACAGGCGGAGAAGCTGTTGTCGCACACCGGCAAACAGCTGGTGACCGCGTCGGATGTTTCGCCGGATGGGCGGACGCTGCTGATCACCTCGAATGAGAAGGGCGGGTATGAGAATGTGGCGCTGCTGGACCTGACGACGCGGAAGGCGCGGTGGGTGACGGACACGCAGTGGTCGGCCAGTTCGGGGTCTTTCTCTCCGGATGGGAAGAGCTTTACGTATGTCGTGAACGCCGATGGGCGAATAACGACGGAGTTTGTGGATCTGGCGACGTTGAAGACATCGGAGCGGGGCGTGCCAGTGGGGCTGAACGTTCCCGTTGGCGAGCCGAGTGCGTTTTTGCCGGACGGATCGATGCTGCTGTCGCATGAGGACTCGACGCATCCGGCGGAGCTTTATGTTCTGCACGCGGATGGCGGGCTGCAGCAGATTACGCACAACGAGAGCGCGGCGCTGGAGGCGACGGTGGCGCCGGGGTCGCAGCTGGTGACGTACAGGAGCTTCGATGGGCGGCTGATTTCGGCATTCGTGTGGGTGCCATTCAATTTGAAGCGGGACCACTCGGCTGCGGCGGTGGTGATGCCGCATGGTGGGCCGACGGGGCAGGTGGTGGACAACTTCAACGGCCGGGCGGTGCTGCTGGCGTCGCGAGGATTTGTGGTGATTGCGCCGAATGTGCGCGGGTCGACGGGATATGGGATGGAGTTTCAAAACGCGAACATCAAGGATCTGGG
>Ga0181519_10003313_pt1 | contig 13286 bp, 13 predicted proteins | sample PEATcosm2014_Bin_26_FD_121102 | JGI IMG/M metagenome (GOLD analysis project Ga0181519, IMG submission 121102) | Peatland microbial communities from MTU Mesocosm Facility, Houghton, MI, USA - PEATcosm2014_Bin02_10_metaG | ecosystem: Environmental > Terrestrial > Soil > Wetlands > Peat | place... | reverse complement strand
TTGTCCGTGAAAATGTGTATGATTCGGCTACTGGCGGGTACATTCTAGTACCGGCTGGAAGTACACTGGTGGGGATTTATAATTCTCACGTCGGGTATGGGCAAAGTGCGTTGCAGGCGGTTTGGCGGCGGATTATCTTCCCGGACGGAAGTAGCCTTTCGCTCGGTGGCTTTGAAGGGGACGACAACACTGGAGCGGCTGGGTTTCGCGACCAGGTGGACAATCACTGGGGCAGAATCCTCTCCGGCGCACTGCTCACGTCGCTTTTCTCCGCAGGAATTGAGCTGAGCCAGGGGACGAACTCCTCGGTGCTGCAATCGCCCAGCGTCGGGCAACAGGTAGGGCAAGCAGTCGGCCAGCAAGTCGGGCAATTGGGTGTAGAGGTTACACGCAGAAACCTGAATATCCAACCAACGATTATCGTAAGGCCGGGGTACAGGTTCTTTGTAAGGGTTGAGAAGGATCTCCTATTCGACGGTCCTTACTCGCCAATGAGAGCAGAGAGCGAGTCTCGACAGGGACTCGGAAACAACTTTGGAAGGGCATCCAGTGGCAGTCAAGAAGGCAGCGAAGACGGCGGCGCGGAAAGTGAACCGCGAGGGGCAACGGTGGACGGACGACCGTCCGGGAATGACGCTGCGCCTCCCCATTGATCTGCGCGAAGCAGTCACAGAAGAGTCACGCGTAAAGGGCGATCTGGCCAGGATCGTCCTTTTCGCTTTGAGCCACGTCGAGCGCGAAAAAGTAGACATCATGCAAACCCGCAAGGCCGGCATGGAGCTCACCAACCCTCAGCTCCTCCATGTCGGCGCAGAAGCCCGCAACAAACTCAGGGAATGGGCTGAAGCGGAAGGCGTAAGCGTCAACGCTATCGTCGTCAGCGTCCTCGAAGAGTTCTTCAAGCGCCTTAAAAAGAGCAAGGCGCTCCGTGAAGAGTTGCGACTGGAGATTCGTGCGCATCGGGGCTTAATGCCAAGATGAAAAGTGCCATCTTCTCGCTGGACCTCCTCGCCAAACAATTCTTGGTTTTTGCATGGCACAAAATCCAACGCGCGTTTCGAGCGGAGTTGGGCGAGGAAGCGCGCTGTAGCATCTTCTCGCCAAGAGCCCTTTTAGCAAAGCCCAATCCCTTGACTGATTGCGCTGGCATATGACGGTCGCATCCACTATCTTTCATAAAATCCGATCCGAGACTCGGTCACCTGCCGCCAATTTTCCTTAAATGCTCAATCCGCGGCCCGGCGCCGCAGGAGTGGCTTTTTGCTTACAACCCGCAACTCGGGAATCGCGAACCGACGAGCATCATCGCGTGAGTTAGCCCAACTTCCGCAGTTGGAATGACAAGTGGTTTGTTTTCAATGCATGTATAGCGAAGTCTTCACTACACTTCTGCAAATTCGAGGCGGGAAGGGATCTCCAGACCGAGCCGTTGAAGCAGGATGGCTTGATGGTCTGTGGGGCGGCTGACACAGCGCTTGCGGATGGAGATGCCCGCTCGCGTGGGCAGCAGCACATCGACCAGCGAGATTTGCTCCAGCTCGGCGAAGATCTTGCGCGGCTCATCGCCCAGGCCGGCACGGTTGCACCACATGCCCAAGGTTTTCCAAAGCACATAAGCCAGAAAACAGACCAGGATGTGGGCCTGTACGCGCTGTTCCTTCTGGTGCCAGACGGGGCGCATCACCAGGTCGCTCTTGTGCAACCGGAAGGCCTCTTCGGCCTCGGTCAGTTGGATGTAGGCGCGCCATAACTCTTCGCCGCTCCAGTCCGTTACATTGCTGCGCAGCAGATAACATCCCTCGCTCAGAGTCATCCAATCGCGCCGCTCGTCGCGCTTCGCCCAGCGCAGATGCGCGAAGCCCTGTGCGTCGGCTTCCACATCCACCTGGAACAGGCCAGCGGCGCGGCTGTTGCGTCCCAGCAGGCGGCCCACTTGCCGGGCCACGCGCAGGGGGTTCTGCTTGCGTTGGCTGCATGCGTAGGCCATCGCTTGTAACTTCTGCTCGATGCGCCGTTCGAAGCGATCGTGCATGGCTTGCTCCTTGAGCCGGCGCTGGGCGCTGCGGCAAAGGATGAACACTTCCTCGCCGCCCGGAGCCGGGGTCCCCAGCGACGGGTCTTCGTCGCTGGGGTGGGGAACCGGGCAGAGCTTGACCTCGAGTCCTTCATGTACCTCGCGCCAATCCTGGGCCAGTAACTGCTGTTCAAACTTGCGCAGCAGGCTTTTGGGCGTGCCCAGGATATAGCGCCGCCCGCCCTGCTGCAGGAACTCCAAGTTATCGGCCGAGACCATGCCCCGATCCATGACCCAGATGCGGCTGGCCTGGCCGTACTTGCACTCCATCGCCGCCACGATCTGCTTGACCGTGGTCACGTCGGCGCGATTGCCGGCGAACACCTCGTAGCCCAACGGCATGCCGCTGCGGCTAACTACTAGGGCGATGTTGACCTGCTTGCAATCCGGGCGATGGTCACGCGAATAGCCGCGCTGCGCCTGCGGATTAGCCGCGGCCGCCCCTTCGAAGTAAGTGCTGGTGACGTCGTAAAGCAGTAAGTCGTAGTCCAGGTAGAATAACTCTCCCAGACGCTGCTTCAGATGCTTTTCCAGAGACGGCTTGTGCGGCAGCAATCGATCCAGGGTGCGGTAGAGCCGGTCGTCGTTGACCTTGGCGGCGGGCACGCCCAGCAACTCCGCCAAGGCGCTGGCCTCGTATCCATGCTCGGCCAGGTGCAACTCGCTGGAGGGATCCAGCAATCTGCCCAGTACCAGCACCAGGATCATCGCGCTCCACGGGACTGCTTCGCGACCGGGCGGCAAAAGCTCTTCCAACAACTCGCTCAAGCCCAGTTGACGCCACAGCATCAGCCCTAACCAGCCACCGCCAAAGGGACGGCTGCGCTCTGCGCGCACGCCGCGCAAGTCCACCTCGACCCATGCGGCGCCAGACTCTTGCTCGAACAGATCGGGTTGCGTACAAGACTCCGGTTGCGCCGCGTGTTCGACTCCCAACCGGCCTTGCTCATCCAACTCGCCAAGACAGGCGACCACGCGCTGCCGCGGCCCCCGCGCGGTGCGATAGGACTCAACCAAAGCCCAATAGGCATGCCGCTTTCCATCCTTGCGCCGATAGCAGCGTCGCAGATACACACCGCCATCGTACTCAATTAAAACTCAATTACAAGAGGGTAAGTCTTCACTACACGCGACTTTTTGCTGCCCGCAAACAGGCCCAAAAACTCAGCTCCGGAAACAAAGGACTTGCTCCCGGTAAGCTCCTGCTGCGCGACAGAGATCCCCTTGAAAAAAACGGTTCAGGCAAGCAACTGCGGAAGTTGGGTTAGGTAAGTGCCGGTAACATCTGCCCGGCAAGGATTACTCCCCGGAAGCTCCGCACGGTATGCGAAAGATTCTGGAAGCCCGGGAAATCGTCTTTCCAAGCGTGTACAAAACTCGTTTACTGCCGCTTTGTTTTGCACAAATCACTGACGAAAACACGGCCCTTCGTTACATAAATCCCTCCTCAACCGACGCTGTGGAGAGGTGGCTCACCAATCCGCAGCCGCTCTATGTTGGAAGCGACTACCTTCGCGATCATTTTGAAAGAAGCGTCCGTGATGCCGCCAACGTGCGGCGTGGCAATCACATTCGGCAGCGTCAGAACGGGATCATTTGTCGGAAGAGGTTCCTGCCAGAAAACATCCAGCCCAGCTCCAGCGAGATGACCTGAGACCAGTTGGGAATAAAGAGCTTCGCCGTCGATCAAACCGCCGCGAGCCACGTTGATCACATAAGCTCCACGCTTAAGATCTCCCAGCGCCTTCGCTCCGATCATGCCTCGCATTTCCTCAGAGTAGCGCATGCACAATACCAAGAAGTCCGTGATTGCGAAGGCTTCCTCTCTCTCCGCCACAGAGAAGCATTGGGATAGTCCGAACTCGGCCAGCTTGGTTGCGGTCGTGTCACGAGTGATACCAATGATATTCGCGCGGAAGGCCTGAAGCCTCTTCGCGAGCGGCAGCGCAATCGCGCCCAGACCATAGAGACAGACCGTGCGGCCCGCCAGCATGTTTCCCAGTGGTGCGCCCAGTACGCCGTTCCTAACGTTCGTCTGCGCCTTCGGCAGATCTCGTAGCAGCGAGAGAATTAGCAGCATGGCATGCTCTGCGACAGATTCAGCATTTGCGCCGGTCGCTGGGACATTGGCGACAAATATGCCTTTGTTCCTTGCCGTCTCGACATCTACGCCTTCGAGACCGGCTCCCCACTGCTGGATGAGTCGAAAATGGCCCGCGTCGATCTCCTGTCGCCCGATTCGCTGCATCTTCGGAATGACCACATCGACTCCGTCCAGAAATTGAATGATATTCGCGTCAGGACAAACGATGATCTCGTCTTGAAAGGCTGCGGGCAGATGCTCACGCAGCTGATTCGGAGCGTCAGGGAAGTTGTCTCCGCAAAACAAAATACGCATTTACGATTGTCCCTCACGAACATGGTTATCTCGACAAAGAAGGCAGCTATCCAAAATCGGAACAGGATGACCGTGACGAGTGAATATCCCAGGATGATTCGCAACCCAATGATGGGTTCCATCCTCCGCGACGCACCTGGGGTGGCCTAACTAACTCACGAACAGCATGATGGCCCGTCCGAGGAATGCTTTCATCTTCAAGGCCTTGTATACTGCATCGTCCATACAGGTGCGGTGCCGGGCTGGTATTCGTTGCCGATCCACGGAGTACCACAGATGTGAAGGTAGGCAAATGGGGTCCCGTCGAACATGACCCATGCGCCCGCATCCCTTACTGTTGTCGGCAACCCGCACGCCTTGGCGTCGAACGGCCACATGATCATCCAATGAGGACCGATCGGGATTGCTGGGCTGGTGTTGTCAAACGCATCAGTATTGCTGTGCTGTGTTGCGCCGCAGAGCATGTAGCACAACCCTGGAACAGAGTTCGTCGGCTTTGGTTTACCGGACTGAGCATCCATGAACCATTGCATAGCCATCGGGTCGGCGCACATGGGCGGATCACCGATCACATTTTCATTTCCGGGCATACAGACCCACTGATTTGTTCCTTTCCGAAGCACCACCATCTTGCCGTGTTCGTCTTTGTCCATCACCGTCGCATTTTTGCTGATCTCAGACGGTCCAGCTAGCATAGCCCGCCTGATCTTGATTTCAACTATCTGTTCAGCGGCTGTTTGGCCTGCACTGGACGCCCCAGATGGAATTCCGCTGATCGCGTTGTTGCTGTAACTTCCTGATCCAGCCTGTTGGGCAACTCCTTCTTTACCCAGTGCGGCGAGAGCAGTCCCGGCGAGCGCCGCGTTGCGTACGAACGCTCGACGAGAAATGGATTCGATGAGGGTTGGATTGGTATTTTGCAACTCGTTCGGTCGACTTGGTGCGCTCATTTGAGCCTCCTTAGTAATCTTGAACAGCGTCGCGACGGGTGCTCTCTGCTTCGCGAGCTTCAGCATGTCCTGAGTCTGATCTGTAGGTAATACTTCTTCGTGAATCCACAATCTCTATGCCGACGCGCGTCCTAGTCTCACAACTTCAAAGTAGCGTGGTCCTGTGTGCCCTCTGCATCGGTTGAAACGCTGATATCGCGCCATACCTCAGCGTCCGACTCACGCCTATCCTCAGCAGAACGGGCATATTGCACGGCATCACTGCCGAGCAGTAGATGAGTGGGAAGTTGCTCTTCGCCATATCGCTCCACTAGATCGTCCAGCCGCCGCGGATTGCGGGCCGTCGCCAGAAGGCGATCACCCGAGGCGAGCACCGCCTCCGCTATATCGCGGCCCAAACCACTTGCACTACCTGTTACCAACCATACTTTCGACATCATAACCTCCATCAAATGAGAAGAGCACTGAACACGACTTGTTTGAATTCCAATAGGGGAGCGTCGCTCTTTTCGGCACGCATACGTATGAGCGCACCCTCCCAGCTATTGAGGACGAAACGACCCAGGAGGGCCGGGGACAATTGATTACGGATCGCGCGCTGCTTTTGAGCTTCAGCAATGCAGGCCTCAAAAAACCTGCTCCAGCCCCCAAGATGCTGTACAAGTCGGACTCGTATCAGGGTGCTGTGGTCTGCCACTTCAGCAGTGAGGTTTCCGAGCAGGCAACCGCGCGCAAACTCCAAGTTGCGCAAGGTTTCAATCCTGTCGTCGAAATAAGCCTCCAGTTGCTTGAGTGGAGCAACCTTGGGATCACCGAGAAACTCTCGTAGTTTGCCCAACCCGCGATCAAAATAGGCATCCGCCACCTCTGCCGCGAAGGCTTCCTTGCTGTCGAAATGGTTGTAGAACGAGCCCTTCGGTATCTCGGCGGCTTCGACGATGCTTTGAATGCCACTCGCGGTGTACCCCTCCGTATGCATCATGCGCATGCCCGTTTGTATGAGATTTTCCCGGACTCCTGGCTTGGGCTTAGGCCCCCGTCGATTTGTTGTTTGAGTTTTAATCATTTTCTCCTTGACTAATTCAAGACGACCGGTCATAGTTAAATAGTACCACCGGTCGCAGTCCGTTGCAAGAGATCCAGATCCTGCCAATTAGGCGGTTCGCGAAAGTTGAGCGCCAGATGAAAGCACGAGGAAGACGATCAATGTTCCAGAAGAGATGTCTCTTAGCGTCGGCATTTTCGATATGTATGAGTCTCAGCGGGTTAGCTCAGAACCATGCTGGCGTTCGGACTGAGCGAAAACAGCCTATTAGAAATATCGTCCTGGTTCACGGCGCTTGGGCAGACGGTTCCGGTTGGAAGGGCGTTTACGACATTCTCATCCACGACGGCTACAGAGTCAGCATTGTCCAAATCCCGGAGACATCTTTTAGAGAGGATGTGGCGGCGACGAAGCGCGTCCTCTCGCAGGAAGATGGACCCTGTATCCTGGTCGCACATAGCTATGGCGGAGCCGTCATTACTGAGGCAGGGACGGATGCCTCAGTCGCCGGGCTGGTCTACATCGCAGCTCACATGCCCGATGTGGGCGAGAGCGAAGCGGAAGATGGAAAGCGACTTCCGAGCGATCTCAGCAGATCGACGACGATAAAGACCACCGCAGACGGTTTCACCTATCTGGATGCATCGCAGTTTCACGAATACTTTGCGGCTGATGTCTCCGAAGATCAGGCATCGTTCATGGCGCGATCGCAGGTGCCCAACTTCGCCGAGAATTTCAAAGCGGTTCTTACAAATGCGGCGTGGAGAACAAAGCCGAGTTGGATGCTGGTGGCGGCAGCGGACAGAACCATCAATCCCGAGCTTGAGCGATGGTACGCCAAACGGGCTAACAGTCAGATCGTGGAAGTTGCGGGCGCCAGCCATGCGGTATACGTGTCACACCCAAAGGAAGTCGCCGCTTTGATTGAACAGGCCGCGACGTCAACGCCATCTGAAACTCGCGCCAGCCATAGATAAAAAGTACAACGCACACGTTTCGATCGACAAAGGAGGACACGCATATGACCACGAAGACGGATGTACGAATCCCCGCAGAAGGCGGGATTGAATTGGGAGCCTGGCTATTTGTGCCGGAAGGGAATGGACCTCATCCTGCCATCACGATGGCTCATGGATTTGCCGGAACCAAGGAACATGGCCTTGAGCGTTTCGCCCACTCGTTCGCCGAAGCAGGTTTCGTGGTGCTCGTTCATGACCATCGCAACTTTGGAACGAGCGGCGGGGAGACCCGCGGAGACATCGATCCATGGCGACAGATCGCTGACTGGCGCCGTGCTATCTCTTTCCTCGAAGCACGCCCAGAAGTCGACCCGCTGCGTATCGGTCTTTGGGGAACGAGCTATGCGGGCGGCCACGCGATCGTGCTTGGTGCCACCGACCGTCGTCTGCGCTGTGTGGTGGCGCAGGTGCCTACCATCAGCGGCTACGAACAGGGTTTGAGGCGCGTTTCCCCGGATGCCTTCCCGGCACTGGAGCACGCCTTCGAAGACGACGAACGGTCTCAACTACGTGGAGAGCCGCTCCGTCGGCAGGCCATCGTGAGTGCAGACAGCTCGGTCCTCGCGGCCTATCGCTCAAAGGACGCTCTCGCCTTCTACTTTCAGCCCGTGAGTCCGGGCCTATGGGAAAACGACATCACGCTGCGCTCGACGCGAGCGGCACGTATGTACGAACCGGGTAACTGGATCTCCCGCGTTTCCCCAACCCCTTTGCTGGTGATCGTCGCGAGCGAGGACAAGATGACCGTCACCGACCTTGCGCTCGCCGCATATGAACGCGCGCTGGAGCCCAAGCGGCTGGCCTTGATACCGGGTGGCCATTTCGATCCTTATCTTGACCAGTTTTCGCTCGCCGAACCTGCCGCAACGGAATGGTTTCGCGAGCATCTGCTGAACCCTGCTACTAGCCATCCGTAGCAAAGCTTGCAATCCGGCTCGATTTCCACGTTGTTGACTTCGCTAAACGAATGCCCAACCAGAAAGGATCCTCCGATGAGTGCCACCGCCACTGCCAACCATCACCTTCAATTCGACGTACTCGCGATAAAGCGCCCCGGCCTGAGCCGAGATTTGCCCCCTGGCAAAGAAGATCTGATGTGGGTGGCTAATTCTTCGACGCTCATCTACGGTGAACGCGACGCCGTTCTCGTGGATACCTTCCTCACAGCCGAACAATCGCAGACTCTTGTGGATTGGGTCGTCAAGAGCGGCAAGAACCTCACCGCGATCTATCTGACCCACGGACATGGCGACCATTTCTTTGGCCTTGCAGGGCTTCTCGAACGGTTTCCGCAGGCAAAAGCTGTCGCAACGCCTGAGGTCGTTGAGCATATGAAAGGACAGCTCTCGCCCGCTTGGCTGGACGGCTTCTGGCATAAGCTTTTCCCTGGCCAGATTTCGGATCGGCTGGTAGTTGCCGAACCTATGGAAGGTGACCATCTGGAACTAGAGGGGAACAAACTCGTTGCGGTGAACGCCGGGCAAACCGATACGGCGCATTCTACATACCTATACGTTCCTTCGATTGGGCTGATCGTTGCTGGGGACGCCGTCTATAACGGGATTCACCCTTATCTTGGCGAAACCACCACTGAGAGCAGGCTTGAGTGGATCTCCACCCTCGATAAGCTCGAAGCCCTAAAGCCGAATGCTGTCGTCGCCGGGCACAAAGTTCCTGAAAACGGCAATGATCCTCACATCATCGTCGAAACACAGCAGTACCTTCGCGACTTCAATCGTCTGGACGGAGCTACAACGGACGCACGTCAGCTCTATGACGCAATGCTCGAACTCTATCCGGATCGCGTCAACCCAGGCTCGCTTTGGGGCGCGGCGAACAAAGCCAAGAAGCCGGCTTAGCACACCCTCTCACCGACGAGATAGTCGTAACCCGCGCCAAGGAGATGACTAAAATGCGCAAGACGTTATTGGTTGCCGCACTTGCCCTCGCGACTCTTTCTACAGAATCAGCGGTAGCTGCCCCTCCTGCCTACAGAGAGCCGCTGGACGCTCAAACCTTGAATACGATCGGCTCACAATTTGGCACGCTCATGGAACTGGCCAACAAGCACGATTTTAAGGCCCTCCATGAAATGTTCTGGCAATCTCCTTCTGCGCTTTTAGTCGCGAAGAGTGCGATCCAGGCTGAAGGCAACTGGGCAGCGGTCTGGGGCAACGAGGCGATCGATCAAAAGCTGCACGACATCGGTACGGCCGGTCCGGCCATTCTTCAGCCGGACTTTGCGAAACTCAAAGTTGTTGGCCTGACCAAGGACCTCGCAGAATCCTATGCGCCGGTGATGATCACGGTCTCCTATGCGGGGCAGGATGGAACTCCCAAGCCATTTCTGCTCATCATCAACTGGATCAAGGTCGGGAAGGAATGGAAGGTCGCTTCGGAGATCCTCCTGCCAGTCCCACCGCCGCCTGCGCCCAAGGGTTGAAGAACCCAGTCGGCTCTTTCTTCGAAGACAAATAACCATTGCCGCTACACAGGGGCCCATCTCAGCTCAGAACGCATTCAATGCGAGTCTTACGAACGTCGTATGGAAGAATGTGCTCAGCTGGTACGTAGTTGCGAGCAACGATCGGGCCATCGCTCCTACACTCGAGGCGACCATGGTGAAGCGAATCAATGCTGCGACAAGAACGTTGGAGTCCGGGCATCTGGCTATGCTGAGTTGCCCTAACTCCGTCTCCAGCTTCGTGGAGACGGCCGCCAGTTCCTTGAAACCGTAGAAGTGGGGGAAGAGCTCCCAATGCGATCCCGATGCCGCGTTGGCGAGGGTCGCATTGGGCGTTCTTTCACTGATAACAATGGTGACGGCAATCTCAATGACCCGCCGGTACATGCCTCTACTCCAGCCGGGACTCGGACGCTAGAACAGCAAGCAGGCTTGGTGAATAGTTGTGTTCCGATCGACAGGATGTGAGCTGGAGGCTCTGCCGGAAATGGAAATGGATGGAAGCCAGTATCGGGGCGGGCGGCAATGGGAAAGCGCTCATATCTGTCCCAACTGCGGATATGTCATCAATCTCGCGGATATCGACCTCAGAGCGATTACAACCGGTATTGTTTCGTGCCCTCGTTGTGACTGGTCCGGAAAGATAGATATTCGAATCGTCGATAGCAGCGGACCATCGGCCTGATCAGGCGGACGATTCTGTATTACGCAGACATCGGCAACTTGAGTTGCCGATTTTTAGCTACGGCAGAGACTTTACGCATGTAAGCCCTATCCGTGTCGAGTGGATTGCTATCGATGGGTCGAAGTTTCGAGCTTGGCCAGCGTCGACAGCACCCGCGAACGGCCGGACCTTTAACGCGATCTGGAAACCATCGCGAAACCGGATGAAGAGCAACAAGCAAATCGACCCGTCCGCTGTGCAAGCTGGCGTAGACAGGTTGAAGCAACATCCTGAACCTGAGGCTGGCTATATGTTGGTACGACAGGCCACGCTGCCAGCATATAACGTCCAGACAGCCGTCGACGCGGAACATGCGTTGATCGTGGCACACGCGTTGTACTCGATGCTTCTGATATCCGGTGTTTGAAGCCAATGGCCGAGGCTGCAATGCACGCCCTTGAACTGGAAAATTTCAAAGTCGTAGCGGATGCCGGCTACTCCAATGGTGAGCAGGTGGCGCACTGCGAAGGCACCGGGATGCTGCCGTATGTTCCGGTCATGCGCACGGTCAACAACTAGGGGGATGGCACCCCATTCGGTCGTACCGACCTCCATTTTGAACCTGAAAGTGATACGTACATCTGTCCCGGAGACAAGAGACTGCTTCAAAAACGCACTAATCACAAAGATCGATACACGATGTGCAAAGCGTCGTCTGCTGACTGTGCCGCCTGCTTACTGAAGCCACGGTGCACACAGGCTCCTGACCTTGCAGCGATTCTCGCACATATATGCACCAGAATCGTACGAGCTACCAGCTATCGGAGGACTATTTCAGGATGGCTGGGAGGACTCCCATAGCTCCACCTCACGACAGTTTCGGTCAGTCGTTTGGCCTTATAGAGTGCCACGTCGGCCACTTTGAAGAGGTCATCCATAGTTTCGCCATGATCCGGAAATGCCGCTACTCCAATGCTCAGGCTAGCCTTTATGCTGGCGTCCCTTATCAGTACATTGGCGAGGAAGCTTTCCCGTATCCGGTGGCAAACCTGCTCGACGCCAGCCATCTCATCATCTGCCAACAGGATCGCGAACTCATCGCCACCGAGCCTGGCAACCGAATCCGATTCGCGGGTCACATTCCGGATACGACTTGCGACTTCGATCAGGAGTGCATCTCCAGAGTCGTGGCCGTAGGTGTCGTTAATCTGCTTGAACCCGTTAAGGTCAATCAAGAGCAGGGCAAAATGACCATTCTGACGCTGGGCTCGTGCCAACAGCCTGCGAAAGTCATCTGTGAACATGCGCCTGTTTGGCAAGTCGGTTAGAAAGTCAAAATAGGCGAATCGCTCAAGTTGGCGCTTGCTTTCCTCAAGCTCGGCGGTCCGCTCGGCGACGTTCTGCTCCAATTCTCCCTGACGGCGACGAAGCTGGTGAGTGCGAACCTGCACGAGCGCAACCAGCAACGAAAGAGAAGCCAATAATTCGATGAACCTGAACCAGAGCGTCTGATACCAGGTGGGTCGAACGCGGAACCGCAGTGCCATCTCGCTGCCGCCCCAGGCGCCGTCGCGGTTCGAACTCCGAATCCGCAGTGTGTAGTCGCCGGGCGGCAGGTTGCTGTAGGCAGCCAGGCGATGGGCCGCGTCTGTTTCAATCCAATTCTTGTCGTGTCCGTCGAGGTGATAGGCATAGCGGCAACGATCCGGAGCAGAGTAATCAAGAGCCGAAAACTCGACAAGCAGATTATTCTTGTCAGGCGTGACCATTAACGGATCACCATCGCCCGTGCTATTGAAGGGGCTTGCCAGCACAGCCTTACCACCAACTCGAATATCTGTGATCACGACCGGCGGCCGATAGTTCGAATTTGTGAGTCGGTCAGGCCGAACCACGGTCATGCCACCGATGCCGCCAAAAAGTACTTCGCCGTCCGGCGTCACTGTTCCCGAACTGATCCAGTAGTTGGACACCACGACTCCCGCAGACCGGCCCAGAGCGCGTACGGCAAATGTAGTCGGATCTACAACGGCCAAGCCGTTATCTGTGCTCACCCAGATATTGCCGTTGTTATCCCGGACCAGCCGGTTTATGTCATTGTTTGGAAGTCCGTCAGCGATCCGCAACTGGCGAAAGCGAGGTCGATTCCTGCTGTCCCGCGACATCAGGACGCTTATTCCGCTCGCCGTCCCTACCCAGAGCCGGCCCAGCCGATCCGTCACAAGCGAGTTGATATATCCTGCAGGGAGCCCCGCCGGATCTGCTGGATCTGGCAGAATCCGTTCGTCTGTCTGCGAAGTAAGGTCGACTCGATCAAGACCGTGTTGAGTCCCGATCCACAATTGTCCTGGCGGTCCTCGCTCAATCGTCGTCAGCCGTTGACCAGTCAACTGATCGCCGTTACGGATGCGAATCGGTACGCTCATCCCAGTTCTGATATCGAGTCCTCGCACGCCGTCTGGACCGCCGATCCACAGGATACCTTCGTCAAGAAGAAGTGCCCATATAGCCGTGGTGTCGGACGGAGGAAGCGAAAGCCGGTGTAACTTATGGGCAGATCTGTCCGTTCGATACAAGCCTTGCTGTGTGCCTAGATAAATGTCGCCATTCGGGGCGGCCACCGCCACATCGATGATGGCCTTAGGTGTAGCGGACTGCATTTGAAAACCGGC
>Ga0181519_10003312_pt1 | contig 13286 bp, 10 predicted proteins | sample PEATcosm2014_Bin_26_FD_121102 | JGI IMG/M metagenome (GOLD analysis project Ga0181519, IMG submission 121102) | Peatland microbial communities from MTU Mesocosm Facility, Houghton, MI, USA - PEATcosm2014_Bin02_10_metaG | ecosystem: Environmental > Terrestrial > Soil > Wetlands > Peat | place... | reverse complement strand
GAGTACTGGCTCGACCAGCGGTTCAGCTGGTACCTGGACCTCGGCATCCCCGAGACCCACCTGCGCAAGCGGTTCCACGAGGCCGATGAGCTCAGCCACTACTCCAACCAGACGGCGGACATCGAGTTCCTCTACCCCTGGGGGTGGGGCGAGCTCGAGGGGGTCGCCAACCGGTCGGACTTCGACCTCCTGGCCCACGCCGCGGCGTCCGGCGAGTCGCTCGACTACTTCGACCAGGCGTCGGGCGAGCGCTACGTCCCGCACGTGATCGAGCCTGCCGCCGGCGCGACCCGCGCGATGATGGCGTTCCTGCTCGCCGCCTACCAAGAGGACGAGGTCGGCGGCGAGACGAGGACCGTGCTGCGCCTCGACTGGCGGCTCGCCCCGTACCAGGTCGCCGTGCTGCCGCTGTCCAAGAAGGACGAGCTCGAGCCAACGGCCCGCGAGGTGCTGGGGCTGCTCCAGCCCCACTTCATGTGCGACTACGACGTGACCCAGTCGATCGGCCGGCGCTACCGGCGCCAGGACGAGATCGGCACGCCATGGTGCGTGACGGTCGACTTCGACTCGCTCGAGGACCGCGCCGTCACCGTGCGCGACCGCGACACGACCGAGCAGGTCCGCGTGCCGATCGACCGGCTTGCCGACGAGATCCGCTCGAGGACCGGCCGGTAGCTACAGCGCGTTGCGGAACTTGCGCACCGACAGGGGGGCAAGGACGATCAGCAGCCCGGCGATCCAGGCGATCGCCGGCCACACGGTGTAGAGGTCGGAGAACGTGCCGCCGAGCATGAGCACGCGCACGGCGTTGGCGACCGCGGTCACCGGCTGGTGGTTGGCGAACGCCTGCAGCCACCCGGGCATCGACGCGGTGTTCACGAACGCCGATGAGGCGAACGTGAAGGGGAAGAGGATCGGGAACGCCATGACCTGGGCGGTCTCGGTGTTGGGGGCCGCGAGTCCGATGTAGGCGAAGCCCCAGCTGAGCGCGAAGCCGAAGAGCAGCATGACGACGCAGGCCACCAGGTAGTTGGCGGGGCCGCCGCTCGGGCGGAAGCCCACGAGAAGGCCGACCACCGTCATGATGATGATCACGAAGACGTTGCGCACGAGGTCAGCGGTCGTGCGTCCCGCGAGCACGGCGGTCCTCGACATCGGCAGCGCGCGGAAGCGCTCGATGAGCCCCTTCTGGAGGTCGTCCGCGAGGCCGATCGCCGTCGAGACGGCACCGAAGCAGACGGTCTGGACGAAGATCCCCGGCATCAGGTAGTCGACGTAGGGGACGCCGTAGATGGAGCCGATCGCGCCGGCGAAGACGTAGCGGAAGAGCAGCACGAACATGATCGGCTGCAGGGTCGAGAAGAACAGGGCCTCGGGGACCCTCGTGATCGCCATCAGGTTCCGCCACGTGATGGTGCCGATGTTGGAGAACGTCCACCCGAGGCTCGAGCCGCCCCTGGTTGGTCGAACGGCCTCGCCCGGAAGTGCGATCGCGGTCAACGTCCCCTCCTCTTTCCAGCCGGCTCCAGATCGTCGTCGCCGTCGGTGTCGGTCCGCTTGCCCGTGAGGCTGAGGAACACGTCGTCGAGGCTCGGCTCGCGCAGGACGATGCCCGCGACGGCGACCTGCGCCCCGTCGAGGCGGCGCAGGGCCTCGGCGGTCACCGACGGCCCGTGGTCGACGGTCAGCTCCACGTTGTCCGAGTCGATGAACAGCTCATGGTCGGAGAGGTCTCGCAGCAGCGGCAGCGCCTTGGCGACGCCCGCCTCGTCCTCGAACGTGATCGCGACCACGGTCTCGCCCAGCGTCTGCTTGAGGTCGGACGGGGTGCCGCTCGCGATGATCCGGCCGTGGTCGAGGACGACGAGTGACTCGCAGAGACGGTCCGCCTCCTCGAGGTACTGGGTCGTGAGCAGGATCGTGGTGCCGCCGTCCACGAGGTCCTCGATGACATGCCAGAGGTCCTGGCGGCTCTGGGGGTCGAGGCCGGTCGTCGGCTCGTCGAGGAACAGCAGGGGTGGCTTGGCCACGAGGGCCGCGGAGAGGTCGAGGCGCCGCCGCATGCCGCCCGAGTAGGTCTTGAGCGCACGGTTGCCGGCGTCGGACAGCCCGAAGAGCTCCAGGAGCTCGATCGCCCTCGTGCGCGCCTCGTCGCGGGACATCCGGCACAGCCGCCCGATCATCTTGAGATTCTCGAGGCCCGTGAGGTTCTCGTCGACCGTCGCGTACTGGCCAGCGAGGCCGATGAGCCGGCGGATGCGGTCGGGGTGCTTCGAGACGTCGTTGCCAAGCACCATGGCCCTGCCCGAGTCCGCCGACAGGATGGTCGAGAGGATCCGCACCAGGGTCGTCTTGCCCGAGCCGTTCGGTCCGAGCAGCCCGAACACGGCGCCCTCCTTGACCTCGATCGAGACGCCGTCGAGGGCGCGCACATTCCCCTTGGGGAAGACCTTGACGATGTCAGTCGTCTCGACGGCGAGGGTCGCAGGCATCTGCGGCACCTTAGTGCGGCGGTGCTGGTCGGCTCGCCGCCGGTCCCAAGAACCGACCAAAGTCCCTAGTGCGCCACTTGGGATCCGAGAGGCCCAGCCGTAGCATCGATCGAAGGCAACCAAGGAGCCTCCATGCGGTACATCTTCGACTTCGATCACGCACATCGGCGGCACCCGATGGAGATGAAGGACCTGCTCGGCGGCAAGGGCGCGAACCTCGCCGAGATGACCTCGGTGCTCCAGCTCCCCGTCCCGCCGGGCTTCACGATCACCACGGAGGCGTGCCGCGCGTGGATGGAGGGCGGTGCGATGCCGACCGGGCTCGTCGAGGAGGTCGAGCGTGCGCAGCGCCGCCTCGAGCGTGCGATGGGCAAGCGCCTCGGCGACCCTGACGACCCGCTCCTGTTCTCCGTGCGCTCGGGTGCGAAGTTCTCCATGCCCGGGATGATGGACACCGTGCTCAACCTCGGCCTGAACGACCGGTCGGTCGACGGGCTCGCGAACCAGACCAGCGACCGCCGCTTCGCGCTCGACTCGTACCGTCGCTTCATCGCGATGTACGGACGGATCGTCCTCGGGATCGACGGGACGCTCTTCGATGAGGCCCTCGATGTCGCAAAGGTCACGTCGGGGGCCGCCAGCGACGCGTCGCTCCAGCCCGTCGTCCTCGCCCAGCTCGCCACCGAGTACAAGTCGATCGTGCGGCGCGTGTCGGGCCGGCAGTTCCCCCAGGACCCGTCCGCCCAGCTGGTTGGGGCCATCGAGGCCGTCTTCCGCAGCTGGGACGGCCCGCGCGCCGTCGCGTACCGGCACCGCGAGGGCATCTCCAACGACCTCGGCACGGCGGTCAACGTCCAGGCGATGGTGTTCGGGAACCGCGATGACCGCTCGGGCACCGGCGTCGGGTTCACGAGGGACCCCGCGACGGGCAAGAAGGGCGCCTACGGCGACTTCCTGATCAACGCCCAGGGCGAGGACGTCGTCGCGGGGATCCGCCGCACCGAGCCGCTGAGCGCGATGCGCAAGCGGTTCCCCGACGTCTACGACGAGCTGCTCGGGATCTTCGACCGCCTGGAGCGCCACTACCGCGACATGTGCGACACCGAGTTCACGATCGAGCAGGGCCACCTGTGGATGCTCCAGACGCGGGTGGGCAAGCGGACCGGCCTCGCGGCGATGCGCATGGCCGTGGAGATGACCAGCCCGTCGGACCTCAGGATCACCAGGGCCGAGGCGATCCAGCGGATCAACGAGGACCACCTGGACCAGGTCCTGCACCCCCAGTTCGCCTCCGCGCACCCCCCGGCGGTCGCCACCGGGCTGGGCGCGTCACCGGGAGCGGCGGTCGGGCGGTGCTACTTCGACGCGGACCTCGCGGTCGCGGCAGCCGGTCGAGGAGACAAGGTGATCCTGGTCCGCACCGAGACCTCCCCGGAGGACGTCCACGGCATCCTCGCCGCGGAGGGCGTGCTCACGGCGCGGGGCGGGCTCGTCTCGCACGCGGCCGTCGTCGCGCGCGGCTGGGGCAAGCCGGCCGTCGTCGGTGCCGAGCAGCTGGTGGTCACCGAGCACCACGCCATGGTCGCAGGCCACCGGTTCCGCCAGGGCGACTGGGTGTCGATCGACGGGTCGACCGGCGAGATCATCGTGGGCAAGGTCGCGCTCGTCGCCGCCGAGGCGCCTCCCGAGCTCGCGACCCTGCTCGAGTGGTCAGACCACATCCGCAAGGGCCACATGGCCGTGCGGGCGAACGCGGACACGGGGGAGGACGCCGCGATCGCGCGCTCGCTCGGGGCGGAGGGCATCGGGCTGTGCCGCACGGAGCACATGTTCCTCGGCGACCACCGGCTCCCCGTCGTGCGGCGCATGATCCTCGCGACCGACCCCGAGGAGGAGCGCCTGGCGCTCGAGGAGCTCCGCAAGGTGCAGCGGACCGACTTCTACTCGATCCTCGAGGCCATGGACGGGCTCCCGGTGACCGTCCGGCTGCTCGACCCGCCCCTGCACGAATTCCTCCCCTCGACCGAGGAGCTCGCCATCAAGGACGCGGCAGGCGGCCTCAACGAGGCCGAGAAGGTCCTGTTCGCCGCCGCCCAGTCGTGGCATGAGATGAACCCGATGCTCGGGACGCGCGGCGTGCGTCTCGGCGTCGTGCGCCCCGGTCTCTACGAGATGCAGGTCAAGGCGCTCATGGAGGCGGTGCTCGACCGTCTCGCCGTCGGCGGCAAGCCGATCGTCGAGGTGATGATCCCGCTCACCGTCTCGCGCGCAGAGCTCGAGCACGCGCGCGGCTGGGTCGAGGGCGCGATCGCCGACACGGTCCCGAAGGCCCAGCGCCGCAAGATCAAGGTCAAGATCGGGACGATGATCGAGACCCCGCGGGCGGCCCTCGTCGCCAACGAGCTGGCCACGTGCGCCGACTTCTTCAGCTTCGGGACGAACGACCTGACCCAGATGACGTTCGGCTTCAGCCGCGACGACGTCGAGGGGCGCCTGATGGGCCCGTACCTCGAGCAGGGCCTGCTCTCGCACAACCCCTTCGAGACGATCGACACCGAGGGGGTCGGTGCCCTCGTGCGCATGGGCGTCGAGCGCGGGCGCGCGACCAACCCGACCCTCAAGTGCGGCGTGTGCGGCGAGCACGGCGGTGATCCCGCCTCCATCTCCCTGTTCGCCGACATCGGCGTGGACTACGTCAGCTGCTCGCCGTACCGGGTGCCGGTGGCGAGGCTCGCCGCCGCTCAGGCAGTCGCTGCGCGCCAGGCGACCCGACGCTGACGGGTCTCTCCCGGCGCGGTACCGTCCCACCATGGCGATCCCAGACGACGAGATCGCCCAAGTCCGGGACTCCACCGACATCGTCGCGCTGATCGGCGAACAGGTCGCGCTGCGCAAGACGGGTCAGCGGTGGACGGGGCTCTGCCCGTTCCACTCGGAAAAGACGGGCTCGTTCTCGGTCAATGCGGAGCAGGGGTTCTACTACTGCTTCGGCTGCCACAAGAGCGGTGACGCGATCACCTTCGTCCGTGAGACCCAGCACCTCGACTTCCTCGACGCCGTGCGCCAGCTCGCCGAGCGTGCGGGGATCACCCTCACCGAGGACAACGCCGAGTCCGGGGGGTGGCGCGACAAGGCAGTGCTCTACGACGCGGTCGAGCGCGCAGTCGCGTGGTACCACGAGCGGCTGCTGCAGGCGCCGGATGCCGGCAGGGCCCGTGACTACCTGCGGAGCCGCGGCTACGACGCCGAGACCGTCCGGGCCTTCAAGCTCGGATGGGCTCCCGACGACTGGGACCAGCTCGCCAAGGCGCTGCGGCTCACGCCGGAGGTCGCCACGAAGAGCGGCCTCGGCTTCATGAACAAGCGCGAGAAGCTCCAGGACTCCCTGCGCAACCGGGTGCTCTTCCCGATCTTCGAGGTCGGGGGGCGTGCCGTCGCGTTCGGCGGCAGGATCCTGCCCACGGCCGACGGCTCCCCGCCCGCCCGCGACGGCTACATCGAGCCCAAGTACAAGAACACCCAGGAGACCGCGATCTACTCGAAGCGACGGACCCTCTACGCGCTCAACTGGGCGAAGCAGGACGTCGTGCGCGCGTCGGAGCTCATCGTCTGCGAGGGGTACACCGACGTCATCGCGTTCTTCCGCGCCGGCGTGCCTCGGGCGGTCGCGACGTGCGGCACCGCGCTCAGCGAGGACCACTTCCGGGTCATGAAGAACTTCGCGAAGCGCATCGTCCTCGCCTACGACGCCGATGCCGCCGGCCAGAACGCGGCCGCCTCCGTCTATCAGTGGGAGCGCGCGCACGAGGTGAACGTCGCCGTGGCGAAGTTCCCGCGGGGCATGGACCCCGCCGAACTCGCCCGGGAGGACCCCGCCGCCCTCGAAGTCGCGGTTCGAGACGCGGTCCCGTTCCTGCAGTTCCGCCTCGACGCCGTGCTGAACGTTGCAGACCTCGATTCCCCCGAGGGCAGGGCGAGGACCGCCGAAAGGGCGCTGGCCGTGATCGCGGAGCATCCGAGCGACCTCGTCAGGGACCAGTACGTGATGCAGGTGGCGGACCGCTGCCGCATCGACGCGGCGAGGCTCCGCGAGGGTCTTGCGCGCCAGCAGCGATCCGGCGATGGCCCCGGGCCGCGCGAGTCGAGAACGGCCACCATCGTCCGCCAGGCACCATCGAACGAGGGGGAGCGGCCCGAGCTCGAGGCTCTGCGACTCGCCGTTCACAGCCCCGATCGGGTGCTCCCGCGGCTGCGCGCGGTGCTGTTCGCCGACGGACTGCATCGCCGGGCCTTCGAGTCGATCGAGCTCGCGTCGAGCGCGACGGCCGCAATCGACGCGGCCGACGAACGCGGCGAAGATGACGTCGTGGACCTGCTGCGCCGCCTCGCCGTCGAGGAACCCGTCGAGCCGACCGACGGCGGCGACCTCGTGACCGCGGTCGTCGCGCAGCTCATCCGCCAGGCGACCCGCGCCGTGCTCGCACAGCGTCAGGACGCCATCCGCGCCGGCACGGTCGAGGTCAAGGACGTGTTCGAGGAGATCGCGCTGGCGAAGCAGCTCGTGGACAGCCTCGAGGGCCCCGACGCCGAGGCCGTCGAGCGCGAACTCGTCGAGTGGCTGTCGACCGAGGAGGCCCGTGATGCCCCGGTCTGAGGACATCCACGCCTCCGCGCGCCCCGCCCCGAGGGGCAAGGACATCATGGACGACTTCCTGAACCGGATCGGGCGGGTCGCGCTGCTCACCCCCGAGCAGGAGCGCAACCTCGGCAGGGACGTCCAGGACGGCCTCAAGGCGCGCCAGGAGCTCGAAGCGTCCGAGTCGCTGGACACGGCGTCACGGCTTCGGCTGAAGCGGCGGATCGCGAAGGGGGAGCAGGCGCGGCTCCAGTTCATCGAGGCGAACCTGCGCCTCGTGGTGTCGATCGCGCGGAACTACCGGACGCAGTCGGTCGATCTCGCCGACCTCGTCCAGGAGGGGAACGTGGGGCTCCTGCGCGCCGTGGAGCGGTTCAACCCGGACTTCCAGGTGCGCTTCAGCACGTACGCGACCTACTGGATCCGCCAGGCGGTGCGACACGGCATGTCGCGCCTCGGCCACGCCATCGCGCTGCCGGACGAGAAGCGGGCGCTGCTGGCCGAGGTGCGCCGGATCGAAGAGCGGCTCACCCAGGTTCTCGGCCGGACGCCGCACGAGGACGAGGTGGCCGCCGAGATGGGGCTCACCATCGACGCGCTGCACCAGCTGCGCCGCGCGGAGCTGCGCGTCGTCTCGGCGAACGCCCCGATCGGCGACGACGGCTCGACCGAGCTGTTCGAGGTGCTTGCCGACACCGAGGAACCAGGTGTCCAGGCAGTCGATCGGTCCTCGCTCGGCGAGGCGCTCGACGATGCGATGCAGCACCTCAACCAGCGGGACCGAGAGATCCTGCGCCTGCGCTTCGGGTTCGAGACGGGCGAGGTCGAGACGCTCGAGACGGTCGCCAAGCGGTACGGCATCACCCGCGAGCGGGTCCGCCAGCTGGAGATGCACGCGGTCGCCAAGCTTCGGGCCGGCGACGAGAACTCCGCACTGCTCGACGCGGTGCGCGGCTACTAGCGCCCGAAGCCGCCGCAGGGCGCCTGCTAGCGTCTGGTGGCCGATCACTCGGTCCGGGGTAGCTCAATGGCAGAGCATGCGACTGTTAATCGCAGGGTTGAGAGTTCGAGTCTCTCCCCCGGAGCCAGGACCTGATGCTGCGACGGTCGACCGCGCCTCCCGTCGCCCGTCGCAACGGGCGAGTCGGATACCGCTGAGTACGATCCGCAGTGCCACATGTCGCGGGGCCGTAGCTCAGTGGTTAGAGCAGGGGACTCATAATCCCTCGGTCGCAGGTTCGATCCCTGCCGGCCCCACCGAGAGTTTGTTTGATCACACCTGATGCTGGACGTTTCCGCATCAGGTGATGGTTGACAACACAACACCTGATCGGTGACAGCGCAACAGCTGATCTGTGACACCCGTCGCGCCACCGGCAAGCCATCCCAGGAGCCTGGCCACCTAGCATGCGTCCATGGTGCCCGGTCAATGATCGACTGGCTGTTCCGAGACCGAAGAACCGGCAAGATCACCATCGCCCAGGCGCCCAATGCGCCGCTCATCATCTTCATGATCGCGGTGGCCGTCCGATGGGCCTTCCGTCCCTCCGGTACGACGCGCACGGTCATCGACGCTGTCGCCGTGGCCGCGCTGGTCTACTGGGCCGGTGACGAGGTCCTCCGCGGCGTCAATCCCTGGCGGCGGGGCCTGGGATGCGCGGTCCTCGCGGCGCTCGTCATCGATCACGTGTAGGCGCCGGACGCTCGCGCGCGGCACCGGGGGCGCCTCCGCTTATTCTCGACTGGAGTCCCGACGGGCGTGGTGCGGTTGCTCGGACCGCGTCCACGGGCACCCAGCCATTCAGACGGAAGGAGTGACGATGCGCAAGACCCTGTACACCGCGCAGGCCCATGTCGTCGGCGGGCGTGACGGTCACGGCACGACGACGGACGGCAACCTGGATGTGCAGCTCCGACTCCCGAAGGAGCTCGGCGGCGCCGGGGGCGGAACCAACCCAGAGGAGCTCTTCGCCGTCGGCTATGCCGCGTGCTTCGAGAGCGCGATGGGAGTCGTCGCTCGCAGGCAGCAGGTGCAGACCGGCGACGTCGCCATCGACTCGTCGGTGAGCCTGCACCCGACGAGTGAGGGCGGCTTCGAGCTCTCGGTCACGCTGGACGTGTCCATCCCGGGCGTCAGCGACCCCGAGGTGTCGGCAGCCATCGTGCGCGCGGCACACGCGGTGTGTCCGTACTCCAATGCAACCCGTGGGAATATCGAGGTCACGCTCCTCGTCGAGGGCACGCCGATCGACGCGTGATCAGTCGAGACGCGGAGAACACGGAGACGACGTGGGCGAGCTGAACTGGCCGCTCCCGTTCGATGCCCGCGAGGATGATGCCGCGGGTCGCGCCAATGCAAGCCACGCCGAAGCCGCATCGCTCCGACCGAACCGCCTCCTCCCGTGGCTCCTCGTCATCGCACTCGTGGTCGGTGCTGGTCTGGCGGTCGCGGTGTCGACCGGGGCGCTCAGCAAGCGGTTGCAATTGACGAACCCGGGCGAGTGCGGAGGCTCGGGACCGTGCTACGCGCAGGGCTCGCGGAGCTGGGACCGCTACTACGCGGATCCACTGAACCAATCCACGTGGCCTGGCTTCTGCGCGGGTGCCGGCGCAGCCGCGCTCACGACACCCGCCCTCGACGTCCCGGCGTGCGGTCCCACGGGATCCGTCTCGGTCGCGCTGCCCGGAGGCGACGTCTGGAGCGGCTGGGGCTGCCAGGAGCTCGCCCAGCGGTTCCTCTACGTAAACCTCGGATGGGATCCCACCTACGAGACGGGCGCGAAGTTCGTCGACGACTACGCCTTGGCCCACGGGCTCGTGCCCGTCCGCAATGGCACTCGAAGCGCTCCGCGCGTGGGCGATGTCATCAGCTACTCGCATTCGCCGACGTGGTCCGGGGGCGGCCATGTCGCGATCGTGTCGGACGTGCAGGTCGACGCGAGCGGGAACGGCGCCGTCCAGACGCTCAACGAGAATGCCCAGGCCGACGGCAGCGACATCTTCGGTGCCGCGCTGGTCTGGGACACCGTCACGAACTGGCGGATCGCCCCGATCTACACCGGGGACGGATTCAGCCCCTACATCGAGTGGCTGCCGACCGGGGGGCTCATCGACAGCGCCGCGAAGGCCAACGCCTGACGCCCGGATCCGCTCGCCGGAGCCGACTCCTCCAGCCGTGTCCGTGCAGGTGAGAGTTCCTAGACTCGTCGCGGTGACCGAGCCCTTCGACCTCTCGAGCACGTACATCCACCTCGGCAGCAACTCCACGGCGATGCCGCTGCCGGATTTCCAGTGGACGAAGGAGTACCTCGAGAGCTACGCGGCGCGGATCGCCGGCGACGGGACGGAGGGCAGGCTGGTCGCGATCATCGCCCAGCGCGAGACATGGGACTCCTGGGAGCGCCATCCGCAGGGCGCAGAGGTCGTCGTCCTGCTGTCGGGACGCGTGGACCTGATCCAGGAGATCGACGGCGCCGAGGTCATCGTCGCGCTCCACCCGGGCCAGGCGGCGATCAACCCGACGAACGTCTGGCATCGCAGCGTCGTGCACGAGCCCGGCGACGCGCTGTTCATCACGCCCGGTGCCGGCACCGAGCACCGTCCCTACTCACCCTGACGGAGCGGCAATCGTCCGCTCGCGTGCGATGATCGCCACTGATGCTGACGACCGGCGGGACCGCGACGGATCGCACCGGCAGCACGGCGGGACGCCGGCGCCTCGCGCTCGGCGCCGGGGCCCTGATCTACCTCTGCGGGTCGCTCGCGATGTACGCCCACGTGCTCGCCCTCGGCATCTCGCGCGGGACCACGTGCGCGTGCTCGGACACCTCACTGTTCACCTGGTTCTTCGAGTGGCCGTACGTGGCGCTGACCCACGGCCACAACCCGTTCTTCTCGACGGCGATGTTCCATCCCCAGGGGATCAACCTGCTCTCGAACACATCGGTCACCGCCCTGTCGTTCCTCCTCCTCCCGGTGACCGCACTGTTCGGGCCGCTGACCTCGCTCAACGTCGCGCTCCTCATCGCGCCGGTCGCCTCGGGCGTGGCGGCGATGTGGGTCGCGCAGCGCTGGGTCCGATCCTCCCTGGCGGCCGGACTCGTCGGTGCGCTCTACGCGTTCAGCCCGCTGGTCCTCTTCCAGGCGGCCGGGGCGCACCTGCAGCTCACGTTCCTGGTCGTCCCGCCCCTCGTGCTTGCGTGCCTCGACGAGCTGTTCTGGCGCAAGGAGCGCTCGGCGGTCACGGTGGGCGTGGCGCTCGGGCTCCTGCTGGTCGTGCAGTTCTTCAGCGGAACCGAGCTGCTCGTGATGGTGCTGGCGGCCTCGGCCGTGTCCCTCGCCGTCCTGCTCGCAGCGGCCGTGGTCACCGACCGCGGTGCGGCGACCGCCTCGCTGCGACACGGACTTCCCGGACTCGCCACCGCTGCAGGGGTGTCAGTGGTGCTCCTCGCATGGCCCGCCTACTACGCGCTCCACGGGCCCGGCCACTTCGTCGGTCCCATCTGGCCGGGCATCTCGCCCGCGGACGCGAGCCTGCGCAGCTACCTCGTCGCGGTGCCCGGCACGATCCTGTGGTGGGTTCCGAACTGGGGACGGCTGATGCGGCCCACCTACCTCGGCCCCGTCCTCGCCGTGACGCTCGTCGCCGGTGTCGTGGTCTTCCGGCGGTCGCGTCGTCTCATCGCCGCCGCAACGGTGACCGCCGTCGTGGCCTGGCTCGCGCTCGGCGGGCACTACGTGTTCAGCGCGTGGCACTACGCGCGGCACCTGCCGCTGCTCGACGACGTGATGAACGAGCGGTTCAGCGCGCTCCTCTTCCTTCCCGCCGGCCTCGCGCTCGCGCTCGTCCTCGAGCGGGTTCGCGCGCTGCGGCGCGGGGCAGCGGGAGCCGTCCTCGCCGTCGCGCTCGGCGCCGCCTGCGTGGCGCCGTTCGCCGTCAACGCGTCGCACGGGCTGCCCTACTCGGCGTCGCGGGTGTGGGAGCCGCTGTGGTACCAGCGCAACGCTGACTCGCTGCCACCGGGCCAGGTCATCCTCGGCTTCCCGTTCTTCACGACGTCCGCCGACCTGCTCGCCGTGCAGGCGCTGCACGCGATGCACTACTCGATCGTCGGCGGGACGGGCCCGGGGTGGATCGACGCGCGGCAGGGTCCCGCGGAACCGGGCTACCGCGTGGTCAAGGACCTCGCGTCGGCCGCGCTGGCGCCGCAGCTTGCGCCGACCGCGTCGCCCGCGCAGCGCACGGCGCTGCGCACCGCGCTCCGCTACTGGGGCGCCACCCTCGTCGTCGTCCCGTTCGCCCGGGGGCCGAACACCTCGGTCGTCGCGAGGAGCCCCGCGGCGATCAGGGTCTGGCTCGAGAGCGCCCTCGGTCCGCCGACGGTGCGCGACGCGGCGTGGGTCTGGACGCTCGTCACCGCGCACGCCGCGGCGGGCGCGGGAGGAACGAGCTCGTCCGCGCCACGTACTCGTCCCAGCCATCCTTCCTCCGCGACAGCGACCGCTCGAGGATCGGACGGCCCGAGACGGACGTGAGCAGCCACGTCATCGTGATCGGGCCCACGATGCTCACTGCGGCGATGCCGCTCGACGCCGCGACGATCCACACGCCCCACCACACGGTGGCGTCGCCGAAGTAGTTGGGGTGCCGCGTCCATGCCCAGAGCCCCCGGTCCATCACCGAGCGGGCATTGGCCGGATCGGCCTTGAAGCGCCGGAGCTGCGCGTCTCCGACCGCCTCGAAGCAGATGCCCACGAGGTACACGGCGACGCCCACCCCGGCCAGCCAGGCGATGGGCGGGCCACCGACCATCGCCGCCTGCACGGGCAGGGACACGACCCAGGCGAGGAGGAGCTGCAGCCCGTAGATCGTGCGCAGTGCGTAGAGCGTCTCGTTCCTTCCCTTCGCGCCCTTCATGATCCACGCGTACCGGGGATCCTCGCCGCCGCCGCGCTGGCGGATCGCGAGGTAGCCGGCCAGCCGCAGCCCCCACAGCCAGACCGCGGCGAGGACCGTCACCTGCAGGCCGAGGCAGCCCGTCGACCGGGCGCGCGCGACGGCGAACGTCGTCGCCGCAACGGCCACGAAGCTGAGTCCCCAGAACACGTCGACGACGCTGTTCCGCCCGAGGACCCTCGAGCACGCGAACGCGACGAGG
>Ga0181519_10003306_pt1 | contig 13301 bp, 11 predicted proteins | sample PEATcosm2014_Bin_26_FD_121102 | JGI IMG/M metagenome (GOLD analysis project Ga0181519, IMG submission 121102) | Peatland microbial communities from MTU Mesocosm Facility, Houghton, MI, USA - PEATcosm2014_Bin02_10_metaG | ecosystem: Environmental > Terrestrial > Soil > Wetlands > Peat | place... | reverse complement strand
TTCACGGCCTCGTTGAAATCCTGCGCCACGCCTTCGCCGTTGTCATACATCTCGCCGAGACTGGTTTGCGCGTCGGGATTGCCCTGGGCCGCGGCGAGCCGGTACCATTTCATGGCCTGGTCGTAGTCTTGATCGACGCCCCGGCCGCTTTCATACATCCAGCCGAGATCGTATTGCGCGTCGGCATCGCCCTGCGCCACCGCGAGCCGGTACCATTTCAAGGCTTCGCCGAAATTCTGCGCGACACCTTCGCCGCTGTCATACATCTCGCCGAGGCTGGTTTGCGCGTCGGCGTCGTCCGCGTCGGCCAAAGGCTGCAGCAGCTTCAGCGCGGTGGCGTAATCGCCGCTGTTATAGGCGTCGATGGCATCGTCATAGGAATCGGCCAACGCCATCGGCGCGAAGCTCGCCAGCATGAAGAGAGCACAAGCCGGCAAGATCCAGCCGCGCATGCCGAAAAGCTTAAGAAAACCGCTGTTTTTCATGGGGTTACCGGATTGCACAGAATGCGGATTCCGGGAATTCCGGTTCAGCCCTTAGCCTTCGTCGCCGCCATGCCAGTGCCGGTCGTGATGTTCCCATCTGTGACGGTCGAAACGGTCAAACCGGTCGAAACGGGAGAAATGATCGAAGTGGTGGTGGTGATCGAAGCGATCCCAGCGATCCCAGGCGAAGCGATGATCGTGATGCCGATCCCGGTCGCGCCCGAAACGATGGTCGTGGCGATCGAAATGGTGGTCGCGGGCGAAATGCCATTCGTGATGGTGGTGGTGATGATCGTCCGGTGTCGACGGCGTCGTATCGGTATTGCTATAGGTATTGGGATTTTGCGGCGGTATATCGACCGGCGGCGGAGTGATCACCAGCGTATTGGGAGGCGCTCCCGACGTCGTGTCCGCGGTCACGAAAATCACATTCAGCTGGTTGCTCTGCGAATTGGATTGATCCCGCTGGCTGCTGGTGCTCTGGGTGATGTTGCCGCCCAGAATGGTGAAATACTGGCCGTTGGCGAAAACCTTTTCCGCGCCGGTCGAAGTGTATCCCACCACCACGCCGGTGATGACCTGGACGACGGTGCCGCCGCTGAAGACGACGATGGTGAGATCGGTGCCGCGCACGCCGAGCGTTCCGTCCGGCGTGGTGATCTTGTAGTTTTCGTGCGGCATGTTGCCGGTGGTGAAGCGCATCACCCCCGCGCTGAGCGAAACCACGAGCGCGCCCTTCGAGGGGTTGGGATCGTAAATGAACTTGTCGAGCACGACCTTCGAATTCGGCCCCACCTTGATGACGGTGCCGTCAGCGAAATGAATCTCGGTCGCCCCGTCCGGCGATGTCGCGATGACCTCGTTCTGCTCGACATTGTCGTTGATGACGACGCGCTTGGTGACGTTATCGACCGTCCCGGTCACATTGCTGACGACGATGGTGGCCTTGCCGATTTCAGCCGTGGCATGCGCCGGCAACGGCGCAGCCAATGCCAAAAACGACAGCGCGCAAGACCCGGCTCTTGCCAACCACGCAATGCGATGCACCACTTCCACAGCCCCCTGAATTGGATCGATTTATTCTCGTTATTTAAACAACCTTCTAGTAATTCTGGCATTAGAAATCGGCGCATTATCCCCGTCATAATTGGAATTTGGCTTCTTCCCTGGGTTTTGGTGTCGCTAATTTTGACGGCAGTGTCATGTTGCCCTTACGGCGTCCTTGAAAGCGGCATCCCGGGAAAGCCATAAGGAATGAGGGGGGATTGAACGATGAGCCGTTGGCTCAACCGAGGTTTGGCGACGCTTGTCCTGGTCCTCGGCCTGGCCCTGCGCCTTGCCAACCCCTCGATCATCGGCGATCTGCAGGCGCGCTATTTCGATTTCCTGCAGCAGATGAAACCCCGCGCCTATGTGCCGGTCCCGGTGCGCATGGTCGATATCGACGATGCCAGCCTGGCGCGGCTCGGCCAGTGGCCTTGGCCGCGGACTTTGCTGGCCGGGTTGATCGACCGGCTGGATAAGGACGGTGCCGCGGCCATCGGGCTCGACATCATCCTGGCCGAACCCGACCGCACCTCGCCCGGCCGCGTGTTGCAGAACCGGGCGGGAATGCCGTCGGATGTGACCCACTGGCTGTCGGGCCTGCGCGACAATGATCAGGTCCTGGCCGACACGATCAAAGGCAAGCCGGTGGTGGCCGGTTTCGCCCTGACCTCGGGCGATGGCGGCCGCGCCCCGGAACTTCATGCCGGCTGGGTGACGGCGGGCGACGACCCGGCGGAGTTTGTTCCCTTCTATAGCGGCGCCGTCGCCAGCCTGCCCGGGATCGAGGCCGCCGCCGCCGGCGATGCGAGTCTCAATCTCGTTTCCGACAAAGACCAGATCGTGCACCGCGTGCCGCTGATCGTGCGCTATCAGGACAAGCTCTACCCCTCGCTCTCCGCCGAGGCGTTGCGCGTGGCCCAAGGCGCCAGCACCTATATCGTCAAGGCGTCGGGCGCCAGCGGCGTCACCTCCTTCGGCAAGGCGACCGGGATCGTCTCGGTCAAGATCGGGAATTTCAACGCCGAGACCGATTCATCGGGTGCGTTGTGGCTTTACGACACCGGCCATGTGGCGCAGCGCATCATCCCCGCCTGGCAGGTGATGGACGGCAGCGCGCCGGCCGAGGATTTGCGCGGCGCGATCGTGCTGGTCGGCGCCGGCGCCGCCGGGCTCGGCGACATCAAGGCGACGCCGCTCAGCCTTTCCGTCCCGGGCACCGAGGTCGACGTGCAGGTGATCGAGCAGATGCTGCTGCAGAATTTCCTGCGCCGGCCGGACTGGGCCGCCGGGGCCGAGCTGCTTTATCTGTTCCTTCTCGGGATCTGTCTCATTCTGGGCTTGCCGCGTTTCGGCGCCGCGCGCGGCGCCGTGTTCACCGCCGTGGTTTTCGCCGCGGTCTTCGCCTCGTCCTGGTACGCCTTCGCCCAGCTTCAGCTGCTGTTCGACCCGGTCTATCCCTCGATCGTGGCGCTGTGCATTTATTTGACGTCGTCGCTCATCACCCAGCTCCAGACCGAGACGGAAAAACGCCGGGTGCGCAACGCCTTCGGCCATTATCTGCCCGCCAGCCTCATTGAAGAACTGGTCAGCGATCCATCCAAGCTGCGGCTGGGCGGCGAGCAGCGGAACATGACGTTCCTGTTCACCGATATCCGCGGCTTCACCTCGGTGGTCGAGCAATGCAAATCGCGCCCCGAGGCCATCACCGACATCATCAACCGCTTCACCACGTTGATGACCGAGGCCATTTTCAAAACCGGCGGCACCATCGACAAATACATGGGCGATTGCGTGATGGCCTTCTGGAACGCGCCGGTGAGCGAGGAAGACCATGCGCGGCGCGCCTGCGAAGCGGCGCTGGCGATGCGCCAAGCGCTGGAAAAGCTCAATGACGATCTTGCCTCCGAGGCATCGGCCATCCGCCTCGCCGAGGGCAGGAATCTCAACGTCCGGCTCGATGCCGGCATCGGCATCAACACCGGCAATTGCATCGTCGGCAATCTCGGCTCGGAAAATCACTTCAATTATTCGGTCATCGGCGACGCGGTCAATCTCGCCTCGCGGCTCGAAGGCCTGTCCAAGAATTACGGCGTGCCGATCGTCATCGGCGAGGAGACCGAGAATCTCGCCCCGGGCTTCGCCACGATCGAGCTCGATATCGTCGCGGTAAAGGGCAAGCAGGAAGAGGTGCGGATTTACACCATCCTTGGCGGAAGCGAACTCGCCGGCGATCCCGGTTTCAACGATTTCCGTGCCCGGCACGCCGCCATGCTCACGGCCTATCGGGCCGGCGAATGGAAAAAGGCGCGGGAATTCATGGCATCCTGCCAAAAATTCCATCCCGAATTGGCGCCGCTCTATGCGCTTTACCAGGAGCGGATATCGTCCCGCGAGAGCGGCAAACTGGGCTGAAACGCGCCGGCTGTTTAATCCTGGGTCCGCCTGATTCAGGCCTGCCTAATCCGGATCAAGGCCGAAGAACGCGGCGATTTTCTTGCGCATGAAGGCGGCGGCGCCGAGACTCACGATTTCCTGTTTCTCCTCGGACGACTTGGCCAGCGCGGTGGCATTGGCGGCATTGCGCTCGACGATGAATTGGCTGAGCGAGGCGATCGATTCCGGGTGTGAAGTCAGGATCGGCTCGATCAACTCTTTGTCGATTTCGAGCAATGTCACATGGCTCGATGCGGTGACGGTGGCGCTCCGGGATGCCCCCGTCAGCAGCGACATTTCGCCGAACAAATCCCCCGGCATGAGGCGGCCGAGATGCCGCTTTTCGGCGCCGAACAGCCGTTTCGACACTTCGAGCAATCCGGCGATGACGACGAAGAGCGATTTTCCCGTATCCTCTTCGAACACCACCACCTCATCGGAACGGAATTCGCGAAGCTTTCCACCGCGCACGATCTGCTGCAGGGATTCCGCGGCGAAGACGGAAAAGAACGGAACCCGGTGCAGGATGTCGGCGACGTCGTATTTGCGCTCGATGTGGCGCGTCGCGGGCTCGAACAGGGTGATGTCCTGTTTCGGATAGACCGGCGAAATTCCCGCCTGATCGAGGAATTTGAGCGCGGTGGACAAGACGTTGCCGGTGATGCGGAAACTTTCGGGATAATCGGCGGTCCAATAATAGAGATCGTAGGCGACGCCGCTATCGGCGCATTCGCCGACGAACACCATAGGCGGCGGCTCTGCCAGCACGCCGTCGCTCGCCTTCAGCGCCGCCTCGAGAATGCGGACGATACGCTCCGCGGGCTGGTTATAGTCGATGGAAATCCGCTTGTTGAAACGCATGTAGCGTTGCGGCGCGCTGAAATTGGTGAAGGAATTATCGATCAGCATGCCGTTCGGGATCACGATCACGCGGCCGGCGATGGTCTCGAGATGCGTCGTGCGCCAGGTGATTTCGATCACTTTCCCGATGGCCCCGGCAGAAGTCTCGATCCAATCGCCGAGCCGGATCGTCTGTTCGGCGTTGAGCGTGATGCCGGCGCTGACATTGCCGATGGTCTTTTGCAAAGAGAGGCCGATGATCGCGGCCAGCACGCCGGAGGTCGTCAGCAGCCCGTTGAGCGGATAGCCGAAGACGCGCGAGACCACCGCCAGTCCGGCGCAGAAGAAAATCAGCAGCGCGCCGATATCGACCAGGATTTTCGGCAGCCGGTCGCCGCCGCGCCGGCGCACCACCAGCCGGATTATCTCGACCAGGATTGATGTGGCCAGCCACGCGGCGGCGAACCAGATGGCGGTTCCGGCGGCCAGAATGGCATAAGGCCCGGCGCTTGGAGGCAGCCATTCCATGATCCCCCCGGAATCATGATTGACCGCCCAATAGAGGGCGATGGTCAGCACAAAGAAAATGGCGGGCGCTAGACGACGCAAAGATCAATCCCCCTCGCCGCGAACCGGAGATATCCGGTCGCCGCCAGGCCATTATGGCCAAATATCAAGCGGCAATCATCACATTCACGGTAAAAGCACCACAAATGCCGGCGGCTGCTTCGGCGCCGGTTGCCATGCGTGAGCCGCATATAGGTAATAGCCCGTAATGAGGGCTCGGGATTGAATATCTTAACTTTCGGAGAACAAGATGTTGCGTCCAGAAAGCAAAGTTTATGCCTGTATTCATCTTCGCCGGAAGCGATCCGATCCGCCGCGCGCGATTTCTCAAATTGGGAATCGCGCTCACGGTGGGTCTTATCGTGCTCGCCATGTGGGGCCTGGTCGCGGTTTCGATCATATCGAGCCGGGATGTGGATATCCGCAACGCCGAATCCAAAGCCGGAAATTTCGCCGCCGCCTTTCAGGACGAAGTCGGACACAAGCTCGACAACGTGACTGAAACCATGGCGATCGTCGCCCGGCAGATTCAGGAAAAGAACGGCCATCTCGATCTCTATCAATTGGGGCGCGAGATGCCGCTTCTGGCGGACCTCACCCAACAAGCCACCTTTATCGGTCCCGACGGCCGGATGGTCTCGACCACTTACGAACGGAATGCTCCGCCCATTGATCTGAGCGACCGCGAGCAATTCCGCATCCATCTCGATGGCAAGTTCAAGGGCGTGTTCTTCGGCAAGCCCGTGATGGGTCGTGTGTATAAGCAAGTCATCGTTCCGATCAGCGAACGCGTCGAGACAAAAGACGGCCGGTTTCTCGGCGTTCTGGTCTTCTCGTTGTTTCCCAGCCAGCTTACGACGCTCAATCAATCGCTCGATCTTGGCAAAAACGGAGTCATCGCGTTAATCGGCATCGACAACGTCATCCGTGCCCGCTTCACCCAGCAAAGTCCGGACGGGCTGAGCGAAATCGGGGAATCCATCGCCGGCGATCCGCGCCCCTCCTTCATACCCGAGAATGGCACGGGGTCCTATGTTCGCACCGGTCTGATCGATCATATGACGCGGATATACAGCTACCACCGGCTGGCAAAATATCCGCTGGTGGTGACCGTGGGATTGGATTACCGGGAAGAACTCGCCCCGTCCCGCCAGCATAGCTGGACCATGATCGAGCTGGCGGGTGTCATGACCCTGCTGCTCGGCGGTCTTGCCGCGTATCTTATGCGCGAAATCGGCTTGCGGACCGTTCATGAAATCAGGCTCGCGGAAGAGAGCGCCAAACTCAAGGCGAGCACGGAGCGCGCCGAGGCGGCCAACCAGGCGAAATCAATGTTCCTCGCCAATATGAGCCACGAATTACGCACACCCTTGAATGCCATCATCGGATTTTCCCAGATCATCAGGGACCAGAGTCTGGGACCGATCGGAGCCAAACGTAATTCCGAATATGCGCACGACATCTGGACTGCCGGCGAGCATCTGCTGCAGCTCATCAACAACGTCCTCGACATCTCAAAGATCGAGGCTGAAAAAATCGAGATCGACGAAGAGCGGCTCGACTCGGCGGAAATCCTGCGCACGAGCGTGACGGCGGTGGAGGGCCAGATCGCGCGAAAGAACATCACGCTCGACACGCGCTATCCCGAAAAACCGGTCTACGTGTATGCCGACGCCCTGCGGCTGCGCCAGATACTGATCAATCTGCTGTCCAACGCGGCGAAATTCACGCCCGAAGGCGGCGCGATCACGGCCTCGATCGAGATGGGTTATGGGGGAAGGCTTGCCTTCATCATCGCCGATACCGGCATTGGCATGACGCAAAAGGAGATCGCGGTGGCTCTCGAGACTTTCGGCCAAGTCGAGAACACGCTGGTGAAGCAATACGAGGGGCTTGGCCTGGGCCTGCCGCTGGCCAAGAATTTGATCGAGCAGCATGGCGGCTGGCTCGTGATCGAGAGCGTCAAAGGCCAGGGCACGACCATCCGCGTCGAGCTGCCGCCCGGGCGCGTATTGCGCCTGGTCACCGACAATCAAAAAATCTCCGCGGCCTGACGGCTTCAGGGCGGAGAGAAGTCGTGCGTAATCGGCCTTGGACCGGTGATCCAAAGACAGAGCTGCGCCGTATCAATCTTGTCGTTCCTGTCGATATACGTCTGGCCCCCTAGCGCCAGAGGGACAAGACGTTAACATTGGAGATCCTCCATGCGTTACGTCACCGCCTATCTCGCCGCCTTGATCCTGTTGGTTGCGCTCGATTTCGCATTTCTCAGCCTGACCGGCGACAGTCTCTATCGCTCGCGCATCGGCGAGCATCTGCTGCCCAAGCCGCTGCTGTGGGCCGCCGCCGCGTTTTATCTGATCTATGTCGCGGGAATCGTTTTCTTCGCGGTCGATCCGGCGCTGGTCTCCGGGTCTTGGACGACGGCATTGATGCGGGGCGCGATTCTCGGTTTCGTCGCCTACGGCACCTATGACCTGACCAATCAGGCCTTGATGCGCGGCTGGCCGCTCGTGATCACCATGGCCGATATGAGCTGGGGCGCGGCGTTGACGGGGGTGGTGGCCACGGCCAGCTATCTCGCCGCGGCGCGGTTCGGCTGAGCCGCGATAGAACGGTTCAAGAAATCGAGCGTGTCGGCCAGGGTCGGCGCCGCGAAATGGAAGGGCGCCGCCATCGCCCCGATGATTTTCAGGTGGCCGACACCGGCATAATGTTTTTCGATCACGTTGCCGCCCGCCGCGTGGAGCCGCGAAGCGAGCCGGGTGGTATTGCCCGGATCCACCGTTTCGTCCCCATCGCCGGTCAGCAACAGCAGCGGCGGGGCGCAGCATCGCGCATAGGCGATCGGCTGGGTGGCGGGCCATCGCCCCTTGGGCCCGAATATCGCCTGCAGGGTCGGATCGGTGAGCGGCAGAAAATCATAAGGCCCGGCGAGACCGATCGTGCCCTTGATCGTTTTGTCCGCGTCCAGCCCTTCCTGAGCGAGCCAAAGCCGGTCGAGCGTCAGCATGACGGCGATATAAGCGCCCGCCGAGTGCCCCATCAAATAAAGCTGCCCGGGATCGCCGCCATAGGAACGCGCATGCGCCCGGGTCCAGGAAACGGCCTTGGCCGCGTCGGCGAGAAAATCGGGATAGCGGACGGCGGGATAGACCCGATAATCGGGAATGACAACGAGAAAACCGCGCGCCGCCAGCGCCTGGCCGACGAAGCGGTAAATCGCCTTGTCGCCGCTTTCCCAGTTGCCGCCATAAAAGAACACCACCACCGGCCGGGAAGCGCCCGGCTTGTCGGGCAAATAGAGATCGAGGGAATGCCGGTCACCATCGGCATAAGGCTGGCCGATCACCGCGCGATAGCCGGTATGGGGCGTCAGCCCGTCGACGAATTCCGCTGCCGTGCAGCCGCCAACGAAGAGCAGGGGCAAAAGCCCGGCGATGCGCCAGATACGGCCCATCTGACCTAGATTCGGATAAAGGGCTGAAGCAGCTTGCCGAGAAATCCGGTAAAACGCGTTTTGCCGGCGGCGACCAGGCAGATGCAATCCTCGCCCGGATCCGCGACCGGCCGATGGCGGATATTTCCGTCAAGCTCGACGAAATCGCCGGTGACGAAATGACCGATTTCGTCGGTGTAGCCGCCGCCCAGGATCATGGTCAATTCGGTGCCGCCATGCCCGTGATGCGCCACCCCCGTGCCCGGCTTGATGCGCAATAGATCCGCGCCGACGCCGCGCCGGCTGCGCGGCACCACGGCGATCCGTCCGATGCCGGGCGCCAGGAAGCGCCAATTTTTCTCGCTCAAGGACGGTCCGACATAATCGCGCAGCGGCGCGGGTGGCTGGAAATCTCTGCCCACGGCCAGGCGGGAGATCCGCGCCGGTTTTTCCTCGATTGCGCCGAGAAGCGGCAGCAATTTCGCGAAGGCGTGTTCGCTCATCGGCGCCGGCGGCAAGTCATCGAGCAATGCCCCGCCCACCGCCTCGACCGCGCCGGCCTTGCGGCGGCAATCGGAACACAGCGCGATATGAGTCGCCACGACCAACGCCAACGCCTCGCCCAGGCCGCCGCTGACATAAGCGACCAGGGTGGCGTCGCTCGGGTGATGGGTGATGGTCATGAATCGTCTCCAAACAAATCTTCGCCGAGCGCGGCACGCAGCCGTCTCATCGCCAGGCGCAGGCGGGATTTCACGGTGCCGAGCGGAATGCCGAGATCGGATTCGATCGCGCTGTGCGGCATGTCCTGAAAAAAGGAAAGCCGGACGATCTCGGATTGCTCGGCGGGCAGATCGGCGAGAGCGGCGCGCAGCCGGTTTCCGCGCTCGGCCATGCTCAGGGTTTCTTCCGCGTTATCGGCTTGGTCCACCAACCCGGCCAGCGCATCGTCGCCGGCCATGGGAAACCGCTCGCGCCGCAGGGCATCAATCCGGAGATTGCGCGCAATGGCGAAAACCCAGGTCGAGGCTTCGGCCTTCGCCGGATCGAACCGCGCCGCCTTGCGCCATACCGCTAGCATGGTCTCTTGCGCCAGATCCTCGGCAATCGTCGCCGCGGCGCCCCCGCGCATGAGGTAGGTTTTGATGCGCGGGGCGAAATGGGCGAACAGCGCGGCAAAAGCGCTCCGGTCGCCGCCGCGGGCGATCGCGACGATATGGCCGGATAGAGCCGAATTGGCGCCGAGAGGGCGCGCCGCCGGCGGCACGGTCAGATTCCGTTGATGGGGGAAAGAACGGACATTCGCGGCTGAATATAGGCTAAGTGCATGCATATCCTCATATACGAGGAACCCCGGACTTTGGATCACCTCTTGTCCCGGTGATCCAGGGCGGGCCCTGCTCCGTATACATAAGTCGAATGTGCCAGCGGAACCACTCTCCGCGGTAACGGGGCAAGTGAATGACCTATCTGCCAATTCCTGGGCGCAGGCCAATGGACATCGCGGTTGTCGGCAGCGGTATTTCCGGCATGGCGGCGGCATGGCTGTTGAGCCAGCATCACCGGATCACGGTCTATGAGCGCGAGAACCGGCTCGGCGGCCACACCAACACCGTGGAGGTTTCGACGCCGGCGGGCCCGGCACCGGTCGATACCGGCTTCATCGTCTATAACGAACGTAATTATCCGAACCTGACCGCGCTGTTCCGGCATCTCGACGTGCCGACCAAGCCGAGCGAGATGTCGTTTTCGGTCTCGCTCGACGACGGCGCGCTCGAATATGCCGGCAACAATCTTGGCACGCTCTTCGCCCAGCCGCGCAATCTCTTACGTCCGCGATTCTGGGCGATGCTGCGCGATCTGCTGCGTTTCTACCGGGCAGCGCCCTACCTGCTCGACGATCCGGGCCACGAAGGTCTGACCCTCGGCGCCTATCTCGACCGCCACGGCTATTCCCGGGCCTTCATCGAGGATCACCTGTTGCCGATGGCGGCGGCGATCTGGTCGTCGCCCGTCCACGCCATGCGCGATCATCCGGCGGCGAGCTTCGTGCGCTTCTGCCAGAATCACGGCCTGCTGTCGTTGAGCGGCCGGCCGGCATGGCGGACGGTCGATGGCGGCAGCCGCGAATATGTGCGGCGGCTGACAAAATCCTATGCCAGCCGCGTGCGCCTCAATAGCGGCGTGCGATCGATTTTCCGGAAATCCGATCACGTGCTGATCGAGGATCATGCGGGAAGAATCGCGCGCCACGAACAAGTCGTGATGGCGTGTCACGCCGACGAGGCGCTTGCCCTGCTCGGGAATCCGGACCCGCAGGAAACCCGATTGCTCGGCGCCTTCCGCTACGAGCGCAACCTTGCCGTGCTTCACGCCGATCCGGGCTTCATGCCGCGCCGCCGCGCGGTGTGGTCGAGCTGGAACTATCTCGGCGAACGGTATCGGGACGATGAACGCGAGCTTTGCGTCACCTACTGGATGAATCGCCTGCAGGCGATTCCCGAGGCGACCCCGTATTTCGTGACCTTGAATCCCCATCGTTCGCCAAAACAGGGCAGTATTCACGCGAGCTTCCTCTACGACCACCCGATGTTCGATACCGAGGCGGCGAAGGCCCAACGGCTGCTGTGGACGCTTCAGGGCAAGCGCAACATTTGGTTCTGTGGCGCCTATTTCGGCGCGGGCTTTCACGAGGACGGGCTTCAGGCGGGATTGGCCGTAGCCGAAGCGCTGGGCGGCGTCCGGCGGCCCTGGCGCGTGGCCGATGAGTCCGGCCGTATCCATATCGGGCCCGTGCCGGCACGGCCGCTGGAGGCGGTGTCGTGAGCGGACGGCAATCGGCGCTTTATCCCGGCTTGGTGATGCATCGCCGTCTCAAGCCACGGCAACATCGGCTCGCCTATCGCGTATTCCAGATGCTGTTCGATCTCGACGAATTGCCGGCGCTCGACCGCGATTTCCGGCTGTTTTCGCACAACCGGTTCAATCTGCTCGGTTTCTATGATCGCGATCACGGCGCGGGCGGCGCCGATCTGCGGAGATGGGTGGAAAGTCAACTCTTGTCCGCCGGCATCGACCTGACGGGAGGAAAAATCCGCGTGTTGTGCCATCCGCGCATCTTGGGATACGCGTTCAATCCGATCAGTGTTTATTTCTGCCACCGGCGCGGCGGCGAACTGGCCGCCGTCCTCTATGAGGTCAACAACACTTTCGGCGAGCGGCACAGCTATCTGATAGCCGTTGCTCCGGGGGATGGGCCGGTCATTCGCCAGCGCTGCGACAAGGAATTCCATGTCTCGCCTTTTATCGGCATGGCCGCCACCTATCATTTTAGCGTGACGCCGCCCGGGGAATCCGTCGCCATCGTCATTCGCGAGGATGATTCGGAAGGGACGTTGCTGCACGCCTCTTTTGCAGGAAAGCGCGTCGAATTGTCCGACCGGAGCCTGCTTGCCGCCTTCCTGCGTCATCCGCTTTTGGCACTGAAAGTGATTGGCGGTATTCACTGGGAGGCCCTGAAGCTGTGGCGCAAGGGGATTGCCTATCACGGCCGTCCGGCTCTGCCCGCACGCGCCGTCACCATTGTTTCGCCGGAGGGCGCCAATTCATGGAAGTAATTCCGCTTTTGATCCTGGGCTTGGTCTTCATGGCGGCGGTGATGGCGCTTGCCTGGCTGGTGCAAAAACTGTCGGGCAATGCCGGCTGGGTGGACGTGGCCTGGACGCTCGGCACGGGCGCCACCGGCGTTGGTTTCGCGCTCATCCCCGCGCCCGGCCTGCCGGTCAATCAGCGCCAGATTGTCATCGCCATCCTGGCCGCGATCTGGTCCTTGCGTCTGGCGCTGCACATCGTCATGCGTGTCGCCCACGGACCGGAGGATGCGCGCTATAAAAACCTGCGCCGCGACTGGGGCGCCGCTTTCCACACGCACATGTTCTGGTTCCTCCAGGCGCAGGCTGCCTGCACCCTGGTGCTGGCGTTGGCGATCCTGCTCGCCGCGCGCAACCCGGCCAGTGATTTGCGGCCGCTCGATCTTCTCGGGATCATCGTCATGGCCGTGGCCGTGTTAGGCGAGCGCGCGGCCGACCGGCAACTCGCGCGGTTTAAGGCCGCGGGTGGCTCTCGCAAACGGATATGCGACACCGGATTATGGGGCTGGTCCCGCCACCCGAATTATTTTTTCGAATGGCTTGGCTGGCTGTCCTATCCGCTGATGGCGCTGGGGCTGGGTTACGCGTGGGGCTGGGCCGCCTTCGCCGCCCCGGCCTTGATGTATGTCATCCTGGTTCACGGCACCGGGATTCCCACGGTCGAGGCACAAATGCTGCGCACGCGCGGCGCCGTGTTCCGCCGTTATCGGGCGCGGGTGAGCGCCTTTTTCCCGCTGCCGCCCCGCCAACCGCAAAGAGCAAGATCATGAACCTCATCGCCGCCGCCGGGCGGCTTGCCGAAAGCGCGCCCGTGCCCGACATGCTGACCGCCGCGGGCAT
>Ga0181519_10003304_pt1 | contig 13302 bp, 11 predicted proteins | sample PEATcosm2014_Bin_26_FD_121102 | JGI IMG/M metagenome (GOLD analysis project Ga0181519, IMG submission 121102) | Peatland microbial communities from MTU Mesocosm Facility, Houghton, MI, USA - PEATcosm2014_Bin02_10_metaG | ecosystem: Environmental > Terrestrial > Soil > Wetlands > Peat | place... | reverse complement strand
TGTTCATCGGAGCCCGGCGGCGGGGCGTGATGGCCGCTGGGTACGAGGGTCACGTGACCGTGAGAGGTTCGAGGTACATGGTATAGGCTTCGGGGGTAATGAGATCCTGAACCGCGAACCTAATCTTCCATGACGACGACAGCGAGGGCGATGTCTTTGCTGTGGGTGAGGCTGAGCGAGACAGATGCCACGCCGAGTTGGCGGGCGCGTTGGGCTGCGCGGCCGGTCAAATGGAGGGTGGGCCGTCCGCTGGGCTGTCGCGCGACCTCCAGTTCGAGCCAACTGATTCCCTGGCTGATGCCTGTGCCGAGGGCCTTGGCGCCGGCCTCCTTGGCGGCGAAGCGGGCGGCGAAGCTCTCGGCTGCGTTTTTTTTGCCGCGGCAGTAGACGATCTCGCTGGGGGTGTAGACGCGGTGCAGAAATCGGTCGCCGAAGCGGGCAACGCTCTGTTGAATGCGAGCGATCTCGATTAGATCGGTACCCACGCCAAGGACCACCGCGTCTCTCTCTTTCTGCATCCATCTTACATACGGCTTGAAAAAGCCGGGCACAGGGGTGCGGAGCGTGGGCGGGGGGTGGTACCCTCACATCAAGCTTTGAAGCAGCCTGAAGTGAGTGGTATGAGTACGGTACGCCGCGAGGATAGAGGAGGTTTATGCCCAGCCAGCAAGAGGTCCGATGGTCGCAATTGAAGATCGGGGTGATTGTGCTGGTGTCAGTCGTAATCCTGACGACGCTTCTATTCCTGATGACCAGTTCGTCGGGGATGGGGTTGTTCTCGCGCAAGCTGACGGTGACGACGTACTTTGAAAACTCAGCGGGGCTGAAGGTTGGCGCGGCGGTGAACCTGGAAGGGGTGATGATCGGGACGGTGAAGAGCATCGTCGTGAGCACGGCACCGGAGCGCAAGCTGACGCCGGTACAGGTGGTGATGAAGCTGGACAGCAAGTACCAAACCAGCCTGCACACGGATTCGACGGCGGCGCTGACGACGGTGGGGGTACTGGGCGACACGGTGGTGGACATCAACAGCCAGACTGCGACCGGGCCGATGTTGCGCGATGGCGACGAGTTGAAGACATTGGAGACGCCGAGCATCCAGGACGTAGTGAAGGCCAGCCAGGGAACGATCGAGAGCCTGAACGTGATTTTGGCCAAATTGAACACGGTGGTGGACAACATGGAATCGGGCAAGGGATCGTTCGGCCAGTTGTTGACCAACCCGGATCTATATAACAAGTTCACCGCTGCGGCAGACGAGGTGCATGCGTTGAGCGTGAAGATGAACAGCAACGACAATACGGTGGGCAAGTTCTTCAATGACAACGCGGAGATGTATAACCGGCTGAACGACGCCATAAGCCGGGTGGACGGCATAACGAAGGACCTTCAAAGCGGGAAAGGTAGCGCGGGCAAAATGCTGACGGACGAGACGATGTACAACAATCTCAACCAGTCACTTACGAATCTGAACTCCATACTTGCAGACGCCGAGGCGGGCAAGGGGAGCGCCGGAATGTTGCTGAAGGACCCGACGTTCGCCAAGAAGCTGAACGACACCATTACCCAGGCGGACGATCTGGTGACGGCGATCAACTCGGGCAAGGGGACGCTGGGCAAGCTGGCGACCGACGATGCGATGTACACCAACCTGAACAAGCTGCTGACCGAGAGTACAAGCTTGGTGACGACGATCCGTCAGGACCCGAAGAAGTATCTGACGATCCAAATGAGGATCTTCTAGTGCATGTTCGAGGTACAAGGTCCAAGGATCGAGGCACTGAGCTTTAGACGTCTGTCCTAGAACCTCAGAGAACTGTTTTTAGGGGAAGTGGCATAAAGTCGCTACAGCTTCTACAATAAGGGGAGGATCGGTATCTCCACAGAATTGTTCGCAGCTGAGGCGCGTCGCAGCAAGACGGCCGGCGAGGATTAAGGAAGCGCATGAGGTTGAGCAGGATTGGCCGGATTACACGGGCCTTGGTCGTATCCATGGCGGTAGTGCTGGGCATGTCGGCGTGTGGCGGCTACACGATCGGATTCATGTGGGTTCTGGGCACGCAATACAACCAGATTGCCGGCTTCAAGATTGACGACTACACGGGTAACCTGACCACGATGGTGAACTCGCCGTATCCATCGGCGGGCACCGATCCGGTGTCGCTTACCGTGCGGTTAGGCGGGAACTACGTGTTTGTGGTAAACAAGGGCACGTTGAACTCCAAGGGGATCAGCAACGGGGACGGCAACATTGCGGTGTTTGCCGTGGGCGAGGACGGGGTCCTGACCTTCCAGAACACGTATACCTCGGCGGGCAATGCCCCGGTGTGGGCCACGACGGACTCGGGTGGGAACTACCTGTACGTCCTGGATTCGCAGGCCCCGGATTATGCGACAACAGGCAACGGGGACATTACGGTGTTCCAGATCGACGGCAGCACCGGGCGTCTTCAACTGGTGCCAAACCAGCTTATTAAGAACTCCGCGGGGCAGCAGTTGAATTACTTTGAGGTTGGCAAGGCCCCCTCGACGTTTCGTATAGGCGGCACATGCCTATTCACGCTGGATTCTGGCGATCAGACGATATACCCGTATGGGCTTGGGACCAATGGCCAACTGACGATCGAGATCAACTCGACAATCCCGCTGGGCACAGTGAATGCGACCTCGCTGAACATCTACGGAAACAATGTGTACGTCACGGATTCGGGTTCGACGTTGTCCACAGGAGGGGCGATCCTTCCCTATACGACGGGGGCGAGTTGCTCACTGAGTGTGCAGGCAGACGGAGCCGTGGCGAACCTTCCGCTCACGTCCAATCCGGTGTACAGCATGACCGACAGCAAGAACAAGTATCTCTATGTTCTGAACCACGGCGGGACCAACTCAAACAACCCCAACAGTTCGATCTCGGCCTATGTGCTCGAGTCGACTGGGCAGTTTGTGCCTGTCTCGGACCCCGACAACCCTTATCCCGTGGGCAACGGGCCGGTCTGCATGGTGGAAGATCCGTCGAACCAGTATGTGTATACCTCCAACAGCAACGATGGGACGGTAACTGGAAAGTTCATCAATCAGAACACGGGTCAACTTTCCGACCTGACGCGCGGATCGTCCTTCTCAGCCTTTGCGGCCCAGGCAACGTGTCTTGCCGTAAGCGGAAACGTCGATTAGCGCCAGCCGGACGGGTCACGGCGGTAGCATGGGTTGCGCACGCGCGCGCGACCGAAAGGTCAGGATGCAGCCGAACGGGAGGAAGGCGAAGCTTGCCCTTTGCGTACGGGATGAGAGCGGAAACAATATGCCCCCGGAGTTATGGAATCGCATGAGGTTGAAACCGATGGGTCGTGTGGTCACGGCTTGGATGTTGTCCCTGGCGATGGCGCTCGGCGTCACGGCGTGCAGCAACGACTACACGGTGTCGTATCTATATATGACAACCTCGCAGTCGTTGCCCCACGGCCTGATCAACGCCTACCAGGTGGACTACCAGTCCGGTACGCTTCTGCCACTGGCTGACTCACCGATCGACGCGGGTGGGCGCAACACGCTGGGGCTAGTGGTTGCGCCGAACAACCTGTTTCTGTATACGGTGAATAACTTCGACTCCGACGTGGTGGAGTTTGCCATCGGCACGGACGGAAAACTGTATCCCCAGCATACCTATAACATTTCCGGAAGCCTGCCCACGGCGGCGGCAATCGATGCGGCGGGTAAATTTCTGTATGTGACGTTCACCTACCAGAACACGCCGGGCGGCGCAGAGCTGTATACACCGTCCAATCCAGGACCGGGCGGAATCAGCATCTTTCCCATCAACCCGGACAATACGCTGGGCACGCCAACCACGGTGAATGTGGGAAGAAATCCGATGGGCATTACGACCAGCGCAGTGGGCCATTATGTTTATGTCATTGAGCAGGACTCGGCCACGACATCCAACCTGCTGGGCTTCTCGGAGAACGCAAACACCGGCGCGTTGACTCCTCTGGCCGGGGTCACGATCAATGCGGGCAATGTGTCGTCGACAGGCTACGTTTCGGGGCCAAACCCGTCCGGCATTCTGGAAGATTCGGCAGGGGCGCATCTGTACGTCACCGACCAGACACTGGGCCAAGTGGCCACCTACTCGGTGGCTGGGAATGGAATCCCAAGCCTGGCGGGCACGACGGCGACTGACGCTGGCCCCAAGGGGATGGCGTTCGATCTCACCGGCAAGTATCTTTATGTCACAGCGTATACGGCGAATGCGCTGGACGAATTTACCATAGGCACGGGCGGGTTGCCGTCGCGATCGACTGTGTCGGCGAGCGTGCAGACCGGGACGGGACCGACGTGCGTGGTGATCGGCGGCGCACCAAGCAACGCCAATGCGATCCACGCGGTTTACCTGTATACGTCGAATGCGCTGAGCAACAACATTACGGCCGAGCAATTGAATCCGCGGGACGGCAGCCTGGACCAGGTATTCGGAGAGCCATTTGGCGGCAGCGTATTGCCCACCTGTATGGCGATTGCGCCTGCGTTTCCATTGCGGAATTATTAGGAGCGCAGAACAGGCGCGGCATGCGGCGGGAGAAGGATTGAGCGGCAGGAGATTTTCAGCAGGCGACGCAAGTTGCCGGGATGAAGGAAGCAGATGAATTTGCATAAGATCAAACGTACGGCGACGATTTCGGCGCTATCGGCGGCGATGGTGCTGGGCCTCGCGTCCTGCACCCTGGACTACACGGTGGGATATGTGTACTTGACGGCGAACAGCAGCAATCCGGGCTTGATCGATCAGTATGCCATCGACTTCGACTCGGGCGCGTTAAGCCAGATCGGCACACCCGTAGCGGCGGGCAACGATCCGGTAAGGCTGGTAGCCTCGCCGAGCGGCAAGTTTGTGTATGTGATCAATCAAGGGGATTCGACGGTGCAGGAGTTCGCTGTGCAGGGCGATGGAACGCTGGCCTCGAAGAACGTATACGCGTTGACAGGGACCCGTCCGACGGCGCTGGCGATCGACCCGCAGGGTGCGTTCCTGTATGTGACCTACACCTACCAGACGGGTTATTCGGCGACCAAGCCGGGGCCTGGCGGGGTGTCGATCTTCCCGGTGAAGACGGACAACTCGCTGGGCACGCCTACAAACCAGAACGTGGGCAACAACCCCGTGGGCGTTACGGTGAGCTACTTCAACCACTTTGTGTATGTATTGGACCAGGAAACTGAGCCCAATGCGAAGATTCTGGGCTTTTCACAGAACACGACGACTGGCGCGCTGACCCCGCTTGCCGGAACCACAATCACGACGACGGCTACAACTGGATATGCGGCGGGCGTGGTGCCCAGCGCAATCGCTGAGGAACCGACCTCGCGCTACGTGTATGTGACGGACCAGGTGGCAAACCAACTGATTGGGTATACGGTGTTGCCGTCGGGTGCGCTGCTGCCGATGGTCAATGGACCGTTTGTGACCGGACTGTATCCGGTGAACCTGACCATCGATCCAACCGGCACACTGATCTATGTGGTGAACTATAACGGGAGCACGGTGCAGGGCTACATGATCAATGGCGCATCAGGCACACCATCGGGCGCGGTCGGATCGTTTGCGACGGGGGTCGGTACAGGGCCGACCTGCGTGGCCATCGATCCTGCGGTTGGCACCTTCCTGTACACCTCGAACAGCCTGGACAACACGGTCACGGGGGAGAGGCTGAACCCGAACACCGGCGGATTGCAGACGGTGCAGAACTCACCGTATAACAGTTCGCCACAGCCGACCTGCCTGACCGTTGTGCCGAATGGGGCGCACGCATCGCAGACCATCTTCCCGTAAGTCGGGGCGAGGTTCGAGGTGTAGAAAAAACAAGATGCGGCTGCCGATTGGGCAGTCGCATTTCTGTTGGTACTTAGCAATACGAATCCTCAAATCTAAGCTGAGGGTGCCATTCCGCGTTGCAATATGGCATTGCGCGCGGGATCTTCCACCAGATGCAGCGCGGCGAAGGCGAGCAGGATGGTGGCGGCGTAGGTGATCCACGGATCGAACGTGGCAAGGTGCAGACGTTCGGTCACATGGTAGAGGCGAAGCATATTGATGAAGTTGAAGTGCAGCAGAAAGAGGCAGTAGCTGGCCTGGCCGAGCAGTACCAGAGGTCTCCACGAGAAGACAGAGGCGATGGGGTTCGGCCCGCTGAGGCCGATCATCAGCGCGGCAAAGAGCGGCATCAGCAGACCGCCGTGCATCAAGATAAAAGGCACATGGGAGACGGCGCCGACATAGAAGGCGGCCAGCGCGGTGAGGCTTGCAGCCGCGATCAGTGTGCGCCGGCGTGTGGTGAGGATGATGCCTGCCTGGAGCTTTCCCAACGCGACCCCTAGCAAGAAGGTGCAGGCATAAGCCATTGGGGTATATTTGAGCGCGCGTATCCAATAGCCGGAACTGTATCGGGTGGCTGGCCCCGCAAGGTGGTCCGGGTTGAGCAGGATGTAGAGAGAATGCGGGACCAGACCTATGCCCCAGATGGCGGCGAGAAGCGCGATCAGACGGGCGGGAGATTTTGGCCACGGCAGACATATGAGCCAGGGGAAGGTTGCGTAGAGGAGGGCTTCTGCGGAGAGCGTCCAGGCGACGGTGTTCCAGAAGGTAGCTAGCTGGGGACTCCAACCCTGAAGCAGCAGCGGAGTGAGGACGAGTCCGGCGAAGAAGTCGTGGTGTGAGCGAACGTGCCACTCTGCCTGCAGCATGGTGAAGGAGATGGCCAGCGAGAGCAGGTAGACGGGATAGACGCGGGCGAAGCGCGCGCGCCAGAACACGCGCTTGAGGAGTGGAGTGGGCCGGTCGGCGTAGTTGTACGCAAGTACGAAGCCGGAGAGCAGAAAGAAGAAACCGACGAAGGCGTATGCGTTGTCGATGACCGGATAAAGGAGTTGCATGTGCGGCGGCGTGAAGTGGAAGAACAGGATGCCGAGCGCAAGCAGGGCACGTAGGCCGGTGAGCGCAGGCAGATTCGGTCTGCGGGCGGATTGCAGGTGGACTGTAGGATGAATGGCTTCGATCACAGCTTAAGTCTAAATGCGAGCGGATGGGCAATGACTGGAAGCTGTGCCGCCGGCGCGGCTTGGGCTACTGGAGGGTGAGTGTCCCGGTGAAGGAAAAAGAGCCTGTCGCGCCGTAGGTAAGGTTGGAGACCGTGATCTGCGTGGCGGTGGAGTTGGTGTTTGCGCTAATCATGAAACCGGCGAGGACTGAATCACAGACGGGGTAACCACCCGGTCCGATGCAGGGCTGAGGAGTACCGAGCACGACGGTGACGCCGCTGACCATGCCAGAGAGCGAGGATGGGCCGCTGATTTCGCTGACTGTGAATGCGTCGAGGCCGCTGATCGAGGTGATGGTGACGGTTCCGGTGAGGGGGAACTGGCCGGAGGAGTTGGGAGTGGCGGACTGGGTGAGCGTCAGGCTGGCCGTGCCGGAGATGGGTGTGGTCTGGGAGCCGGTGGTGAGCGTTCCGGAGAGGGTTCCGGTGTAGGTGCCGTTGAGCGGGGCGATCTCCGCGGCGACAACCGGAACTGATAGGCCATTGTTGCAGAGACCGCACTGAAACAGGAGAGTGCCGGTAGAAAGGGTGGTTGGGTTCGAAGGAACGGCGAGTGTCGCTATAGTCTGACCGGGAAGTGTGGTGCTGAGGACCATGCTTCCGGTGGTGGCGTTGTATGTTCCGGAGTAGCTTTCAACCACTGGGCTTACGGTACTGGATTGCGCAGTGCTGAATGTCCCGGTGAGGGCTGTGTCGGTACCTTGCAAGGCCCCGGCGAGATAGGGGACAGTGGGAGGTGAGGTGATCGCGCTGCCGGACTGAATCTGCCAGTTACCGGTGATGGATGTCGAGGCGGTGGTCTGGGTCGTGGGGGAGGTGGGTACGGCACAGCCGATGAGAAAGGCGAGGGGTAACAGGAGCGCAATGGAAGCCCGGGTGCGCATGGCCGAAATTATACGCCGAGTGGGAGGCGGAGGAGAGTTATTTTGAGGATTGACGAGAAAAGTCGCGCTAGGGAGTGACGAGGGAGCCAAGGGGTTCGCCCTGGACGACGCGCGCGATGTTACCCGGCTGCTTCATGCTGAAGACCATCATGGGCATGTTGTTGTCGCGGCAGAGAGAGACGGCGGCGGCATCCATGACCTTCAGATTGAGGCGCAGGATGTCGGCGTAGGTGATCTGCGGGAACCTTGTGGCCTCCGGGTGGGTCTTGGGGTCGGCGGTATATATGCCGTCGACCGAAGTAGCTTTGAGCAGGATGTCTGCCTTGATTTCCATGGCGCGCAGACTGGCCGCGGTGTCTGTGGAGAAGAAGGGATTGCCTGTGCCCGCGGCGAAGATGACGACACGTCCTTTTTCCAGGTGGCGCATGGCGCGACGGCGGATATACGGCTCGGCGACCTGGCGAACTTCAATGGCCGACATGACGCGGCAGACCAGCCCGAGTTTCTCGATGGCGTCCTGTAGCGCGATGGCATTGATGACGGTGGAGAGCATTCCCATGTGGTCGGCCGCGACGCGGTCCATGTCGATGGCCTGCTGGGCAACCCCGCGGAAGAAGTTGCCCCCGCCAACAACGATTCCGATCTCGCATCCAAGTGCGTGGATGGCTGCGATCTCCTCAGCCACGGTGTGAATGAAGACGGCATCGATACCGAAGCCGGCGCCTGCCGCGAGGGCTTCTCCGGAGAGCTTGAGGAGGACTCTTTTATACATATCAGGACTAAGTATCGCACGTGGTTGGGAGAGCGGTGTACACGATCGGTGGATGGAGACGGCTGAGGGCGTGCCATGCATCCTGACACGCCCTCAAAGTCCCTTGCATTGCGGTTCGTCGTTGGATACGACGATCTGGATTACTTGCCCAGCTTGTTTCCTGAGACGATCTGATCCGCGCCGAACAATTTGATGTCGTCGCGGGTGGATTTGAGATCGATCCGGGACATTTTGCCTGGTTTATCCGGATCGGAGAGGGTGAGGACTGCTTCACTTTTCAGGGTGGAATATAACCTGTTGAGCAACGGCCCCAGGGAGCCTGGAGCGAACATGCCCTCCACCAGTGCTGTACCGCCAGTGAGCGCATCCATTTGGCTGAAATTATCGGCTGCTTCAACTGCAGAACCGCTGCTCCGGTTCGGGTCCGCGATAATGGGGTCCTGCCAGAAGAAGGGATAGGAGACGATGCCGGCCAGCTCCATCTTCTCCCCAGCGCTTAGGATGTTGGGATCCACTTGATCGCCACTATTCGCCATGGCGTTACCGCGCATAGTGCCATCGCTGAACATGAGCACGGCGCGCAGCTTACCCGGGTCCGGAGTGGGCCAGTGTATCGCCAGATCTTGGAGGCAGGAATAGGGATTTCCGTTATCGTTCTTGGGGTTTGCCGCTTGCTCCCTGGTCTTGGCTACGAGCGCCTTGCCCGCGAGGTCGCGGTCCGTAGTGAACGGCTGGGTCACAACCACTTTACCTTGCAATAGCCACCCGACGCCGATTTCAACATTGGGCGGCATGTCTTTGAAGAACTGCTTAATATCATCGAACTGACCAGGCCCGGCACCGAGCATCTGCCAGGAGTCGAAAAGCACCATTAGTTGCAGCCCATGGGGCCCGTTCAGCAGGGGTTGAAAGTCAGTGACGGGGACGGGCTTTCCGCCGATTTTGATTTGGCCAATATCAGCCTTGGTGAGCGGCGCCTGGAACAGGAAGTTCTCAGTAAGCTTGGCATGCATCGGCATGCCCCGCACAACGTACAACGTGGGGGTCTGCGCGGCGGCAGGCGGAGCGGCAGCGAAGAAGAGCAGCAGGGCGCAGGTTGCCGCGACCAAGATGCGGGCAGTGCCCAGAGAGCGGGATTTGAATTGTATCGGCAATGGGTTAGTGAATTGCGGGATCATGGCAGGCTCTCCTATAGCCTCATAGTTCATGGAAGACAACCAAATTAAGACGCTCCAAGGAGCGGAAACGATGTCTCACCCAATATACAAGAATGCGGGAGTCGCAGGCCAAAGGGTAGGACACAACAGGGTAATCGCTCCAGTCCGGGATGGGTAAAAGGATACGGGTCAGATACCCTCGCCCATGCTGACATGGTCCCACCGGGAGGCCTGCTCGCTGCGGTACTGCGCGCGTTCTTCTTCCTCCACCGTGAAGGTGTTGGCCGGTTCCCGGCGGGCGGTTTGCAACTCGCCGTCCAGCCGCTCCAGGCGGGTGGTGAGGCGCTTGACTTCATCGGCCAGGGCGATGATGACATCGGACAGCGGGTCGTTGACATCGTGCGGATCGGTGATGAGCACCCGCTTGCCGTTCTGGTAGACGATATGCGCGGGAACGCCCACCACGGTGGAATCCGGTGGAACGTCGCGGACGACCACCGAGCCCGCGCCCACGCGGGAGTTCTCTCCCACCGTAATATTGCCCAGGATATTGGCTGTATTGCCGACGAATACGCCGTTGCGCAGAGTGGGATGGCGTTTGCCGACTCCCTTTCCGGTGCCGCCCAACGTGACGCCCTGGTAGAGGGTTACATCGTCGCCGACGATGGCCGTTTCGCCAATGACCACGCCCATTCCGTGGTCGATAAAGACGCGGCGACCAAGGCGCGCGCCGGGATGGATCTCCACTCCAGTCCAGAAACGCGAGACCTGAGAGAGAAAACGGGCCGCCAGCCGCATGTGCCTGCACCAAAGCCAATGATGGATGCGATGCGCCCAAACCGCATGCAGGCCGGGATAGCAAAACAACACCATGGCCCGCGACGTGGCCGCCGGATCGCGCTCGAAGACGCAGCGTATGTCTTCGCGAATAGAGGCAAAGAGGTTCATGGCGCGATGGTCGCGGTCGGCGTTGCAAGGGCCTGCTGGCGCAGCTCGTCAAACAGCAGGGTGGAGAGATAGCGTTCGCCAAAGTCGGGAAGCACCACCACGATCAGCTTGCCTGCATTCTTCGGGTCGCGCGCAAGCTGCACCGCGGCATGCACGGCAGCGCCGGATGATATGCCAACCAGCAGACCCTCCTCGCGGGGCAGGCGTCGCGCCATGGCAAAGGCCTCGTCGTTGCTTACCTGGACGATCTGGTCGACCATGTCGGTTTTTAGCACGGTGGGCACAAAGCCGGCGCCTATGCCCTGAATCTTGTGTGGGCCGGGCTTGCCGCCGGAGAGCACTGGACTGTCGGTTGGTTCCACGGCCACGGTCCAGAAACTGGGCTTGCGCGGCTTGATGTACTGGCTGACGCCGGTGAGCGTGCCGCCCGTTCCCACGCCGGATACAAGAATGTCCACCGTGCCATCGGTGTCGTTCCATATCTCCGGGCCGGTGGTATGGAGGTGGATCGCCGGATTGGCGGGGTTGTTGAACTGCTGTAGGATGTAGCTGTTCGGAGTCTCGCGCTGCAACTCCTCCGCCTTGGCGATGGCGCCCTTCATGCCGTTCGGGCCTGGGGTCAACACAATCTTTGCGCCGTAGGCAAGCAGCAAAATGCGCCGCTCCACGCTCATCGTCTCCGGCATGGTAAGGATGAGGTCGTAGCCCTTGACCGCGGCCACGAAGGCCAAGGCAATGCCGGTGTTGCCGCTGGTCGGCTCAATGAGGACAGTCTCGCCGGGCTTGATCTTGCCCTGGCGCTCGGCGTCCTCGATCATCGCATAGCCAATGCGGTCTTTGACGCTGGCTGCCGGGTTGCGGCTCTCCAGCTTGGCTACGACGCGGGCTACGCAGCCCTCGGTGACGCGGTTCAGTTGGACCAGCGGAGTACTGCCGATCAGGTCCGTGATCTTCGCTGCGATATTCATGTGGTCCCCTTTGACTCTTGACCCGGCGAGTGGCCGGTGTTGCGCTGCTGGGTGCGCGCTGCCGCAGATGAAGCAGCGCCTAATGCGCTGACAGAACGAGGTGGGGTCAACAGAAGAATGCGCGGGGAGATGCCGCGATGCGGCCATGAAGAAGCCGTGCAACCTGCATCCCAGATAGATTCGCCGTGGCTGGCCCGCGTAGACGTTCGCACCGGTTTTGATTGGGATCGCTCATCGCTCTACCTGCAATTATAGGAATGGCTCGATTAAATGTCGAACCATCCTTGTAGACTGTGCGCGCTGAATTGTTCTAGCCCACCTCGAACCGGTCGCCGCGCTTGGGACAGATGACCTCCAACTTATAGCGCTCCTCGATCTTGGCCTTCAGCGCCGTCATCGCCGCCAATTCGCCGTGCACCAGGAAGACCTTCTTCAGCGTGGGGGCTACAGGGGCCATCCAGTCCAGCAGCTCCTGCTGGTCGGCGTGGCCGCTCAGCGAGTCGATGGCCTCCACCTGCGCGCGCACCCGCATGGGCTCGCCAAAGATATTCACCTCCTGCGCCCCGGCCACCAGCTTCGAGCCGAGCGTGTTCTCCGCCTGGTAGCCGGTGATCAGGATCAGGTTGCGCGGGTCTTCGATGCCGTTCTTCAGATGGTGCAGAATGCGCCCCGCCTCGCACATTCCCGACGCCGACATCACCATATACGGCACATGCAGATCGTTCAGCGCCTTGCTCTCCTGCACCGTCTGGGTGTAGCGCAACCGCTTCCATCCGAAGGGGTCCTCGCCCCTGGCTACAAAGGCGGCAGGCCCGTCGTCCCACTCCTCGGTATGCTTCTTGAAGACCTCGGTGACCGCTGAAGCCAGCGGGCTGTCCACAAAGATGGGAAACTCCGAGATCTCCTTCGCCTCGATCATCTCGTGCAGCAGCAGCACCAGTTGCTGTGTGCGCTCCACGGCAAACGCCGGCACAATCACATGGCCGCCTCGCGCCAGCGTGGCCTTCACCAGCGCCGCTGCCTTCGCTTTCACATCTCCTGCCGCGGGATGCAGGCGGTCTCCGTAGGTGCTCTCCATGATGAGGTAATCCGCCGCGGGCGCAGGATCGGGATCACGGATGATGGGCAGGTTCTTGCGGCCCACGTCGCCGGAGAACAGCAGGCGCACGGTCTGCCCCTTCTCCGTAGCCTCCATCAGCACGTTGGTGGACCCAAGCATGTGGCCCGCGTTGGTCGAGGTCATGGTGAATCCGGCGTCCTTGGTGGAACCGGCCAGCAGTTGCGGCTCATGCAGCTTCACCGGACGAAATTGCTGCTCCACCTGCGCCGCATCGTCCTGCGTATACAGCGGCGGCACAGGCGCCGGGCCGGGAGGCATGCCGATGGCTTTGCGCTTGTTGCCGCGCTTGCTTAGGAACTCGGCGTCGCTCTCCTGGATGTGCGCGCTGTCCTTCAGCATGGGAACGCACAGGTCGATGGTGG